>Ga0272442_10005842_pt1 | contig 16344 bp, 13 predicted proteins | sample SSMForm2O_FD_200262 | JGI IMG/M metagenome (GOLD analysis project Ga0272442, IMG submission 200262) | Marine sediment archaeal communities from Little Sippewissett salt marsh, Falmouth, MA, United States - SSM-Form-2O | ecosystem: Environmental > Aquatic > Marine > Wetlands > Sediment ...
CGACGCCGTCCGCCGACAGCATCTGCGAAGCGCCGTCCTGCTCGGCGAGGCCGCCCGCATCAACCGGTCGCTCCTGGCCGCCCTGGCGCCGGCGGTGGAGGGGCCTCAGACCTACGGAACCAACGGCAGCCGCGACCCTGCGGCTGCCCGTGCCGTGCTCGATGCAAGGCTCTGACCCATGCAAGGCCATTCGATTGCCATCAGCGGCCTCAACGTGGCGCAACGCGCGCTCGAGGTCATCGGCAACAACCTTGGGAACGCGGCTACGGAAGGGTACCACCGCCAGGAGGCGGTCATTTCCCCCGTGCCCGGCAACTCCGGTGCCGAACTCCAGGTGGGGTACGGGGCCGAGATCACGGGCATCCGCCGGGCCTGCGATATGTTGCTGGAGGCCGAGATTCTGCGTCAGCGGCCGGAACTCGGCCAGGCCGACCAGGAACTGTCGGTCCTGGAGTCGCTCGAGGGCCTGGTGGGTGACCTCTCGGGGGGCGGACTGGCGTCGGCCATCAGCGAGTTCTTCAGTACGACGGGCGAACTGGCCTCCGAACCCGACAACGCCGCCTTTCGCGAGCAGGTCGTCTCTGCCGCCATTGCCTTGTCCGCCCAGTTCCGCATTCTCGGCACTTCGATCAATGAACTCGCCGACCAACTCGTCCACCGGGCCCAGGACCTGGTCCAGGAAATCAACAACCTATCCGCCCGCGTCGCCGAGTGCAACAAACTCGTCCACGAGGTCCAGGGGCGCGACGGCCGCGACGGCAACCTCCTGGACCAGCGCGACCAGGCCATCAGCCAACTCGCCGACCTCGCCGACGTCCAGGTCGCCGAGAGCCAGGGCGGGTCCTACAACGTGTACCTCTGGGGGACCCTCGTTGTGCTCCAGGGTAACCAGACCGAACTCCAGGTGGGCTACACCGAGTCGCACGAGCTCGGCGTCTCCGTCAAGGATGCCATGCAGTACAGCGCAGCGATCAGCGGCGGGCAACTGGGCGGCCTGGCGGCCCTGTACAACGATCTGCTGCCGGACGTCCAGGATTCTCTCGACATCCTGGCCACCGAGATCATCGACGGCGTCAACCGCTGCCACGTGGAGGGCGTCGGCCGCGCCGGCTCGTTTACGGAACTGACCGGCACGACGATGTCCGACGAGCCCGTCGGCGACTGGGCGATGCCCGTTGAGGCCGGCGAGATGCGGCTCCGCATCGTGAAGACCGACACCGGCGCCGTCTCGCGGCACACGGTCACGATTGCGGACCCATCCACCGAAACGCTGGCCGACGTGGCGGCCGCCCTGGGCGGGGCCTCGGCCCATCTCTCGGCCACCGTGGTGGACGGGCAACTGCAGCTGGTGGCCGAGAGCGGGTACACCTTCGACTTCCTGCCCGTCGTCTCGTCCGACCCGGCGACGAGCACCCTGACGGGCACGGCCGCGCCCACGCTCTCGGGCGTTTACGGGGGCGAGACGAGCCAGACCCTGACCGCCACCGTCGTGGGCACTGGTGAGGTGGGGGTCACGTCCGGCCTGGCGCTGGAGGTCCGGGACGAGGGCGGCAGCCTGCTCCGCACGCTCAGCGTCGGTCAGGGCTACGCCGCCGGTGACGTGCTCCAGTTCGACGACGGCATCGACGTCTCCGTCAGCCAAGGCACGCTGGTCGCCGGCGAGCAGTTCACGGTGGAGGCGATTGCCCAATCGGACACGACGGGGTTCCTGGCCGCCGCCGGCGTCAACACGCTCTTTTCGGGCACCTCGGCGCGGTCGATGGCGGTCTGCGACCGGATCCTCTCCTCGCCCGCGTGCCTGGCCACGTCGCTCGGCTCGACGGGGCTGGATAACCTCAACGTGCTCCGGATGGCCGATCTGGCCGAGGCGCCGGTCGACGACCTGAACGGCGAGACGCTGACCGACGCGTTCCGAGGCATCGTGTCGGGGCTTGGGCACCAGGTGGCGCTGCGGCAGGCGCGGCGCGACGCCCTCGAAAACCTGCTGACGGAACTCAGTGCCCAGCGCGAGGAGATCAGCGGCGTCGACGTCAACGAGCAGGCTGCCATGATGCTCATCCTGGAACGCATGTACCAGGGAATGGCCAAGTACCTCGGGGCTGTCGACGCCGCCCACCGGGCCCTGATGGAACTGCTGTAAATGCGCCCCGGCGGGCGCGACGGAGGCAAACGATGAGCGGAATGGGCTCGGTCTACGAGACGGCCCGGCTGGCGCTGGAGGAGCACAGTGCCGCCCTGGCGCGCCTCCAGGAAACGGTGTCCAGCGGCGTGCGGCTGCATCGCGCGTCGGACTCGCCGGCCGAGGCGTACCGGCTGCTCGGCCTCCAGGCCGAGGGCGATACCCTGACCACTTATCGCGAGAACATCGGCCGCATCGGCGATTCGCTCGACATGGCCAGCGCCGTTCTCTCGCAGATGTCCGAGATCATCGCCCGCGCCCGCGAACTTGTGACCCAGGGGTCGAGCGGCACGTACTCCACGGCCGACCGCCAGCCCGTGGCCCAGGAGATTGACGGCCTGATCGAGCAACTCATTTCCCTGGCCAACACGCGCCACGGCGGGCGGTACCTGTTCGGCGGCACGAACACCCAAAGCCTTCCCTACGATCCCGTGAGCGAGGGCGGCATCATCACCGCCGTCCGGTACGTCGGCAGCACCGGCGCCGTCGAGGCGCCCGTCGCCCCCGGCGTGCAGCAGGCCACGACGCTCATCGGCCAGCAGGTCTTCGCCGGCAACGAGCGCCAGACCCCGGAGTTCTACGGCGATACGGGCGCCGCCGCCGGGACCGCCACCAGCACCGTTCAGGCCAGCGCCTGGCTCACCGTTACCCACGCCGCCACCACCTACGCCGGGGCGAGCGGCATCGCCGCCGGCACCTCCAGCGCCGACGGCGACACGATTCTCGGCCTTGGCCATACCTTGACCATCGACGCGCCGAACCAGACCCTCCGGCTCGACGACGGCACGGAGGTCGCCTACACCGCCGGCGATACGGATGTGTGCGTCGCGGGTGCCGACGGCGACTGCGTGTATGTGGATACGTCGGCCCTCAATCCCGCGTACCAGGGGACGGTGGGCATCGAAGCCACCGGCCGCCTCTCGATCGACGACGGCGCCTCGACCGCCGCGATCGATTTCGCGGACGATAATCTGGCCGTCACCGACGCCGACACCGGCCGCACCCTCTACGTCGACTGCACCGGCATCGAGCGGACCGGGCTGGACGCGGTCCGCGTGCCGGGGACGGCGGATATGTTCTCGGCCCTGGTCGAGGTGCGGGACCTCCTCCTCAACACGCGGGATCTGCCGGAGAACGAACAGTTGAGCCGGCTCGGCGACATGGTCGCCCTGGTGAGCGAGGTGTCCGAGCGATTGACCCTGGCCAGCACGTCCATCGGGTCGAGCCTCGGGCGGATGGCTACCCTCGACGATGGCCTCGAAACCCGCCAGCAGCAGACCGAGGACGAGGCCGCCACCATCGAAAACGCCGACATCGTGCAGGCAGCCACCGACCTGGCGCGCCGGCAGACGCTATACCAGATGACGTTGACCTCGGCCGCCCGGTTGCTCAGTCTCTCGTTATTTGACTATGTGAATTACTGAACATCAGGGAGAGACACCCGTGCACGTTGCCGTCATCGCCGCCGGCCTGTTCCCGAACACGCGGTCGTTCCTTCGCCTGCTGGCGGCCCGGCCGGGCGTCCGGGTCTCGCTCCTGAAGGGGGACACCGAGCCGACCGAGGCGCTGCGAGCCGTCCGCGATGCCCATCGCCTCTGGTTCGAAGGGGCCGGGCCGCTGCTGGCGGACCTGGCCGGCGGGCCCGCCGGCGACTGGCTGGGCGGCGCCTATCTCCGTATCGGCGCCGAGGACGTCGACCGTCTGCCGACGCCCGCGCCGTGGCGGCTGGTCAAGACCGTTTTCGTGCCCGACCGGGCCACCGCCGACCGCGTCCGGACCCTCGACCCGTCGCCCGCCTCGGCGGGGACGCGTGTCGAACGGGCCGGCGAGGCGCCCGACCTCGTCGACTGGGTCCACGCCAGGCCGGGGGACCTCCAGAGGGGGCACTGGAACCAGTTGCTTCGCATCGCCGAGCACTGCCGCGGCCGGGTGCGAATCGCCGGCAATCCCCCGCCGGAACTGGCCGACGTGCTTACGCGGGCCTACGGGCTGGAGGTGGTTGAGGACGGCCCGGCCGATACCCACGTCACGTGGCGCGGGGGGGCCGGCCTGACCCCGTATTATAGCGTGCACGTGGACGAGGGCGAGGCCGCGGAGATGCCGCCGCCGGCCGACCCGCCACCCCCGGACCCGGCCGCCGCCGACCCGCCGCTCGTCTCCGTCGGCGTGCCCGTCTACAACGGCCAGGACACGATCGACCGCTGCCTCGCGAGCCTGCGCCGCCAGACGTACCCGAACCTGGAAATCGTGGTGGTGGACGACGGGTCGACGGACGCCACGGCCGACCGCATCGCCCAGCATTTAGACGACCCGCGCGTTCGATATTTTGACAAACCGCACAGCGGCCGGCCGGAAAGTCGGAACCGCTGCGTGGCCGAGGCGCGGGGCCGATACATCGCCTGGCTCGACGCCGACGACGAGGCGATGCCGAACCGGATCCGGCTCCAGGTCCAGGCCGCCCGCGCCGCTGGCGATGCCGAGGTCGTCCACGCCGACGGGCTGCTGCTGGATTCGGACGGCACGGTGACGGGGACCCGGCGGGGCCGGTCCTATCCGGCCGACGACCTGCCGGCCCGGTTTCTGGCCGGCGTGGCGGGTATTGTGCCCGTTTTGAACGCCACAGCCTTGGTTCGCCGGGACCTCTACGACCGTCTGGGGGGGTACGATCCGGCCTTTCCGCGGTGCCAGGACTTCGAGTTCTGGTGCCGGTGCGCGATCGCCGGCGACGTGCGGTTCGTCCATCTTGCCCTGCCGCTGATCAAGGTGTACCAGTCTCCCCTCGGGCAGCAGACCCGGACGGAGGCGCTGGACGCCCGTCTGCGGATTGCGCGGCAATTGGTGGAGGCCCTGCCGGCGGAGACCCTGATGGACCCCGTGGCACGGGATTTGCAAGATCCGTTGGAGGTGGTCGTCGGGCGAACTCTGTTGTCGGCGGGCATGAGCCTGGGGGCCCCGTGCGAGCATGCGCTGTTCAGCGAGGCGGAGGCCCACCTCGATCGCGCCGCCGACGGGGCCGGCCCCGCGACCCGCGCCGAGATCGGGTTTCTGCGCGGCCAGTTGGAGGCGTACCGGCGGCAGGAGGGTGGCGGGCAGCCGGCCCCCGCCCACGGGCTCTTGCCGGCCGGCACCGGCGCAGGACTCGGCTCGTTCACCGCGCGTCCGTAAGCCACCCGGAACTCGAAGGAGGTTGTTTTGGATACCGCTCAACTCCGCTGCCCCACCTACGAAGCGTGCACCCGTCTGGCGGAGGCCGGGGACCACGAGGCTGCCATGGAGGCGTACGCGGCGTATCTGCGCGCGCACCCGGCCGACGGCAAGGCGCTGAACGACCTGGGCTCGCTCCTGTTCGCCACGGGCCGGCTGGAGGAGGCCGCCGTCCACCTGGAGGGCGCCGCCGGTCGGCTGGATGCCGGCGACCGTCCGCTCGCCCTGTGGAACCTGGTGGAGGTCTACCTGGCCTCGCGGCGACCGGCCAAGGTCCTTGGCCTCTTCGACCGTCTTCACGCCGACCGCATGCTGAACGCGGACCTGGCGACCCGGACGGCCAGGGCGTTCCTCGACACGGGCGACCCCGGCGGGGCGGTGGAGACGCTGCTGGCCTCCCGGGCCGCGCTGCCCGGCCAGGACGTGTTCACCGACTTCATCGACGCCATCCGGGTGCAGCGGCCGCGCGTCGCGTTCTTCTGCGACACCGGCGACACGAAGTTCCTGCCGGAGATCTGCGCGTGGGCCGACCAGCGGTTCCGGACGCGGGTCTGGAACGCCTCCACCCGCGAGCAGATGGCCGAAACCCTCCAGTGGTGCGACATCGCCTGGTTCGAATGGTGCACCGAGCAGGTCGTCCTGGCCTCCCACTTGCCCAAGACGTGCCGCACCATCGTCCGCCTGCACCGGTACGAGGCGTTCCGCAAGTGGCCGGCCGAGGTCAACTGGGACCACATCGACTTCCTCGTCACGGTCGGCAACTCGCAGGTGTTGAAACGGGTCCGGGCCCAGGTGCCGGACCTGTTCGAGCGGACGCGCGTCCTCTCGATTCCCAACGGGGTGGACCTGAACCGGTTCGCGTTCCGCCAGCGCCCGCGCGGCAAGAACGTGGCCATGGTCGGGTACCTGAACCTGCGGAAGAACCCGGGGCTGCTGCTTCAATGCTTCGCCCAGTTGCACCGGCTGGATCCGGAGTACCGCCTGCACATCGCCGGCGAGTTCCAGGACGACGGCCTGCTGTTCGACTACGTCCACACCATGATCGAGGAACTCGGCCTCCAGGGTGCCGTCGTCTTCGACGGCTGGCAGGACGACGTGGCCGCCTGGTTGGAGGACAAGCATTACCTCGTCTCGACGGCGATGGGCGAGGGGCACCCCGTCAACGTCATCGAGGGGATGGCCCGCGGCATCAAGCCGCTCATCCATACCTGGCCGGGGGCACGCGAGTTCTTCCCGTCCCAGTGGCTGTGGCGCGACCCCGACGAGTTCTGCCGCTGCATCCTGGAGGGTGAGTACGAGCCGGGCCTCTACCGCGACTTCGTGGCCCAGCACTACTCGCTTCGCGATCAACTGACGCGCGTCGGTGCCGTCTTCGCCCACCTGGAACGCGAGATCCTGGCCGAGCAGGACCCGGAGACGGAGCAGGACCGCGGCGACGCCGCGATGCCCAAAATCGCGGAGGCCGGCAACACGCCCGACACGCGCGAGACCGCCGACTTCTACGACCAGTGGTACCGGGGTTCCGTCGTCGTCGAGAACCCGTGCCAGGAGGCCCGGCGCGAGAAAGTGGTCGAGGCCCTGGCGGCCACGGGCCGGACGGACCTCGGCATCATCGACCTCGGCTGCGGCCTGGGGCGGCTGGAGCCCCATCTCCTCGCCTTCGGACGCGTGACCGGTGTCGACCTGAGCCGGGAAGCCGTCGACACCGCCCAGCGGTACTGCCCGCAGGCCACGTTCCTCCAGGGCGATGTCCAGACCATGCTCCTGCCGGAGGCCGCCTACGACATCGTCCTCTCGATCGAAATCCTCGAGCATTTCGATGACGACGGCCAGGCCCGGCACCTGGCCCGGGCATGGGACCTGCTCGTGCCGGGCGGTCGGCTTATTCTGACGACGCCGAACCGGCCCGTCATGCGGGCCCTGGACGCCGAAGCCCTCGCCCGCAACGGCCGGCCGTGGTCCGACCAACCCATGGAGAACTGGCTCGACGAAGCCGACCTCCGTTGCCGGGCGGCGGCGGCCGGGTTCGCGATTGAGTCCGAGGAAATCTTCACACAGGTCGACGGGTTCGAAGGGCTCCACATCGCCCTCGTGGCCCGCAAACCGGCCGACCCCCAGGCCGCCGACGCGGCCGAGGAGGCCAGCGAGGCCGCCCGGGTCCATGCGGCCGTCCATCCCGCACCGGTCCTCGTCTTCGGGAACCAGAAGAGCGGAACGACGGCGATTGCGGGCCTGCTCGCCGGCGCGGCCGGAAAGACGTTCTCCTACGACGTCTTCAACCGTCTCGGGGCGGAGCGGAGCCTGGAGCGGCTGATCGCCGGCCAGACCCGGTTCCGCGACTTCGTGGCGGCCCATCCGCACGAGTTCGTCACCGACGTCATCAAGGCCCCGCCGCTCGCGCTCTTCTACGAGGGGCTCCGCGAGACCTTCCCGGGCGCCCACTTCGTCTTCATCGTCCGCGACCCGCGGGAGAACATCCGCAGCATGCTCGACCGCCTCGGCCTGCCGGGCAACCTCGACGCCCTCGGACCCGCCGAGACCGCGGTGTGGGCCGACCTGCCGGGCTGGCGCCTGATCATGGAAGGCCGCACGCCACCCACCGCCGGCGAAAACTACATCGAAACGCTCGCCAACCGCTGGAACCGCTTCGCCGACGCGTACCTCGGGGACGCCGACCGCATCACGTGCGTCCGCTACGAGGACTTCTGCGCCGACAAGACGGGCGCCACGGCGGACCTCGCCCGCCGGGTGGGATGGGAGATCGTCCGCGACATCTCCGACGACATCGATCGCCAGTACCAGCGGGCCGGGAAGAACCGCGGCATGCCGTGGCGCGACTTCTTCGGCCAGGCGAACCTCGACCGCATCGAGCGGATTTGCGGCGAGCGGATGCAGGCGTTCGGCTACCCGCTCGACGCCCGGGAGTAACGCAGGCAACCGAAGCGCCAACGCCATGAGCCACACACCGAACACGACCGGCCCGCTCGTCTCCGTCCTGGTGCCGACGTATAACCGCCCGCGGTACCTGGCCGAGGCCCTGGCCAGCATCGTCGGCCAGACGTACGAGCACTTCGAGGCCATCGTCGTCAACGACGGCGGCGTGAGCGTCCGCGACGTGGTCGACGGCTTCGCCGACCCGCGCCTGGCGCTCATCGAACGGGCGGAGAACCGCGGCGTCGCCGCCTCGCTCAACGAGGCCTTCGACCGCGCCCGCGGCACGTACGTGGCGTACCTCGGCGACGACGACCTCTACTACCCGCATCACCTGGCCCGGCTTGTCGAGACGCTCCAGGCCTCGCCGGACTGCGGCGTCGCCTACACCGACCTCTACAAGGTCCATTGCCGCATCCAACCGGACGGCAGCCGGCAGGTGCTCGGCAAGGTCGTCAACATCAGCCGGGACTTCGACCGTTTCTTCCAGTGTTACTTCAATCACACGCTGCACGTGGCGGCGATGCACCGGCGGGACCTGCTGGCGCGGACCGGCCCGTACGACGAGTCGCTCGGCGTCCTGGTGGACTGGGACCTCATGCGTCGGCTGGCGTTCTTCACGGACTTCGTCCACGTGCCGGAGATCACGGGCGAGTTCTACGCCCCCGTCGCGGGCTCCGACCGCGTCTCGGAGAAGGGCCGCGGCGACCGGCAGGTCTTCATGGCCACCGTCCTGAAGATCCGGACCGCCCGGCCGCCGAAGCCCTGGCCCAGGATGCCCGACCTCTCCATCGTCCTGCTGCCCGAGACGGCCCCGGCGGCCGCCATGATGGTCCGCCAGGTGTACGCCTGGACCTTCATGCCGCACGAAATCTACCTGCCTCTGCCGCAGCCGGACCTCGCGCGGCTGGGCATCCGGATGCCGAACTTCGTCCCGGTGCCCGTGGAGGCGGGGGCGAGCCGGGCGGCCCGTCTGGACGCGGCCATCGCCCGGGCCGGCGGCGATTACGCGGCCGTCGTCCCCGAGGGCACGCCGTTCCACTTCGTGTGGGTCGAGGATGCGCTCCACGCCGCCCTGACCGGCGACGGCCGGACCGCCTTCGCCCTGGGCGAGGACGCCCCGACGCCCGGGACCGGCTTCGTCCTGCCGACGCGCGTCTTGGCCCGGGTGCGCGCCGAGGCCGGCGGAGCCCCGGTGGCCGAGTCGCTCCGGGCGGCCGGCATCGCGCTTCGCGCGCCGGCGGCGGAGGAGTACGCCCTCCGTTTCGACCGGGCGCTCCAGGAGGCCCAGCGCCGCCAGAAGGAGGGCAACCCCCTCCAGGCTGCCGCCATCTACCGCGGCATCGGCGAGCAGTTGGGCAACACCCGATGGATGCGGGAGTGCCGGGCCCACGCCCTGTTCGAGACCGGCGGCCGCGACGCCGACGTCCTCGACCTCTGCCGGGACCTGAACCGCCGGCCGCGCGTCTCGACCCTCCTGCTCGAGGGCCGCGTCCACCGCCGCGCCGGCCGATTTGAGGAGGCCGTCCACCGCCTCCAGCATGCCCGCCGTCTTCTCGCATCGCAGAAAGGAACACCGTGCAACTGACCGCCGAACACGTCGTCGTCGAGGAAGGCCTGGACCAGCATTACGAGGTGCTGAAGGAACTCGGCGACTGTCACGCCTCGCTCGGCAACCACGACCGGGCCCGCCAATGTTACGAGGAGGCGGCGGTGCTCGCGCCGGAGAGGGCCGGCCCGGCCATCGGCCTCGGCGTCGTGGAACTCCAGTCGGACAACCCCGACGCCGCCGAGCGGGCCTTCCGACGGGCCGTCCAGGTCGAGCCCGACTGCGCCGAAGCCTATGGCGGTCTGGCCATGGTCGCCCAACGCCGCACGCGGTACCCGGAGGCGTTCGACCTCTACATGACCTGCCTCGACAAGGACGCCGACAACCTCGTGGCCCTGCTCGGCCTGTTCCAGACCTCGTGCCAGATGGGCTCGTTTGGCCGCGTCATCGGGTACCTGGAGGCGTACCTGGGCCGGCACCCGGGGGATACGTCGGTCCTGTTTTGCCTGGCGACGCTCCAGGCCCGCGACGGGCGGTTCGACGATGCCCGGCGGGCGCTGGAGCAGATTCTCGTCCTGGAACCCGACAACGCGGAGGCGGCCGGCCTCCTGGAAGAGGTCCGCCGACGCAGCCGGAACGCGGAGGAGGTCGTCCGCTCGTGACGCGCGACGCCGACGATGACGGCCGGACGGGCGGCGCCTCGCCCTCGGCGGAGGCGACGTTTCACGCCTTGGCCACCGCCCTGACCGACCAGTTGGACGCCGCCCGCCGCGGACGGGTGGAGGAGGTGGCGGTCCTGGCGGACCGGGTGGACGCGCTCCTGGTCGAGGCCCGCGCAGCCGGGTCCGCCCTGGGCGACGCCGACCGCCGGCGCCTGCTCGCCCTCCACGCACAGGTCCGGCTCGCGCTGGCGCAGCAGCAGACGGAACTCGCCGCCCGTCGCGACCGCCTCCGCGCCGGGAAGCGCGGCACGCGGGCCTACGCAAGAACCACGCCATGACGTGCCACGGCCGGTCTTGTCCGGCCGTGCGTTACGAAACGGCGCGCGGCCCGCAAGCGGGCCGGCGAACACGGGCCGCTCTGCGCAGGTTCGCCTGCGAGGGCCGTTCGCGCGCCGGGTGCCAGGGTGGCACCCGCCGTTTCGAACGTTACGGCCGAGGGTTTACGATCGGTCCTCCAGCCCGAACCACGTTGCCACGGCCCGGCGGAGGGCGGCGCCCGTGTGGGCGTCCTGGATCGCCGCCCGCGCCTCGGGCGCCCCAGGGAACGCCCGGGCGTACACCCGGCCGATCCGGCGGATGAACTTCACGGCTGTTTCTTCTCCGTATTGCTCCACCAGCTGCTCGTAGTGCTCGAGGAACGTCCGTCCGCGCTCCTCGCGGGAGACGGGCTCGTAGCGGCCGGTCTCGGCGAGGCTCCGGGTCTGACGGAAGATCCACGGGGCGCCGAACGCCCCGCGCGCGAGGCTCGCCCCTGCGCAACCCGTCTGCCGGAGCATCGCCATCACCGCTTCCGGCGTCCACAGGTCGCCGCTGCCGAAGACGGGCACCGGCAGGGCGGCGGCCCATGTGGCGATGGCGTCCCAGTCGGCCGACGGCCGATACCGCTGCCGGGCGGTCCGGCCGTGGACGGTGACGGCGGCGGCCCCGGCCTCGACCGCGCCGCGGGCCACGTCCAGGGCCAGGGCCCGGTCTTCCTCGCTCCCCGTCACACCGAGACGGAGTTTGACCGTCACGGGCAGGCCGGAGGCGGCGACGGCGGCCTCGACCAGCCGGACGGCCTCATGCGGCCGGTGGAGCAGGGCGGCGCCGCGTCCGCTGCGGCCGGCGATGCGCCGGCTCGGGCATGCGAAGTTCAGGTCCACGAGGTCGGCCGTCCCGCGCTCGGCGACGAGGCGGACGGCGTCGGCGAGGGGGCCGGCCTCCCGCGGGGCGATCTGGACGCCCAGCGGCCGATCCTCCGGGCACGTGGCGAGCAGGTTGTCCGCCTTCCGCGGGCCCTCGACGCCGAGGAGTTCCTGGGGCGTGGCCATCTCGGTGTGCGCCAGCGCCGCCCCCTCCCGCCGGCACAGCAGGCGGAACGCCAGGTGCGTCCGCTTGTGCATCGGGGCGAGGACGAGGTTGCTGGCGAGGTGCAGGGGGCCGATGCGGACCGGCTGAAGGGGGGACGCGTTGTCGGTGGGCGTCGTCATGGTTCGTAGCCCGTGTGGCGCAGCGGCACGCGCCTCACCATACGCCCCTCGGGCCGGGCGTCAAGAGGTCGCCGGTTTCCGGGAAGCGTGCGGCGGGTTTGGCTAAGGAATCGCCGGGCCTCGGCCGATAAGAATCAGGGCCGATTCCAGGGCTACGTGCAGGAGGGGTCAGGCATGCTCCGGACGGAAATGCGAACCACGCCGCGCATCACCACGCGGATCACGGTGGAATCGATCGGCCCGACGATGAATATCTCGGCGGGCGGCATGTGCGTCCTGATGGCCGACCCTATGCGCGAAGGCACCACCCCCACCATCGAATTCACCCTGCCGGACGACGAACGCCCTGTCACCTGCCAAGGCCGCATCACCTGGTGCCGCGCCTCCAAGATCGACCCTGACCTGTTCGAGGTCGGTCTGGCGTTTGTGGAGATTGAGGAGGGGGACCGGCAGCGGATCATGGATTTTGTGGATGCCCACCTCGGCGCCGGCGCCTGAGGCGCCGTTTTCTGCGCCCTTTCGGTTGCGTTTCGCCCGGATTGGTGTACAATTCCTGGCCGGCCGTACGGGCAGCGGGAGAGGGGCTCAGGCAACGGCCATGTCTATTTCCGTCAAGTGTTCAGAATGCGGCAAACGGTTGTCGGGTCCTGACTCGGCCGCCGGCCGCAAAGTCAAGTGCCCCCAGTGCGGGCACGTGGCGCAGTTTCCCCCGGCCGGCGGCGGCCAGGGGGTGGCCGCCAGGCCGGAGGCGGCGCATGCCCCGTCCGACAAGGGCCGCAAATCGTCCACGGCGGACCTGGCCCAGGCATTGTCTGCGAAACCGGCCCCGTCGGACACGAAGGCTGCGCCTGCGGTGTCGGAGGAACCCTCCGGCCCGTCTCCGGAGGAGCCGTCCGCCGAGGCGCCTTCGCCGCCCCCGCTCGCGGCCGGGTCGAGCCTCGGATCGTCGCGCCGGTCCTCGACGACGATGTCCCGGATGCTGGCCCGGAGCAGCCCGTACAAGACGCTGCGGCTGCTGGGGGTCATCATGTTCGGCACGGGCATCGTGGTGGCGGCGCTGGTGTTCCTTGGGGGGCTGACGGGGCTGATCATCGGGTCGATGGCCGGCCTGCATCCCGCCCTGACGGTGGGGATGTTCATCGCGGCGCTCGTCCTGGCCGCCGTCACGCTGCTCGTGGGCAAGGCGGCCAGCGAACTGGTCCGTCTCTGGGCCGACGTGGGGGACCGGGCGCGGCACCTGACGGTGATGTTCGAGGAAACGATCGCGCAGCAGCGGACGGGCGACGTGAACGACGGCGGGTCGCGGTAAGGCCGGAGGGGGGGTGCGGGCGCGTCTTACTTGACGGCCAGGGCGTTGATGAGGGCGCCGTCCTTGAGGCGGACAGCTGTCAGCAGGTACTTTCCTCTCCCGATAAACATCACCATCCGTTCATGGATTCGGGCTTTTCGTTTGCCGTCCTTGTCCTTGACGTACTGGACCCACGCCACCTCCATTTTGACGCGGTCCTGGTGGGCCTCGTGCGGCCGCACGCGCCGGCAGTGGCCGCCAAGCATCGGCAGTTCCCACTGCCGACCGAGCCCGACCGACTGCGTCTTCTGGACGATGAGGCGGAAACTGTTGAACCGGTACCGCTTGAGGTGCTCGGCGATGGGCTTCAGCGCGGGGTCGATGTGCGGCTCTTTTTGCTGCGTGGCGTGGATGCCGAGGAGGGTGACGGTGACCGTTTTGGCCTCGCCTTTGTCGGCGGCGTCGGCGGCGACGACGGCGCCGGCAAGGGTCAGAAGGAGTCCGGCCGCGATAACCGCCCGGCCCGCTCGGGGGGGGATCTGACGCATCATGTGCCCTTGCGCGTGGGGGTTCACCGATCCTGGACCTCCGGTTCGACCCAGATGGCCATCACGTGGTCCGCCCCGCTCGTGTCGAGGACGACGCTGCAGGCGGGATCGACTTCCATTTCGAGGATCTCGACGTCGCCCTGCCGGGCCAGGGCCGCCGGTTCCAGCGGCGGGGCGCGGTCGAGCCAGAGGTCCGCGAGGCTCAGGAGGACGACGGCGGCGGCCGCCGCCAGGCCCACGACGTGGGCGACCCATCGCAGCGGCGTGGGATGGGCCCGTGGCCGGCCGCGGTGGACGATCAGCGTCGGGGTCGGCTGCCGGGCGGCCGTCCGGTCCGGTCCGGGGCCGGGGGCCGGCACCTCGCGCGCCGGCCGGGGCGGCGCCGGAGGCGGAGGCGCCGCCTCGGCCTCGGGCGCCGGCGTCTCGGACGGTTCGGGCGGCGCCGGCGGTTCCGGTTCCGGGGCGGCGGACGGCAGGGCGTCCGTGAGGGGCTCGGTCTTGAGGGCGACGCCCTCACCCTCGCCGGCCAGTTCTGTCCGGAGCGCTTTGCCGATGGTGCTCCACTCGTCGTCGGCGACGGCCGGCACGGGGTACTGGTCGAAGACGTGCTGGACCCGCTGTTGATCGTGAACGATCTGCCGGCACCGGCCGCACTCCTGGAGATGGGCGGCCAGGGCGTCGTTCTCGACCGGCGAGAGTTCGCCGTCGGCGTAACCGGCGAGCATCTCTCTGGCTTCGTCGCAGTTCATGGCGTTACCCGATTTCCGAGGCCAGGAGTTCCCGGAGCCGCTGCCGCGCGTTGAAGATGCGGCTCATGACGGTTCCGATGCTGATGCCGAGGACCTCGGCCACCTCCTTGTACGACATGCCCTCGAGGGCGTAGAGGACGAGGGCGGCCCGATTTTTCTCGGAGACGTTGGCCAGGGCGTCGTCGATGGCTCGCCTCAGGTCGTGTTCCTGTGCTTCCTCCGCCGGCGTCTGCTGACCGGGTCCCTCGGCCGCCGGTTCCGGCGCGTGCTCGGTGTCCAGGCTGTCGGTCAGCCGGTGCGACCGGTACCGCCGGTAATCGAGGGCGGCGTGGGTCACGATGCGGTACAGCCACGTCTTGAAGGACGACTGTCCGCGGAACCCGTCGATGCCTCGCATGACGTGAATGAACGATTCCTGGACGACATCCAGGGCGTCTTCGCGCTGTCCCAGGAGGCGATAGGCGATGCCGAAGGCTGCGTCGCGATGCCGGCGGAAGAGGTCGTCCAGGGCCTTGGCGTCGCCGCCCTTGAGCCGTTCGACCAGGGCCGCGTCGCGTTCGGCGTCGCGGACGGCGGTTTCATCGGCCGCACCGTTCTGTTCGGCGGCTCCAGCCATGCAGACGATTCCCGGCCAGGGGTATTCACTGATTCCGCACGGTCCCGGGTCGGCCGGCGCCGTCGGGTGTGCGGGGGTGATTGTAGCCGACGCCGGGCGGCGGGACAAAGCGTTTTTGGCGGGGCGCTGTACGGGTGCAGAAAAAACGAGTGGTGGCGTTTTACGATGTCATTCCGAGCGAGCGCAGCGAATCGAGGAATCTCGCTGTTGGGCAGAACAACGAGATTTCTCGACTCGGGCCTTCGGCCCTCGCTCGAAATGACAGTTCGGCGGTTCAGTTCGCCTCGGCGGCCGGCGGTGCGGCGTGGGCTGGCAGCGGTGGGGCGTTGCCCTTCGTCCAGATCCGCTCCATGAGGGCGTATGTCTTGGGGTCGGCGTCGCGGAGTTCCCAGCGGACGAACGGCCAGAAATCGTTCGTGCCGAGGTACGCCTCGGTCATCTCGGCGAAGAACTCCTTGTGATTCGTCATGGCGTAGTGGCGGGCCTTCCGCCCGCCGCGCACCAGGCAGGACTCGTACTGCTTGCTCGCCAGCGCCCGCTCATACGCCTTCCGAATCGGGGGATAGTTCCAGCCCAGCACCTGGTCGTGATAGGCGTGCGAGAGTTCGTGCAGGACGGCGAACGGCTGCTGGCGCGGACAAATGTTATCCAGGAAGTGCCGGACGCTCGGAATGTGGACGGCCTTCTCCATGGCGGGGTCGTACCCGTGCTGGCGGAGCCAGCCGGCGTTCGGGTGGTACTGCATGTTCCGCAGGGCGTGATCGAAGTCGAAGTAGATGGCCACCCGCCTCAGGTGGGCCAGGCGGTCGGCGGGGACGATGCGGGTGATCTCGAACAGTTTGTTCGCGAGCACCCGCAGGGCCCGCTCGCCCGTCTCCGCGTGTTCGCCGGCGAGCAGTTGCGTGTCGACGTGGACGGTCCAGCCTTCGATGCGGCGGACCTCGTGTTCGATGCCGGGTGGGCGCGCGTCCCGGTCCTTCAAGCGGCTTCGGGCCTTGGCCCGGATTTCGGCCCGGATCTTCTTGCTCCCGGGCGGGAACGCGAACGTCGGCGCCTTCGCCGGATCGTATCCCGCCAGGTGGCCCGCCA
>Ga0272442_10005844_pt1 | contig 16343 bp, 11 predicted proteins | sample SSMForm2O_FD_200262 | JGI IMG/M metagenome (GOLD analysis project Ga0272442, IMG submission 200262) | Marine sediment archaeal communities from Little Sippewissett salt marsh, Falmouth, MA, United States - SSM-Form-2O | ecosystem: Environmental > Aquatic > Marine > Wetlands > Sediment ...
CGTAGTAGCGCCGACCCGGATATCCCTCGGAGTACTTGTTGGTGAGGATCGAACCAACGGCTTGCAGCATCGCGTAGTCGGCCGTGTTCTCCGAAGCAATCAAATGGATGTGGCTGCGCTGGCGGTCCGCCTCGCGTTCGAGGAGGTCTGCAAGTACCGGATCAACGTCCGGTAGCGGGGTCATGTCGGTTATGGGTGCCCCCTATAAGGCTCGATGGGCGAGGATAGTCGGGATGGGGCGATGAAACTCACCGCATCACCAGCGGTCGGCTGTTGCTTGCCAGAACCGTCGGCCTCAATCGCGGGACGTGCGACGAATCTCGCGGCTGCGCGGGTTACGGGGTGATGGGACCGTCTCTCAGGACCCACTCGGCCGGCTGGGTGAGATCGATGATTGTTGAGGCGCTGCCGCCGACGGCTTCTCCGTCGAGGTAGACGGCGACGTCATCGCCGAACAGATTCCTCGCGTCATCGACGGTGAGAACCGCGGGTCTGCCAGAGATGTTCGCGCTCGTTACCGCAAGCGGGCCACTTGCTCGGAGAAACTCGAGCGCCACCGGATGGTTCGGGCATCGAAGGCCGAGCGTCCTTCGATCGGGATCACCGATCCATTCCGGCGTCGACTTCAGCTTGGGCACGACCAGCGTGAGCGCACCGGGCCAATGCTCCTCAGCGAGTTCGAGGCCTCGGTCAGCGAAGGCGCCGAGCTCGAGTGCCTGCTCCAGATCGGCCACGAGAATCGCGAGAGGCTTGATCCCCGGCCGCCCCTTCGCGATGAAGATCCGGTCGAGTGCATCGGGGTTGAACGGGTCGGCGGCAATCCCGTACAGCGTGTCGGTTGGGATACCGACGAGTTCGCCATTGGTTACGGCCGCGAGCGCTGAGGAGAGCATCTCTGTATCCATCCCTACAACCTACTGTGGTGCGACGCCGATGACGAAGCGTTCCTTGCCCGAGAGGTCGATTCGAATCTCACCGCCGAGTGAAGAGAAGTGGGTTGCGACGGCAGGGCCGAGGAATTCCGAGATCTCGCAAGCGATGACACCGCCGGGAATCAACCACTCCGGCGCCGCGGCAGCGATCCTCGCCAGAACCTCATCGCCGACCGGCCCCGCGATGAGCGCCGCCACTGGTTCGTGATCGCGTACGTCTGCCGGGAGATCGTCCAGCTCTTGCTCGGCAACGTAGGGGGGATTTGAGACCACGAGGTCGACCCGGCCGGCGAGATTGTCTGGCAACGGTTCGAAGAGGTCACCACGAAGGACCGTCACGTCCAGGCCGGCCGTCCGCACGTTCATGCGCGCCACGTCGACGGCATCGTCCGAGAGATCAACGGCGTAGACCGCGGCGGATGGAAACGCAGCCTTGAGCGCGATCGCGAGGTTTCCGCTCCCGGTACAGAGGTCGACGATGACCTTGGGCGCTTCGACCGCGTCGCGTGCGATCTCGAATAGTTGCTCGGTCTCGGGGCGAGGGATGAGCACCCGAGGATCGACGGCAACTTCTATCGGCCCGAAGGACGCTGTCCCCTCGATGTACTGCAGCGGTTCGTGGCTCCGTCGTCGCTCGACGAACCCGTTGAACCGGTCCACTTCGGCGGCATTCACCTCGGTCCCGAGGATCAGCGCGGTCCAGTGAAGCCCGGTAGCCGCGACGAGCAGCCGCCGGACCTCATGATCGGGAAGGTCAGTGGCGGTGCGGAGGAGGTCGGTGGAGAGCACGGGAGGAGTATTCAGTAGCAAGTAGCAAGTAGCAAGACAAGAGAGCAAAGAACAAAGAACAAAGAATCAAGACAGAAGACGGAAGACATTGCGGGGCGGGTGTCTTTGCTCTTTGCTCCGGGTTGGTAGCTCGCTGCTGGCAACCGGCCTCATCCCTCGGCAAGTGCTCGGGCTGCTTCGTCTGCGATCAGGGCGTCGTGGAGGACCTCGAGGTCACCGTCGAGGACGTGCGGGAGGGAGTGCACGGTGAGTCCGACACGATGGTCCGTGACGCGGTTCTCCTTGAAGTTGTACGTCCTGATCTTCTCTGAACGCTCCCCTGTCCCGACCTGGGAACGGCGCACCGAGGCGCGCTCACCGACCTGTTCGGCCATCTGCGCCTGGTAGAGGCGAGCGCGCAAGACTCGCATCGCCTTCGTCTTGTTCTGCAGCTGAGACTTTTCGTCCTGACACGACACGACGATGCCGGTCGGCCGATGTGTGATCCGCACGGCGGAGTCGGTTGTGTTTACCGACTGGCCTCCGGGCCCGGTAGATCGGAATGTCTCGATATCGAGATCGTTGTCCTGGATCTCGACCTCCACGGCCTCGGCTTCCGGCAATACGGCCACCGTTGCCATCGATGTGTGGATCCGTCCTTGTGATTCCGTCTTCGGAACACGTTGCACGCGGTGCGGGCCTGCCTCGAACTTGAATCTCGAATAGGCACCTTTGCCCTTCACCGCGAACGTCGCCTCCTTCAACCCGCCCGTGTCGGACAGAGAAACGTCGATCGGGTCAACAGCCCAGCGGCTCCTCTCCGCGAATCGTTCGTACATGCGATAGAGGTCGCCGGCCCAGAGTGCGGCCTCGTCGCCGCCCGCCGCAGATCGGATCTCCACGATGACGTCCTTGTCGTCGTTTGGGTCTTTGGGGATCAGCAAACGTCTCAGCTCGGCTTCGATGCCGTCGAGCTCGGCGTGTTTCGACTCGGCAACCTGGTTGAGGTAGGCGACCATTTCGGGATCGTCCTCTTCTGCCGCCATCTCACGCGCCTCGCGTGACTCGGTGTCGGCCTCGAGATATCGACGGTATTCATCAACCACGGGCTTGAGCTCCGAATGACGACCGGTCACTTCCCGGTAGCGCTTCTGGTCCGCGAGTACGGCGGGATCGCTGAGGAATCCGAGGATTTCGTCGAACTCCTCGGTGGTGGTCGTCAGCCGCGTGACGAGGCGATCATCCATCGTTCGGGCCGTCGACGTTGTACTCGGCGGAGAGCGCTGCCGCGACCACTGGTCCGCGACTCTTCACCTCCGCAACGGCGTCGGGTTCGAGTGCGGCAATCAACGACGTGACGGCAACCTCCACCTGATCGTCGGAAGGCTCCTTGGTCGTGATGGCCTGGATCCACATCCCGGGGGCCGACGCCCACGACATCCACCGTTGCCCCGCGGCAGCCTTCAGAACCTCGTAGGAGAGCCCGGCGATCACCGGAATCAGGACGATCCTGGAGATGATCTGCCACACCAGAGGAAGCGGAGCGAGCAACATGAACACGAAGAACGAAACCATTGCGACGATGATGATGAACGAGGTGCCGCACCGGGGGTGGCGTGGGCTGTACTTCTGGATCGAGGCGACATCGAGTGGATCGCCATTCTCATAGGCATGGATCGTCTTGTGTTCGGCGCCGTGGTACTGGAATACGCGCTGAATCTCATCGCTGCGGCCGATCAGCCAGATGTAGCCCACGATGAGCGCGATGCGGATCAGCCCGTCGATGACCACGAACGCGAAGCTCGAATCGTCGAAGAAGCCCTTCAGGAAATCGGCGGACACAACGGGCACGACGATGAACAGGCCGATCGCGACAACGACGGCGATCACCATCGTCCAGATCACCTGCGATCGTGTGACCTGTTCTCCTTCGTCGCCGGCTTTCTCAGCCGACCACGACAGCGCCTTGAACCCGAGCGAAAGCGATTCGATGAGGACGAAGACCCCTCGAATGAATGGCCACTTCGCCACCTTCGAGCGACTCGTGGCAGCCGGAAGGTCGTTGCGTTTCGCCTCGATGACCCCATCAGGCCTTCGAACAGCAACGGCCCACGCCTCGGGGGCGCGCATCATCACACCCTCGATGACGGCTTGCCCGCCGACACTTGCGCCCGGAGGGCGGCTCAATCAGGATCCCTCGTCGGAGGCGTCGCCCTTTTCGGCGGCGGTCATGCCGGTGTCGATACCGGCCTTCGCGTAGCGCTTGCGGAAGCGCTCGACGCGACCACCCGAGTCGACCATGCGCTGCTTCCCCGTGTAGAAGGGGTGGCACTGGTCACAGAGCTCAACGTGGAGCTCGGCTTCGGTCGATCGGGTGACAAAGGTGTTGCCACATGAGCACGTGACGGTGCTCTCAACATATTCTGGGTGGATACCGGTCTTCACGGTTTCGTCTCCTGATCCTGCTTCGTTCGGAACTGTAGCGGCCTGTTCACTGACTCGACTTGGCGACGCTGTCGAGGAACTCAGCGTTCGACTTCGTCGACTTCAATCGGTCGATCAGCAGCTCGAGGGCGGCCCCCGGTTCGAGCGCCATGAGCACCCGGCGGAGTTTCCAGACCTCGACAAGCTCGGAACGCTCGAACAGCAGCTCCTCGCGACGTGTTCCGGACGCTTCGATATCGATGGCCGGATAGATCCGCTTGTCGGCAAGTTTCCTGTCGAGGCGGAGCTCCATGTTGCCCGTGCCTTTGAACTCTTCGAAGATGACCTCGTCCATTCGCGAACCGGTTTCGACAAGTGCGGTAGCGAGAATCGTGAGGCTTCCGCCCTCCTCGATGTTGCGAGCCGCACCGAAGAACCGCTTCGGCGGATAGAGAGCAGTCGAGTCGACACCACCAGAGAGGATTCTCCCGGAGGCTGGCGTGGCAAGGTTGTGAGCTCTTGCGAGTCGGGTGATCGAATCGAGGAGCACGACGACGTCCTCGCCCTTTTCCACGAGGCGTTTCGCACGCTCAATAGCGAGCTCCGACACCTGGGTGTGTTCCTCGGCCGGTCGATCGAAGGTTGAGTAGATGACCTCACCCTTGACCGAACGCTGCATCTCGGTGACTTCTTCCGGACGTTCGTCGACAAGGACGACCATCAGGTGGCATTCGGGGTTGTTCTCCGCAATCGAGGCGGCGACATCTTGGAGCACCGTTGTCTTGCCGGCCTTCGGCGGCGAGACGATCAGGCCGCGCTGGCCTTTGCCGATCGGAGCGATGAGGTCGATGATCCTTGCCATGATGTCGTCGGGCTTGCCGTCGATCTCGAGGCGGAGCCGGACATCGGGGAAGAGCGGTGTCAGCTTGTTGAACTGCGGCCGTTTCATGGCCTCTTCGGGATCCCCACCGTTGACCTCTACGGCACGAACGAGCGCTGGGAACTTCTCTTTGCCGCGGGCGGGACGAACCGGACCCGAGACCGTGTCACCCTTGCGGAGCTTCTGTTTGCGCACGACATTCGCCGGAACGTAGGCATCCATGTCGCCCGGTAGGTACCCGGACGAACGGAGGAATCCGTATCCCTCCGGGAGGATGTCGAGGATTCCCTCTCGGGACTCGAGAGTTGACTCGTCGATCGGCTCACGCTGCTGCCCAGACCGGTTCCGACGGTTCCGACGGCGGCGGCCCTGGCCGTCCTGTCCGTCTCCGTCCTTGTTGTCTCTGCGTTGTCCGTTGTCACTGCGCGGAGTTGCGGTGGCCGGTGCTTCGGTCGTCTCTTCGACCTCGGGAACCATCGCCGCGTCGAACTTCTCGGATTCGAGGATTGCAGCGATGAGCTTCGACTTCTGCAGGCCGTCCGGATCTACCTCGACCTGACCGGCCATGGACCGGAGATCGTCGAGACCGAGTTCCTGGAGTCTTGCTCTCGTGGTGCTCATGTGTGTTGTTGCCCCTTTTCAGGACGAAGGGTCAAGCGACCCGGAGATTGGGGACCTCGGACGACACGACGGTGGTCCGGGTCTTCCTGGAATGCTCCCCTCGTACGGCACGCGATACGCGGCCAAGGAGGAGTGGATGAAGGGATTGTAACGGTATTCGCGCTTAGTTCAAGCAGATATGCGAGAAGCGAGACGAGAGACGGAATGGAAGAAGGAGCAAAGAACAAAGAACAAAGAAGAAAGAGAAGAGATAACGAGGCCTTGTTCCCGCTCTTCGCTCTTCGCTCTTGCCTCTTTGCTCTTGGCTACCAGCCGAGGACTTCGAGGACCGCGTCGAGTCTCGGGGTCACGGGGCCGGGAAGGTCTGCCTCGATCACTGCGGTCTCCGGGTCCTTGAGGCCGTGGCCGGTAAGCGTGCACACGATGGTGCCGTCCGGGAGTTCGTCGCGATACTTCAGAATCCCGGCAACACCCGCAGCGGATGCAGGCTCACAGAACACGCCTTCTCGAGAAGCCAGGAATCGGTAGGCCGACAGGATCTCATCGTCGGTGACGGCTTCGATCCGCCCACCGGACTCGTCACGCGCCGCGACGGCTCCGTCCCACGACGCAGGATTGCCGATTCGGATCGCGGTAGCGATCGTCTCGGGGTTGTCCACGATCTCGCCGTAGACGATCGGTGCGGCGCCCGCCGCCTGGAATCCCCACATCAACGGAGTCTCGTCGACATCCGTGTACCCCTGCCAGTAGGCGGTGATGTTTCCTGCGTTCCCGACCGGGAGTGCGTGAACCGATGGCGCCGAGCCGAGGGTGTCCACGATCTCCCAAGCAGCCGTCTTCTGGCCTGCAATGCGGTACGGATTGATGGAGTTGACGAGTGCGACATCATGGCTCGCAGTCAGTTCCAGAACGATCGCCAGCGCGTCGTCGAAACTTCCATCGATGGGAACAATCGTCGCGCCGTGCACGATGGCCTGAGCCAACTTCCCGCGAGCAATCTTGCCGGACGGAATCACCACAATGGACGTGATGCCGGCTCGTTGTGCGTACGCCGCAGCCGACGCCGAGGTGTTCCCGGTCGAAGCGCACGCAACGGCGCGTGCCCCGTCTTCGACGGCTTTCGACACCGCAAGGGTCATTCCCCGATCCTTGAACGAACCGGTCGGGTTCAAACCCTCGAACTTGATGAACACCCTCCGCTGAACGGCCTCGGAGAGCGCCGGCGCCGGGATGAGCGGCGTATCACCTTCGAGCAGGGTCACGACGGGCGTGTCCGGCCCCACGGGAAGCCGATCGCGATACGCCTCGATGACGCCCCGGCGACTCATGCCTCTTCGCTTTCGACCCGGATCACGGAGGCCACGTTGCGCAAGGCGTCGACGTCGCGGAGGTTCCGGACCGCCTCACGCTGGGCGGATTCGGGTGCGCTGTGTGTGACGATCAGCAGCAGTGCCTCGCTCCCCTCACCCTCCTGCCACACCGACTTGATCGACACGCCGGCGTTCCCGAAGGCTCCCGCGATCTGCGCCAGCACACCAGGACGGTCGTCGACTTCGAGCCGCATGTACCACTTCGTCGAGACATCGCCGAACGGAACGAGGTCCCCCGGTGAGAAACGAATTCGGGGCGCAACTTGTGCACCGGCGAGGACTTCGCGAGCGGCGTCGATGATGTCGCCGAGAACGGCTGTAGCGGTTGGAGCCCCGCCGGCGCCGGGCCCGGAGAAGAGCAGTTCGCCGACGGACGGACCTTCGATGAAGATCGCGTTCGTCGCTCCGCGGATCGATGCGAGGGGATGATCGAGTGGGATCATCACCGGGTGCACCCGGGCCGAGATGCCGCCACCGATCCGTTCAGCGATGCCAACGAGTTTCACGGCGTATCCGAAATCCGCGGCAAACGCCATGTCGACCGGAGAAAGCGCGTCGATTCCCTCGTGGTAGACGTCGTCGAGACCGACCCATGTGCCGAACGCCAGGGAGGCCAAGATCGCGGCCTTCGCTGCTGCGTCGGCGCCTGAGACGTCGGCTGTGGGATCGGGTTCGGCGTATCCCAGCTCCTGCGCTTCAGCCAGCGACTCGCCGTAGTCGGCGCTGTCTTCGGCCATTCTGGTCAGGATGAAGTTGGTGGTGCCGTTCACAATGCCGAGGACTCGCTCCACCGGCTCCCCGGCAAGGGTCTCCGACAGCGGCCGAATGATCGGGATCCCGCCCCCGACGGCCGCTTCGAAGAGGAAGGGAACGCCGGAAAGCTCGGCGGCAGCGATCAGCTCCGGGCCGCGAGAGGCAACCAGCTCCTTGTTGGCGGTTACGACGGGTTTGCCGGCCTCGAGAGCGGCGAGGACGAGGTCGCCGGCAAGGTCACGGCCTCCCATCAACTCAACGACGAGTTCAATATCTGGATCGTCGACGACGCTCATCAGGTCGTCGGTGAGGACACCGTCGGCGACGGTGAAGTTCCTTGGCTTGTCGAGATCCCGAACCGCTACTCGCTTCACACGAAGGTCGAGTCCGGTCTTTGCAGCTATCGCGGCGTGGTCGTCGACGAGGCGCGCGATGAGCGTTCCTCCGACCGTTCCCGCCCCGAGGACGCCGATGCCAATAGTTGAGTTCATACAGGAACGATAGACCGACAGGAGCGTTCAGACGTCTCGTCGAACGAGGTCCTCGTAGGCCTCCCGTCGAACCACCTCACGCGCCGCGCCGTCGCGAACGAAGACAACAGGCGGACGACGAATCATGTTGTAGTTGCTGCCCATCGAATGCCCATACGCACCGGTCACCGGTGTCGCGAGCACATCCCCCACTTCCAGGTCGCCGGGTACATCAGCCTCTGCCACGATGACATCCCCGGATTCGCAATGCTTGCCGACAATGCGCACCTTCATCGGCCGATCCGCATCGGCCGCTCTCGGCAGGAACGCCTCGTATCCGCTTCCGTACAGACTCGGCCGCGGATTGTCGCTCATCCCGCCGTCCACCGCTACATAGGTACGGATGCCGGGGATGTGCTTGATCGTGCCCACGGTGTAGAGGGTCACAGCGGCATCCGCGACGATCGAGCGACCCGGCTCGGCCGTCACACGAGATTCGATTCCCGCGTCGCGGCATGCCTGAATCACGGTGTCCGCCCATTCCGCGATGGAAGGCGCCTCCTCACCGGTCACATAGGCAACACCGAGGCCTCCACCGATCGAGAACTCGGGGAGATCGAGCGGAACAACGAACTCAGCGAGCACGGCCACTGCCCTTCGATACGAGTCTGCGTCAAACACCTGACTACCGATGTGTGCGTGGACCCCCTCGATGACCATCGCTGACGACGCTTTGATCCGGTCCACCGCCGCGGACGCGTCACCCGAGGCCAGACCAAATCCGAACTTCGAGTCGGCGACGCCTGTCTGGAGGTATTCGTGGGTATGTGCCTCGATCCCGGGCGTGAGCCGGACGAGGACCCTGGGTGATTGAGCGCCGGCCTCGACAAGCGCCTCGATCCGATCGATCTCGGCGAACGAGTCGATCACGATCTGGCCCACGCCGGCGTCGAGAGCCGCCGCAAGTTCGGTGACCGACTTGTTGTTGCCGTGGAGAATCAGCCGGTCGGCGGGGACGCCGGCGTGGAGAGCCACGAACAGTTCGCCCCCGGTCGCAACATCGAGCTTCATTCCTTCCTCATATGCGAGCCTGGCCATCGCCGTGGTCATGAACGCCTTCGTGGCATACGCGACACCTTCGCCGAACGCAGCCACCGCCTCGCGACACCGTGACCGCATCTGATCTTCGTCGTAGACGAACAGCGGTGTCTCGTAGCGGGCAGCCAACTCGAGAAGGTCCACCCCCCCGACGTACAGCCGCCCATCAACGATCTCGGAACTATCCGGTAACAGAGAACGAGGGATGGCAGTCATGGGAGGGGCCCACGGAACGGGTTGTTGCGGATCAGCGAAGTCCTCGCCTCCCCCACTACGTGGTGGAGGGGACAGCTCCTCCGCGTCCCCGTCTGCCCGCGGCGCCCCCATCACATTCTCTCCGGAATTTCAATGCCGAGCGTGTCGAGGAGGAGGGCGAGGGTGCGGAGGGTGAGATCAACCAGCGACAGCCAAGAGGCCTGCCGGGCTGCATCTTCCTCGCGGAGGATGTGACACGCCTCGTAGAAGCGGTTGAAGTCGGTTGCCAGCTCGAACGCGTACTCGGTGAGCACATTCGGGGCCCGGACCTCCACCGCTCGCTCGATCACCTCAGGCAGCAGCAGGAGGCGCAGGATCAAGTCCCGCTCCTGCTTCACCGTCGGTGGGATGATCGGACCGGGCTGGAGACCGAGCTCCGCTGCACGCCGAAGAATCGACTTGGTCCGCACCGCTCCGTACTGCAGATATGGGCCGGTCTTGCCCTCGAACGACGTGAAGCGGTCGAGATCGAAGCTGTAGTTCGAGGTCCGATGATTTGAGAGATCTCCGAACTTCAGAGCCCCGAGTCCAACTTGTGTGGCGATCCGTTCCCTCTCTTCCGCGGGATAGTCCTGGGCGATTGCCGCCTCGTCCAGCCGTTTCCGAGCCGCGTCGGTCACAATGTTCATGAGGTCGGTGAGGCGAAGAATCCCGCCCTCCCGCGTCTTGAACGGTTTCCCGTCCGGCCCGTTGACCGTCCCGAAGGCGATGTGTTCCAGCCCGATGTCGTCCGCAGCGATATCGGCCATTCGGGCAACCCTGAACACCTGCTCGAAGTGCAGGCCCTGCCGGGCATCAACGACATACAGCATCAGGTCGTATCCCTCCTCCACCCGCTGATCGAGTGTGGCGAGGTCTGTCGTGGAGTAGAGATACGAGCCGTCGGAACGGGTCAGAAGAAGCGGTGGCATCTCCCTGTTGTCCTCAGGTTGCTCAACATGGACGATCAGGGCCCCATCGGACTCGCGGGCCAGGTCGTCGGCGTTCATCAGCCGGTCGACCAGTGAAGCGAGACGGTCGTGCACCGTGCTTTCTCCCCGCCACAGATCGAACTCGATACCGAGATCCTCGAAATCCTTCTTCTGCTCGGCAACGGAGACGTCGTGATAGTGCTTCCACAGCGCCAAGTACCCGGGTCGACCGTTCTGCAGGTCGAACGTGGCCTGACGTGCACGCTCTGCTTCGTCGGGATCGTCCTTGCACCGCCGGACGACGACCGGGTACATCTCGGACAGATCGTCGAGCGTGACCGGCGACTCGCCGGGATAGGGGCCGGTGAAGGCGGCGTCGAAGTAGGGAAGATCGGGTTGCCTCCGCTCCAGTTCGATGATCAGCTGGCCGATCGGCATACCCCAGTCACCCATGTGAATGTCGCCGACAACCTCGTGACCGGCAACGCGGAAGAGCCGCTTGAGGCTCTCGCCGATGATTGACGCGCGGAGATGCCCCACGTGCATCGACTTCGACATGTTGGGACCGCCGTAGTCGACGATCACCTTGAGCCGGGGTTCCGGAACGGCAATGCCGATCCGATCATCGTCCTCCATCATCTGCGCGTACCGCGCAAGGTATTCGTCGGTGACAACGATGTTGATGAATCCGGGTCCGGCGATGTCCAGCGACGCAAACGCCGATCGATCACCGAGGTTGTCGATCACCGTCTGCGCCAACTCGCGCGGATTCTGGCCGATCGCCTTCGCAGCAGCGAGGGCGCCATTGCATTGGTACTGCGCAAGCTCCGGACGTTGCGATGGGACGACCAGGCCGGCCGACCGGTCGACCCCCGCAGCGGCGAACGCGTCGCCGAAGAGTTCGGAGAGGTCTGAGAGAAGGGACATAGGGAGAATCCACCTAGGGGGTTGTCGGGACTCGGAGGTTACAATCGTTTGAAGCGCCCCAGTAGCTCAGGGGATAGAGCGCCGGCCTCCGGAGCCGGGAGCGCAGGTTCGATTCCTGCCTGGGGCACCACGAGATCGCCGTCCGTTTCCTCACCCTCCGATCCCTATTCGGGATCGGAAGATCTGCCGGAACTCCGACACTCCCCCTACCTCCCAATGGGTCAAGACGCTTCGAGTGTCAACGTCCGAGTAGTCCCACCCGGCGAGGCGAGGGTTCGATTCCTGCCTGGGGGACCACTGTCGCACTGCGTGCGAAGTAGTCAGTAGTCCGTAGTCCCTACCCCCACCCGCTTTCGTCCCCTCACGAAGTGGGGGGACGCGAATTCGCCCCCGCGAATTCGCACGGGGGCTCCGCTCGTAGAGATCAGACACATGCCCACATCACCCGCCAACAACCCCCACACAGGCCCCCTCTGCGACCGAGCATCAGCTCCGCCGCGTCTCCCCACTTGACGGCGGGAGAGACGAAGACCCAGGCCGCCCCCTCCCGCCGTCGCTCCGCTCGGGCACCCTCCCCCACCTTCGGCGGTGGAGGGGAAGAGAGAGACTGTCTTCGCCTCCACCACGGAGTGGGGGAGGCGCGAGCACCGGCCGAGTAGGCCGGAGCGCAGCGGAGGGGGCTGACTGCGCTGCGAGTCGAGGTCCGCGGCGGACCTCATCTGCACGGTCCAAGCTCCCAGGCCGCCCCCTCTGCGACCGAGCATCAGCTCGGCCGCGTCTCCCCCACCTGACGGCGGGAGAGACGAAAACCCCAACACCAAACCACCCATGTGTTCGTGTGCGGCCGCCCCCAAGGAGACACGTGGTTGAATTCTCAGATGACCGATCACCATTTTGCCGTCGACACATCTGGAACGGATGAGATCGTCGCATGGGCGACCGACCGGCTCTCGGCCCCATTCGACACAGATCGTCCCCCACGGGAGCTCATGCGCAGGCTGGGAGCACAGCCATCGGAAGGGAGCGTGTGCTTCGGATTCTGGATCCCGCACCTGCGTTCGGACGCGATCGTGGCGGTCGAGCTGGAGGTGTTCGAGCCGCCGGCCGGGCTGGACCTTGGCATCGCAACCCAAACCGTCGAGTTCCGCTGGACCAGCTTCCCGATGGCGATTACGGGCGAGTTCGCCTGGATATGCCTTTCCAGCGTAACGGTGGGCGACCGAGATCGCATCGGTACGTTCTACCGTGCGGCCGTGCACCTCTCCGATGGTGAGCCGGTGATCATCGGCGACCCCCTTGCGATGAGCATGCCGTTCGGAGCCTTTGCTCCTGCCGAGGTCATTGATCCGACGCCGGTCACAACCAACCGAGCCGATGCGTCCTACTTCGAGTCCCTGGCCGACGACGATGGAGTTCCTCGAATCCCGGCATGCGCAAATCTCCTCCAGGTACACGTTCCGACGGCCACAGAGCCGGGAACGATCTCAGCCCTCACCACGTGGATCAGCGAGATCGGTGCGAGAATGTCAAAGGGCGAGCCGCTGTCGCCGGGCGACGAGTTATGGCTCGAGTACGACGGCATCGAGCTCATGCCGGTCGAGCCCACGATTGGTTTCGAGGCGGGTCCACCGAGCTGGGAACTCGTCAACTCGGACACCGACAAGGCGGTTGTGCGAATTCGCAGGCCTGAAACCACCGACTGGGGCTATGACGTCATCATCTCTGGCGGCGCCGCCGTGAACCCAGCGATGCTGACGGCTGGTCGACCCTACGAGCTTGCCGACCTGGCTGTGGCGCTCCATACGTTCCCCACCGGTCCGATGCGCCTCGTTGTCGACGTGGTGTACGGGCATGCCGACAACCAGGCGGTCGGTGTCGTACCGGGGGCGTGGTTCACGGGGCCCGACATGTACGGTCAGCATCTCGACTACCGCAACCCGATCGTTCGAGCTCATCTGCTCGAGATGCAACGCCGGAAGGTCAACTTCGGTGTCGACGGTGTCCGCGTCGACGGCGCGCAGGACTTCACGTGGTGGAACGAGGAGGACCGGCAACTCGAGTACCACGACCGGTACATGGAAGAGATCAGTGCTGTCGTGCAAGAGGTCGCCGGGGTGCGCTACCGGCCCTGGATGGTTTTCGAGGACGGCCGACCGTGGCCGAAGGAGGACTGGGAGCTCTCGTCAACGTATCGCGCGGTGATCGATCGTCAACCAGAGGTTCACCAGTGGGGGCCCCTGACGTTCGCCCACAACACGCCGTTCCTCTTCACGTTCTGGGTCACGAAGTGGTGGAGACTGCGCGAGATCGCGGAAGTCGGCTCCAACTGGATCAGCGGCTGTGCCAACCACGACACATTGCGCCGCGGCAGCCAGGTCGACCCGCAGGCACGGATCAACCACTACCTGGGAGAGACGCTGCCCGACATAATCCGCAATGCCTATGACCATCCCGCTGCCAATCTGCTCTTCCATGCCTTTCTGCCCGGCACGCCGATGGATTTCCTCCAGGCCTCGGTCCGGGCCCCGTGGAGCTTCATCCGCAACACCGATCACCGCTACGCCATCAAGGTCTGGGCGGAGGAGAAGCGGTTCCTCGACTGGCACATCACGGCCCATGACTACGACGCCGCGGGCAACTTCCCGCGGTTGAAGGCTCTTGGCTTCGTGGATCGATCGACTCTCTATGAGCTCATGGCAGAGCTGGAGGCAGCCGTCATCCTCTACGGGGATCAGGTCGAGGCAGCGGTCGATGCCTCGCTGCGCTCATCCGTTCCCAAGGGGTTTGTCGCGAACGCCGACGGCCTGCGCGCGGCTGCCCGGGCATGGATGGACGACGTGCACGACTACTGCGTGGCAACTCGCTACCTCGATCGTACCGATGCCGATCGTGTGCATTTCAATCTGCAGGCTCGGGCGTTTCGTCGTTCGCACCGATGGCTCGTCGAGAACCTTGGGACCGACGACACGTTCGACTATCACCACCCGACAAGCGGCGCCGTCGTGTTTCACGGCATCCGGCACGGCCCGAACGGTGCCCGGGTGCTGTTCGTCGCGAATATGGAGGGCCGACCTGTCGAGGTCATCGCGGCAGAGCTGCCGGGAGCGGCAGGGGCGAGCTGGGATCCCGCGCTCGTGACCCCGGGTGCAGCGAATCCGTCTGCGACGGACCCGATGACGCTCGCCGACGCCCAGGGAGTTGTGTTCGTGGGCCGCTGATCAACCCCAACCCGACGGGACAGCTCACGTGCGAGGGGACGCCGAACCCCGGTCCGAAACCGTGAACCTTCAGAACCTCAATAGGGCCTATCTTCCCTAATTGGAATCCGCAGTCCTTTGACAGCAGGGTTTTCGGAGACTCAGCTTGTGAAGGAATTCACTTCCTGGTGTGTGATTCCTAGCATTCCGTAGGAGTACGGAAGCGAGTCCGCGTGCAGCTCACGAGCAGCGATGAACGACGACCAGCGACCCGCAGGAGCCAGCGGGGCCGGACGCGCTCATGACCGAGACCGACACACCCCCACCTGCCGATTCCGCGCCGTCGGAACCGAGTGACGGGAGCGGCCGACGTGACTGGATCATCGGGCTGATCGCCATCATCCTCCTCGTCGTCGGACCCATCGTCATCTTCATCGGGATCCGCAATTCGGTCGAAGCTGCGAACGCCGACAATGCATGGGCAGGCGTGCCCACGACGGTCCCCCACACCGATCACGCGTTGCTCATGACCGGCCCCTACGAAACGGGATCCGACGTCACCGAAGGCTGCCTCGAGTGCCACGCCGAGGCCGGCGAGCAAATGCTCCAGAGTGAGCACTGGCTGTGGGAGAACCCACCCGTCTCGTTGCCCGGGCGGGACGAACCCGTTGCTCTCGGGAAGAAGAACTCCCTCAACAACTTCTGCACGGGCATCCAAGGCAACGAGCCGCAATGCACGACGTGCCACGCCGGGTACGGCTGGGAGGATGCGACCTTCGACTTCACGGATGAGACGAAGATCGACTGCCTCGTCTGTCACGACCAGTCTGGGCAGTATGCCAAGGCGGACTCGGGATACCCGGCCGAAGCGACCGATCTCGTCCTCGCTGCGGGGAGCGTCGGCCGTCCCACGCGCACAAACTGCGGCTCGTGCCACAGCACCGGCGGCGGCGGCAACGGTGTGAAACACGGCGACCTCGACAACACCCTCAACTATCCGAACGAGACCATCGACTTCCACATGGGCGTCCTGGACATGCAGTGCGTCGACTGCCACACGACCACCGATCATCAAATCTCGGGCACCTCCACATCGGTGAAGCTCATCGACGACAACCCGGTGTCGTGTACCGACTGTCACAACTCGCTCCCTCACCGGGACGACCGCCTCAACAGCCACACCGACCGAGTCGCCTGCGAGACGTGTCACATCCCTGAATACGCCGTCAAGGATCCGACCAAACTCTGGTGGGACTGGTCGACTGCCGGGCAGGACGGCCTCTCCGACGATCCACACGAGTACCTCAAGATCAAGGGCAGCTTCGTCTACGGCACGCAGCTCATCCCCGAGTACTACTGGTTCGACGGTACGGCAGAGCGATATCTCTTGGGAGATCCGATCGACCCCGAGGGCATCACCGTCCTCAACGACCCAAACGGAGGCGTCGACGATCCGGTCGCCAAGATCTACCCGTTCAAGGTTCATCGCGGGCTCCAGCCGTACGACGCCGTTCACAACTACTTCATCCAGCCGAATCTCGTGGGCGACGAGGGGTACTGGACGATCTTCGACTGGGATATCGCTCTGCAGAACGGTGCCGAGGACACCGGCTTCGACTTCAGCGGTGAGTACGGGTTCGCGCGGAGCGACATGTACTGGCCGCTCGAGCACATGGTTGCCCCCGCCGGCGAGGCCCTTCAATGCACGGCGTGCCACTCGGACGCCGGGCGCCTGGA
>Ga0272442_10005847_pt1 | contig 16342 bp, 14 predicted proteins | sample SSMForm2O_FD_200262 | JGI IMG/M metagenome (GOLD analysis project Ga0272442, IMG submission 200262) | Marine sediment archaeal communities from Little Sippewissett salt marsh, Falmouth, MA, United States - SSM-Form-2O | ecosystem: Environmental > Aquatic > Marine > Wetlands > Sediment ...
CCCCTGAGAAAGTCAAGCAGCGGATCGGTTACATGAGCCAGAAATTTTCTCTTTACGAGGATCTCACCGTGGGTGAAAACCTTCAGTTTTTCGGCGGGGTTTACGGCTTGAAAAATGGAGAGATCGCCAGGAGGAAGAAAGAGCTTTTCCACCAGCTTTCTCTCGGAGAGGTTGAACGCCAGAGCACCGCCGAGCTCCCTCTGGGCTGGAAACAGCGCGTGGCGCTCGCCAGTGCGGTGATTCACAGGCCGAAGATAATATTTCTCGATGAGCCGACCAGCGGGGTGGACCCGATCAGCCGAAGGAATTTCTGGGCGCTGATCCACAATATGGCTGCAAAGGGCACCACGGTTTTTGTCACCACGCATTACATGGAAGAGGCCGAATACTGCGACCGGATCTCGATAATGGAAGCCGGCAGGATAACCGCTCTGGGAAGCCCGGGAGAGCTCAAAGCGCGTTTCGGCAAGAAATCAGTGGAAGAGGTTTTCGTGCACCTGTTGCTCAAGTAGGGGAAAAGCAGTGCTCAAGCCTAAAATAGTCACTCTGGCTGCCAAGGAAACAAAGCACATCCTGCGCGACCCGCGTTCCCTCGGGCTTATTTTCCTTCTGCCGGTGTTTATGATCCTGATTTACGGATACGCTGTCAATCTGGACCTGAAAAACATCCCGGTTTCCGTGGTGGATCACGACCGCTCCTCGCTTTCGAGATTGGTGGTCGAGAAGATGACAGGCTCCGGCTATTTCACGCTCACCGGCCGCTACGACGGAATGAGTCAGGCGAGGAGGACCATTTATTCAGGGAAGTCTTTTGGCATAGTGGTTTTCCCGAAAGGCTTCGCTGCTGATGCAAAAAGAAGACGGGGAGCAAATGTGCAGTTCCTTCTCGACGGAAGCGATGCCAACATGGCCACGATCGCCTCGGGTTATTTCAGCGCCTTTATCAGCGATCTGTCCCGCGGCCCGTTTTATGAGCTGCCTCTGACAGTCAGGCCCCGCATTCTCTACAACCCGGACCTGGAGAGCGTGAAATTCATCGTGCCCGGCCTGGCCGGAGTGCTGCTGATGATGGTCTGCGCGCTGATGACCTCCGTGGCGATTACCCGTGAAAAAGAGGTCGGCACCCTGGAGCTGGTGCTGACCACACCGATCAAGCCATATCAGGTGATTATCGGCAAAGTGCTGCCCTATATCGTGATCGCCTTTCTCGAATGCCTCACGATCGTTGGGTTCGCCCATTTCTGGTTCGGTGTGCCGGTCGAAGGGAACCTCGCTCTGCTTCTGTTCATGACTTTCGGCTACCTGTTCAGTGCTCTGGCCATCGGTATCACTATCTCGGCAGCGGTCAGGACTCAGCAGGTAGCGATGTCGCTGGCAATGGTCACGACCATGCTGCCCTCGGTGATGCTTTCCGGATTCATTTTCCCGGTGGCCAGCATGCCACCAGTGTTACAGATAATCAGCATGTGCATCCCGGCTACATATTACCTGCGGATAATCCGCGGGATAATGCTCAAGGGAGTGGGCTGGGTCGAGCTCTGGCCGAATTTTGCCGTTCTTGTGGGAATCGGCGTTTTCTTGATTTTTATCGGGATGAAAAAGTTCAGTACCCGCCTGGACTGACCGCGGAGGAACCCGGTGAATACGATCAAATCCATAGTGAAAAAAGAGTTCATTCAGGTTTTCCGCAACCCGATGATGCTGCGGATAATATTCGCAATACCGATGGTGCAGCTTTTCATTCTGGGCTATTCGATCACTTTCGACGTGAAAAATGTTGCTCTGGTGATCCGCGACGCGGACAGGACGAATACCAGCCGCATTCTGGTGGAGAAAATCATCCAGAGCCGGAGGTTCAGGATTGCCGGATACGAGCAGGCCCAGAACCGGCTCAGGGGTTATTTCGAAACCGGCGAAGCCAGCCTTACGCTTGCTATTCCGAAAGGGTTTGAAAAAGACCTTGTCAGAGCAAGGCAGCCGGGGCTCCAGATTCTTGTCGATGGCGTGGATTCCAATACTTCGCTGGTGGCAATGGGTTACCTTCAGCGTATAATCGCCGCAAGCGGAGACTATCTCACTGTCGCAGCGGGCATGGCGCAGCCAGCTCTGGCCCGGCCTTCGCTCAGGATCAATCCGCGCATCCGGGTCTGGTTCAATCCGAATCTGGAAAGCAAATTCTACATGCTGCCCGGGATCGTGGCGATACTGGTCACCATGACCACCACCCTGCTCACGAGCCTGGGGATAGTGCGGGAGCGCGAAATCGGCACTCTCGAACAGTTGAGCGTAACACCGATCCGTGCCTGGCAGTTGATGCTCGGCAAAACCGTTCCGTTTGCCGTTCTCGGTTTTATCCTGCTTGCCCTGTCCCTGGCAGTACTGGCTTTGTGGTACAGAATCCCCATGGCCGGCAACATGGGGCTTCTTCTTTTGTTCGCCTTTGTTTTTCTGCTAAGCACGCTCGGGGTCGGGCTTTTTATCTCTACAATAGCTTCCACTCAACTGCAGGCGGTCTTTCTCGCCTTTTTCTTCACTATCTTCGCCATCCTGATGAGCGGGCTGTTCGCCCCGATTCACAACATGCCTCCCTTTGCCCAGGCGCTTACCTACCTCAATCCGGTGCGTTATTTCATGAATATAATCAGGGGGATCTACCTCAAGGGAAGCGGCCTGGAATATCTCTGGCGCGACGGCGCCGCCCTTCTTGCCTGGGGCCTCGGGGCCATCGCGCTGGCATCCATTCGTTTCAAAAAACAGGTCGACTGAAAGCGCAGCTTTGTTCCTACAGTGATTTTAAATGGGTGCTATGCTTGCGTTTTCCGGGGCTTTTTGTTAATGTAAGCATGCTTATTTTATAGATGTAAATCCTCACCAGGGAAAGATTCGAGGTGCTGCAAAATGGAAATCGGCCGCGAGGCCATCGATAAAATTTTCAGGGAGACCGAAATCTCCATTCGTATCGGCGGCAGGCTTTTTCCGAATGAAGAGACGGTTTTGAATTATCTCGTGCTGGCCCCGAGTATGGAGAACGAAGAGCAGACAATCCGCTGGGACGGCTCGGTTCGCGTTTCTCCCCGCCTGACTATCGCAGCGGATGAGCATGCTTCGATAAATATCAGGGATTTCTACAGCGAGAGCGAGCAGATACCCGACGATCTGAGGGACATTGCCCTGGTGTTTCGCAGCGCCTACCTTCATCTCGACAAGGATATCGAGCGCCAGCACGTTCCGCAGGGGCTCGACGAGGCGATCAGGCTTGTCAGCAGCATTTTCAACCGAATTACATCACATCGTTCGAGATTGCTCGGCTTCGATAACAACGCGCTGATTATCGCTCCCAATGAATTTGTCTGGCCTGTTTCAGTGATCAAATACGTCTCGGAAGTCGTCGGCCAGGATTTCCGGAGTTTTCGCCGTTACGGTCCCTGACCGCTTTCGAGGCGGACCGGCTGATAGACTGATCCCGCTGTTTTATTCAATAATTTCCAGGCTTCAAGGTAACGGGCCGGAAAAGGACGGCTCTTTTTTCCGGGGGCACTGCCTGTGAGAGATTGGCCCATGTTTCACCGGGATCGATCCCGTTCGGGATTCACACCGGACGATCTGGAGGGCCCGTTGCGCCTGCGCTGGGTCCTTCAGACCGGCGGCCGGGTGTTTTTCGCCAGCCCCACTTTTTTCCGCAACCGGTGTTACTGTGGCTCTCGGGATGGCTATCTCTATTCCCTCGATGCAGGTACAGGAGCTTTTGTCTGGCGTTTCCGCACGGGTGATGAAGGCAACCTTTCCAATTCCGTGGGGGATGAAATAATTTTCGCCGGCTCCAACCGCGAGGGCTGTCTCTGGGCGATCTCCACGGAAAAAGGTGAGCGGGTTTGGTCCTACCAGACTTTGGGGCCTGTGTTCGCCACGCCGCTGGAAGTTGATCACATGGTCTTGATCGGTTCCTCTGATTGCAACTTCTACGCCCTGGACAGGAAGACCGGCAAGTCTCTCTGGCAGTATAAATGCGGCGGCGAGCTGCGTTACGCAAGCTGCCTGCGCGGCAGCACGGTTTACACCGGCGGCTCGGACGGCATTCTTTATGCGATCAATGTGGAAAATGGTAGGCTGATCTGGAAATTCAAGGCACAGGGGCCGATCCACTGCACGCCTGCATGCGACAGCAGTCTGGTTTTCGCGGGTTCTGAAGACTATCACCTGTATGCTCTGGATGCACTGACAGGGGAAAAAATCTGGCAGTTCCGCACTGAAAACGCGGTTCGCTCAACTTGCGCTCTGGCCGGAGGTAAAGTAATATTAACCTCTCTGGATGGACGCTGCTACGCCCTGGATGAGCAAACAGGCCATCTGGTCTGGAATTACCGGACTGACGACTCCGTGTATTCCTCTCCCGCCGTGGCAGGCCGGACCGTGATTTTCGGCTCAGGGGACGGACACCTTTACGGCCTGGAGCTGGATTCGGGAGAGCTGAAATGGAGCAAGAACCTGGAAGGCGCGATTATCTCCAGCCCTGCGGTTGCCGGCGGAATGCTTTTCGTCGGCTCGGAGAACGGCTGCCTGTATGCGTTCGACAGCACGGGCAACGGGGAGAAAAAGGCCGGGACTGAATAGACTGTGTTCGATTGTGCCGGGCTCTGACAGCAGCGGCAGATACCTTAAGCAGGAAGAAGAATAGTAAAATGAAAATCCGCCATCAATTCGAAAACATTCAGCGTGTTGTAATAAAAATCGGCACGCGCGTGCTCACCGGCCCGGACAACCTGATCCTGCGCAAGAGGATCGACCGCCTGGCCGCACAGATAATCGAGATCAACAAGCGCGGGATCAGCACGGTTCTGGTATCCAGCGGCGCGGTCGGAGCGGGAATCGGAAGAATCGGGATCAAGAGTTACCCCAGGCTCATCCCGGAACGCCAGGCAGCGGCTGCCGTGGGCCAGGTGCAGTTGATGAAGATGTGGGAGCATGCGTTCGATGATTTCGGGAAACTCGTGGCCCAGGTGCTGGTCACTGCAGGCGATTTCCAGTACAGGCGGCGTTTTGTCAACCTTCAGAATACTTTCGACAGCCTTCTCCGGCTGGGCGTGATACCCGTAGTCAACGAAAACGACAGCGTGGCGGTCAAGGAGCTTCAGTACGGCGACAACGATATTCTCAGCGCACAGGTGACCGGGATAGTGAATGCCCGGATTCTGATCATTCTCTCCGATATCGATGGAGTTTACACGGACAACCCGCAGAAAAATCCGGATGCGAAAAGAGTGTCTCTGGTGGAGAGTATCTCTCCGGAGCTTATGCGCGCCACCCGGGGCAAGGGCAGTGAGGTTTCGATTGGCGGGATGCGCAGCAAGATCAAGGCCGCAAGCCTGGTGACCCAGGCCGGGCACTACTGCGCGATCGCCTCCGGCAAGGATTGCGACCTGATTGAATTGATCGAGGGCAAGGACGTGGGAACGCTGTTTCTGCCCCAGACACACGGTCTTAAGCGGCGCAAAGTGTGGATCGCCTATACCAGCCGCTCGCGGGGAAGGCTGCTGGTGGACCAGGGCGCCCGGCACGCCCTTACCCGAAAACAGAGCAGCCTGCTTTCCAGCGGTGTAAAGGATACCTTGGGGCAGTTCGAGTCAGGCGACGTGGTGGAGATTGCCTGCTCGGAACAGGAAGAGGCGTTTGCCAAGGGCGTTTCCTCCTACAGTGCGGAAGACCTGGCCCGGATCAAGGGGCTGCACTCCTCGCGAATAGAGGAAGTCCTCGGCCACGTCGGGCCGGACGAGGTGATCCACAAGGACAACTTGGTCCTGCTCGAGTCCTCGCAGTAACAACCGCCGGGGCAGTTTGCCGCCTGCAATCCTTATACATTCACGCCTCCTGGATATGATCGATTCCGTATCCAGAGGCGGCATCCTGTTTTCTCTGGAAAAACCTCCGGTGAATATAATAAACATTTTTTAATCATAAATCCTGCGGAGGAGCGATGAGCAGTATCAAGGAAATGGTGTATTTGCTCGGCAAAAAGGCGCGCGAGGCGGCAGCGGTCCTGGCGAGCGCAACTGACGGGGAGAAGAACAAAGCTCTCGAGGCGGTGGCAGCCGCACTGGAGGCGAACGCCGCGGCTCTCCAGGCCGAAAACGAAAAAGACCTGGCAAAGGGCGCAGAAAGCGGGCTCTCCAGCGCCATGCTCGACAGGCTCCGCCTGAACGACAAGCGCATGAAATCCATGATCGACGGCGTGCGCGATGTAGTGAAGCTCGAGGACCCGGTGGGCCGGGCCTATGACCAGAGGATCAGGCCGAACGGACTGAAAATCTACCGGATGCGTGTGCCGATAGGCGTGATCGGGATAATCTACGAATCGAGGCCCAATGTCACGGTGGATGCCAGCGCGCTTACGCTCAAGAGCGGCAACGCGGTTATCCTGCGCGGCGGGAGCGAGTCGATCAACTCGAACCTGGCCCTGGCGAAAGTGATGTCCGGGGCGGTTGCCTCAGCCGGTCTGCCTGCGGCCAGCGTACAGCTTGTGCCCACCACGGACAGGGAAGCTGTGGGCGAGATGCTGAAAATGGACGAGAAGATCGACCTGATAATCCCGCGTGGGGGCGAGACGCTGATCCGCAGGGTGGTCCAGAACAGCACGATCCCGGTGATCAAGCATTACAACGGGATCTGCCATGTTTACGTGGATGGTGGGGCTGACCTGGAAATGGCCGGGGAGATCGCATTCAACGCAAAGGTGCAGCGGCCGGGGGTGTGCAACGCTGCCGAAACCCTGCTTGTGGATCAGGCTGTTGCGGAAAATTTTCTACCGAAGATGCTGGATCGACTGAGAAAAGCCGGGGTGCGTCTGAAAGGCTGCGAGCGCACCCGCAGTATCGACAGCTCCGTGGAGCAGGCAACCGAGCAGGACTGGAAAACCGAATACCTGGACATGGTGCTTTCCGTGCGCGTTGTGGACGGCCTTCAGGGCGCTGTCGAGCATATCGAGCGCTACGGCTCCAGGCACACAGACGCTATCGTTACAGCAAATGAGCAAACGGCCCGGGAATTTATCATGCGGGTTGATTCCTCCTCGGTGATGGTCAATACCTCCACCCGTTTCAGCGATGGAGCGCAGTACGGCCTGGGCGCCGAGATCGGGATCAGCACGGACAAGCTTCACGCCCGCGGCCCGATGGGCCTGGAGGAGCTTACCACGTACAAGTGGATCGTCATCGGCGAGGGCCAGTTGAGAGATTAAAGTACAAAGGAGAGCCGGATGAAAAGGATTCTGTTATCGGCCGCTGTTCTGTTTATGTGGGGATTCGATCTGTCCGCAGGCGATCTTCCCTGTTTTCCCGGAGCCGAGGGATTCGGCAGCCTCACTCCCGGAGGCCGCGGGGGCCGGGTGATCAAGGTGACCAATCTCAACACCAGCGGCCCCGGCAGCCTTCAGGCCGCCTGCAGCGCTCAGGGCCCGCGGATCGTGGTGTTCGACGTCTCAGGCGTAATCCCGGGAGATGTAGTTATCGAGCACGGCAGGATCAGTATAATGGGCCAGACAGCCCCTGGCGCCGGGATCACGATCAAGGGGCTGCTCCAGTCGAAAGCAGCCGCCGGGCAGAAGATGGAGGATATCGTGGTGCGTTTCCTGCGATGCAGGCCTGACTCGAACCTGACTCTGCACGACAGGGGGGACGCCATCCGCTTCTCCCAGGCAAAACGAGTGATGATCGACCATATCTCCTGCTCCTGGGCCAGTGATGAGACCATAGACGTTTTCCGGGCGGATGATGTCACAGTGCAGTGGTGCACGGTCGAGGACGGAGACACCACCGGGCATTTCAAGGGCATACACAATTTCGGGCTGATCCAGGGGCCTGACGGCAGGCGTATCTCCGTGCACCACAACCTGTTCGCCCACCAGAGGCGGCGCAGCCCGGCAGTGGCCAACGGCCCGGCGGATATCCGCAACAACGTTGTTTACAATTTCCGCGACGGGTTCCTTCACGATAACCCCACCAACGATATTCCTTTCAACCTGATCGGCAACTACTACAAGCGCGGCCCCAATGACCCGCAGATTTTCCCGTTCTGTTTCCAGGACACCTCTTTTTACTACCTGCGGGACAACTATATCGAGACAGTGGGCATGATCCAGGACCCCTGGGCAGAGAAAGACAAGCTCCCGGGTTTGCAGTACTATGCAAAAAGAGGCAATAAAGCTGACAGGGAAGCCGGTGCGCCGCCTGTGATGACCCATTCGCCGCTTGAGGCTTACGAGCTGGTGCTGGCCCGGGCAGGCTGCTTCCCGCGGGACGTGATTACCAGCCGCACGATCCGCGAGGTGAAAAGCGGCACAGGCACGTGGGGCCGCCGCGGTGTGGCGGACCTGATGGCCGGTCTCGCGCCGCAGAGTGCTCCGAAAGATTCAGACAGCGACGGCATGCCGGATGCATGGGAGAAGGCGAACGGACTGGATCCTGAAAACGGCGCGGACCACAGCCGGGTGATGGAATCCGGGTACACTGCAATCGAGGTGTACTGCAGCGAGCTGGTACAGAAGTTGACCGGGAAATAAGGCGATCAAGCCCAAGCTACTGAACTGTCACTTGCGGCTGAGTATTTTCAGGAACTCCAGCAGGTCGAAAATATTGGTCTTGCCGTCCGAGTTGACATCCGATCCGGGCGTTGAAGATTTCTGGCTGAGCACTCTGAGCAATTCTAGAAGATCGAATATATCTGTCTTCCCGCTGCCGTCCACATCTCCGGTAAGGACAGTTATCCCGCTTCCGCTCACCGGAAGAGCCAGCGTGGTTCCCCCCAGGGCGTCGCTGGTTATAAATACAGTGTCGTTGAAAGTTCCGGGCTCCCCTGGCGAGAATGTCACGGACACGAGCTGGCTGTCGGCCACGGCGATTGAGAAAGTGTCAGTATCCGGAACGAAAAGCTCGCTGTCCGTGCACGTGATTTCGCTCACCGTCACAGTCTCGATGCCCGTGTTGTATATGATGAAAGTTTCTACAGCGGAGGAATCGAGATATACCTCCCCAAAAGCGATAAAATTTCTATCCAGGGCGATAGAGCGTTTCTCGGACTCGCTATCTATTACCTCGTAATCCCAGCCGTCCATTCCCCCCACAAGTAAGTAGATGTAACCTGTGAAACTTTCCGGATCCTTACTTTCCAGAAACGCCGCAGCACTTGCAGACCTGCTTCCTGCCTTGCAGATCACCACGATCGGAGTCTGGGTCGGGAGTAAGGAGTATTGAACCTGGAGGACTCCCGTGCTCCAGGGCATCAGCACGGCTCCGGGAATATGGCGGGGATCGTATTCGTACTGCTCGCGCACGTCCAGCAGAAACAGGCTGTCTCCGCCGGCGATCCAGGCGTGAAGGGAATCAGCGGAGATATCCACGTAGCTGAAAGCCCGAACTTGGAGAAGAGCTGTCAGAACGAATAAAAACAGGATTATCTTTTTCAACGTTCTTTTTCCCGTTTAAACATGAAAAAAACCTGAAAGGGCAGGAAAGAGGAGAACGGAGAAGCTGGACATTAAAATTGATACTAAATATTTTATACATGTATTTTGGCATGTTTTACCTGAAAAGTCAATATCCTGATTATGAAGTATTGCGGGAGGCTGATTTGACTTATTCTCTCTTTTTTTTCAGCCCCTGGCCTGCATGATTGCCCGACCGGCAGGGATTATTCGCACTGAGTCTATTTCGATCAATCGCTCCAGCAGGCTCTCCAGGTAGGTGGCCCGGATCGGGCCCCAGCCTTCCTCGTCCAAGCCGTGAAGGTTGTAGACCAGCCAGCCTTCGGGCTGGGCCAGCAGCTTCTCGATTTGCCCGTCCAGGTGGCGCTCGCAGTTTTCCGGCCCGTAACCGGTGGTGGTGATTTTCACAGTTTGCGCATCCGGGAGCGGATTCAATCCCCCACCCGTGGTGCGGAAAGCCATCACCACTGAGCTCAGCCAGGCATCGAGCTCGGGGGAGGACTGGTTGTACGGGAAATTGAAAACCGCTTTTTTGGGATCGAACCCTCGGAGCTCTTTGGAGAAAATCTCGAGGCAGCCGTTGATCAGCCCCTTTGCCTCTTCCAGCGGCATGTCGGCCAGGTGGGCGTGTCTGTAGCTGTGGGGCATTACCTCGTGGCCCCTGTCCTGAAGCTCGTTCCAGAGGCTGAAATCACCGAGCTGGCCCTCGTGCATGTAGTTGTCTTTCACCTGAGTGTTCCGGTGATGGCCGGTGGCGATAATGTTGAAACAGGCTGATAGGCTGAACTTTTCGTATGTCGCCGCGATTTGCCTGAACGATTTGGCAAAGCCGTCGTCGAAACTCAGTGTTACGATATGCACCTTGCGCTCCGTTTTGGTAAATGCATGAACCGGCCCTGCTGCGGCAAGGCTGCCTGCAAGTTTGAAAAAGTCGCTGCGTTTCATTGTATGTTATCTCCTTATCCTTGAATCCTGATTGTCAGGCCCTGTCGGCTTGCCTTGTATGCGGCTTCGAGGATCCGGCTCGTTTCGCGCCCGGTTCGGCCGGTGATCCCGGGCGGGCGTCCCTGGCTGATTGCCAGGCCGAAATCCTCGATCAGTGGCAGGTGAAAATTATCGTGCGGAGGTTTCTGCAGCACTTCGGCCTCGCCGCCGCGACCGGTAACTTGCATTGTCCCGCTGTTCAGGCTTTTCATGGTGATACTGCCGCTGCTGCCGAAAACCTCCAGCTCGTCCCCGTGCGGCCCGATCGTGTGGTAAGCCCCGATAACCGAGTGCGCGCCCGATTCATGCCGCATGATCACCACTGCGCTGTCCTCCACCTCCCGCTCGAACAGCAGGCGGTCCGTGAATGCACTCACTGTAAGCACAGGTCCCATGATATCAAGCAGGATATCGATACGGTGGCTGCCGAAATCCATCAGCGGGCCTCCGCCTCCCTGGGCCAGGGTGAGCCTCCAGTTGAAAGGATGGTCTTCCGGGAAATCCCAGTATTCCGCAGCGAGCGCCCTGGCCAGGACCGGCCGGCCCAGGCCGCCCTTTTTGATGATTTCCTTTATTTTCAGCACCGAGGGGTAAAACCTTCGGTAGTAAGCCACACCCAGCAGCACGCCCGCCCTTTCGCAGGCCTCGATCATCCGGTCGCACTCCGCTGTATCCAGGGCCATCGGTTTTTCGCAGAGCACGTGCTTGCCCGCCCGGGCAGCCAGCAGGGTGTGCGCCAGGTGAAGGTTTACCGGGGTGGCCAGGTAAACGGCGTCGATCTCCGGGTTTTCGATCAATTCCTCTGCGCTGCTGAAAGTGCGCTCAGCGTTGAACCTTTCGGCGAACTCTGCCAGCCGGCCGGTGTCCCTGCGCGCTATCGCCTTGATCACGTGGCCTTCCAGATCGCACATTGCAGGCGCCACTCTTTTGATTGCAATATCCCCGCAGCCGATAAGTCCCCAGTTTATTGTCCGCATCGCGAGCCCTCGTTCCTGAGAAAAAAATACTGCCGGTCAGCACTAGTCGAACTGTTTCACGTAATCCAGGAATATCTTCGCGCTCTTGTCCAGGTTTTCGATCGAGCCGCCGCCGCGAAGCACCGCGCACATCTCGTAGGCGATATAACCCTGGTAGCCGATTTCTTTCAGCGCATTGATAAAAGTGCGGTAGTCGATTATGCCTTCGCCCACTGGCACGGCGCGAAGCACGTCTGTGCCTGGGAGGTAGTTGGTCAGGTTGTGCTCGTAATGAAAGCGGGGCAGGCGGATATAATCGGCTGTGGTGGTGTGTACGATGAAAGGTTTAAGCTTGAGCACGGAACTGCGAATCTCCTGCGGGTTCAGGCCCTCCAGGGTAGGGGACCAGGCATCCCAGGCCGCCTTGACATTTGGCAGGTTCACCTCGCTGAGCAGCCAGTACATCACCTCGTGGTGAAGGCCGATATCGTGGTGGTTCTGCACGGCCAGTGTCACCCCGTATTCGGCTGCCCGCTGGCCGGCCATCCTGAGGCCCTCCACTACCTGGGCGTACTGCTTGTCGAAACCTGCGCCCGGCCTTTCGTACCCGGTGAAAATTCGGACCATATCTGTGCCCAGGTCACGGGCCAGCCTGGCCAGCTCGCCCACGTAGGCGGCCTGGATCTCGGCATGCGGGATTCCCGGCTTGTCGATACCTGCGGTGAAATCCGTATAACCGGCCAGGCAGACCAGCTCGAGGCCGAGCTCCTCGATACGCGCCTTGAGCTTCTTGCGCGCTGCGGCGTCGTAGTCGTGAGGAGAGACATGGGGCCGCTTGGCTACCAGCATCACTCCATCGAACCCCAGCTCTTTCGCCTTGACCAGGAACTCGTCCACAGTGAGCCGCTCCTGGGTGCGCCAGAAACCGGCGTAGCTCACGGAGTGAAGGCAGGTTTTGACCTTGAAATCCGCCGGGTTGCCGGTTGGCGTTTTCTGGGCCAGCAGAGCTCCCTGCCCCGAACCGAGTATTATGCCTGCAACCAGAACCGCAACCAGCCTTTGAATCATGCCGGGCCTCCATCTGAGTAGTGAAATATATTTTAAGATTACTTTGTAAGAATGATCAGAAATAAGCTTTACCAGCAGATACTCTTTAGAGATTTAGTTTCATACCGGTTAAATTGGCGATCAAAAGTGATTTTTGCAATAGAATCGGAACTGCCTGCAGGAGCGGTTTTTTCCGCTGAGCAGCCGGGCGGCAAAAGGCAAAGCCGCGGGAGGCAGGCCATGACTGCCAATTCCCGCGGCTTGTCCGGTAAAAGATCGGGCTGGGAGAGCCTCTTTTCCTCAGCGCGCGCCTGTTTCAGGCAGTCTCCACTGTCACCTGGAAATCGAGGAGTTTGCCCAGGTCTTCCAGGTCCTCCACGTGGTCGCCGTAGAATATTATCCGGTGAAGGCCTCCGCTGTAGCCGTTCAGCATTTTTCTCACTCCCTCTACCCTGGTTATCATTTTCGACCTGCAGGCCAGAGGTGTATCCTTGTTGCCGACAATCGTTCCTGTTGAAACGAGCATCCGGTTCGGGGAGACGTACTTGCAGGCAGTGATTTGGTTGCCCGGGGAAAATTCCACCTCGAGGGAGACCCCGCTCCTGTCCTCGGAGTGGCTCCTGATAATACAGGGTTCGGCAGGCTTGTCGAAACCGGCCATCCGGGTTGCGGACAGGCAGTGGGCGTGGTAGATCAGGCCGGCCTGGGTGTCCAGCACCGGGTCTGAAATAAATCCCGGGCGGTCGGCAAGGAAGCCCACTATCAGCATGGTCAGGGTGGCAGCCATGTCGGATTCGCACGCGCCCACATAACCGTCATTGTTTAACTGCACGAAAGCAAGGCAGGGATAGGCCGGGATTTTATCTCCGTAAACCATGCCGAGACAGTCAATAGTGACTGCATTGGCCTTTTCCTGATCCATGATCTTTTTCAGAGCGAGGTACATCCGGGCAGAGTCCACGATTTCCTCGATTGTCGGCTCTACTACTTTTTCAGCCGTGCTCACCCAGCTCTCGGCAATTTGCCTGGCCTGATCCGTATCTGCCGCTTCATAGGCCTGGACGATTTCCCGGCTGCCCATCTGGACGATTTCAACGCCCAGTTTTTCTCTCGCAGCCTGTTTGAAGTCCTTGTCCACCGGCCACCTGTCGCGGAAACAGATAATCTTCGAGCGCCGCAGGCGGCCCACGGTGCGCAGAAGTTGAATCTTCCTTTCCAGGAGGCCGATATCCGCAGAGCTCAGGCTGACCAATCTCATGTCATCTTCCCTGGCCTGCTGCTGGAAAGCGAGAAACCCGCAGTCCCCGCAAAAAAGATCGTTGAATAGCAGTGTGGGAGTTGTGATTCCCGCCTCGTTAAGCATTCTCAGGCCCGCGGAAGGCGAGGTGAGCGCGATGATGACCAGCCCGTCCGCATCATTCAGACGGTCCTTGATTGCAAGAATATCCTCGTTTTTTTCGATAATATCGCCGCCGATCCACTCGACGTCATTAATCCGCTGGAACCGTTTTTCGAAAGACCGGGCTCGCTTTACATGGTCGTATTCGTGGAACGGCCAGCCCTCGAGCCCTTTGGGCTTGGCGCTGAACAGATAATAGATGCGGGTTTTATCCTTCCTTCCGGAAAGCGCTGAAAGGTCCGGGGCGGGAAGATGACTCAGGCCGGGGGCCGCTGATTTACTGCCCTTCCTGCCGCAAGCCAGCATACCTAAAGCCCCTGCGGAAAGACTGCCGAGAACCTGGCGGCGTGAAAATACGTTCATCGGTCTGCCTCCTTGAAAAATTAAAAAACCTGGGCTGTGTCTGGGAAAAAAACGATATCACAAATGATACTGAAATATCCGCTATCTGGAAAACGATCACCCCGGATTCCGATATTTTTCGACCAGGTCCAGAATCAGCCTGAAACGCTCCGGCGAGAGCTCCCCGGGAAACCCGTGCTCCATCATGATATACCCGCGCCTGCACTTTTTCCCCAGGGCCGCGGCTCTGGCAAACAGGGCCTCTACGTCCTCGTCCCGCTCGATCATGTAGTAATCGCTGGGGACGAAGCCGCAGAACACTACCCGGTCACTGAAACGCTCCACCAACTCCTCGAGGTTGCGGTTCTCCCCGGGGTCGAAAGGATTCAGAATGTCCACTCCCGCCTCGATCAACATCGGGATGATCGGCTCGATATTGCCGTGGCTGTGCATGTGAACGAAAGAGCCGTGGCTGTGGCAGAGTTCGAAAAGCTTTCTGTACCAGGGCAGAAAAAACTCGGCGAACATTTCCGGCGAGATCAGCATTCCCTCCGGTGTGCCCAGATCGTCGCAGACCTCGATCAGCCTGACACCGCGTTTGAGCGCCTGCTCTGCGCAGGCCAGGCTCCACTCTGCCAGCCGGCAGGTGAGCTGGTGGACGAAGCCGGGGTTGTCGAAAAAACTGAACATCAGCTTTTCAAACTCGAAAAAATTATTGTGAATGCCGCTGAAAAAGCCCATGATCTTGGCCGCTGGCATGATACCGGCCTCTGTGAACCGCTCGGCGTCAGGAGCGATATCCACCCAGCGGGCCGTGTCATCCGGGTCGGGAAGTTCGAGGGTTTCCACATCGCCCGGCTCCCGGATCGGGAAAGTCAGGCCGTATTTCACGGAGTACGGGTTGAAATAGTAGAGCCGCCTGCTGCCGCCCTCGAAACGGTATATCTCCGATTATCTCCGCCGGCCCCCCGTGTCCGAACGGCATGGCCCCGCCCTTGCCGCAGCCCAGTGTGGAAACCTGCATGAAACGAGCGTAGTTTACAGCCACCTCACGGCTTTTTTCGCTGCGGGGCTCGCTGCCGTAGCGCTCCCGGGGCAGAGAATAGATATTGTCATCGAAACACCCGGGCGGGAGGAGATTTTCGCAGGCCTTGCGGTTCCAGTGACCCATGGGCGTGTAGGGAAAACGCACCGGGCGTTCTCCCGCCAGTGTGGCAAGCATGTCATTCAGTTCGCTCATTCCTTATCGCTCCGGAGATAAAATTTCATCATCATCGCTTACAGCTCAATGGCGTTCAAGGCACGGCAGCCCCGGTTCATGGACAGGTGGACCACCAGATAGTGAAATCCGGCGATCAGAATATAGATTGCCGCTATCTCTGCCCACTGGCCGGTTGTGGGAGAAACCTCATGGACGCGTGAGACAAGCAGTATATGCACAGGCCGTGCAAGCATAAGCAGGGTTACGCCGATCAGGCCGAGGGAGGTGATCATGTAGAATATTCCGCCCAGGCCGGTGGGGATATGGGCCGGGTTCTCCACATCGAACCGCGGGAAAACTGCGCCCATCCCGGCGCCCAGGGCGACAATGGCAAAGGTGAGTGTGAATACCGCCATGCAGGCCAGCAGCGTGATTGAATGATCGGAGTGGAGAATCCGGCTGCTGACAAAAACCAGGAATTGCCCCAGCAGCAGCAGGGGAATGGTGAGTACGAACATCTTGGACCAGAGGAAGCGTTTCATGGACAGCGGGGCGCTTCTCAGCAACCAGAAACTTCGGCCCTCCAGGCTCACCCCGGGAAAAACGAAGCGAGTGGCGATACTGGAGATCACGAACCCGGCCAGTCCCAGGTTGAGAAAGTTGAGGACGATTTCCAGGTAATAGCGAGGTACCGGACTTCTGTCCAGCGGGAGCACGCTGAAATTGTAAAGGTACACCACGATCATAGCGCCGAGCAGGAAAAGCTGCGACCACTGGCTCTTGTCGCGGACGAAAGCCTTGAGGTCCTTGATTACCAGTTGCTTTCCGGCGGAAGGCAGGGGTTTCAGGTATAACGAGAGCAGCCGCTGAAAGAGGCCCTTGCCCGCGATTTTTTTAGTCTGTGCTTCCTGGGAGCGGCTGAAACCCCTGCGGTAGAAAAA
>Ga0272442_10005848_pt1 | contig 16340 bp, 13 predicted proteins | sample SSMForm2O_FD_200262 | JGI IMG/M metagenome (GOLD analysis project Ga0272442, IMG submission 200262) | Marine sediment archaeal communities from Little Sippewissett salt marsh, Falmouth, MA, United States - SSM-Form-2O | ecosystem: Environmental > Aquatic > Marine > Wetlands > Sediment ...
TTTTCATGTGCGGCCAGCGGTAGTCGTGCATTTCCATGATTAACGCGGTTGGCTCGCCGGGGACTACTCTGAACGCCAGTCGTCCGAGAGCGAAAATTATCACCAAGTTGAAAATGTATAGCGCCAACGCCCAGTGGATACCTAGAAAGTCGCCTACCAAACCAAGTATGATGACGGTGGTGGCGGCGCAGGGCACAAGCGTGGTAACAAACGCGGCGAGCAGTCTTTCCCTCTGGGTTTCCATTATTCTGCATCCTAAGCAGGCTGGAACGTTGCAGCCGAAGCCAAGCATCATAGGGATGAATGCTTTCCCATGCAACCCGATTTTGTGCATGACATTATCCATCAAGAATGCGATTCGGCTTAAGTATCCAGAGTTCTCCAGGAAGTATAGTATGATGTAAAACGGAATTATGTACGGCAGGACTATCGTGATTCCCGCTATAAGCCCTTCCATAACGCCGCCCCACATCAAACTGCCAACGATTCCTGTTCCAAACACGCTCGCGAAGAATGGCTCCAAGCCGTAAAGCAAATCGCTTAGCATCCCTGAGGTGTAGTCTCCAAAAGTGAAGATTGAGTAGAAGAGTAGAAGTAGCGAAAAAACCAGCGTTAGGTACCCCGTGACTCTGTGCGTAGTAAAGTTGTGCAGCCGCTCCACTTTACTGGGTTTCATTGGAGAAACCAGCTTCTGAGCCGCTCTGGCAATGCAGCCAGCAGCTTCATATCTCTCCGAAGTCATCACAGTTGAACAACAGTGCCCGTGGATGCATTCAATTTCGCCTGCGAGCTTCTTGGCGGCAGACACTATCTCCGGGTTTATCCGCTTTATGTCTCGTTCTATCTCTTCGTCCCCTTCTAGCAGCTTAATCGCCACGTATCTCTGCGGGTACACCAACTGAGCGCTTTTCATTTTTTCCATGAGCTTGCCAATTTTTTCTTCAACTTCCTCGCCGTAAGTCACTTGAGGCTGCTTTTTCACCTGTTTTTTCTCCACTGTTTCTATGGCTTTCTCCAAAAGCTTGGCGATGCCAACGCCTTTCACCGCCACAGTTGGCATGACGGGTACTCCCAGAAGCTGCTCCAGTTTTTTTGTATCAACTTGGACGCCCTTGCTTTTTGCAATATCCATCTGGTTCAAGGCTATAACCATCGGAGTCTCCAGTTCCATAAGCTGCAAAGTGAAGAAGAGGTTCCGCTCGAGAACTGAAGCGTCCACCACGTTTATCACCACGTCAGGTCTTTCAACTGCGATGTATTTTCTTGAAACCAGTTCTTCCAAAGAATACGTGGAAAGCGAGTATATCCCCGGCAAATCCACAATGTCTATCGTGTAGCCTTTGAAGTGTAGTGTTCCCTCGGCTCTTTCAACCGTTTTCCCAGGCCAGTTGCCGATGTGCTGATGTAACCCTGTTAAATGGTTGAAAATAACGGATTTTCCGACATTAGCGTTACCCGCTAAAGCGATAAGCAGTTTCTTCTTGTTCATTATTCTTTCTCCACGAAGATTCTTTCAGCCATGCCTCTGCCGAGGGCTAGTCTTGAGCCACGAACAAGAATTTCTAACGGTCCATGAAAAGGCGCTGACTTCACAACAGTTACTCTGGTGCCTGGTGTGAGACCCATATCCATCAGTCTCTTTTCGAAGCCGCCGCCTCTTCCGTGCCCAGCGCCTATAGACGCTACATTTCCAGACTCGCCCTTTTTCAGCGCGGTCAGGGGCACTTTACTTCTTTTCGAGTTTCGTTTTTCCATATGATCACCAACTTTTCACTTTGGACTAATTTTATTGTTCAAATATATGATGAAAAATAACAAGACATGAAATCACTGGTTATCTAAACTGATTTCTTCCAAATCTACGAAAACCTTTGAGGCAATGCCTTTTCCAAGGACTATTTTTGAAGTTCCAAAGGATACCTCAACGGGACCGCTGGGCGGGGTAACTCTGACAGCGCAGATTTCGGTGCCGGGTTTAAGTCCCATGTCCAAAAGTCGTTGAAGTACGTTGTAGCCTCCTCTGATTAACGAGATTTTGCCGCATTGTCCCTGTTCAAGTTTTCCTATTGCAACTCGGTTTTGATCGTTTTTTCCAGATTCCTCCAAGCCTTTGTTGTGCAGTTCTAAGCATTCTGCGCAGCTGCCTATTTGCAGGTCGCATGGCGGGATTATTTTTCCGTTGTCTGGGCATCTGTCTGGGTGTCTTAGAAATCGGCAAAGTGACTCTGCCGCGTCGTCTGACAGGGAATGCTCCATTCCGCATGCTTGGTCGTGTACTTGTGTTTTGTCGACTTTTAAAACGTCGTGTAGGAATCGTTCGAGTAGTCGGTGTTTGCGGACTATGTTTTCGGCGGTTCGTTTGCCGTTGGTTGTGAGTCTTGTTCCGTGGTACGGGGAGTGTGTGATGTAGCCTTTTTCAGCTATTTTTTTGAGCATTTCGGTTACGCTGGCTGGGGCAACTTTTAGTGTTCGTGAAATGGACGTGGTGCTTACTGGCTGTTCGGTTTGTGACAATTCGTATATTGCTTTGAGGTAATCTTCTACGCTTCTGCGTGTCATGTTTTCCACCAATTTTAGGCGTGCCTAAATTAGGTGTTATGCAGGTCTCGCTAATAAACTTTTAGGCATGCCTAAAAATTACCATTCATCAAACCCCGCAAAACAGAACATAACACCGACGCAAACCACACCCTGCAATTGGGAAAAAACATTTCTTTCCAGTAATTGCTAAATATAGCAAACCCTACTTTCGGTTGTATTCAACAGAGGAACGATTAAGATGGAAGACTTCACAGGCCTCTTCACAAAATTAATAGAAGCCAGTCGCAAACACGAAAAATACCGCGACTTAGAATGCATAAACATGATCGCCAGCGAAGGCTTAAAGTCGCCTGCTGTGCGGGAGATGCAAGCGTTCGCCTCAGACTTGGAAGGCAGATACGCTGAAGGAGAAAACGACCCTGAAGGACACGTTAAGAAACGATATTATCAGGGCCAAAAATACATGTCACTTATTGAAAACTACGCCACTGACTTGATGAAAAGCCTCTTCAAATGCACTTGGGCAGACGTACGCATCGTCTCAGGCACCCATGCAAACCTAGCCACCTTCAAGGGTTTATCATTGGCAGCGAAAAACCGCAAAATGGTCGTGACACCGCTCAGCTGCGGCGCACACATCTCTCATGACTACACAGGTTTGTCTGGCAACATCCTCGGATTAGAAAACATTAACCACGTTTACAACATAGACGAATTCAACATTGACGTCGACAGGTCAATCGACATCATACGCGCCGCCAAGCCAGGCATCGTTACTTTCGGCGGCAGCCTGTTCCTGTTTCCCCATCCAATAAAAGAGTTGAAGGCGGTCTGCGACGAAGTCGGCGCATACGTTGCATACGACGCTTCACACGTTTTAGGACTCATCGCCGGCGGAGTTTTCCAAGACCCACTTCGCGAAGGCGCAGACTTCATTTCGTCATCTACGCATAAAACGTTCCCTGGACCTCAAGGCGGCGTCATCATGGGAAACCCATCGAACCCGCGACTGGAGAAAGCAGTCAAAAAGATCCAGTTTGCAGTTTTCCCACTGAGCGCCTCGAGCACGCATCTGGGCAGGTTGCCAGCGTTGGGTATAGCGGCGCTGGAGATGAAGCTTTTCGGCGCTGAACTGGCGAGGCAGATAGTGAAGAACGCGCAGACGGCTGGGCAGTACCTCTGCGAGAACGGCGTCAAAGTCTTATGCGGCTCGAAAGGCTTCACAAGGTCCCATCAGCTAGCTGTGGACGTCCGCAACTTCGGAGGCGGCAAGAAAATAGCGCAGGACCTTGAGGACGCGAACATAATCTTGAACAAGAACCTCCTGCCGTACGACAACCAGAATGACCGTGACAACCCGTCTGGCTTAAGAATCGGCTTCCAAGACGTAACAAGGCGAGGATTCAAAGAAGGCGACATCAAGCACCTGTGCGATTTGATGCTTAGTGTGATTAAGAGTAAACGTAAACCTTCCGAAGTCAAAGAAGACGTAATCGCCCTGAAGAAAGAATTCAACCAAGTGAAATACGGGTTCCAAAACGTAGAAGACGCCGTGAACCACGTTAAAAAAGCTTAAGAGTGATGATGCTGAGGATTTATAATCCACCGCATTAATCTACTTAAATCGAAGGAGAGTAAGGGTAAAGTGAAGGTGTTATTGAACGATAACTTGGCGAGTGAAGGCATACGAGTATTTGAAGAATTACGCATAGAGACAGACACTCGTAAAAGAGGTTTGAACGCGCTTATCAAGGACATAGGCGAGTTTGACGCGTTAATTGTGAGAAGTGGCACAAAAGTAACTCGAGAGGTTCTTGAGGCGGGTGCACGGGGAAAACTGAAAATCGTGGGCAGGGCAGGAGTCGGCTACGACAATATTGATGTGGCTGCTGCGTCCGAAAACGGTATCGTCGTGAAGTGTGCGCCTTACGGAAACACTAACGCGGTTGCCGAACTAACTCTCTGCTTAATGTTGAACATTTCACGTAATATTCCACAAGCGCATCACTCACTGAAAAGTGGTGAATGGAAGAAGGCCGAGTTCAAAGGAACTGAGCTGTCGTATAAGACGTTGGGGATTTTAGGCTGCGGCAAAATTGGGCAAAGAGTAGGTGAGCTAGCCCGCCGCGGTTTTGACATGGAAGTCATCGGGTACGACATATGCCCCTGTGCTGAATCGACCTTGAAGTACTTGTCCAAAGAAGAGGTTCTTTCGAAAGCGGATTTCGTGAGCATCCACACGGGCGGAAAAGCCCTGATTGTAGGTGAAAAAGAGCTTTCGTTGATGAAGCCTACCGCGTACCTCATTAACACTTCAAGAGGCAGCAACGTTGACGCGCAGGCATTGTACAAGGCGTTGAAGGAGGAAAGAATAGCTGGCGCCGCCATAGACGTTTACACAGAAGAGCCTAAAGCTGAAGGCGCTGAGTTCAAAAGCAAACTACGGGAGCTTGACAACGTCATCTTCAGCTCGCATTTGGGCGCGTCAACCATCGAAGCGCAGAGGGAAACTTCAACAGAAATCGCGCGGGTCGTTGCAAGATATCTTTGTGGAGGCGACTTCACCAGTTCAGTTAACGCCGGCGAGAGCATTGAGCTTGAAGAAAGGCCCGTCTACACATTGTTCATTCATCATCGAGATGTACCCGGCGTGTTCGCCAACATCGACAAAGTGTTAGCTGACAACGACATAAACATACGCGCAAACTACTCTAGGCAAATTGGAAGTAGCGGCTACGCAATCTCCGTCTACGTTGTGCACAAGAAGGCTTCGCCTAAAATCATAGAGACCTTGAAGAGCATCGACAATATCTGCAACGTCAAAATATAGTTTCATCACAAAAGAACAAAAACAGCTGAAGACGTTTAAAGCAAGTTCCAAAGACCACAACACACCTATGCATAGACTCAGCCGTTGAGCATTATATATAAGCAGGTTTCAAGTTGAAGGGTGAACAATGAGACTCGGGGTTCTGTTTTCAGGCGGCAAAGACTCAACACTTGCACTGCACAAAGCCGCAGAAAAGGAAGAAGTCGTGTGCCTAATCACTATAGTTTCTGAGAACAAAGAAAGCTACATGTTTCACACACCAAACATAGACATAACCGGGCTTCAAGCCGAAGCGTTAGGTTTGCCTTTGATAAGGAAGGTGACGGAGGGTGAACCTGAAGAGGAGCTTAAAGACTTGGAAGAAGCCATAGCGCAGGCAATCGCTGATTTTAAAATAGCTGGTGTTGTGACGGGTGCGGTGGAATCTGTTTATCAAGCTGCGCGAATCCAACAGATATGCAACCGCTTAGGCGTGTGGTGTGTTAACCCGCTTTGGAAGAGAAAACAGAAAGTGCTTCTAGAAGAAGTCGTGGCTGAAGGCTTCAAAACAGTAATCTCTGGCGTTTTTGCCTATCCTCTTGATAAAAGGTGGCTTGGAAAACAAATCGACGAAGACCTGATAGAACAGTTGATGGCTCTCAGCGAGGAGTACGGGTTAAGTCCTTCAGGTGAAGGCGGCGAAATAGAAACCACCGTTTTAGACGCTCCCTTGTTCAAGAAGGAAATCGAGGTTCTGGACTCTGAAGTGGAGGCACAGGGCAACTCTGGAGTTTTCAGGATAAAACAGGCACGGTTGACTGAAAAATGATTCTCGTCGTTGACATGAACTCCAAAGAGAACCCTTTCGGTTTTCACGAGTTTGTCCTGCCAATCGTTTCAATCGCTGAAGAACTCGAAAAATGCGCTGTTAAGTATTATCTCGAGGTAAACGAAACGAGCCTGAACGGTTACGACAAGATTATCCTTTCAGGTAGCGCGCTGAAGGACACTGTAACTTTTGATCAGACGGCGCGGTTCAAGTGGCTGAAAGACTGCGGCAAACCAGTTTTAGGCATATGCGCTGGGATGCAAACTATCGGCTTAGTTTTTGGCGGGCGCGTGGAGAAGTGCCGTGAGATAGGAATGACCGAAATCGAGACGTCTAAGAAGAATATTCTGTTTTCTTCAACGTTCAAGGTGTACGCGCTGCATAATTACGCTCTTGTACCTTCTGCTGATTTTGAGGTGCTGGCTGAATCCGCAAGTTGTGTCCACGCCATTAAATATAAGCTGAAAGACGTTTATGGGGTGCTTTTTCATCCTGAAGTGCGAAACAAAGACGTTGTGGAACGGTTTATCCGCGCTTTTCAGGTTGACCGAAGAATATAAAGCGGACACGTAACGTAAATTCTTAGAGACTAAGTTATGTTACAGGAGATTGGGTGATTGGTTAAAGAATTGCCTCTGGAAAGTCTCAGGAAAACATGTGACCCAAATGTTATGCGTTGCAAAACAACTGAGGAGTTGGCGCCTCTCCGTGAGATAATCGGTCAAGAACGAGCTGTCAGAGCGTTAAAGTTCGGTTTAGGCATCAGAGACCAAGGTTTTAACATTTACGTGGCAGGTTATCCTGGAACAGGCAGGAAAACGGCTGTCAAAAACTTCGTGGAGGAACTGGCCAGCGTTGAACCTGTTCCGCCTGACTGGTGCTACGTGAACAACTTTTCCGACCAGTACCAGCCGAACGCAATACAGTTGCCAGCGGGGAAAGGACGAGAGTTCCAAGACGACGTGAAAAACCTAATCGAGAGCATAAGGACAGCGCTTCCTAAAGCTTTTGAAAGCGACGATTACGCCGCAAGAAGAGAAGCCACAGTCCGAGTGCTGGAGAAGCATAGGAAAGAATTAATCGATAAGCTGAACGTGAAGGCTCAGCAGGAAGGCTTCATAATTCAAAGCACCCCCATAGGCTTGCTTCTTATTCCAGTGGTAAATGGCAAGCCGCTTAAAGAAGAAGAATTGCTGAGCTTGCCGCAGAAGACGAAAGACCTGATTCAGGAAAAAAGAGGGCGCTTGGAATCAGAACTGAGAAACACCATGCGGCAGTTTCGAGACATGGAACGGAAAATCCGTGAAGAACTCAATAAGCTTAACCGCGATGTTGCGCTCTACGCCATTGGCAACTTGGTGGAAGACCTCATCGAGAAGTACAAAGCCCTGTCCGAAATCACGGTTTACCTGAAAGATGTGCAGAATGACATCCTCGACAACATAGCGCAGTTCGTGAAAAAAGATGAACCTCAACAGCGAATGCCGTTTCCAGTGCCTTGGATGAAAGAGGCTTCATTCAGAAAATACGAGGTGAACGTGATTGTGGACAACTCGGATGTTAAGGGCGCGCCAGTTGTAACGGAGTTCAACCCCACTTACCAGAACCTTTTCGGCACAACCGAGAAGGAAGCCCAGTTTGGCGCTTTAGTCACCGACTTCACCATGATTCGCGGAGGTTCCCTGCACAAGGCTAACAGCGGCTACCTGATTATCACGGTTGAGGAGTTGCTTCGAAACCCGTTCTCCTACGAAGGATTGAAAAGAGCCCTCAGAGACGAGAAAATAGTCATTGAAGAGCCACAGGAGCGATTTGGTTTCATGAGCACCAAAAGCCTGAAGCCGCAGCCGATTCCCCTGAAAGTCAAAGTAATCCTCATTGGCAACCCCTATCTGTATCAACAATTATTAACTTTGGACATGGAGTTTACAGAGCTTTTCAAGGTTAAAGCGGAATTTGACACAACCATGGCTCGCACAGAAGAAAACGTGAAACATTACGCCGCTTTCGTCTGCACCATCTGCCAAAAGGAAAAGCTGAAGCATCTTGACAGATCAGGGCTAGCCAAACTGGTTGAATACAGCCAGAGGCTCGCTCAAGACCAGCATAAACTCTCCACGCGGTTCGCTGAAGTTGCAGACATCATTCGTGAAGCCAACTTTTACGCTACGCAGGAAAAGTCGGAAGTTGTAACTGGGAGCCACGTGAAAAAAGCCATCGAAGAAAAAATTTACCGGTCAAAGCTTATTCAAGAGAAAATCCAAGAAATGATCCAGCGAGAAATACTTCTCATCGACACAGACACGGAAAAAGTTGGGCAAGTTAACGGCTTATCAGTTATGGGGCTGGGCGACTTTGCTTTCGGTAACCCGTCACGCGTAACAGCAAGCGTAGGATTAGGCCGCGAAGGCGTCATCGACATTGAAAGGGAAGCCAAAATGGGTGGTCCCATCCACACTAAAGGCGTCTTAATCTTGAGTGGCTACTTGAATGAGAAGTACGCGCGAGATAAACCGCTGGGGCTCTCCGCTCGGCTTGTTTTTGAACAGAACTACGGCGGCGTTGAAGGTGACAGCGCCTCAAGCACTGAGTTATACGCGATACTGTCGGCGCTTTCTGGGCTGCCGATAAAGCAGAGCTTAGCGGTAACTGGCTCGGTTAACCAGAAAGGTCAGGTTCAAGCGATAGGCGGCGTGAACGAGAAGATTGAAGGCTTCTTTGAAGTTTGCAAGGCTAAAGGCTTCACGGGACAGCAGGGAGTGATGATACCGGCGAGTAACGTCCAGAACCTGATGCTGAAGGAAGAGGTAGTGGACGCTGTTAAAGCTGGAAGATTCCACATGTACTCTGTTAAAACAATAGATGAAGGCATAGAAGTGCTAACGGGCAGCAAAGCTGGTGAACGGCGGAAAGACGGAACCTTCGAGGAAGACACTGTAAACGCCAAAGTGGACAAACAGCTAAAGGGCATGGCTGAACGACTCAAAGAATTTCCATCTGCTGCTGGCGAAAAAAAGAAAAGCGAAAGCTAAATCCAAAACCTTTTTTCTTCACAACAAGGCTATTCTGCAGGCTTCAGTTCTATTTGGAAAAGTTGTGACCATCTTTTTCCTGTTACGAAGAGCCTGTTGCCTTCTGAGTCGTAGGCGATTCCGTTGAGAACGTTGCCTGAGTTGCTGGCCTCTGGCGTATAGAGGTTTGTTAAGTCTATCCACCCTGTGACTTGTCCAGTGTCGGGGTTGATTATGGCGATTTTGTCTGTTTGCCACACGTTAGCGTACACTTCGCCGTCTATGTATTCAAGCTCGTTGAGCCTAATCACGGGTGCCGTACCATTACGTACTTCAATCTGCCCAGTTACCTCGAAGGTTTCTGGGTCTAGAAAGTACAGGGTTGCGGTGCCGTCACTCATTATCAACTGGTTTCCGTCAGTTGTTATTCCCCAGCCCTCAGTAGAGTAGTCAAACTCTTCAAGCAAATCAAAAGACTGCTTATCATAAACGAAGCCTTTATGCGACTGCCAAGTTAACTGGATGATTTCGTTGCCGAAAACTGTGATGCCCTCACCGAAAACGTCGTTTGATAGAGCATGCGTTTGCAGAACGTTGCCAGTTTCCAAGTCTACGCGGCGCAGTGTAGAGCTACCGTACAGCCCCGTGCCTTCGTACAGGACCCCTTCTTCCATGATTAGTCCTTGAGTGAACGCGGTTGCGTTATGAGGGTACACTTTGACAACCTCATAAGTATAGCTTATTGGTGTGGTGTCCGCGGGTTCTTGGTTCAGCAAAACGAGCACGGCGGAGCCAATCACAAGCGCCACTGCGACTACCACAATAATTGTTAAGTGTAGTTTCTTCATGAGTGCTTCCTGTATCTCTTTTGACAAGCTGATTTTAAGTTCTTCCCTTCTTTTGTTGGACTTGCTCTCTTGTTTGGATACGTTTATATCAAATGGCTACAGAGTATATGGTAGCGTTTTGAGGAAGGTGCTAATTTTTGGCTAAGAAAGGTGAAAAATACAAGTGTGAAGAGTGCGGGCTTATCGTTGTGGTTGAGGACCCGTGCGGCTGTCAAGCAGTCGAGCTCATGTGTTGCGAAGCGTCAATGAAACCTGTTAAGGCAGCTTCAAAAGCGAAGCCAAAGGCTAAAGCAAAAGTTAAGAAAAAATAGAATCTACAACTATCCTTCCTTTTTTAGTTCCACTCCGCTAGCTCTTAGCAGCATAGTAGAGCTGTTATAGCTGTTTGAAAACCGCAGCCTTTTTTCCAGTGTAAAGATACGTCGACGCTTGTTTCCCGTATCGATTTAGGTATTGATTTAGAAGAATCTACGTTTCTTTTTTTCCTGCCTACTTGGACTATCGCTTATTGCTTCTTGATTTTCGACTAAGGCTTCACCCTCTATGGCTGTAACGGTAACACCGTCTTCTTCGGCTTCTTCAGGAATTACTTCAGGAGCTACTTCAGCAGGCTTAACCGCTTCTTGCGTTTCTTCCGGTTGCGCAGGGGCTTCTTCTGCCTTTTCCTCCGCAGGAGATGGAACTGCTTGTGTTTGAGCTACATCGTCTAGCTTAGTTTCGAGTTTTTTCTTTTTTGCTGCCAGCTCAGCTATAGCGTCTTTGGCAGCCTTGTTGCGGTTCTTTAACTCTTCAATCACGGCGCGTTCCTTTTTCAGCTCTTCACTCACGACTTTCTCTTCAAGAGCCACTACGTTGTTTTCCAAGTTTTTTTGTTCTTCTTGTAAGGACTGTGCTTCTGCCTCAAGTTCTGCTCGCATGGCTTGCAGTTTTTCAAGTTCTTGTGCGTTCATTTTTCATCAGACCTACAAACGATGATACTAAAGAATAAGTTTATGAAAAGGCAATTCATATTCCAAATCAGATTTGGAGCCCAACTTGGCTGTTGGCACTTTGATTATAGCTTATCCTTCTTGCTGGCTGAAAGTTATTAAGGAGAGGCAGTACTTCTAAATGAAAACACGGCAGGAGCGGTGAGGTTGAGCTACAAGAGGCACATGCATCCGAAAGTCAGCAAAGCCGAGATAGAAGTGTTCAAGGCGTTAAGCGCGGCTTGCTTAACTAGCGGTATGGTAACACAAAAGACCATTGTGTTGAAGTCAACAATACCTGATTTTTGTTGGCTCAATAAGCGAAAGGCTGTTTATCTGGATGGCTTGCAGGCGCACTCAGGCGATAAACAGCAAAAGCGCGATAAGGAAATCTGCGAGCTACTGGAATACAAAGGCTGGGAAGTGCTGAGAATACCGTATGAACCGCCTTTAAATGGGAAAGAACTACAGAAAATCGTTGCCGCAATCAAAGATTTTGTAGGTTCAGATGATGAGTGAAACTTTTTCCACGCCCAAAAGTAGTTTTCAGGTTCCCCTGTCAAATTTAACGTTAGAGCAGCGTTCCAAATGTTGAAACGCTCGTTCCACAGTGTCCCTTAACTAGGGTCTTGCTAATGTGCTAGTTGTGATTCAAATGATGAGCAAAAGGCAACTTGTCGTATTGGCTATGTTGGTGTCCGTAATAATGACGGCGGCTCCAGTTTCAGCCATATTCTATGGGCAAGGTCAAATTCAAGCGACACCTGCGGAACAGTTAGTTGATGTCGCTGACAGCGCAGAACAAAAAGTTAATGATCTGATTGATCTAGTGTATGCAAACGAGACAGCGCTCGAAATGATTGACGATGTTGGGCTCCTTGATTCGTTGGAAAACAACGTGACGTTGTACGGTGAAGGCGTGGGAAACTTAACTGCGGCGCATGATGCACTTGAAATCGAAGACTACGAAGGTGCTGTTGACTATGCAACTGAAGCGTTGAGCATTTTCAGGGAAGTCTTCAGTTCGATACACATGATTCTTGAGGATGCAGGTCTTCAGAAATGCGAGTTAGTTGACTGTCAAGGACTATTAGAAGCCATGACACGCCAACTGCGAAGAATCGACCGCCTGAGAGAGATTCTGCCCGAAGATACACCCGACGAAATTACGCAGCTGCTTGACGACGCTGAAGCGCTCTTAGACATAGACGCAGCCAGAGCATTACTCTTGGAAGGCAACACAACCGAAGTCAGGGAAATTCTACAGGAAGCAAAGGAGTTAATCTCACAAGTTCACGATTACCTGAAGGAACAAGCGGAAGAAGCTAACGGTTGGAGACTTGACGGTTACTGCGAAAGAGTCCGCGAAAGAATCAGGGAAAGATTCAGAAACGGAAACCAGTCGGGAATCGACTTCGCTGATGTTCTGGAATCTCTTGGTTACCAAAGCGAAAACCAGTTCATGGAAAATCTGGAGAGCATGATACAAACAGCCAAAGGCAACAGAGCGAACTTCAAGAACGCACTGCAAGACTTAGATGAAATCGGCCAGATGGTTCAAGAAATGGATCAAGCAATGACACAGAAAATGAACCAGCACATGAACGGATACGGCTCAGGCGGCGACGGTTCAGGCAGCCGCAACATCGGCGGCAATTACGCACGCGGCGGCAACGGTAACGGCGGTAACGGTCAGTAAAGAAGAAGCGGAAACTTAGCCTTTCCTTTTTTCACTTTTTTGTTTCTGGTTTTATTTTTTAAGTTGCACTTGGTTTTCCAGTCCGATTTTCTTTACTTCAACTATTTCTAGTTTTTCAAGTCTTCTGACTAGTCTCCAAAGGCTTGTTCTGGGCATGTCTGGGAACCGTTCGCGTATTTCAGCTTCGAAAGCTTGACCGCCCTTCTCCGCGAGAAACTCTATTACATCTTTGTCTTCTTTCTTCAGCTGCGGGTTAGCTTTCACTGTTTTCTTAACGTTGGGTCCTCTTCGCCGTCTGATAATCAAGATTACTGAAAGAACTACTGCGGTCACGGCGACTGCGGCTATGATTATGTATTCAAGTGGACTCATGTTCCAAGGTGCGCCGTTGTCGTCAGTTCCATCTTCCGGCATCAAGGGTAGAACATAGCTTATTTCCCATTGTCCGGGATACAAGGACAGCTTTATTCCTGTGCCGCTTGTGTCTATCGCGGTTGGCATCATGTTCAAGTAGATTACTGTTGAGTTTTGCGGTAGAAAAACCGCTGATGTATACGGGTTGTCGGCGACTAAAGTCCATACCTCTGCTTCCTTTCTTGTAAGTGCGACCGTGTCGTATTCGACTGAAACGCTCTCCGCCCCCAGAGTGAAAACCGTCAAGTCCTCTCCGTTTATCTCGTAGTCCACTGCTATCTGGTTCTCGTCAAGCACTATCACGTTCTCGATAGATGAAGATAGAAGAGCCAGAGTTATTTCAGGAGCCAACTCGTCAACAGCTAACGTTTGTGTAACGTGTGCCAAGCCGTCTCTGTATACGGTGAGGTCAACAGATTCAACTTCGAACAGAGATTGAGCAACTACAGTTGTTGCAGTAACAAATGATATTAGCATTAGAATCGCCATACCCGCAGAGACTGCTCTAAGGTCGCAGACTTTCATATCAACTCATTGCCGAACTATTGCTTTCCAAAATAATAATTCTTGTGTATTTGGTGTACAGATAGGCTATGGTGGTAACTTAACTTGCTGTCGACTTTCAAAACCTTATTGCTCTCGGAGGCTACCCCGCCCTTAGTTAAAGGCTGAAATCAGATTGCAGTATGGGTTCACGTTGTTTAGGGTTTGAATTGTTTTCAAACGCAAATGATAAGGAAGCATAATCGGAATCACATTTTCATGTAATCAGACACAGCGTTTTTTATCGCCCCAGCTTGGGAGTCCAGCGGGGAACAGCAGTTCCGCTTAGGAACAAGTTTTCGATGAAAAAGTGAATTGTGATACGTAAACTTTTAATTTTGCTATTGTACGAGCCTTAACCGAAGAGGTTACCCTTCATGGTTACTTTAAACCTTGACAAGATTTTTAACCCAAAAAGCGTGGCCATAATCGGCGCCAGCGACAAGGAAGACTCAGTTGGATATGCAATAGTAAAGAACTTCACCGAGTTAGGCTACGCAGGCAAAGTTTACCTTGTTAACATACGTAAAACCGAAATTCTCGGAATAAAAACCTACCAGAAAATGGAGCAAATTCCCGAAGCTGTTGACTTAGCCATGATTGCGACGCCAGCGAAAACGGTTCCAGCCGTGATGGAAGAGTGCGGACACGCAGGAGTAAAAGGCGCGATAATCGTTTCAGCTGGATTCAAAGAAACTGGTGCAGAAGGTAAGGCTCTGGAAGATAAGATTCTGGAAGTGAAAAAGAAATACGGCATGAGAGTAATCGGGCCAAACTGCATAGGCATAATCCGCCCCCGAACAAACCTGAACGCCACATTCACGGATAAAATGCCAAAACCAGGCAAAATTGCGTTCATCTCCCAGAGCGGCGCGTTAGGCTCAGCAATCTTGGATTGGGCGATGCATGAGAACATAGGATTCAGCAACTTCGTCTCAGTAGGCTCCATGATTGACGTGGACTTCGGAGACCTAATAGACTACTTCGGCACCGACCCCCAAACCAAAAGCATACTCATGTACGCGGAAGGCATAACAGAAGCCCGCAAATTCATGAGTGCAGCCAGACACTTCGCACGAACCAAACCCATAATAGTGGTTAAATCAGGCAAATTCAGCGAAAGCGCAAAAGCCGCCGCTTCCCACACCGGTTCTCTTTCAGGCGAAGACGCCGTTTACGACGCAGCATTCAAACGCGCTGGCATAGTGCGAGTGGAAGAAATCGAAGACCTATTCAACGCCGCTGAAGTTTTAGGAACTCAGCCCCTGCCGTGCGGACCTAACTTGGCGGTGATAACAAACGCGGGTGGCCCAGGAGTCATGGCAACCGACGCTTTAATCGCGAAGGGCGGCAAACTTGCTAAGCTAAGCCGAAAAACCATGGATGCGCTTAACAGTGTTCTCCCGCCTTTTTGGAGCAGAGGCAACCCGATTGACGTTCTGGGAGACGCTGGGGCAGACCAGTATAAAACTGCGGTTGAAGCCTGCTTGAACGACGAGAACGTTGACGGCATACTCATCATTTTCACTCAGCAAGCAGTTTCGAAAGCGGTGGAAGTAGCCAAAACTATCGTAGAACTCGTCAAGAGCAAAGCATACCAGAACAAGACGATACTAACCAGTTTCATGGGTTACGGCGCAGTGCAGGAAGCAAACAGCATCCTCAACGCGAACAACATTCCAACTTACTCCACGCCTGAAAACGCCATCAAAACGTACATGTACATGTACCAGTACGAGCGCAACGTTCAACTAATCTACGAGACGCCCGAAGAACGCCCAGTAGACGCAGCGCCACCTAAACGGCCGATAATGGCTATACTCCGAAACGCTGCAAGGGAAGGACGGGAGCTTTTGACGGAGGACGAAGCAAAAAGGCTCTTGGACTACTACAATTTTCCAGTTGTAAAAACGGAAGTCGCCACCACCGTAGACGAAGCTGTTGCTTTCGCCCGTCAAGTCAGCTACCCCGTGGTTCTTAAAATTCTTTCACCCCAAATAACCCATAAAACCGACGCGGGCGGCGTAATGCTTGACCTGAACTCCGACACAGAAGTCAAACAAGCATTCGACATCATTATGCACAGGGCAAAAAAGTACAACTCGAAAGCCGAAATACTCGGCGTCACAGTTCAGCCTATGATAAGCATGAAAGGATACGAAATCATATTAGGCGGAAAAACTGACCCGATTTTCGGTCCCGTAATCCTGTTCGGCATGGGAGGCGTAGGCGTCGAACTCTTCAAAGATTACTCTATAGGTTTGCCGCCGTTAAACACTACGCTCATCAGGAGAATGATGGAGGAAACCAAAGTCTACCAGCTTCTGAAAGGTTACCGTAACGTGCAGCCAGCGAACCTTAAGCTGCTGGAAGAAACCATGGTGCTGTTCTCGCAGTTGCTTGTGGACTTCCCGCAGATAAAAGAAATCGACGTTAACCCGCTACTGATAAACGAGAAGGAAGCCTGCATTCTTGACGCGCGAATAACAGTTGACAAAAGCAAGGTTTTCAAGAAGTTTGAGCCGCACGAGCACTTGGTGATAAGCCCGTACCCGAAAAAATACGAGACCCCGTGGAAGCTCAAGAACGGACAGGAAGTGCTTCTGAGACCCATAAAGCCTGAAGACGAACCCATGTGGCTGGAAATGTTCCAAAGTTTCTCCGAAGAAGCCATACGC
>Ga0272442_10005850_pt1 | contig 16332 bp, 7 predicted proteins | sample SSMForm2O_FD_200262 | JGI IMG/M metagenome (GOLD analysis project Ga0272442, IMG submission 200262) | Marine sediment archaeal communities from Little Sippewissett salt marsh, Falmouth, MA, United States - SSM-Form-2O | ecosystem: Environmental > Aquatic > Marine > Wetlands > Sediment ...
GGACGTCTGCCGCCAGGAGTATCCGCCGGTGACCGAGCTGCCCGACGGGCGGACCGTTCGCTGCCACCTGCACGGCTCGTGACGGCCTCGCGCTCGTCCGTGGGCGGTCGTCAGTCCTTCTCGATGCCCGCGACGAACAGCACGATGCTGATCGGCGGGACCTCGATCGCGCCGGGGTCGAAACTCGCCACGCGCCCCTCGGCGATCTTTACCGCCGGTGCCTTGCCCGGATCGTTGTAGGCCATCGGATCGGCCCCGGTGATCACGTACCGCGTCGCGCCGGACGAGAGCTTGCCCCCCCGGACGACGAGCTTCAACGTTTGGGCCTTCGTCGTCGGGTTGACGATGGCGATCGTGGCGCGTTGGCCGTCGGCGGTGGTCGCGGCCGCCACGTCCAGCGGTGCCGGCCGGCCCTGTACCGCCAGGGCCGTCGTGCCGAAGTGGCGCCGGTAGAGCATCAGCGGAAGACCCGTGGTCGCGAAGCCGGCCGCCGTCTTGCTCGTCTTGATGCACCCGATCACGTTGACCGTCTGGGCGTACATGGCCATCTCGAACACGTCGCGGTTGCGGACCATCTCGTGCAGCCCGCGGGCGATGCCCAGGGCGTCCTTCAGGAAGTACCGCGTGCCCAACTCGCCGTAAAGGTGCTTGCCGTACCAGTAGTTCCACTCGTCCAGGGCGATGGCGATCGGGCGGAGCTTCATCGCGGGGATCGTCCGCAGATACTCGCGGTGCGCCCGGGCCTTGGCGCGGACGCGGTCGGGGATCTGCGCGATGTGGGCGGCCAGGTCCTTGCGCTCCTGGCAGTAGAAGTGCTCGCTGAGCAGGTCCATCGCCTCGGCGCAGTCGGTGAGCATCTGCCGGCTCCACTTGCCGCTCGCCCCGACGCCGACGAGCTTGATCTTCGGGTCCACCGCGCGCATGGCGCGGACGAACTCGTTGTGGCGCGTGGTGTAGCGCTCGAGGCTGGTATGCCCGAGCTGCCAGCCGCCGTACATCTCGTTGCCGACGCCCCACCACCGAACGCCGAACGGCTCGCGATGGCCGTTGGCCGCCCGCCGCTTGCCCCAGGGCGTCTCGGGCCCGGCGTTGCAGTAGGCCACCATCGCCGCCGCCAGCTCCGGCGAGCCGAGCCCCGTGTTCACCACCACGAGCGGGGTGGTCTTGAGCTCGCGGCAATAGTCGATGAACTCGCCGAGGCCGAAGTCGTTGTGCTCGACGCCCCGCCACGCGGGGTTCTTGCGCGGCGGGCGGCGGTCGCGCTCGCCGATCCCGTCGCGCCAGTCGTAGCCGCTGACGAAGTTCCCGCCCGGCCAGCGGTAGATCGGGGCATCGAGCGCCTTGAGCAGCTTGAGCGTGTCGGCCCGCATGCCACGGACGTTGTCCGCCGGCATGAGCGAGGCCGTGCCGACCCATACCACCCCCGCACCGCGAACGCCGATCGCCAGCGAGGCCTTGTCGCTGCCCGCCCCGGCCTTGAAGCGGATCGGGTAGGCCTTGAACGCCTCGGCGTCGGCGGCGATGGCGACGGTCTGACGCTGCTTGTCGCCTTCGCCCCAGGCCAGCGTCGCCTCGACCGCCCCCTTGCCCGCCAGGATTACCCGCCCGACGTACTCGCCGTCCTTCACCACGCCCAGGTGCCCCTGGACGATGCCCACCGCCTCGTCGGGCGCCCGGCCGGTGACGGTCACCTTCGCCGACCACCGGCCCACGAAGGGCTTGTCGACGTCCATCGTCAGCGACCAGCCGACCTCGCCGCCGAGGCGCTTCCACGGCGAGTTGCGCGAGGTGATGAAGCTCGCGAACTTCCGGTCCGCGAGCATCTCCGCCCAGATACCCCCGTCGATGCACCGCCCGAGGTGCTCGATGAACTGCCCGTAGATGTACGGCGAGATCGGCCCGGTCTTCTTCGAGAGGTCCACCGCCGCCGACGGGGCGTTGCCCGGCCCCTGATCCGCCGCCGGGGCCGCCAGGGCCGTCGCGGCCAGCACGCCTATCGTCACACACAGCCATTGATGTCGTCGCATGGTCGCTCTCCTGTCTCGCCGAACCCGTCCGTTACAGGCCGTAAGCATAGCTCACCCCCGCCGGCTGTGCCAGTCCCGCGGCCGGGGACGCCGATTGGTTCTTGACTCCTTGGCCGGACGAGCCGAGAAGTCCTTCGTGGGCGCCCGTCTCCGCCCGGCGAGGGCCGCCGGCAAGGCGCTCCGCGGAGAGGTCACTCGGCGATGACGACGAATGCCGCCTTCCGTGCCCTGCTGACGTGCCTGGCCTGGCTTGGGCTGGCGGGCTGCGGGAAGACCGCGCCCGGGCCCCGTCGCCCGGCGGCGCCCAAGCTTGTCGTTCGGCAAGTGCCCCTGCACAGTTTCGTCGAGGGGGCCGTTATCGAGACGCTGACGCTCAGCCCGGACGTGCGGCGGTTCGCGTACGTGGCCCGCCGGGGCGAGACGAGTTGCCTGGTTATCGACGGCACCGCCCAGGCGCCCCGCGACGAGATCGGCGCCGGCTCGCTGACGTTCAGCCCCGACGCCCGGCGGTTCGCCTTCGCGGCCCGGCGAGACGACGCATGGCGGCTCGTTGCCGACGGCGTCGAGGGTCCGGCCTGGGACGAGATCGGCGAGGTCCGCTTCAGCGACGACGGCGCCCGCCTGGCCTATGCCGTCCGGCGAGGCCGAACGTGGCGGCTCGTCGTCGACGGCGCCGAGAGCCCCCCATACGACGCGGTCGTCTCGGCGTCGATCGCGTTCGGACCTCGGGGCCGGCGCGTCGCCTATGGCGCCGTGCGGGACCGGCGCGCGTTCGTGGTCGTCGACGGCGTCCCGGCGAAGAAAACCCACGAGCGACTGCAGGCCGGCTCGGTCGGTTTCAGTCCGGACGGCAAGCGTCTGGCGTACGTGGCCAAGGAAGGCGGGCGGGTGCTGGCGGTGATCGACGGCGCGGAAGGCCGACCGTACGAATCGGTCGCCGAGCGCGGGATCGTCTTCGGCCCGGCCGGCCGGCGGACGGCCTACGTGGCCCGACGCGGCGAGGAGACGTTCGCCGTGATCGACACCGTCGAGGTCGGGCCCTTCTCGCAGGTCGCCAAGCCGGGCGTCGTCTTCGCACCCGACGGGCGGTACGCCTTCCTCGCCGTCCGGGACAACGAAACGAGCCTCGTCACGCCCCGCGACCGGCAGTTCGTGGGCAAGGGCATTGTGGCGGGCTACCTGGCGCTGAGCCCCGACGGGGCCTCGTGGGCGTGTGTCGTCCGCGAGGGCTTTCCCTGGCGCGTCGTTCGCGATGGCCAAGGGCTCCCCGAGTACGACAGCATCGCCCCCCGCACGATGACGTTCGCCCCCGACGGGCGGCACCTCGCCTACCGCGCCGTGCTGGGCAACCGGTCGGTGGTCGTCGTGGACGACCTGGCCGGTGCCCCGGCCAAACCCGCCTCGCTGGGAATCCCGCTGGCCTTCGACTCGCCGTCGCACCTCCACACGCTCGCCCTGGACGGCAAGCAGCTCCTGCGCGTGGACGTGCGAATCGTGACGGAATGAGACCTCCGCCTGGAAGGCCTACCGGCCGAGCAGGTCGCCCAGGGCGGCCTCGAGCGTCGCCTGAGCAAAGGGGAACCCCGACCGCAACAGCGCTCGAGGCTCGACGCGCGCCGAAGCCAGCAGGAGCTCGTCGGCCATCTCGCCGAGCAGGCAGCGCAGCGCGCATCGCGGCGTTCGAAGCCACGCCGGCCGGTGCAGGGCTCGGCCCAGCGTCCGGGCGAACTCGCGGTTCGTCACCGCGTTCGGCGAGGCGAGGTTCACCGGGCCGTGGAGGTCGCCGGCCCCCAGCACGTGGCGGATGGCCGAGACGACGTCGGTGAGCGCGATCCAGCTCCAGAACTGGCGTCCCGATCCGACGGGCCCGCCGAAGCCCAGGCGGAAGGGCGGGAGCATCTCCCGCAGCGCGCCGCCGCCGGCGGCCAGCACCATGGCCAGGCGCAGGTTCGCCACGCGGACTCCCGCCTCGCGGGCGGGGGCGGTCGCGGCCTCCCACGCGGCGCAGACGTCCGGCAGGAACCCGCGCCCGGCCGGGGCGTCCTCGGCGAGAATCGCCTCGCCTCGCGAGCCGTAGTACCCGATCGCCGACGCGCATGCCAGGACGCCCGGCGGCTGAGGCAGCGCCGCCAACGCGCCGCACAGGAGCTTCGTGCCCTCGACGCGGCTGTCGCGGATGCGGCGCTTCTTCTCGGCCGTCCACCGCCCGGCGATCGGCTCGCCCGCCAAGTGCACCACCGCGTCGAGCCCGACCAGCGCCGCCGCGTCGATGTGTCCCTCGGCCGGGTCCCACGCCACGTCGCCCGCCCCGCACGCCGCGCCGGGCCGGACCAGCCGAGAGACGTCCTGCCCGTCGGCCTCCAGGGCCGTCACCAACGCCGAACCGATCAACCCCCCGGCACCCGATACCAGGATTCTCATGGCTCGATCCACCTCCCGTCTCGCCCCGCTCACACCTCATCGTAGCCCCCACGCCGCGACCAAAGCAACCTTGCCTGACCCCGCGTCGTCTGCGACCATGACGTATGGCCGACGTGGAGATCGGCTGCTGCCTTGAGACCATCTGCCATCCGAGCGGCATCGCCGGTGGGCTTGGCCGGCGACGGGCACCTGCGGGAGAGCAAGGGAAGAGGTGACGGGCGCATGACGGCAAGAGCCAGCACGGCGCCGACCGGGCCGGAGGACATCGCACAGTGGCTCTTGGGTCTGCGGGAGTCCGGTATCCTGGACTTCAAACGAGTCGGGCAGGTCCAGAGCGCTCTCAAAACGGCGTGCGCCATGGCGAATACCAGCGGGGGCGTGATCGCGCTTGGAGTGGAGGATGCGTCGAAGGCAACCGGCTCGGACCGTCTGTTCGGCATCGGGGAGAAGCCGGAGTGTCTCGGGGAGATCAGCAGGGCGATGGCCCATCGCGTGACTCCTGCCCTTCAGCCGCCGGCCTGCGACGCACGCGTGCTGAAAGCCCTCTGCAAGCTCCGCGACGGCACAGTGGGCGAGATGGCGTTCGTTCATGTCCCCAAGAGCGAAGTCATGCACTCCCTCGTCGATGGGGGCACCTACGCTCGTTTCGGCGCGCAGAACCGCCAACTGTCGGCCTCCGAGATCACCGAGCTCAGCCTGCGAAGGGGGGTCCAGTCCGCCGTCGACATCCCTGTTGACGTGCCCGTGGAGTTGCTCGAGACACAGTCGTGGCGAGAGTACGCACGGCAGCGGAAACTCACCAGGCCGTTCGAGGAGAGCCTGAGACATCTTGGGCTGGTCGTGAGAGACCCATCGGGGAAATGGGTGCCTACGGTGGCGGCCGTCCTGCTGTTCGCGGAGCATCCGGGGGGACTGCTGCAACGCAAGTGCACAATCCGCATTCTCCACTACCGGGGTCATGAGGCCGAGTACGACCCCGACACGAATCTCGCGGGGCCGCCTGTCACCGTCGACGGTCCGCTGTTGCGACAGATCCGCGAAGCGACGGAGACCGTGCTGGCCGAGTTGGGCCGGGGCGTGCAGATGAGCGTCAGGGGCATCGAGTTCCGGCAGAGGTACCCCTCCCGCGTTGTCCAGGAGGCAATCACCAACGCCGTGCTCCATCGTGATTACCGGCTATCACGGGACATACACATCCGCATCTTCACCAACCGGATCGAGGTGGAAAGCCCCGGGGTCTTCCCGGGAGCCGTGACGCTTGAGAACGTGCGGGACATCGGGTCCAGACCGCGAAACCGCGGCTTGGTGGACCACCTGCGCGAGTTCCCGGATCCCCCCAACCTGGACGCGGGCGAAGGCGTTCGCATGATGTTCGCGACCATGGAGAAGGACGGCTTCTACCCTCCGATCTACGACGAGGAGACAGACCCCCATCGAGAGCTCGTGCGCGTGAAGCTGCTCAACGAAGCACGCCTCTCGGAGTGGGAGCTGGTGCGGGACCATCTGCTCAGACATGGCACGGTCGCCAACGCGGAGGTCCGCACGATGCTCAACCTCGGCGCCAATCGGGTGAAGGCGTCCAAACTCCTCCGCGGGTGGCTGGACAAGGGACTCATCGAGGTGGTCAACCCGGCCGGGGGTACGAGGAACAGGAGATACCGGCTTCGAGTTGTCGGGGAGGTCAAGTCCGGAAAGCGCTGGCAGCGGATATTGCTTTCCCAACTCACGGAGCTATCCATCCGGGCCCTTCCCTTAATGATTCCTAGGTAAAGATTTGCGATTCGCATTGCTTTCCCGGGACGCGGGAAAGCAATTCTGCGGCGGCCCATTGCGGCCCCGTGAGGACGCATGGATACGACGTCGAGCAGCTATGACGCGTTGCCGTATGGGCACTGCGCGTTTCCGCAGACGCACCCGGACCGGCTGGCGGTTCTCGGGCGGTTGTATGGGCTCTCGCCGGCGCCGCCGGACCGCTGTCGCGTGCTGGAGCTGGGCTGTGCGCTGGGGGGCAACCTCCTGCCGATGGCGGCCTGCCTGCCGGGGAGCCGCTTTGTCGGCATCGACCTGTCTGAGGGGCAGATCGAGCGGGGCCAGGCCGTCGTCGAACAACTCGGCCTGGAGAACATCGAGCTCCGCGCGCAGGACCTGATGGACTTCGACGACCCCGGGCCGTTCGATTACATTCTCTGTCACGGCGTGTACTCGTGGGTGCCCCAGCCCGTTCGCGAGCGGATCTGGTCGATCTGCAAGAACGGCCTGGCCGCCGGGGGGCTGGCGACGATCAGCTACAACGTCTATCCGGGCTGGCACGTCAAGGAGGCGGTTCGGGACATCTTGCGGCACGGCGCCCGCGGCGGGGGCGAGCCGGGCGAGCGGGTGGCCCGGGCGCTGGAGTTCCTGGCCTTCGTGGCGCGGAATGTCTTCAAGCCGGACAGCCCCTACGGGCGGACCGTTCGCGACGCGGCTGAGACGCTCGTGGCCGCCGACCCGATCTACGTCTTCCACGAGTACCTGGAGGACTTCAATCGCCCGGAGCGGTTCGAGGAGTTCGTCGCCGGGGCCGCGTCGGCGGGGCTCCGCTACGTGGCCGACGCGTCGCTCAGCGATCCGTCGAACCGGCTGACGGACGAGGCCAGGCAGTTCCTCACGGGCGCCTCCGACGACCTCGTCCGTTGCGAGCAGACGTTGGACTTTCTCCGTCGCGGGACATTCCGGCGGGCCGTGCTGTGCCACGACGGCCTTCCCGTCGAGCGCTGGCCGAGGCCGGCGGCCCTGCGGGACATGCTGCTGGTCGCGCTGGCCGAGTGCGTCTCGCCGGAGCCGGCCTCGCCCGACGCGGTCGAGCAGTTCCGCAACGCCGCCGGGCATACGCTCTCGACGTCCGATGCGGGCCTCAAGACGGCCCTGCGTCTGCTGGCCCGCGCCCGGCCGAGGGGCGTGAGCTACGCCGAGCTGCTCGCCGACGTGCGCGCGTCGCGGGGCGAGTTGGACGAGGCCCGCTGGGCGCAGCTCCTGTTGGCCTGCGGGACGACCTCGCTGGTGGCGCTGCACGTGCACTTGCCGGCGATCGCGTCGCGGCCCGGAGACTGTCCGCGGGCCGGCGCCGTGGCCCGCTGGCAGGCGGCGGCCGGGCAGATCGTCGTGAACCTCCGCCACGAATGCCTCGAGCTGGACGGCCTGAGCCGGGCGGTCCTGTCGATGCTGGACGGCCGGCGCGGGCGGCAGGACGTGTGCGACGAGTTGGCCCGGCGCCTGGGCCGGGGCGAGTTGACGGTCGCCGACGAGGCCGGCCAGGCCCGCTCGCCCGCGCCGAGCGACTGGCCCGGCATTGTCGAGGGGGTCCTCGACGCCTTGGCGGGCCTGAGCCTTCTTCTGGCCGGTGGCGAGGGATAGGCCCGCGCGCCCGTTGACGCCGGGCGACGGAGGCGCTACATTGGGCGGTGGTGCCGGCGAGGCATCCGGGGAAGGCGTCTTGCGATGGTGGCAGCGACCGATCAGCCCGTGCCGTCGAAGGAGCCCGAGTTCAGTTTCGAGGCCCTCAAGGCCCAGGTGGAGGCCCACCTGGGTGGCGTGGGCCTGCCGCGGAAGGGGTCCTGGCCGATGCTCCTGAAGGTCGGCGTTCTGCTCGTCGCGTGGGGGCTCGTCTATGCGGGTCTGTTGACGTTCGGCCCGCGGTCGCTCGTCGTCGCCGTCGGCGGGACCGTGCTGCTGGCCGGGACGACGTTGACGATCCAACTGGCCGTCATGCACGACGCCAGCCACCGGGGGCTGTCCGGCAGGGCGTGGCTCAATCGGCTGGCGAGCTGGACGCTGACCTGCGTCGGCGCGTCGTCGATCGTCTGGTACCACAAGCACGTTCGCTCGCACCACGGGCACACCAACGAGCCGGGGCGCGACCCGGACCTCGATGCCGAGCCGCTGTTTCGGTTCTGCCCGCAGCAGCCCTGGCGGCCGTGGCATCGGTGGCAGCACCTCTACGCGATTCCGCTGTACTCGCTGCTGGCCCTGCGGTGGGTCTGGCTGGACGACCTCCTCGACGCCCTGCGAAACACCTACGGGCTCCGCGGGCGCGCCTACGCCTGGCTGCTCGTCGAGGTCGCCGTCTGCCGGGTCCTGCACCTCGGCGCGTTCCTCGTCCTGCCGTACCTCGTCGTCGGTCGCGTCGGGCCCGTGGTGGGGCTGTACCTGCTGCACTGGCTTCTGATGGGTCTGGCCATGCCGATCGTCTTTCAGCCGGCCCACGTCACAGGCGTGCAGGCGTTCCCGGCCGAGTCGGACCGGCCGAAGGATTGGGCCCTTCGCCAGGTGACGACCACCACGGACTTCGGCGTTCGCCATCGCCTGCTGACTTGGTTCCTGGGCGGGCTGAACTTCCAGGTCGAGCATCACATTTTCCCGACGACCTGCCACCAGCACTACCCGGCGATTCAGCCGATCGTGAAGCGCTATTGCCGCGACCACGGGGTGGTGTACCATGAGTACCCGAGTTTCCTGGCGGCCTTGCGGGCGCACTTCACGCACCTGCGGAATCTCGGGCGCCGCCCGGCGTGAGCAAGGTCGCTCGCGGGAAAGTCCCCGGAACCCTGCCGCGTCTCGGGCGTCTACTGACTGGCGGGGCACGGCGGCTGCACGTACGGCTCGTACCCCGCCGCGGCTGCAAGAAAACTCACCGCCCATAGAAGGAGTGATTGATGAAGCGCATCCGATGGATTGTCCTGTTGCTGGCGGCGTGCGGGGCGGGCCTGACGTGGGCCCTGGCGGCCGAGCCGGCCGACGAGAACGCCCGCCGGGCCAAGGCCCGGAAGCTCCAACGCGACGGGAACTTCAAGGAGGCCTACGGGCTGTTCTCCTCCCTGGCGCTCGATGCCAAGACGGACGCCAAGAAGGTCGGCGAGGACCTCAACCTGGCCGTCCGCTCGCTCCAGCGCCTCAACCGCTGCAACGAGATCGACGCCTTCCGAGAGAAGGTCATCGCCACCCACGCGAAGAACTGGCGGCTGTTGTGGACGGCGGGCCAGTCGTACATGAGCGCCCAGCACTACGGGTTCATCATCAGCGGCCAGTTCCACCGCGGCCCCCACCGCGGCGGAGGCCAACGCGCCAACAGCTACGAGCGGGATCGCGTCCGCGCCCTGCAACTCATGGCCCAGGCCACCGGGCAGACCCGCCGCGAGGGTGACCACAATGCGCTGGGGGGGTTCTACCTGGCGCTGGCCGACATGATGATGGGCAACCGGGGCTACGCGGAGGCCTGGCGGCTCCAGTACAAGACCGACCTGACCAAGCTGCCGGACTACGACAAGGGGTACTACTACGGCTACGGGCGCTACGGCCGGACCCGCCGCGGCGCGCCGGTGGACAAGGACGGCAAACCCGTCTACCACAAACGCCCCAAGACGTGGGAGGCCGCCGAGACCGACGGCGAGCGATGGCGGTGGGCCTTGCTCCAGGCCGTCGAGCACGACGCCCAGCGCAAGAATGCGGTCGCCTGGAAGTTCGCCTCGTTCCTCCAGAACCAGTTCGGCGTCCAGACGATGGGGGCGTACGGTCGATACTTTGGCCGCTGGCGCCCCCAGCCAAGGCAGCCGAGAGACGACGGCAAGAAGGACACGTCGGGCACGTACGAGCTGCACACGCTGGGCGAGAACGAGACGATCGCCAAGCTCGCGATCGGCATCCGGCGGTTCACGCTGCCCGATGAGTTCAACTTCCTGCGGATCTTCAAGGCCCTGGCCAAGGGCAACGACCAGGTCGCCCGCAGCGCCATCGGCGCGCTGTGCAGCACGTTCGAGAACCGCAGGCAGTACCCCAAGGCGGCGGAGTACTGGCGGCAGAACATCAAGCGGTTCGGCGACGACAAGCACCACAACAAGGACAAGCGCCTCAAGCAGATCGTCCAGAACTGGGGCCTGTTCGAGCCGATCATGACCCAGCCCGGCGGGCGCGGCGCGACGGTCGAGTTCCGCTTCCGCAACGGCCGAAAGGTCCACTTCGAGGCCAAGAGCCTCCGCGTCGAGAAGCTGCTGGCCGACGTGAAGGCCTACCTCAAGAGCAACCCGCAGAAGCTCGATTACCGGCAGACCCAGATCGCCAACATCGGCTACCGGCTGATGCAGGGCGATGACAAGAAGTACGTGGACAAGACCGTCGCCTCGTGGGACCTGGACCTCGAGCCCCGCCCCGCGCATTTCGACAAGCGGATCACCGTCACCACGCCGCTCCAGAAGGCCGGCGCGTACCTGCTGACGGCGAAGATGGCCGACGGAAACCTCAGCCGGGTCATCCTCTGGCTGGCGGACACGGCCATCGTCAAGAAGCCGCTGGACAAGAAGACCTGGTACTACGTCGCCGACGCGGTGACCGGCAAGCCGGTCGCCAAGGCGAACGTGGAGTTCTTCGGCTGGCAGCAGAAGTACATCGGCAAGCGGGGCCAGCGACGGTACAACACCGAGACGCGCAGCTTCGCGGAGTTCACCGACGCCGACGGGCAGATCGTCCTGACCCCCGACCGGATGCCCCGCAACTTCCGTTGGGTGGCCATCGCCCGGACCGGCGAGGGGCGGCTGGCGTACCTGGGCTTCAGCAGCGTCTGGTACGGCAACTACTACGATCGCGAGTACAACCGGGTCAAGACGTTCGTGATGACGGACCGCCCGGTGTACCGCCCGAAGCAGAAGGTCCAGTTCAAGTTCTGGGTCAACACCGCCAAGTACGACGTGGAGGGCAAGAGCGCCTTCGCCGGGCAGGGCTTCCACGTCGAGGTCCGCAACCCCAAGGGCGAGAAGATCCTCGAGAAGGACGTCAAGCTGGACGATTTCGGCGGGGCGGCCGGCGAGATGACGCTCAAGGACCAGGCCACGCTCGGGATGTACTCGCTGCGGATCCGCCAGGGCAACCGCGGTTTCGGCAGCGGGCATTTCCGCGTCGAGGAGTACAAGAAGCCCGAGTTCGAGGTGAAGGTCGAGGCCCCGAAAGAGCCCGTCCAACTCGGCGAGAAGGTCACCGCGACCGTCGAGGCGAAGTACTACTTCGGCGCGCCCGTCACCGAGGCGAAGGTCAAGTACAAGGTCCTGCGGACCGAGCACAGCGGCACGTGGTATCCGTGGACGCGGTGGGACTGGCTGTTCGATTCGGGCTACTGGTGGTTCGGGTACGACTACAACTGGTACCCCGGCTGGAAGGTCTGGGGCTGCCGGGCCCCGATCTGGCCCTGGTGGGGCTGGCGGCCGACGCCCCAGCCCGAGGTCGTCGCCGAGAACGAGGTCGAGGTCGACAAGGACGGGAAGGTCACCATCGAGATCGACACGGCGCTGGCCAAGGCGATCCACGGCGACCGCGACCACAAGTATTCGATCACCGCGGAGGTGACCGACAAGAGCCGGCGGACCATCGTCGGCACGGGCGACGTGCTCGTCAGCCGAAAGCCCTTCAAGGTCTACGCCTGGGTCCACCGCGGGCACTACCGCGTCGGCGACGTCATCGAGGCCAGCTTCCAGGCCCGGCGGCTCGACGCCAAGGGCGTCCACGGCACGGGGAAGCTTCGGCTGCTGAAGGTCACCTACCCGAAGGGCAAGCCCGTCGAGACCGAGGTGCAGAACTGGAAGCTCGACACGGACGAGGAGGGCAAGGCGACGATCCAGATCAAGGGCCATCGCGCCGGGCAGTACCGCCTGAGCTACACCGTCACCGACGCGAAGAAGCACGCCATCGAGGGCGGGTACGTCTTCGTGATCTACGGCGCCGGCGACAGCGGCAGCGATTACCGCTTCAATGACGTCGAGCTCGTCACCGACAAGAAGACCTACCAGCCGGGCGAGAAGGTCAAGCTTCGCGTCAACACCAGCCGGGTCGGCTCGACCGTGCTGCTGTTCCTCCGTCCGACCAACGGCGTCTACCTGGCGCCGAAGACGCTCCGGCTGAAGGGGCGCAGCGCCCAGGAGCTCGTCGAGGTCGTCAAGAAGGACATGCCCAACTTCTTCGTCGAGGCGCTGACCATCGCCGACGGCAAGGTCTTCCGCGATGTCCGCCAAGTGGTGGTCCCGCCGGAGAAGCGCGTGCTGGACGTGAAGGTCACCGCGAGCAAGGCGAAGTACAAGCCGGGCGAGAAGGCGAAGGTCAAGATCGAGCTTCGCGAGGCCAACGGCGAGCCGTTCTCCGGCTCGACGGTCGTGACGATGTACGACAAGGCCGTCGAGTACATCTCCGGCGGCTCGAACGTCCGCGACATCAAGGAGTTCTTCTGGAAGTGGAAGCGACGCCACAACGCCCGTCACGAGACGTCGCTGAGCAAGGGCAGCGGCAACCTGCTCAAGGCCGGCGAGATCGGCATGAGCTTCCTGGGGGTCTTCGGGGCCAGCGCCGCCGACGAGCCAGGCCCGGGCAAGCCCGGACAGATGGAGCAGAGCAAACAGAGCGGCTTGGCCTTCGGGCGAACCGGCGGCGCGCGGTTCCGCGGGGCGACCAACGGGTTGGCGCTGGCTGCCGACGCGGCCGCCCCCGCCGGGGCCCGCGCGCCGATGGCCCCCATGGCCAAGAGCGCCCGGCGGATGGAAGCCGTGGCGGAGAAGGCCCTCGGTGGCGAGGGCGGTGGCGGTTCCGCGGCGGCCGGCGCCAAGGTCCAGCCCACCGTCCGAACGAAGTTCGCCGATACCGCCTTCTGGGCGGCGGCCCTGACGACCGGCAAGGACGGCACGGCCGAGGTCGAGCTCACCATGCCCGAGAACCTCTCGACCTGGAAGGCCAAGGTCTGGGCGATGGGCTTCGGGACGCGCGTCGGCGAGGGCGACACGGAGGTCGTCACCACGAAGAACCTCCTCCTGCGCCTCCAGGCGCCGCGGTTCTTCGTCCAGACCGACGAGGTCGTCCTCTCCGCCAACGTCCACAACTACCTCAAGACGAAAAAGTCCGTGGACGTGGCGATCGAACTCGGCGGCGGGTGCCTGACACTGATGGGCGGCGCGAAGGCGACCCAGACCGTCGAGATCCCCGCCAAGGGCGAGAAACGCGTCGACTGGCGCGTCAAGGTCATCAAAGAGGGCCAGGCCAAGATCACCATGAAGGCCCTGACCGACGAGGAATCCGACGCCATGGCGATGGACTTCCCCGTCTACGTCCACGGCATGCTCAAGACGGACAGCTTCTCCGGCGTCCTTCGCCCGGCCGACAAGGCGGGCAAGTTCCAGATCACCGTCCCCGCGAAGCGCCGGCCCCAAGAAAGCCGCCTGGAGATCCGCTATTCGCCCACGCTGGCCGGCGCGATGGTCGACGCCCTGCCCTATATCGTCGAGTACCCGTACGGCTGCACCGAGCAGACACTCAACCGCTTCCTGCCGACCGTCATCACGCAGAAGGTCCTGATCAACATGGGCCTGGACCTCGACGACGTCAAGCAGAAGCGAACCAACCTCAACGCCCAGGAGATCGGCGACGACGTTAAGCGGGCCGCCGACTGGAAACGCCTGCTCGGCAAGAAGCGGTGGGACGGGTCCAAGTGGGTCAACCGCAACCCCGTCTTCGACAAGGCCGAGGTCGACCGCATGGTCAAGCGAGGCCTGGAGCGGCTGACGAACATGCAGCTCTCCGACGGTGGCTGGGGCTGGTGGAGCGGCTGGGGCGAGCGGAGCTACCCGCACACGACGGCCGTCGTCGTCCACGGGCTCCAGACCGCCCGCGCCAACGACGTCGCCATCGTCCCCGGCGTGGTCAAGCGGGGCATCGACTGGCTCAAACGCTACCAAGCCACCCAGCTCCAGTACCTGATCAACTTCGAGCAGCGGAAGAAGAACGTCCGCAAGAAGCAGTTCGCCGACAACCTCGACGCGCTCGTGTACATGGTGCTCACCGACGAGAAGGTCGACAACCCCGAGATGCGCAAGCGGATCTACCGCGACCGCAACCACATCAGCGTCTACGCCAAGGCCATGTTCGCCATCGCCTGCCACCACGTCGGCGACAAGGAAAAGCGCGACATGCTGAAGCGCAACGTCGAACAGTACCTCCAGGAGGACGACGAGAACCAGTCCGCCTGGCTCAAGCTGCCCAACGGCGGCTGGTGGTGGTACTGGTACGGCAGCGAGATGGAGGCCCACGCCTTCTATCTCAAGCTGCTGTGCCTGACCGAGCCCAAGAGCCGCAAGGCCTCGCGACTGGTGAAGTACCTCATCAACAACCGCCGCCACGCGACGTACTGGAACTCGACGCGCGACACGGCCTACGTGATCGAGGCCTTCGCGGACTACATTAAGGCCTCCGGCGAGGACAAGCCGAACCTGACGGTCGAGGTGCTGGTGGACGGCAAGAAGCACAAGACCGTCCGGATCGACAAGGACAACCTCTTCAGCTTCGACAACAAGCTGGTCGTTCTGGGCGAGAAGGTCACGACGGGCAAGCACACCGTCGAGCTGCGAAAGGCCGGCACCGGCCCGTTGTACTTCAACGCCTACCTGACCAACTTCACGCTCGAGGACCACATCACGCGGGCCGGGCTGGAGATCAAGGTCAATCGCAAGGTCTACCAGCTCGTCAAGGTCGACAAGAAGATCAAGGCCGAGGGCGCCCGCGGGCAGGCCGTCGACCAGAAGGTCGAGAAGTACGAGCGAAAGGAGCTCAAGGACCTCGCGACGGTCACCAGCGGCGACCTGGTCGAGGTCGAGCTGACCGTCGAGAGCAAGAACGACTACGAGTACATCGTCTTCGAGGACATGAAGGCGGCCGGCTTCGAGGCCGTCAACGTCCGCAGCGGCTACAGCGCCAACGGGCTCGGCGCCTACATGGAGCTCCGCGACGAGCGCGTGACGTTCTTCGTCCGCCGGCTGGCACGCGGGAAGAACTCGATCAGCTACCGCCTCCGGGCCGAGATCCCGGGCAAGTTCAGTGCCCTGCCCACCAAGGCCAGCGCGATGTACGCCCCGGAGCTCAAGGCCAACTCCGATGAGATCAAGCTGAAGATCGTCGACTGACGCCCCCCGAGGCGATCGCACAAACGCACCGACCCGCCCGGCCGGTTGGGGATTCTCCCCCCTCCCCCGGGCGGGTCTTGTGCGAGGCCCTCGCCGGACGTACCATGCCGCCGTTGTGACGAGACCCCGGACCTGTCACGAGAGGATCGGCATGAACGACGTATCCGAGACCACCTTGCCCTCGGCCCGATTCCCCGACCTCGCCGGCCGGGCCGCCATCGTCACCGGCACGAGCCGGGGTATCGGGTGCGGCATCGCCGAGGTGCTCGCCGAGCAGGGCATGAAGCTCCTGCTCGCCGCCCGAAGCGCCGAGAAAGGCGCCGCCGTCGCCGAACGCCTCCGCTCGACCGGCGCCGACTGCCACTTCGTCCCCGCCGACCTGGTCACCGCCGACGGCGCGAAGGAGGTCTTCGACCAGGCCGTCACGCGCTTCGGGCGCGTCCATCTGCTGGTCAACAACGCCGCCCGACTGCGGTCGCGGAGCATTCTCGAACTCGACGAGGCCGAGTACCGCCAGAGCTTCGAGGGCAACATGCGGATCATCTACGGCCCCAGCCAACTGGCCTCGCGCCACATGGCCGACGCCGGCGGGGGGAGCATCATCCACATCTCGTCGGTGGGTGGCCTGCGGGCCCATCGCGGGCTGGCCGGCTACGACGCGTCCAAGGGCGCCATCGACGCCCTGACGCGCTCGATGGCCCTCGACCTCGCCCCGCACGGCGTTCGCGTCAACACCGTCGCGCCCGGCGCGATCGGCCCCGACGAGATCCGCCGCGCCTCCGGTGAACCATGCCGCCGTGCTGGGCTCATCCCGCTCGGGCGGACGGGCACGCCGCGGGAAATCGGCTGGGCCGTCGCGTTCCTCGCCTCCGACGTGGCCGGCTATATCACCGGCCAGGTGCTCTACGTCGACGCCGGGCTCACCA
>Ga0272442_10005851_pt1 | contig 16332 bp, 13 predicted proteins | sample SSMForm2O_FD_200262 | JGI IMG/M metagenome (GOLD analysis project Ga0272442, IMG submission 200262) | Marine sediment archaeal communities from Little Sippewissett salt marsh, Falmouth, MA, United States - SSM-Form-2O | ecosystem: Environmental > Aquatic > Marine > Wetlands > Sediment ...
GTCAGTCCCGACAAAGCCACACGTGCACGGGCGCCGGGAGGTTCGTTCATCTGCCCGAAAACAAGCGCCAGTTTTGATTTTTTTAATGCATTTTTATCGACTTTGGAAAGGTCCCAGCTCCCTTTTTCCATCGATTCTTTAAACTCTTTCCCGTAGTCGACAATATCGGCTTCGATCATTTCCCTCAGCAGGTCGTTCCCTTCACGGGTACGTTCGCCCACACCGGCAAATACCGACAGACCGCTGTGTGCCAGTGCAATGTTATTGATCAGTTCCTGGATTAACACAGTTTTCCCTACGCCGGCGCCTCCAAACAGCCCGGTTTTACCACCCTTTGCATAGGGTTCGATCAGGTCGATCACTTTAATTCCGGTATAAAGTACTTCCGTTTCTGTCGTAAGGTCTTTGTATTTTGGCGGTTCATTATGGATGTCCAGCCCTGTTTTTGGCAATTCTTCCAGCCCGTCGACCGGATCGCCGGTTACATTCAGCAGCCGCCCCAGCACCAACTCGCCCGGGGGCATCATAATCGGGCTTCCGGTTGACACTGCATCTGTGCCACGTTTTAATCCGTCAGTTGAATCCATGGCAACACAACGTATGGTATTTTCTCCGATGTGCTGCTGGCATTCTATGATTAATTTTGAACCGTTTTCGCGGGTGATTTCTAAAGCATCGTAAATTCCGGGAAGTTCAGATCCTTCCTTATCGAAACTGACATCAACAACGGGGCCGATTACCTGCAGTACTTTTCCTATGTTTTCAGCCATTTACTCTCTGATTTTAAGATCGGTTTTCCCGATTTTCTAAACTGCCCGACAAAATTAATATTGTTTTAGGTTTATACAATAGAATCGATTTTTTTTAAGGGAAGATTTAAATTTAACTCAATAAACACGTTCTGAAAGGGTTTTGAGCAGTTTTCGCAGTTCACTTTTTTTCTCTTCCGCGACTGGAATATCAGTTAAGCAATTTTCTGTTTTCGAGATGTAGTCTGAGATTATATCACGTGTTTTACTTTCGATTCCCAGTTCCCGGTAAATCTTTTTTACCGTAGTTATTTTTTCATCGGGAGAAAAATCAGATTTATTTATCCAGGATATTAACTTCTTTTTCTGAGCCGGATTTGCCAGTTCAAGCGCTTTTATCAGTAAGTATGTTTTTTTATTTGTGACGATATCGTTCCCTATTTTTTTGCCAAACGAAGATTCATCGCCAAAGGTATCGAGAAGGTCGTCCTGCAACTGGAAAGCCATCCCCATATTTATGCCTAAATTATACAGGGCTGTTGCTGTTTTTGCGCCAGCACCGGCCAGCAATGCCCCCGATTTGAAACTGCATGCTATCAGCACTGCTGTTTTCAGCCTGATCATTTCGAGGTATTCTTTTTCCATTACGTCCGGCCGGTTTTCAAAATCCATGTCATATTGCTGGCCCTCGCATACCTGGATAGCCGTTTCGGTAAACAATTTCAGAAGGCCGTCCATCCGTGTGGTTTTGCTTTTTAACAGGTAACGGAACGAGATGAAAGCCATCACATCGCCCGAAAGGATTGCGGCATTTTCACCGAATTTTTTGTGGACGGTCGGATTGCCCCTGCGTAAGCTCGATTTATCCATGATATCGTCGTGAAGCAGGGTGAAATTATGAAAGACTTCAATAGCCATTGCTGCAGGCAGGGCCTGTTCAATGTTATCAGAAAAAAGGTTATAGCTTAACAGGACCATCGCCGGCCTCAATTTTTTCCCACTCATACGCATGATATATTCTACCGGCAAATAAAGGTTTTGCGGGTCATTGGCTTCCAGGCGCCGGCATTCCTTTTCTGTTTCAGCTTTTATTAATTCCTGTATTTCCGTTAATGGACGCATTTAATTACTATTCTCCTCTGTTTCTGGTACGATTTTTAATGCTTCAAGTTCTATATCCTCCTCCTCATTATAGATATGAAGGAGGGGCTCTTTGAACGACTTGGTGGTGGTTATCCTCTCGAGGCCTGAAAGCAACGATGGCAATAGTAAAAGGTTTGATGTTACTGCAACCAGAAGGGTTAACGACACCAGGATGCCCATGGCAACCGTGCCGCCAAAACTTGAAATACTGAATATCCCGAAGCCAAAGAACAGTACCACCGAAGTGTAAAGCATGCTAACCCCTGTTTCGCGCAAAGCAAGCTTAACCGATTGCCTGATGTCCCAGTTGGTTACTTTCAGCTCCTGCCTGTACTTGGCGAGGAAATGGATCGTATTATCGACCGAAATCCCGAAGGCGATGCTGAAGACCAGTATTGTTGACGCTTTTATGGGGATGCCGGTAAATCCCATGATGGCAGCCGTAAATATCAGGGGGATGATGTTTGGGATCAGCGACATAACCACCATCCGCCATGAAGAGAACATGACAGCCATAAAGGCGGAAATCAGTAAAATGGCCAGTGCAAGGCTTGTAAAAAGGTTGTAAAGCAGGTAGTTGGTCCCTTTAAAATAGGTCACACTTGAGCCTGTAATGGTGACATCATAGTTTTCAGCCGGAAAAATTGAATCCACTTTTTGACTTAACCCGGCATAAAGTTCCTTCATTTTTTTTGTGCCCACGTCTTTCATCCTGATGCTGACACGGGTGATCTGCCGGGTGCTGTCAAGGAAGGAATGCAACAGGCCTGAATTTTCCTCGCCCTTTGATGCATACGATAAAATGAAGTCTTTTTCGCGGTTATTGGGCAACCTGTAAAACGATTCATTCCCGTTATAAAAAGCCTGTTTTGAAAATTTTAACAGATTCAGCAACGATAACGGTGGCGATAGTTCTGGCACCTGTTCCAGTTCCGATTCGAGGCGCTCGATTTTATTAAATGTCGAAAGTTGCATGGCCCCTTTCGGTCTTTTTGTATCCACGATTATTTCAAGCGGCATCAATCCTTCGAAATTGGCTTCAAAAAACTTAAGGTCTTTATAAATTGGGTCTTTTTCAGGAATATCGTCAACCATATACCCTGAACTTTTTATCAGTGAAATACCGTATATCCCGGTCACAACGATAACGATGGTTAAAAAATAAACCACTTTCCGGTGTTTTTTTGTGATCAGGATGATTTGTTCGATAATGGCTTTTACAAAGCCATTTTTGAGGTGTTTTACGTGCCTTGGCAAAGGGGGGCCGATATAACTGTAAAACACAGGTATCAGGATAAGTGAAAGGAAAAACAGCCCCATGATGTTTAGCGAGGCAATTATCCCGAATTGCCTGAGGATGTCGCTTTTAACAATTATAAATGTGGCAAATCCCGAAGCTGTTGTCAGGTTTGTCAGGAAGGTGGCATTCCCGATTTTTATGATAACCCTTTGTATCGCTTTTATTTTATTCCCGTGGCTCACATATTCATGGTGGAATTTATTCAGCATGTATATGCTGTTAGGGATGCCGATTACGATCAGTAACGGGGGGATCATCCCCGACAATAAAGTGATTTTGTACCCGAACAGCGATAACATCCCCAGGGCCCAGATGACGCCTGTAAGGACAATAACCACCGGGAAAAAGACCGCTTTAAACGACCTGAAAAAAAGGAACAACACCAGAATGCAAATAGCCAGCGCCAGTGCCAGGAACATGTAAATCTCCCTTTTTATGACAATTGAATTCATTACCCTGATGTATGGCAATCCTGAATAATGGAGTTTTACATTGTTATCCTTTTCAAACTTTAAACAGATGCTGCGGATAGAAAGGATCAGGTTAGTCCTTTCCCGGGTTTTCATTTTATCTTTATTGGCTGTAATAGCCAGCAGGTATGATTCGCTTTCCGGGTTATACAGCATGTTCCTGTAAAACGGAAGTTTATTAAATACATCTTCAAGGCTGTCGAGCTCTGCCTGCCCGGAAATATCCTCAGGGAAGACCGGTTCAATCTCAAAAATTTTTTCTTCCTGGTTTTTTATAAGATTGTATGAGTTGGAAACCGACAGTAAATCTTCAACACCTTCCACTTCCGACAAATCGGCGCAAAGCTGACGCCAGTTGATGAAATTCCGGTAACTGAAAAAATTTGTATCCTGAATGCCGATTACTATCAGGTTTCCTTCTTCCCCGAAAAGCTCAACAAACTTTTCATAATCTTTAAATGCCTGGTCTTTTTTGGGGAGCAACTGGGCATATTCATACGACATCTCTACGCGGGAGGCATGGTATCCTAAAAAGGCAGTAATTGCCGCCAGTATTACCAGCAGCAATATTTTGTTCCTTAAAATAATACGGGAGACCCTAACCCACATAATGTATTTATCCGAATTTGAAGGGCGAAAATAAGATATTTTAACGGATAATGAAAGGAATCGGGCAGGTTGCCGAAATTAAATGATTGAATACATGTGGCTTTATTTATCAAAATAATGTATATTGTCATTCATAACCGGTTTTTCTCTTCATGGAACAAAATATTCTGATAGTAACTGCTGCTTCATTGGGCTTCTTTCACACCCTTCTGGGGCCTGACCATTATATTCCGTTTATCGCCCTGTCGAAAGCAAGGGGCTGGGCAATACGGAAAACAATTCTGATTACGGTGTTATGCGGAGCAGGCCATGTACTGAGCAGTGTCCTGTTGGGGATTGCAGGGATAGCCTCCGGGATTGCACTGGAGAAGCTTGAGTTGGTGGAATCGTTCAGGGGAAGTATTGCCGCCTGGCTCCTGATTCTTTTTGGATTGGGGTATCTTATCTACGGAATAAGGAGAATATTCAGAGATAAGCCACACAGGCATGTACATGGCCATAGCGACGGGACGATACACAATCATGAACACACACATGCCAACGGGCATGTGCATGTGCATGAGAGCAGGGATGGGAAAAAACTGACGCCATGGATTCTGTTCATCATTTTCGTTTTTGGTCCCTGCGAGGTGTTGATCCCGCTGGTGATGTACCCTGCAGCACAGGGCAATTACAGCCTGCTGATTGTTACCACCCTTGTGTTTGCAGTAACAACTGTTTTCACCATGGTTGGGATTGTCCTTGTTTCACTTCTGGGCATCCGGTTTATCCGCTTAACGCGGGTTGAAAAATATGTCCATGCATTAGCGGGTATTTTAATCCTTGCTTGTGGCCTGGCGATTCAGTTCCTTGGAATTTGATAGCAGCCAGTTGTACCATTCCTGCATCCCCTCGCCGGTTTTTGCCGATACTTCAAAAAACTTAAGGTCGGGGTTAAGACGTAAAGCCATCTCTTTTGCTTTTTCTGTACTGAATTCAACGTATGGCAGCAGGTCGGTTTTATTGATAATGCATAAATCGGAAGTGTGAAAAATCGTGGGATATTTTTCGGGTTTATCGTCGCCTTCGGTCACACTGAAAATAACGATCCTTTTTGCTTCACCCAGGTCGAACAGCGACGGGCAAACCAGGTTCCCCACATTCTCGATAAACAACACAGAATTCTTTCCGGGGGCCAGCTTTTTAACGGCATCGTTAACCATCCTGGCATCGAGGTGGCAGCCTTCGCCGGTGTTTACCTGTACCACCGGGATGTGAAGTTCCTGTATCCGTTTTGAGTCATTATCGGTGTGCTGGTCACCTTCAATAACCGAAAAAACAGCTTTGCCTCCTATCTCTTTAATGGTTCTTTCAAGGATGGTTGTTTTGCCTGCGCCTGGTGAACTGATAATATTCAGTGCAAAAATACCAAGGGCTTCAAAATAGCCCCTGTTACGTTCTGCCAACAGGTTATTGGCGCTGAGGATATCGGCGCCAACCTGAATCTCTGTGGAGTGGTGGTGCCCTTCGTGATGGTTGTGTTCGTGGCTATGATGATGGTGGTGGTGCAAATGGGCATGTATTTTATCACCTGTTTTTTCATCAGCCTCACCAGGTCTGTAAATCCTTACATTTTCGTTTTCTCCGCATCCGCAGGTACTGCACATAACAATTATATTTTTATTGATTTTAAATTTAGTTGTTTCCCGTTAATTATTTTTCGGTTAAAACTTCCGCAATGGGGGCAAAAATCCAGCAGGTTGTGCATTTCAAATTCTTTCAAGCATTCGTTGCAAATGGCTGCCCCCCGGATAATAATAAAATTGCATTTCGCTTTTTCGAGCACAGTGCCGCTTACAATGTTTTCCAATGCAAATTCCAGGGCTTCGACCACAACGCCCGATAGTTCGCCGATTTCGATGTCGACCTCCTTTATCGCGCCATTGTTCGATCCTTCAGAATATTGTTCTGCAATTTCTACGATTGATTGTGCTATCGAAAGTTCATGCATATTCAGCAAATTCTTGGTAACTGGCTCCCGGCTAACATATCGATCATACGCGAGCCGCCAATTTTTGTTTTAAGGATTGTTTTTCCGGGATGTTTTTCTACCACCTCGCCGATGACCGACACGTCGTGCCCGTACTTATGTGATTTCATTATATTGATGACAGAACCGGCTTTTTCGGGTGCAACAACCATAACAACTTTCCCTTCGTTGGCGACATACAGCGGGTCGAAACCAAAAAATTCACAGATGCCCCGTACATTATCATCTATCTTTATTGCCTCTTCTGCTACCTCAATCCCGAATTTGCGGTTTTCACACAATTCCGAGAGGACTGTTGCCAGGCCGCCACGAGTGGCATCGCGCATAAATTTTATTCCTGATGTGGCTTTCAGTATTTGACCGGTAAGCCCGCTTAACGGCGCACAATCTGAAATAACATTGCCACCGACATTCAGCTCGTTCCTCGCAATCATAACTGCCATGCCATGGCTGGCGATGCCCCCGTTGATGATTATTTTGTCGCCGGGTTTAATCCCTTTCCCTGATCCGATATTTTTGTGGCTCGATTTTAATAATCCTACTCCCGAAGTATTGATAAACAGTTTGTCGCAATGGCCACGGTTTACAACTTTCGTGTCACCCGTGACGATTTTTACACCGCATGACCGGGCAGTATCTGCCATGCTTCGGACTATTTTTTTCAGGTCGTCCAGAAGGAATCCTTCTTCGATTATAAAACCGGCGCTTAAATAAAGGGGTGTTGCGCCTGACACAGCCAGGTCGTTGACTGTGCCGCAAACCGCCAGTTTTCCTATGTCGCCCCCCGGGAAAAAGAGGGGATCCACAACAAACGAATCGGTTGTAAAGGCAAGGTGTTCCCCGGGAGTCGGGACAACCGCAGAGTCGGTAGCTGCCGAGAGAATGTTATTGCCGAAATGTTTAAAAAACAGGTTAACGGTAAGTTCCCGGCTTAACCGACCCCCGCTTCCATGGTCCAGCAATATCTGATTATCTCCTGTCATCCCTGATATTTATAATAGGCATGGCATGCCCCTTCCGAAGAAACCATGCAGGCTCCGACCGGATTGCCCGGATTACATTTTATCCTGAAAAGCAAGCACTCAGCCGGTGTTTTTAATCCTTTTAAAATTTCGCCGCAAATACACGCTTTGTCTTCTTCCGGTTTCGGTACTTCATTAAAATTGAAGAATTCTCCCGCATCGAATGGTTTATATTTTTTATTCAGCGATAGCCCGCTTTCGGGGATAATACCAAAACCCCGCCACCAGTCATCGCATGTCTCAAAAACTTCTGCCATAATTTTTTTAGCTTTCAGATTGCCGTCGGGCTTAACCGCTCTTTTATACTGAATTTCAAGTTTTGGCTTCCCCGATTCAACCTGATCCACCAGCATCAGAATTGTTTGAAGCAGGTCTGTTGGCTCGAATCCTGAAATCACACAGCCCAGGCCATATTTGCCGACAATCTCCCTGTACATCTCCGGCCCGGTAATAGTGCTGACATGCCCCGGGCAGATGTAGCCATCGATCTTTATGCCTTCGTGGATAATCGCCTTCATGGCAGGCGGCATAATTTTGTGTGAGCTCAACAGGGAAAAATTTGTGAGGTGTTCTTTTTTTGCGTTGGCGACAGTTACAGCAACGGCGGGCGAGGTAGTTTCAAACCCAATCCCTAAAAAAATAATGTTTTTTTCCGGAAACTCTTTTGCTAAAGCCAGGGCATCCAGCGGCGAATATACGATGCGTATATCAGCCCCGTTTGCCTTTTCTTTTTCAAGCGTTGACGATGAGCCCGGCACCCTTACGAGGTCGCCGAAGGTGGTGATGATATTCCCCGGCATCCGGGCAAGTGCAATTGCTTTATCGATGAACCATCTATCGGTGACGCAAACCGGGCACCCAGGGCCACTGAGCAAACGGATATTTTCAGGCAATAACGACGGAAGCCCGAATTTGCGGATCGCCATGGTATGCCCGCCGCAAACCTCCATAAAACGTACCTCTTTTTTACTGATTTTTTTGATCGATCGCAAAAGAGGTTCAATCAGGCTGGTGTCGTAATATTCATCTATAAACCTCATGGCTCCTGCCCCTCCCTGCCGATTTCTTTCAGAAGCCTTATGGTTTCCATCGCTTCTTTCTCGTCAATTTTCTGGATAGCAAAACCGGAATGAAGCAGGATATAATCGCCCACCTGCGCATCGTCAATCAGGTGGAGCGCTGCGTTTATTTCAGCGCCGCCAAGCGAAACACGCGCCTTATTGCCTTCGATGGAAATAATTTTTGCAGGAATGCTTAAACACATTGTTTTGACCTTTTTTTAGCCGCGATTATTAACTGCCCCAGCGAAATGCCGCCGTCGTTTGCAGGCACCTGCGAATGGGTATAAACCTCATAACCTTCAGCACTAATCTTATCAACTATTTTTTCCAACAGAATTTTATTCTGAAATACCCCGCCGGACAAGACGACCTTTTTTAATCCTGATTGTTTGTTTATCTGAACAATTTTATCACATGTTGCGGCAGCAATCGTATTATGGAACTTCCCCGATATGGCCGCCGGTTTAATGCCGGTTTTCAGGTCAAATATAATCCCTTTAATTGTTTCGGAAAAAGAAATGTTGCGATTAATTCTGTATGGATAAAGGTCGTCCTCATTTTTTCCGGCGATATCTTCGAGGCGCATCGGGGCTTCAGCTTCGAAGGTTGACTCCAAGCACAACCCGAGCAATGCTGAGACTGCGTCGAAAATCCTTCCCGCCCCGGAGGTTAACGGGCAGTTAATGTTTTTATCCATCGCCCGGGTAAGCCATTCAATCTTTTTCATACCCACAGATCGGACCAGGGGTAGGTTCAGTGACACGAGTTCCTTTCCTAAAATCTGATAAAGCAACGCAACTGCCATCCTCCATGGCTGGGCTACAGCAAGGTCGCCACCGGGCATCGGCATGTATTCGAAATGAGCCAGCCTTTGATATTTTCCGGCATTGCAGATAAAAAACTCCGAGCCCCATATATGCCCGTCATCCCCCATGCCTGTCCCATCGAAACATACCCCGATTACATCTTCATCAAGACTGTGTTCAGCCATGCAGGAAACAACATGGGCATGGTGGTGCTGGACAGCAATAGCCGGAAGCCCTGACTCTTTGGCAAACTTTGTTGAGTAATAATCAGGGTGGAGGTCGTGGGCAACTAATTCCGGATTTACCCTGAACAGTTTTTTAAACCGGTTGATACTTTCTGAATAAAACTGAAATGTTTCGTGGTCTTTTAAATCGCCGATATGCTGGCTTAAAATGGCTGAATTATTCCGGCCGATACAGAACGTATTTTTTAACTCGCCCCCGACAGCGAGGATATTGGTTACATTTATAGTGGTTGGGACAGGCGCCGGGGCATACCCACGCGACCTGCGAATAATTTGTGGCTTGCTGTTAATAATACGGTCAACTGAATCGTCCACCCGGTTATAAATTTTCCGGTTGTAAAATACAACGGCATCGCAGATTGTGGCAAGTTTATCGAATGCTTTCTTATTTGATTTTATGATTGGCTCATCCGAGAAATTGCCGCTGGTAAACACAAGTGCGTCGGTTTTTAGTTTTTCGAAAAGCAGATAGTGGAATGGCATATACGGGAGGAACGCCCCAACGGTTTTCAGCCCGTTGCTCACACCATCAGGCAGTTTCCCTTTGCCGGGCAAAATCACAACCGGCCGCCTCCACGATTGTAAAAGGGTTAACTCTTCGGAATCCGCAAAACAAAAATCAAGTACCTTATTGGTATTACGGAACATCACAGCAAAAGGCTTCCCGTCGCGCCCCTTGAGGTTCCGCAATTTTAGAATTGTCGGATTTTTCAGTGCATCGCAGGCGATAAAAAAGCCGCCGACCCCCTTTACAGCGACAATTCTACCTCCATCGAGCATGGATGCTGATTTTTTCAGAATTGCTTCAAAATTTGTAATCTCTTCCCCTTCAGCAAGCATTTTATATATTGGCCCGCATTGGTTGCAGGCGATGGGCTGGGCATGAAACCTCCGGTCGTTAATGTCATTGAACTCATCATGGCAGGTCCGGCACATTGCGAATTTTCCCATGGTGGTCCGCACCCGGTCGTACGGCAGGTTTTTGATGATTGAAAACCGGGGGCCGCAATGGGTGCAGTTGATCAGGGGGTAGCTGACCCGGTGCGTTTGTTTTTTTAAATCCGTGAGGCAGTTGGCACACACTGCAATATCTGGACCTATCTGAGTTAATTCTGCTGCATTCCGGTTATTATCACTTTTTAAAATTCTGAAATCTGTAAAACAACCGTTGGGTAACTTTTTAGTGGTTATGCTTAGGATTGAAGCAGCAGCAGGAGCATCGGTTTTTATCGCATCGACAAAAAGCGCCAGGCTAACTGAATCACCTGAAGCATGGATAATAACGCCTTCATCGGCATTTTTCACCCACCCGGTAATTTGATGGTTTGTGGCGAGCCTGTAAATAAAAGGTCGGAATCCTACTCCCTGAACCAGCCCTTTTACAGTAATTTTTATGGTTGAATTTCCTTTAATAATTTTTACCCTCACTATTTATCATTGGGACAAAGCGCACCGGCAACACCCTGTGTTGTCTTATCTTTCCTTTCCTTTTTTCAAGAAGGACAAGATTCTGAAACATCCCTTTTCCAACGGGGATGATAATTTTTCCACCTTCGGCTAACTGGGCTTTCAGCGGTTCCGGCACATCAGAAGGGGCACATGTGACAAGGATGGCGTCGTAAGGGGCGTGTTCTTTCCACCCGAGGTATCCGTCGCCGGTTTTAACTTTAATGTTGTTATACCCCAGTTCCCGGAAAAGATTGATGGCATCCCGGGCTAAGGTTTCAAATATTTCAACGGTATACACAGTGTCGCAAATTTGTGAAAGGATGGCAGCCTGGTACCCCGAACCGGTGCCAATCTCCAGAACCTTATCATCAGGACTAAGGTCAAGGATTTCGGTCATGTATGCCACAATATAGGGTTGTGAAATAGTTTGCCCTTCTTTAATAGGCAGGGGGTGGTCTTCGTAGGCAAGTGCCTTGTATTCAGGGAGTACAAATTTATGGCGCTCAACCTCCAGAAAGGCATCCAGTACTTTCTGGTTGTTTATACCCCTGGCTTTTATCTGGCTGTTGACCATCTGCTTCCTTTTTTTAGTAAAAATATTATCAGGCTGATATTTGTTTAATATATAAAAGTTTTGAAACAGAAAGGCTGCTAACAGGGCATAGAACCATAACCGCAATGATATTCTTTTGTAAAACCAGCCCATTCAATCATTTTTTCATTACCCTAATATACTGATAAGTATTCATTTCCTGAATTAATATCTGAAAAAACCTGTCAAATACAAAACCTGAACAGCTTATTACACGTAAGATGAAAATTAAATAGTTAGTTTATCTTTATTCAATTCTCAGAAAAACGGCCAATATGAAAATTGAAAAGCCATCGTGCCCGCTCTGCCTGGTTAAATCGGAATCTATATTTAATACACTGTCGAACGAAGATTTAACTGAACTGAGCAGGAACAAGGTCTGTACATTTTATAAGAAAGGGCAGATTGTATTTTACGATGGCCGCATACCCACCGGGATTTATTGCATCGAGCGTGGTAAAATTAAAATATTTAAGTTAGGGGCAGATGGAAAGGAACAGATTGTGCGTCTGGCAGCGTCAGGGGGGATTTTAGGAGTCAGGGCATTGATTAGCGGCAGGCATTATCACGCATCGGCTGCAACCCTGGAAGATTCAGTTATTTGTTTTATCAGTAAGTCCTTCTTTTTTTATCTGATGAAAAAGTACCCCCTGCTCTACGACGAAATAGTGCAGTACCTGTGCTCACTTTTAGAGGAAGCCGAAGACAGGATTATTTCTATTGCCCAAAAACCGGTACGTGAAAGGTTGGCCGAAACATTACTGTTCCTGAACACGATTTTCTGTTCAAATGGTAAAACATACACCAACCATAAAATATCGATCCCGAGGGAAGATATGGCCAATATTATCGGAACTGCTACCGAAACGGTTATCCGTTTATTGTCTGAGTTTAAGGAAGAAAATTTAATCCAGGTCAAAGGGCGCGCCATTACGTTGCTCGATATTGAAAGGCTGAAACAAACTGCCCGTGGTTTTTGACCGGATAATACTTTTTGGATTTAGCCCGCAGGTAGTCTTTTCAAACAGCCCGAAAATTCCCCGAATTTACATTTCAAACACCCTTTCAAAAAACTGATTCAAATCATTTTTTTAAATGACCCGGGTCATGCAAAAATCTTTTTTTGTTAAGTAACTTGGAAAAGGGAAATACATAAGAGTTTATAATCATCAGATTTATAGAAATATGAGTGAAAAAGATTTAACAGGTGTCTTTTTTTACCATCCGGGGAACGGCCAGGTTTCCGATATTGATTTTAATGAATTAAAACGTTATGCATACTCATTCTATCATGTCAAAATTACCTGGGATTTTATTAATTTTCCATTGGCAGACAGGCATTCCTTTGAGTCGCAAATCCGCGATAATAATGTAAAGCGTCTTATCATTGCCGGTTTCGATACCGGAATGGCTCAGCCATTTTTTGCACGCGTGTTTTCAGGGATGGGTCTCGATGTTGAAAATATTGTCCTGGCTGATTTCAGGGAGTATGGGGCACTTGAACGAAACAACACCGGCCTGGCTAAATCAATCCTTTCTTGCGCCATATTTGGTGTTTCGTTTGAAGATGCGGCAAAACCAGAGGAGGCAGACTTATGCCCCGACACGCTGATAATTGGTGGAGGTATTGCCGGAATTCAGGCTTCGCTGGAAATTGCAAACGGGGACAGGAAGGTTTTCCTTGTAGAAAAAACAGGGACGATCGGCGGGCACATGGCCATGTTTGATAAAACATTCCCGACCCTTGATTGTGCTGCCTGTATTCTTACTCCCAAAATGGTAGAAGTAGGGCAGCACTCTAATATCGAGCTTATGACCTATTGCGAGGTCAAAGACATAGAAGGGCAGCCGGGGAATTATAAGGTGAAAATCCTTAAAAGGGCAAGGAGGGTAAACCTCAACACCTGTATCGGGTGCGGCACCTGCGCAGAAAAATGCCCGGGCAAAGCTTACAGTGAGTTCGATGCCGGGACAGCCATGCGGAAGGCAATCTACATCCCTTTCCCCCAGGCTGTGCCCAACAAATACCTTATCGATGCTGAAGCCTGCAGGCATGTTCAGGGATTAAAATGCGGCGTCTGTGTGAAAGTGTGCCCTGTCCCGGATTGTATTAACCTCGATGAAAAGGATGAAACAGTAGAAATAACCGTCGGGAATATTATTGTTGCCACCGGTTTTAAAACTTTCGACCCGAAACGTATCGAAGAATTTGGCTATGGGAAGTTCCCCAATGTGTTGACTTCTCTGGAATTCGAACGCCTGATTAATGCCTCTGGCCCGACAGGCGGCAATATTACCTTCCGCACAAAAGATAAAAAAGGCAACTGGGTATTTACCTCAGGCGGCGATACCCCCGACAGTGTGGCAATCATTCATTGTGTCGGCAGCCGCGATGAAAATTATAACCGTTATTGCTCGAAGGTGTGTTGCATGTATTCTCTTAAGCTGGCTCACCTTGTCAAAGAGAAATTGCCTGAAGCCGAAGTGTATGAATATTACATCGATATGAGGGCGTTTGGCAAAGGGTATGAAGAATTTTATGAGCGTATTAAAAACGAAGGGATTCATATTATCAGGGGGAGGACAGCCCAGGTAGAATCGGCAAACGGTGAACTGATCCTCAGAAGCGAGGAAGTGGAGACAGGCCGTTTGCTTGAACAAAAAGTGGAAATGGTCATTCTTGCAGTTGGGCTTGAACCTGCCGATGATACACAGGAAATCGCAGGTATGTGCGGCATCGATGTAGATGAATCCGGGTGGATGAAAGAGATGAATTATATCAGTAATCCGGTTGATACGATTTCCGGAGGGATTTCCATCGCCGGTCTTTGCCAGGGGCCCAAGGACATACCCGATACAGTTGCACAAGCCTCGGCTGCAGCCTCCCGTGTGTTAAAGAATATTCTGAACAAAAAAACAACCAAAGCTATTTCCGGGCTTTCTTTTTCCGAAATTGAAAAAAGGGCCAGGGAATTATCAAAAATTACGGAGGAGTAAACATGGCAACCAGAGTAGACCCAACCTTTATGCAAAGCCTTGAAAAATTTGGCGTCAAAGACTGGAAAGATTGTTTCCATTGTGGCAACTGTACGGCAATCTGCCCGTTAACCGACGAAGGGCATCAATTCCCGCGCAATGTGATTCGCCAGGCTCAGATGGGGCTTAAAGACAGACTCGAAAGCAATGTCGATTTATGGATGTGTTATTTTTGTGGCGACTGCACAAGGACCTGCCCGAGGGAAGCCAATCCCTGCGAAATTATGCGGTCGATCAGGAGGTACCAGATTTCAGCATACGACTGGACCGGGCTCTCAAAGAAATTCTTCACCTCAACTACCTGGGAACTTTCTTTTGTGGCCGGGATTGGAATAATCATCCTTGCACTGTTTGCAATTTTCCTTCCACCCTCGGCTGAGTTGTGGACGAATCCGCTAAGGTTTATAAATGAGCAGGGGGGAGTTATGATTAACAATATGGTCGATGGAATTTCAGGGGACAGGTTCCTGCGGATCATCCATTATGGCGACTGGGTTATGGCTGTTTTGGCAGGAGGGCTGTTAATCTCAAATATTTTCAGGATGTTCTACCTGACCCTCTTCAGGGATAAATCAATTAAGGTGCCGTTTTTATCCTATTTTGCGGAATTCTGGAAACTAATTTACCATTTTATGAGCCAGGCAAAGTTGAAAAAGTGCGATGACAAGCCTTACTGGGTCGGGCACATTTTATTAATGACAGGGTACACGATTATGTTTATCCTTATCGTGGCACTGCTTCCGAAATTTCAAACCGAACAGATCGTCCCCTGGTACAACTGGCAAAGAATTTTAGGCTATTATGCGACCATCGGGATTTTGGTGTTTCTTGTCCCGGTAGTAGTCGGAAGGTTTACAAAAAAACGGTGTAAACTCAGGCACTCTCACCCCACCGACTGGCACTTTATTATCCTTTTGGCACTTACAGCCATAACAGGAATACTGGTTCATTTTTTCAGAATATACGGAATGCCCGGAGCAACATACATTATGTACGTGGCCCACCTTGCTGTCCTGGTGCCTATGATTATTATCGAGGTGCCATTTTCAAAATGGTCGCATCTGGCATACAGGCCGTTTGCCATATACATCGATGCGCTGAAAAAAGCGGCTGAAAGAAACAAACAAACAAAACAGGTACCTGCTTTCGCATAAAACAGATATTATGGATGAAGTTAGAATAGGAGTATATGTTTGCTGGTGTGGAACCAACATTGCCAAAATGGTCGATGTGGAAGACGTAGCCAAAGAAATGGAAACTTTGCCGAATGTGGTTGTTTCGCGCAATTATAAATACATGTGTTCCGATCCCGGCCAGGAGCTGATTATAAATGATATTAAAAAGCACAGGCTTAACAGGATCGTTGTTTCTGCCTGTTCTCCGAGGATACATGAACTGACCTTCCGTAAGGCGCTTGAAAATGCAGGGTTGAATCCGTATATGTTCGAAATGGCCAATATCAGGGAACATGTTTCATGGGTCCATACCAACCGCGACGAGGCTACAAAGAAAGCAAAGTCGTTGGTTGCAGCAGCCATAAGTAGGGTCAGGTGGCATGAATCGCTCGATAAAAGGAGTGTCGAAATAAACTCTGCTACTCTGGTCATCGGTGGCGGGATTTCAGGCATAACAGCTTCGCTCGAAATTGCCGGTTCGGGGAAGCAGGTTTACCTGGTAGAAAAAACAGAAGCCCTGGGCGGGTATGCGGCAAAGATCGATTTAACCTCCCCCTATTTATACAGTGCCGCTCAAATGATCAGGCCAAAGATCGAGCAGGTTTTTAAACATCCGAATATTAAAGTCTTCCTGAATGCCGAAATC
>Ga0272442_10005852_pt1 | contig 16332 bp, 31 predicted proteins | sample SSMForm2O_FD_200262 | JGI IMG/M metagenome (GOLD analysis project Ga0272442, IMG submission 200262) | Marine sediment archaeal communities from Little Sippewissett salt marsh, Falmouth, MA, United States - SSM-Form-2O | ecosystem: Environmental > Aquatic > Marine > Wetlands > Sediment ...
AAGTTTAAGCAATACCGTACATATTCAAGTGCTTATGCTTCATACAACGCCGGTTCGGTAAGACGGAACGATAGCGGAAAGTTGGTTAATCAGTATTATGTAGATATTGTCGGGCTTTACGCAAAGTTTTATTATCAGCGCGACATAACAAAAGACTACGATTTTGCGACCTTAACGATACAACAGATACGGAATAAGCAGGCGAGTGCAGGGAACGACCCGACAAACCCGACAAGCCCGTTGTTTAAGTTGGCAGACGGGGGAACAATACAGGTTGCGGGTAATTCGGCACAAGAAATGTATATCATGGCAACAATATTATTGATTTCCGTCGTTATATTCATTTATCTTAAAAAGAAAGGCAGGTTGTGACATGGAAACATTACTTTCAAAGGAAGATTTAATCGGAGTTCTTGGCTATATTATACCGTCGAGTGGCGTAAACCCCACCCCAGACAACGGAGGGGGAGTAAACCTACCTGCCGTTACTGAAAGCAGGCAAGCACCACTTTCGGTTGCAATATCAAAACCAGTTTCCAACAATTCCGACACTACCGACGAACCGAAGCGCAAGAATACAGCAACACTTGTATTTGTTTTGACGCTTATTCTTACGGTCGTTTTTCTTTATTTTCAAACAAAGAGAGGATAATATGAAAGCAAGAATCGGTAGTTTCCTATGCCCGAAGTGTAGCAGAGTTCTTTTCATAGACCTTGATAATTCCGGTAAACGGGTGAAGCAGACCTGCCCGTGTTCTACCAAGACCACTACAATCAAAGAACCACAGGGTAGTGTAGCGGAATCAACGGGAAATAAAAGCACCACGTTAATATCTAAAATCAAAACCATATTCGTAAAGGACGGTGTGGCATGATAGAATCATACCGCATAAAGATAAACAAAAAGAGCGACAAGTATTTTTCCCCGACAGAATTAAGGGCGGGGATAAAGCATGAAATGGAACATACCGACGACAAAGAAATAGCAAAATCAATAGCAAAAGACCATTTGCAGGAAATACCAGATTATTATACTCTTTTGGAAGAAATGGAACGCACGGCGCACATAAACGCGGGTAGGGTGAAATATATCTTAAAGGGGATAATATGAAATCATCAAGCGCGGTTATAATGTTAGTTTTTACTTTTATTATCATAGTGGTGTTGTCGTCAAAGGCAAAAAGAGTTATTGCCGAGGTTGGAAAACCACAGTTTGATATTGAATAATAATAGTCGCCGAGGGGGTAATATGAAACCACAAATGAAAATAATAATAGTAATATCAATTTGTTCTCTTTTATTCTCTATATATGTTCACTTAAAATCAGAAGCAAGGCGCGACAATGCTTTGCGTAATTTGGGGGAAGTATGAAAATGTCAAGTGCTGTTGCTTTTCTTGTTTTTGCGTTTATCGTTATTGTATTTTTAAGCACAAGGACAAAGGAAAGACGAAACGGAGTGCCAAAAACAGACGAGGAAAGACTTGCGACGCACCAGAGTTTGTTTCCAAATTCTGGCGTGTTGACAGTAAGCGATTTACCGCCGAGGGGAACGGGTAATTTATGAAATCATCAAGCGCGGTTATAACGTTAGTTTTTACTTTTATTATCATAGCGGTGTTGTCGTCAAAGGCAAAAAGAGTTATTGCCGAGGTTGGTAATCGGCAGTTTGACATACAGGGCTAAAAGAAGTAAAATACGCATTATATGGAGGTGTATTGTGAAACAGTTACACATGGGAAGCGACAAAGGGAAAAAATGGGGCGCATTACGGTTAGCATGGAAAGGATATAAAATTGCGCGGGCAAGGATAAGTAGCGGTGAGGGAACAGCAAAGGATAAAAAGGACATGGTGTATTACAGCGAGGGAATACACCGTATGCGACAGGAACTTGGATTAGGAAAAGCAAAGGTTATGCCGAAAGGCAAAAAACTGCCTATGTATATAAACGGAACAATGCACAAGACAGGCGAAACAAAGAAAATCGTAATTGAGGGTTTTTTCCATTAATGCATGAAAAAGGTAACGTATAGAATTTTAAAACAAATCAATAAATTTGACCCGTTAGAGCGGGAGTATATAAAGCGTTCAGTAAAAAACGGGGATTCCGTTTTGCATGGAATTAGGGTAGTAATAAATACCGTCGAGGGTGACTATTCGCAATTAAGCGACGAAGCGAAGAAATATATTAAATTTTTCGATAAGATAGACAGGTTTGAAAGTTTAAACAAAAAAAGGGGCGTAACAAAATGGCAAGTAATTTAACCGCCGGTCAAAAGAAATTTATTCTTAATGAGTTGGGCGTTCCGAGTGCTATGGTAAAAGATATGTCGGAACAGGAAATGGACGACGTTGTAGATAATATACCCGACAAAGAAAGACAAGAATTTATCGCCCGCGCCCTTGCCACCGCAAAATCAGTTATAAATCCACCCACAACACAACAACCGACAGAAGAAGTCCATGTTTCGTCAAAATCAAAAGCAGTTGAACACGACTTAAAACCCGCCAAGAAAAAAGAAGAAACCGAAGTTGAAAAATACAAAAAACCCATTGAAAAAGAACAGGCACGGAAAGATAAGGAAACGGAACGCCAAACTGAAAGTGCGCCGATATTAAAACAGAAAGACCTTAAACTTATCGTCATTGAACCGGAAGTTAACTTGAAACAATATACGCCCGCTAAAACAGACAGGGATATGGCAGATTATGTTGAAAGACCGGAATACATAAAGACAATGAGCGACTTTTATGACTTAAAATCAAGTTTGTTGCTTATGGGTGAAGCAGGTTCTGGGAAAAGCACGATAGCCAAGTATTTTGCCTTAAAAAAAGGACTACCGTTCTTTTCCGTTTCTGCCGACAGCATGATGAATATTCGTGAACTTTTTGGTTCATTACACATACAGGGTGCAACCAGTTTTTTTGTTGAGGGATTATTTACCTATTTTACGAAAATACCGTCGGTAATCTTGATTGACGAGGTAACAGCCCTTGACCCTGCAAAAAACTTTGTATTTCACCAGATATTAGCACAACGCAGGTTTTACGTTAAGGACGCAAACGAAACGTATGACTTACACGAAGATTGTTTTATTCTGTTTGCGGGCAACCCGCCAAATGTCAAATATACCGGATTAAGTAAGTTTAACGTCGCTTTTGCTGACAGAATGGGTACTCTAATCATTGACCCGTTAACGCAAAAACAATACCGTGTGATATTAAATAAAATGCCACAGGCAGACTTTGAAACGCTTATGCGGTATCATTATGAGTGTCAAAGTATGATTAAGCAGGCAAATCTACGGGCAGAGTTTTCTTTAAGGTCTTTACGGAGAATAGCAGGTTTACTTGCTCTTGGCTACTCGTGGCGCAAGTCAATAGACTTGGGTTTCTTGAACGGCATACAACCTTTCGACAAAAAAGCGTATGACAGTTTGTTGGTTTTGACACAAAGTACGTTTAAGGACTAACGTGAAAGAAGCATTAAAGATTGTTGCGGATTATATATCCGAAAAAGAGGGCGTTTCTGTTGTCTTTTCGGACGCAGTTGAAACAGCAAGTGCAGATTTAAAAACGAAGCGCATTACCCTACCTACGTTTATTCCAAACGAAATACAAGAAGAAGTTGCAGGGCTATTACTTCATGAAGCACAACACCTACGCGTAACGCAAGACACCGTTGTAATTGCACCCGTAAAATTCCCGATTTTAAATGTCCTTGAAGATATACGAATTAATGAACTAATTAGTAAACGTTTTGCTAATTTTCCGTCAATGATTGATAAGGTTTTTAAAATGCTACGCAAAAACAACGTAGCCCCAGATATGTCAAAAATATCGGATAGTTCCGTCATGTTGCAGGGTCTTATTAACGAGGGAAATGGAGTAGACAACCCCTTGCCAGACGATAAAAAGGCAATATTTGAGAAAGACCGAGAATTTTGGGATAGTATAATAAAACAAACCAAGACAGCGAAAAAAACTTCCGAACTTCTACCGATTGTTGACGAGGTATGGACTAAATTAACGGGAATAGACGAAAATGCAATCAAAAAAACGAAAGAGCAAATTGATAAGTTGCCAAAAGATGTAAAAGAGGCGATAGAAAAATCAATAGAGAAGAAAAAAGAACAGATAAAAGAAGCCATAGAAAGAAAAGTAGATGTAGAATCCGACGTAAATAGAGGCACTACGGCAGAAAAAAGAATTGCCCAAAAAACATTAAAACAGACAGAAAAGAAACTCGATGAACTTTTTGGGAAAAAAGATAAAACGGATTTAGAAAAGGAACTTGAAAGGAACGGAATAAAAAAAGAAGATGTTGACAAATTGATAAAAGAATTTGAAAAGGAAATCGAACAGGAAGCAGGGAACGAAAAAGAGGGTGAGGGTAAGGGTAGGGGTGGCGAGCAGGGTGGCGAGGGAACAGAGGGTGAGCAGGGTGGTGAGCAAGGTGGACAGGGTGGCGAGGGTGGTAAAAGTGGTGGTGAGCAAGGTGGACAGGGTGGCGAGGGTGGTAAAAGTGGTGGTGAGCAAGGTGAACAGGGTGGCGAGGGTGGTAAAAGTGGTGGTGAGCAAGGTGAACAGGGTGGCGAAAGCCGTGGTGAGCGTGGTCGAGGGGGTGGCGAGCGCGGGGCAGAGGGTAGCGGAAGCGGTGGAGAGGGTGCAGAGGGTGAGCAGGGTGGCGAGGGCGGTGGTGAGGGTGGCGAGGGTGGTGCGGTTGGTGAAAGTGTTCAAGGGGGCGACGAAGATAAACAGGGTGGCAGTAGTGGGCGTAGCATTAGCGACATTATCAGTAAGAATCTAAAAGGAAAGTTACAGAAAGCAGGATTATCAGAAAAAGACATAAATAAAATTGGCGATATAATAAAAAAGGAAAAAACAGAAAACTACGACGGAGAAACCCCTTCCGAACTCCAAAACGACATAGAAAATCTGCAAAGGCAAGCAACAAGTCTGCTCGGTGTTGACAAGGCGCAAGCCTTGAATGACGAAATAGTAAAGAGTGTCGAGGACGGCAAACTAACGAAAGAACTGGAAGAAGCAATAAGGGAAATGAAAAAAAATAGAGGTACACCACAACCAAGGATTGACGAAATTATAGCAAACGAAAATCATATTTTAGAGCGCGAAAAAGTAAGCAGGCAAACGGGTGACTTTGAAAAGGACTTGGCGAGGACACTTAACGAAATTAGCGCAAATCCCACGAATATTAAAAATTTTGAAAAAGAAATTCGGCGGGCAGTAAAAGAGAAAGATTACGAAAAACGAAAAAATATTATTAACGGTACGAGAACCATTGACGAGATTTATGGTAGCCACGTAAGAAAAGCAAGTGAACTTGTTGAACGGTACGCAAAAAATGAAAGCCACGAGGAACAACTAAAAAAAGCGGGGTTAAGCGACGAGGACATACAAAAGAATAAGGACGTTATTGAGAAATACGAGCGAGAACGCATAAAGAAAGACCTGCAAGGTTCGATAAAAGATAGAAACGAGCAAATAAAAGAACTGAAAGAGAAACACAAAAAACTTAAAAGCGAAGCAAATAGACTTGCGCGAGAGAGAACGGCAGAGAAAAAAAAGAGCGGGTATTCATCGGAGTATTACGAAAAAGACCGAAAATACCACGATAAAAGACGGGAAATGTACGAAGCGCAGAGTGAATTGAATAATGTAAGTTATTCACCAGAACAGGAAAATTTGAACGAGGAACTTAAACGGCAACAACAGAAAGAAGTATTGACAACAGAAATTGACAAACTGAACGAAGTTTTAAAGTCGGGGAATTACGGCAACGAAGTCGTTAATAAAGACACCCTGCGGGAAAGAATAAAAGAATATTTTAGGAATAGACCATTTACAATGCTAAAACACAACGACACCGGCTCGATAGACGGGCAAAAACTTCCAAACTACTACAACGGCGACGTATTTCAAGATGTATCGCAAGAGGAACAGCGTGTTCGTATTCACTTTTATATTGATATTTCCGGTAGTATGAGTCATCGGTTTTCAAATAGGGAAACGAAAGCACGGGTTTATTTTTTAACGCAGATATTCGGCGATATTTTAGAGGGCATAGAAGAAAATAAGTACGCCCAGAAAATAGACTATAAGATAACGCTTTACAATGACAACCTTGCTTTAATCAAGGAGTTTGATGATGAATTTCCGATAGAACTTATATTAAAATCAATGTCTAATACCGGCGGTAGCACGGACATCAAAAACGTCGTTGATGACATAAAGAAAATAGACAAAGAAAAGGGGTCTGATAAAAATATAGTAATTGTATTAACGGACGGCGACTTCCACGACTTTGATTATGAATATATAAGCAAAAACGAGGTTGAGTTTCCGATTGTGTGGATTGGTATTGGGTTCTCTTCAAAAAAACCGCAGGCAAAGGAACTGTTTAAGAATTTCATGTGCGAAACGGTTTATGAGTTATACGAAGCATTGGTTACCACTCTACAAGAACAGATAGACCAAGCCACGGATTAAGGGATATAAAAATGAAAGTAGCCGTGTATGTGCGCGTAAGTCGTGAGGATTTACACGCTGATAATCAGCAAATCGCCATTTTGGATTGGTGCAAGACGAAATCAACCGAAATACACGACACATACACGGATACTCTTTCCGGTGCTGTTGAACATAGACCCGCTTTGACCCGCCTATTAGCAGACGCAGAGAAAGGACTATTCCAAGCCGTTGTGATTTGGAAACTTGACCGATTGGGTAGGTCGCTTCAACACCTTATTAAAACCGTTAATTTTTTGGAGAAAAACCACGTTGACCTTATCTGTATAACGCAGAACCTTGATACCACTACAAGCGGGGGGAAACTGCTGTTTCACATATTCGGGGCTATTGCGGAGTTTGAGCGAACCCTTATAAGCGAAAGAACGAAAGCAGGTCTTGACCGTGTGCGGGCGCAGGGAAAAAAGACGCTCGGCAGACCAAAGGGCAAGAAAGACAGCAAGAAACGGGCTACGCAGGGCTATTATGACCGATATGACCGCCAAGACAGGGAAAGACAGGCAAGAGAGGGGAAACCCGCTTAAAATCCACTATACCCCGCAGAGGAATCGAACCTAAACGAAGCATTAAGCGTATATGTATGGCGAAATGGCGCAATCTATCAATATCTATTGCTTACACGCCGGTTGAGTACCCCCAAGAGGACGACGTTAGAACCTAAATGACGATAATTCCGATACACCTACAAATAGGCATTGTTTTGGCAATGGTCGGGTGCGCCTTATCCTTTATTAAGGCGTGTTCAAAGTAGACGTTAGTGTCCGTACCGTTCACCGGATTAAAATAATCTGCAACATACCGAAATAATTGTGCAAATAATGGTAGTAAATTTGCGAGTAACAAAAATACGGACGTATATTTAGGACGCCAATTTATGAGTTTATTCGTGGTATTCTATATAGTAATGGCACTTCTGCACATTTTATTCCTTGTTATTTTACCGTCGGAGAACCTGCAATATAATATTTTTTTATTTTCCCCTTGACAAACTGTTTGATATATGTTATAACTATGGTAGGACACTAACAAAAAAGGCGGTGGCGAACATGGATTGGGTAAATTGGGTTGGGAATGAGTTTTACACAATGCAGAGTTTCATTGATGAAGCGTTAAAGTACGGAGTATCACGGCGCATACAGGAACGGATATTGCGGACAATGACTTGGCAAGACAGAATATTCTTGGCAACAAACGATATTAAGGTAATTAAGGTAACAGGTAAGAGGGGCAAGCCCATAGACAAAGTGATAAAGACACCGGTTATCATTGGTTATTTTAAGATAGACACATTACACGGCATAAACCTTGACCCGTCAAACCTACCGCAAGAACTGAAAAATAACTTTTCGGGAACAAAGTATAACGGTGGCGCACCGTCGCCGATACAGAGAGGTTGCGGGATTCAGAGAAGTACAGGATATTACGTAGAAACAACACCTACCGTTGACATAAAAAAAATCATTGACCTACAAAACATTGTTTCAAATGCAAAGACCGTACAGGGTGGTCTGCGTATATTTGAACGACCAGTAATTACGCACCTATTGAGTTTTAGGGGATTCCGCAAATTTGACGGCGCGGAATTTATGCGTGACTATATTGCAGGTCTATCCGTCATAAAACTGTCAAACAATAACGACAGGCGGGTAGAACTAAACAAGGGGTACTACATTGATTAACCTTATAATATCAACGTTGGTTCAGTTGGAAGATATGACACCGCTTGAAAGGGCGGGCGGTGTAATATGGTCGAGTTTAGGCATTGTTTTCTATTCTATCTTGATAATATTAACCGTTTTGTTTTATTTAGGAATACCTATATTTTTAATATCGGTAGTTATTCAAATAATCGCCAACGAGGTAAAGAAATGGAACAAGGAAGATTAATAATTTTGTCTGACGATAAACGGCGGGAGATAGTCGAGTTTATAGTACCGTTGCGGTGGCATTTTAAAAACAGGGGAGTAAAAAAGTCGGACATACGAGTAAAGATTGCAGAACGGTTTAGAGCGTCGGCAAAGTATATTAGCGGGGAGTGGACTACGGACGAGTTTTGCATGGCTTGGGATTGGTTGTTAATGCAAAATACGAATATAACAAGGTCTACCAAAAAGGCGGTCGCGAAATGATTATATTAAAGGGTATAGAACTTATATTCCGGTGTTTCTTGGGGCTGTTATTAATGCCCGCCTATGTTGTTTGTGTCATTTTCGCAAAAATAGAAGAACTTATCAATTCCGTAAAGGAGAAATGATATGAACGATACGAAGAAGGCAGAAAGCATAAAAGATGAATGGAAAGGTCGCACGTGTAAGAATTGCGGTAAACCTTGCGGTATGCACGCAGGTGTTTGCGGTGATTGGGTATCTAATGGAACAGTAAATGTCAAACAGCCAAAGCCAAACGATGACCTGCGGGGAAGGATTATGGATATATTGAATTTTGAATTATATTCAAATGATGATTATATTATAGAGGGCAAAGACGAAGCCGTCACCGCCATTGAACAGTTAATAAATGAGAAACGATAAGGGGGATGTATGAACGATACGAAGAAGGAAGGGGTTGAGAAAACATCACAATGCAGTATGTTTATGAATGACCCCTGTACTTGTTTTAGGGATTGTGAATCCTGTTTTGATTGCCTTGATATGCAGAAAAAGTTAATAGCCATTAAAGTAGAAAAAGCAATCAAAGAGGAGAGGGAGAGGATTAAGAAGGAATTATCTAAAATTAATGCGTACAGAAATGGAAATAGTGTTCTTATTAATTTTATGGAAGTAATTAAAATAGTCAATCCTACAAAGGGGGGAAGATGATTACAACAGTACTGGCAGTAGTTGGTGGTGTGGCTCTTCTGTATTTGGCAATTAAATACGGAATGAAGGCATTGTATTGGTTGGTGATGAAGGCACTTGGCGGGAATGTTCAGTAGCCCAAGATGGGGATGTATGAAAAGGCAATGGGTTTACGGTTACGCAGAAAAAGAGGAAGTTGATTTTCTTCGCAGGAATTGTATTTTCAAGGGAAAAGAGCCAGACGTGAAAGGGTTTTTTGTTTTTAAGAACAAGGAGGAGTGTAAAAATCCAGTGGAAGTGAAGGTATCAATAGAAATACAACAAACATTACACCCAAGCAAATAACTTAATAGGGTATAACGATTAACTCTACCCATTATGAGTGGGTAGGGATTAGTTGTTAGATGCCCCACAAAGGAGAAATGATATGACGGTAATGATGAAAATTGGCTATATGTTTTTGGGGTGGGCTATCGGGTCTTTTATGGCAATGGTGTTGTTTGCTTGGCTTCAAGAAAGAAAAAAAGGGGGGCGTTAAAATGAATTGGTTTAAAGTAATGGACGTAAAAACAAAGGTTGTCATTTTCGTGTTTCTGGTGTGTTCGGTTGCGCTTGTGTATCTTGGTTTCACGGGGCAAAAAGCGAAGTCTAAAAATGATGTTTACGCCGTTAGAATTGAGATTATGAACCAGACAATACACCGCCTACAAAAAGACCTTAATACCGCAGGGAAAACTACCACGATAATCAAAAAAGAATATATACAGGGAACGTCAACGCCGACGGTAACGGTTGAAACGATTATAACCGAACCGGTGCAGATTGCGACGACAAAATATATTTACGTGCAGACAATACCTAAAAAATTAAGCATATATTATGAGTATAATTTTGCTTATGGTTTCGGGCATGAAAACGGGTTCGGTCTTGGATTGGGCTACACGCCTTATCCGAACATAACGTTCGGCGTAAAGGCGCGTAAAAATTATATAGGTGTTTGGGGTATGTTGGGGGTGGGGAAATGAGAACTACTGCTGACCTGTTGGGCTTTATTTTTGGGTTTTTAGTAACGTTGGTCGTCTTTGCATTGCCGGTTGTTTTCTTGATTTTAAAATTTATGAAATAGTGGGTGTGCGAAATGTTGGGTTATCGTTGAGGGTAAAACAGACGAAGTAGAACCTGTCGAAAAGGTATAAACAAATGGCTAATGTGCAATTAGAAAATGGATATACTCGGATTGCAAACGAGATACTGGACGCGCTTGCAAAAACAAATATAGGCGGGTATGATATGCGGGTTTTGTTGGTTGTTGTGCGACAGACGTACGGTTATAACCAAAATTTTTGCAATATTCCGCTTGGAAAATTCGCTTTAATGACAGGGTTACGCAAGGCGCACGTTTTAAGGTCGTTAAAGAAACTTTATGAAATGAAACTCGTTACCAAATGTGGTAACGGTCATTACCGTTTTCACAAAAACTACGACGAGTGGTTACATTTAACCAAAACAAAGAAGTCATTACCAAATATGGTAACAAATGGCAAAAAGAGGGTTAGCGTTACCAAATCTGGTAACGAAATTACCAAATCTGGTAACGGGGCGTTACCAAATATGGTAACATCTACCGTCGGGCTTAAAGACATAACACATAAAGACATTATTAAAGACATAACACATATTGCAAAGGGTAAGGAAACTGCCCCTTTGCAAAGTGTGGTACTTGCTTACAAGGTGAGAAAGGGCTATGAACTGGAAGATAAGGCGTGGGATAAGCAGTATTTCAAACGGTTCTGCGGGTGTGGAAAGAATCTTATTGAATACTTGGGAGATAGTACGTCCGCTATTAGGTGCATGAACGACACGGCTACGGAAATGGAAAGCAAGGGCTTGGAGTGGACGTTGGAAACGATATTGAAGCGAGCAGGTGAGTGGAAACTGAAACACAAAGACAAAACGACAGACGCTACAAAAAAACTTATGGCAAAATTCAAGGGGGCTTAATGGACGGCAAACATTCATTCATTGATTGGCAAACGGCAGGGCTTCGCGCAGGGTTCATAAAGGCGTTATCAAAAAAGCAGGTAGAGGGATTACACAAACTGGAATATACGCGCGGTGACCGGTATTATGGTGAATCACAAAAAGGCAATAATTGGCTTATTGCCCCGTTTGAGATAAAGTCTATTTTTTATGCAGACCTTAAAGATATTACGATTGGCGAAAAAGAAATTGAAACTATAATCTTTTGTATCAAGAATCAAGTACCGAAAGGAATTGAGAACGAGGGTTCATATTCCGCAAGTGTTGAATTTCAACACGCTTGGGATTGGAATATATACAACAACGTTACACTTCGGGGGTAACATGGCAGGGAAAAAGAAAAAGAATAAAAACAGGGATTGCAGAAAAATACGCAGGTGTATGGATTGCCTACTATGTGTGAGCGTTTGTGGTGCGGGAACATACAATGAGCAATGGTGGTGTAAGCAGTATAACCGTACCGTTTATGACACGCACACAAAACCGGAGTATTGCGGTATCGAGTGGATTATAATAATTTCAAAAGGTGGTGAAGAAAATGGAAAATAGAAAAAGCAGTATTTGTCCGTGTTGCGGGCAAACGGTGAAAGTGTATAAGCGTTCAATACGGTCAAATATGGTGTTTATGATGAGAAAATTGGTTGTGAAATTTAAGAATCAGCCCATGCGGGTAAATGAAATTGACGAACGGACGCGGGTGTCAAGTGACTTTACAAAACTTATGTATTGGGGCTTGATTACGCCTTATGAAAACGAAACGTATTTTGTGAACGAAACAGGTTTGAGTTTTCTGCGCGGTGAGTGTAAGGTTGTTGAATACAAGTACGTTTTTAATAAAAAAGTACAGGTAGAACCGGTGGGAACTAAAAACAGAATGATTAGTGTTGATGATATAAAATGGAGCAAAATAGACAAACAGAAAATACTGGAAGAAAGCATAGAATACGCAGAACATATAAGCAAAATTAAAGCAGGGTATCTACAACAAGACCTTGCGGGGGCGTGTGGAATATGATAGTTAAAATAAAAACAAAAAGCGGTAGGAAAATAATTGAGGAATGTGTAAGGCGAATTGATTGCGAACCAAGAGCAGACAATTTTCGGGTGTATGATGATAGTAGAAGCCGGTACAGGGATTACCTGCTATCGGACATTGAGGAATATCAAATAATTTCGGAAAGAGAGGACTAAAAATATGGCAGGTAAAGAAAAAGACTTGGAACAAATCGTTAGAGAAAAAACCGGTGCGGTTAGCGAAAAAGAGATTGCGGAAACAATGTATAAATGGACGAATAGTTTTATATCAAAACAAACGAAAATAATACGTTGGGGGTTGTGTTCGTTTATGGCTTCAATACTAAAAAAGAAATACAATATAACGAGAAAATAGCGGGTTAGCGGTGGGGTGCGGTTTCGCCACCACTTCCCCACCGTTACCCGTAAATTTAGGGGTGAAATATGAAACTTGTTTTTGGTACAGAGCAAAGCATAAGATACAAAAAAAACTACGAGAAATCACTTAAAATCAAACTGATAAAAACCTATTTTAAAAGAAGTCTAAAAAAGCCCAAATGTGCGTGGTGTAGGGTGAAAGCGGATATGCGGGTCATAGACACAGCAGGCGGGCTTGTACGGGTGTTCTGCCCTGCTTGTAAGAAGTTCACAATAGTCAAAAGCAATGGCAGTTCGACGAGTTTTGTTGAATTACCAACAAAAAAGGGGTAGCGGGGGAGTTTTTTATTTAACTATTGACAAAGGGGGTGATATGTGGTATAATCATACCATGAGGGAAAGAGTACAATTATGATACTTGGTAAAACCCGTGTGTGCCGGTCAAACAAAACCCGATAGGGTTAAAAACGATTGGTCACGCGGGCGAAAAAAACAAATGGCAGATATAAAACAAATTCAATGTCACAGAAAGGGGTGTAAAAATAAGTTTATTCGTACATCTCCACGGCAAAAGTTTTGTAGTGAAGATTGTAAGTGTTTAAGCAACAAGTTTAACAGAAAAGAATACATGAAAGAGTACATGAAAAAATACAGGGTTCGCGATTATTAGCGGGGGAAAATATGTTTTTCCAAATCAAGTTTTTTAAGGGCAAACCATACAAATACCTTGTTGACAAGTCAAGCGGGGTAAAGAAAGTCAAGTACGTTGGCAGGGCAACAAGCAAAGACGTAGCCACGCTATATAAGGGCAAGAAATACAAAAACTATGCGGGGGGATAACATGGCGCAACCTATGACAAAAAAAAGAGTTGGCGAAATGACAGAAGAAGAACTTGGCGATTGGAAACTGCGATTTGATGAAGCCCAAAAGTATTTTCCAAACACAGATATGTGTAAAATGCGTTTTTCAAGCGCAAAAGAATATTATTACAAAATGGTGAGCGCAGAAAGAAAAAGACTTGCCGGTTTATATCCACCCGCAAACACTCCCAAGCCAGAAACACAGCCAGAACGAAAAACAGAACCGGTAAGCAAGCCAGAACCGAAGCCGGCAAAGGCACAGGAAGAACAGGAAGAAGTTGTAATAAAAAAAGAAACAATAGAAAAAAAAGAAACACCCGCAGGCGCGGAAAGGCAAGGGGTACAGGAATTTGTTATCCCAAAAAAAGAAATTGAAGTTGGAAATCCGATTATTATTGAAACGGTAAAAATAATTGAATAAGCAGGTGGTAAAATGACAGACGAAATGATTGAAATAAATAAGCAAGAAGTCAGCACACAGGCAACCGTTGGTGCGAGTTGGGAAGAACTTGACAGGGAAGCGGAAGAAAGACTTTACAAGGATAAGCAACAGGTACAAGAGCAAGGAAAGGAAGAAAAACAGCCACTCCCAAAAGAACCCATAACAAAGAAACAAACAGAGCAGGCAGGCGCACCCACCGTACCGAAAGCACCACCGCCACCGCAAACGCCACAAGAACCAGTAGTAATGGATTTAAACTACGAAGAAAATATTATAAGCGATTTTTACGGAAACACTTTTGACATACTTGCTAAAAGATACGGCGACTTATGGAAACTTGATGAAGCCGAAAAGAAAATGTTAGCAAGCCCAACAAAAAAGATACTTGAAAAGAACCAGATAAAAATGACACCAGAGGTTGCGCTTATTTCATCAGCCCTAATAATTGTTGCGCCACGGTTTGTAATGACAAGCATGGAACAGAACGAAAAGAAAAAGAAAAAACAGGAAGAACTTGCAAAGAAGATTAAACCGACACCGCAACAAAAACCAGAAATAAAGCCAGAAATAAAGCCAGAAAAAAAAGAACCAGAGCAAAAAATACCACCGCTTGAATCGGACATTGTTTCAGCAAACGCAAGAATAATAACAAACAAAGAAGAAACAGTAAAGCAAAACCCAAAACCAACCGCGTCACATGAAGTTTTAGGGGGCGTGCTTGACACCGTAAAACAGGAGGTTAAGCCCTTATGATAAAAAAAATCATTGGCGCAATACTCGGATTTTTTAAATCCAAGAAACAATTAAAGCCGTTTCAACCGCAACCGTTAAGCGAACCGATTGTGCAAGAGAAAGAATCGGCGCATTACCAAATACCGCCAAGTAAAAAAAAACCGCTAACGCCAAGACAACAGCGCAGGCATGATATACGGTGTGCCGTAAAGAGAAAAAGGCAAAAGGTTGCCATGCGAAGAAAACACGGCAGGGCAGACTATATTTTTGACAGGAAACTAAACGCACGTTGGAAAGACGAGCGGGTTACGGAATAAAAAGAATAAGGGGATAAATAAATGACAGAAAAAACAACGAGTGATATTTTTTTATTGTTTGGACGGCGTGGAATGGGGAAGTCAACACTTGCCAAACACATGATAACACAGCACAACAGGGTTGTTGTGTATGACCCGCAGAGGGAATATCCGGTAGGTGCTTTTACAACTAATTTTCGTGATTTTAAGAACTTTTTAAAAGAACATGAATTTAACCCGCACTTCAAAATCGGGTATTGCCCAGACGAATCGGACGAAATGACAGCATTTGACCTTGTGTGCAAGTGTATGTTGAAAATGAAGAACTGCCTTTTTGTCATTGAGGAAATAGGGCGGTTGCTTAAAGCGTCCAGTTACCCCGAAAGCATAAATCGGCTTATCCGTGACAGCAGGCACTTAAACGTGACCGTTCTTGGGGTTACACAGCGTTCCGCAGACGTTCCTTATATAATAAGGTCGCAAGCAACACGCCTTATCTCATTTCAGCAGATTACAGACCGTGACGTTAAAGCACTACGGGAGATAAGCGATTGCCCAGAACTGGAACACGTAAGGCAATTCAGCCAGTTTGAGTTTATTGAATTAAACACAAATACCGGAGAAAATAAAATACGGAAACTAAAAATAGTATAGTGTATGGGAAAAACAAACCAGAAAACAAGGGAAATAGCACAGGTAATTGAACGGGTTATGATTTCAACAATATCAGCATGTATGATTTATGACCCGCTTTTAGAGGGTTCTAAATACAAATCGTTGTCACGAAAAGACCATGAAGAACTTTTACGCAGAATACAAAAAAGAGCAAAAAACGATTTAAACAACATCTTTCGCCTACCGTCACAAAAATAACCATTTAAACAACATCTGTTAACACTTTTAAAAGAGTTTATTGACGTTTTGCAAATTGTGTGTTATAATTATAACAGTAGGCAATATAACGCATAAAGGGGTAAGTATGAAAAGATTAACAGCACTTTTGTTTTGCACTATGCTATATTCGTTTATTGGCGCACAGGAATACCAGACCGCTTATCAAACAAACATTTCTTCTTTTGAAATTACCGGCAATAATTACGCAGTTGACACAGACCTGCTTGTATCTTCCGTAAACTATATTTCCGACCTATACCGCATTACAATAACCAACAGCGACCCGTCAGTTTCGCAGAACGTTACGTTTTATCAATGGGGCAACGTA
>Ga0272442_10005855_pt1 | contig 16329 bp, 16 predicted proteins | sample SSMForm2O_FD_200262 | JGI IMG/M metagenome (GOLD analysis project Ga0272442, IMG submission 200262) | Marine sediment archaeal communities from Little Sippewissett salt marsh, Falmouth, MA, United States - SSM-Form-2O | ecosystem: Environmental > Aquatic > Marine > Wetlands > Sediment ...
TGACCGTGCGACGCGACTACCGCCGCCAAGGGCTGGGCAGCGAACTCGTGCGGTTCATTCTTCACGTTTCCGCGGATCTCGGTCTGCGGCGGGCGTTCCTCGAGGTGCGCGAATCCAACGTGGCCGGCCAGCGCCTGTACCGCAAGCTGGGTTTCCAACACACCGGCTGGCGCAAAGGCTACTACCGCAGCACCGGGGAGGACGCCGTGGTCATGAGCAAGACCATCGACCCGGCGGGAGAGACCTGCTGACGCGGTCGCCCGCGACGGGGCCGGACGAGCCCCTCAGCCGCTTGGGCGCACAGAGGACGTGCCATTGGCGGCGGCGACGAGGCGGCTAGAGGTTGGGGCAGGAGCCATCGGCACGGCGGCAGCAGGATTGGACGCCGTCACCGGAGATCGCGCACGTCGTTTCGGTGGCCGCGGCGCCCATGGCGGCAAACGCGCTCATTTGCTTCTCGAGACGATCCGCACCGCAATAGGGGCACACGGGCGTCTCGTCCCCGCGGACCAGGATCTCAGAGCGCCGGTGGCACTTCCCGCAGACATAGTCAAACAGAGGCATGGCCATCTCTCCGAATATCCCACGTGGGTGGGTGCAATCCTAGCAAGCCCGGCCCGGCCGGCACAACCACGCGCTGCCGCGTCTTTCGAGCCCCTTCCCCACGTCCCGCGCGAGCCTATGCCGGCCGCCTTGCCGCGTTCGCGAAGCCCGCGCTTTGAAAAGCCCGGCCAGGTCCGGGATAATGACTGCCGCCCTTTGGGGTCGACAGGTAAGCAGGCGGTATATGAGCGATAGTCTCCAAGAAGCATCACCAAAACGGCTCCTTGTGGTCGTCAACGTGTTCAGTCCCGACCGCGGGGGCGGGGGCGCGATTTTCAGCGACCTGTGCTACGGCCTCGCTGACCGTGGCTACGAAGTGACGGCGCGTTGCGCGTATCCCTACTATCCCGAGTGGCGCGATAAGAGCGAGCAGAACGGCCTGGCGATCCTGCGCTACGACGAGCAGGGCGTCCACGTCGAGCGGTACGGCCTATTCATCCCGCGCAATGCCCGGTCCTTGATCCAGCGTCTGCTTTACGAGGCCTCGTTCCTATGCTCTGTCGCGCGTTCGCTCCACAGGGGCGGGGGCTTTGACCTGGTGATGGTGTACTGCCCATTAATGGGCGCGGTGGCCTTTGCGGTGCTTAACAAGTGGCTGCACCGCAAGCCGTTGTGGCTGAACGTGCAGGATCTGTCAGCGGACGCGGCCGCGGCCAGCGGGATCGCACGGGGGCGCTTGCTGAAGGGGGCGCTGTCGAGCGTGCAGCAATGGCTGTTCAACCGGGCCGATCTGTGGAGCTCGATCTCGCCGGTCATGATCGAGCGTCTCAAGTCGCTGAGGTTGCGTGGCCAACCGGTGCTGTACTTGCCCAATTGGCTGAATGCTTCGATGGCCGAGGCGATTGCGGCGCTCCCGCCGAAGCTGGGCCGATTGCCCAAGAACGAGGTCAAGCTGCTGTACGCCGGCAACATCGGTGCGAAACAGGACCTGCTGCGCTTGTGCGCGTCCCTCGAGAAGAGCGACGCGCCCTTCCGGTTCCGTATCCATGGTGACGGTGGCCTGGCCGGCGAGGTTCGACAGTGGGTCGAGGCCCGCCACGACCCGCGCTTCGCCTTCGGCCCGTTCCTGGACGAGCCCGCCTTCGCCGAGGCCCTGCACGAGACCGATCTTTTCGTTATCACCGAGAAGCGAGGGAGTGGCGGCTCGTTCATCCCCTGCAAGACCATCGCCGGCATTGCCTCGGGCAGCCCCATCCTGGCCGTGTGTGACGAGGAGGGCCCCCTGGGACAGGAGGTGCGTTCGAACGACCTCGGCCCATGGTTTTCGTGGGACCAGCTCGAGCACGTGGCCCCGATGATCGGCCGCCTGCCTACGGCTCCAGGGCCCTTCGGCGTGTGGCAGTGCAACGCGCTGTCACGTGCACAGTTCTACAAACGCGAGCGCGTCATCGACGCCTTCGACCACGCCTTGTGCGCCCTCCTGGAAACCGCCCCCCCCTATTCGGAAGACACGTTCGAGTCCGCCGTGGAGTGAGGGAAACGAACGCGGCACAGCATCTGCGCAATGGGTAGCTTGGCCATACCTGCGGCCACAATCCGGAATCACTGCGCCCCTTTGGCGCCGAGCACGACGCGGATCGTGGCCAAGAGCACGCGGAAGTCCGTCACCAGCGAGAGATTGCCGATGTAGATGAGGTCGTAGCGGAGCCTGTCCTCGGGCTCGCTGCTGTAGGATCCGAGGACGTGTGAGAGGCTGGTGAGGCCCGGCCGCACGGCGAGGCGCTTGTCAAACAGCGGCCATTTTTCACAGAACTCGCGGTGGAAGTGGGGCCGTTCTGGGCGGGGCCCGACAAGACTCATGTCCCCCTTGAGCACACTCCACAGTTGCGGGATCTCGTCCACGCGGTGTTTGCGGATGAACTTGCCCACCGATGTGACGCGCGCGTCGTCCTTGGCCGCCCACACCGGGCCTGTGCCCGCCTCGGCATCGGCCATCATGGACCGGAACTTGTAGAGTTGGAACTCGTGTCCGTCCTTGCCCACGCGCATTTGGCCGTAGAACACGCGGCCGCGGGAGGTAGCCTTGATGGCGATGGCGGTCAGCAGGCAAATGGGCGACGCCAGGAGCAATCCCAAGGCCGCCGCCACGACGTCCATCAGGCGCTTCAGGGGCAGGTAGGGTGTCGGCGTGTGGGCGCCGGCCACTTCGACCAAGGGCACGCCCGCGAGCGCGCGCACGTTGCTGTGTGGGAAGAAGCGCACGTCGTGGAGCGACGGATACAGGAAGGTCCGGCGGTAGTTCTCCTCACAGAAGGACAGCACATCGCTCAGTTTCTCGCGATCTTCTCCGGTCAGCGCGACGATGGCCTCGGCCATGGCGTGCGTTTCGGTTTCGCTGCGGGCCTCATCGAGGTCTATGTGCTGTGCGTGGGCGCGCAACGACGGCTCGCTCGATATGGCCTTGATGATACGGCTCCCTTCGGCTGTGCTGCCGAAGACGTGGAAGAAGCGCCGCAGCGTGCCGAATCGGCCCACCAGGCGCGCGGCGTAGCATCGCCAAAGGCCGATGAGCACGGCCGCGATGGCGAGGCCGAGCACGATCTCGCGGCGCGATATGGCGCGCAGGTCGCCGGGCAGCAGAGACACGAGGACCATCTGGACGAGGCCCGCCAAGCCCAGCGCCACCCAACTGTAGTATACCGAGTCAAACGCGTCGCCCAGGCGCGATAGGGCGTTCGAACCGACGACAAGGGCCGCCACGGCCAACAGGAACGTGCAGGCGATCCGGTCCATCTGCAACCGCCACATGTCGATGTATATGAGTGTGTGCAGGCGGGTGAGGGTGGCCAGATTCAGGGCGACCCAGTACAGCAACAGATCGGTCAGCAGGCAGAGCAGGACAAAGCGTCCTTCATCCCGCGTCGTTCTCAAGCTGCGTCCCTCCCCGCATCGACTCGGCGCTACGCCTTCGCCGTCCCGTCACTCGTGCCAAGTATCCGTGGGCGTTGGCGCCATTTCAAGTAGCCCCCGTTGCACCGCGTGCCCTACTCGGCTGCAATCACCCAGATGTTGCGGAACCAGACGGGATTGCCGTGATCCTGGATGTAGAGCCCGCCGGGTTCGGCGACGTCTCCACCCAGGCCGCCGGGGGTCGGTGCGGGCAAGGGTAGGTCCTCGTGGATGAGAACGCCGTTGTGGGCGAGGCTGAGCCGTGCGTGCTCGGTCTTGTTGCCCGCTGCGTCAAAGCGTGGCGCACGGAAGAGGATGTCGTAGGTCTGCCACGTGAGGGGCGGTGCGCACATGTTGACACGCGGGGGGGCGACCTTGTAGATGCCGCCGCATTCATTGTCGCGTCCCTCAAGTCCGTAGCTGTCGAGGATCTGGATCTCGTAGCGGCCCTGGATGTAGATGCCGCTATTGGCGCGTGCCTGGCCGCGTTTGTCGGGCATGAGGGGCAGGCGAAACTCGACATGGATCTGGTGGTCCTTGAACTTGCGTTTCGAGATGACGCCGCCGCCGCGGACCTCGATGGCGCCGTTCTCGAGGAGCTTCCAGTGGCACTCCTTGGCGGCCCCGGTCGGCTTGGGCATGGGCTTCCATTCGGCGTCGCCACCGGTCTCAGGCGCAAACGCGACATCGAACAGGGCCTTGCCGTCCTTGCCCTCCTGCGAGTACGGTCCACTCAGTTGCCAGTCCATGAGGAAGCCCTTGGTGGCCTCGAGCTCGGCCGCCTTGCCGGGGTCGGCGGGGTCGTTCCCGACGCGGATACCGTCGAGGTCGCCGCCGTCGGGGGTCCGCAACCGGACGCAGGCGCCCCAGTCGCCGGCGCCTTGGGTGATCTTGAGCATCAGGTCGTTCCATTCTGCAACGAGATTGACGGCCACTTTGTCCTCACCCGGAGTGACGCCGCGCGAGGCGTTGTTGGCGTGCACGACCTTGCCGTTGAGCCATACCTTGACGCCGTCGTCGCTGCCGATCTCGAGCAGGGCCGTCTGGGCCTTGGGCGACGCGACGCGGGCGCGCAAATAGGCGACTCGATTTTCGCCGCCGAGGGCCTGGGCCAGGTTCAGGCCGTACGGATTGCCGAGGGGGTGTTCCCAGGCGTCGACGTTTGTGCCGTCAAGAAGGACGACGGCGTGTGCAGGAGGCTTGACCACGGCCTGGTCCCGCGGGGCCTTACGCAGTTCGAACATGCCAGACTCGGCGCCTTTGAAGGCGCCTTTGAAGGCGTCGCCTTCGATCGTAGCCGACCATTGCGCGCCGTCTTTCTCGCCCTCGAACGAGATAACGTCTGCGGAGGTCTTGGCGTTGAGAACGGCCAAGGCCGGCACGCGTTCGTTTGGCTTGGACAGCATGTTGGCCTGGTACATCCCGCCGCCCAGGGCGATAACTTGGGCGAACAGCGGCGAGCCCGAGGGGGCGGATTCTCCCCACTCGCCTTGCCAGTCGCCCATGACGTTGTCGGTCGCCATCTGGAGCGGGCTGGCCTCGGACATGGGCAGGGGCTCGGCCTGGCCGACGACGGTCACCATCGAGACCAGCCAGAGCGGGACAAGTGTGCATCGAAGGTATCTCATTCTTGGTTATCCTTCTTGTGTCGGTCGATCTTCTCCTGGACGCCTTCGTACTCGGGATCGAGGCGCCGTGCGCGCTTCCATTCGGCAAGGGCCCGGTCCAGATCGCCTTTGAGGAAATAGGCGTCGCCCAGGTGGTCGCGGACTTCGGCGTCGTCGTGGTCCATGGCGAGGACGGCCTTGCGGATGAACTCGATGGCGCGTTCCGCGTCGCCCATCCGGTAGTAGATCCATCCGAGGCTGTCCAGATAGAAGCCGCTTTCCGGGTCCATATCGAGGGCGCGCTTGAGCAACAGCTCGGCCTCGTCGAGTTTCATGTTCTGCTCGGCGTAGAAATAGCCGAGGAAGTTGAGCACGTCGGGATCATTGGGCCGGATTCCGAGGTAGGCCTTGAGATGGTGCTCGGTCTCGGGCGCGCGCTCGAGGCCCTCGTAGACGATGGCGAGGTAGTAATGGGCGTCGGGGTCGGCCCCGTAGCGTTCGAGCGCCTCGAGCAAGACCGGCTCGGCGTCCGCGTAGCGTTCGAGGGCCATGAAGGTGCGGGCAAGCATCAGGTCCACGGTCCTCGATTCGAGGCCCTCCTGTCTCAGGGCGTTGAAGGTATCGATGAAGTACGGGCCGGCCTCGTCGTCGCCGAACAAGAAGAGGATCTCGTTGAGGAAGCGTGCGCATTCGTCCTCCACGTCGCCATCGAGCCCGTCAAGCGACTCCAGGAGCGCGCGATACGGTTTGTCGAGGCCTCGCCACGCCAAGGCGCGCAGCAGCGTACCCATCAGGGGCGCGTCGTCCGGGACGTCCTTCTGGGAGGCCCTTTGGTATCCGGTGGCGCGCAACAGCAGGTAGGTCAGTTCGACAGCCTGGCGCGGATCCGCGTTTCCGCTGAGCACGACGGGCCTCAGGGCGCGGATCGCTTGAGGGTACAGGCTCATTCGGGCGCAGGCGCCCGCGAGGTTCTCGCGAGCGCGGGCATCATTGGGCTGTGCGTCGAGGTAGGTCTCGAGGTGTTCTCGAGCGGCCTCGTTGTCGCCCTGCTCGAGATGGATGATGCCGAGCAAGAGACGGGCGCGCACGAGCTTGGGCTCGAGCTCGAGGGCCCGTTCGAGCGCTGCCCGGGCGCCCTCGGCGTCGTTGACGCGCGCCAGGGCCATGCCGAGTTGGTAGTGCAGGCCGGGTGCGTTGGGCTCGAGCTCGGCCATCCGCCGGTAGATGTCAATGGCGGCGACGATGTCGTTGATCTGCTCCTGCACGGAGACAAGCTGGTTGTATCCGAGGAGATTCTGGGGGTCGATCTCGATGGCCTTTTGGAAGGACCCAACGGCTTCGTCAGAGCGCTCGAAATGGTGGTAGATCTGGCCCAAAACGATCCAGAGGTTGGCGTTCTCGGGCCTTTGCGCAACGGCCCGCTCGGCCATCACCAGCGCGTTGTCGAAGTCCTCCTGGCGCACGTAGCCGTGAATCAACCGCAGGGTGAGCACGAGCGACTCAGGGGCGAGGTCGGCCGCCTCACGCAATTCCGCTATGGCGCTGTCGAACTTGCCGTCCCGTTCGTACATCAGGGCGGCCCAGTAGTGGGCCAATGCCCGCGCGCGCGGCGAGGGCGCCCTCGGGGCGCCGTAGCGTATTGCCGCGGGTCGGCCTGGGCCCCGGGTGCTCATGCATCCGGCCGCAGCCAAGAGTACGGCCATGGCGCCGGTGCACACGAGGCGTCGGAATCCTGGTGTATTCGCTGCCACTCTCAAAACAGGGACCCGTTGGCGCGGGGCTCCCGGACCGCCGAAGCGATCGGAGCAAAGCTGCGTCGGTGTACCGGACAGGGGCCGCGGCGCCGGAGCGCGTCGATATGGGCGCGCGTGGCGTATCCTTTGTTCGAAGCGAAGCCGTATTCAGGATAGCGCCGGTCCAGGCGGTCCATGATGCGGTCGCGCGTGACCTTCGCCACGATACTGGCGGCCGCGATGGAGGCCGACCGCCGGTCGCCTTTGATCAGGCGCTTCTGGGGCAGGGGGCATCCGTGGATCAAAAAGCCGTCCACCAACAGGAAATCGGCGGGCGGATCGAGCCGCGCCGCGGCCAGGGCCATGACGCCGTAGTTGGCGGATTGGATGCCGCGTCGGTCTATCACGTCCGGTTCGATCATGGCAATGCCTATGGCGTGCGCTCCGTCGCTCAGCGCGGCGAAGAGCCCTTCGCGTTGCGCGGTGGTAAGGCACTTCGAGTCGTTGAGCCCCGGCAGCGGCTCGGCCAAGACGACCGCCGCCGCCACGATCGGCCCGGCAAGTGGGCCGCGCCCCGCCTCGTCCACCCCGGCCACTCGGCGAAAGCCGTTGGCCATGGCCTCGCTCTCGAAGGCCATCATGGCGTCGAGACGGTCTCTCTCGGAGAGGGCCCGGTCTTGTTTGCGCAGGCAGGCGCGGTGCAGCACGTGCGCCCCGGCGCGCGGGTCGCCCTCGAGTGCGTCCAAGAGGTCGGGGGCGTACGGCGGCCCGCCGGCGACCAAGGCGCGCAACTGGGCCAGATTGAGTTCAGCTAGGGAAGGCTGGCCACTCAACGCTGTCACTCCCGTGCAAGAACCGGCAAGCAACAGGGACGGACTCCGCCCGCCCCGACGATATCCTGACCGACGGGTCTACTTCTCCGGTTCGGCGGCTTTGGGATCTTCCGGTTTGGCGGCGGTCGCCGCGCCACGCGCGTCGACGCCCTTCTGAGACGTGGGACGTCCGCGCGCTTTGACGCGTGCGGCCTTACCTGAGAGCTGGCGGAGGTAGTAGAGCTTGGCGCGGCGCACCTTGCCCTCTCGCGTGACCTCGACCTTCTCGATGCGAGGCGAGTGGAGGGGGAAGACGCGTTCGACCCCCTCGCCGAAGGAGACGCGCCGCACGGTGAAGGTGGCGCTGGCCGACTCCCTGCGCTTACGCGCGATGACGACGCCCTCGAATACCTGCGTGCGCTCCTTCTCACCCTCGACGATCCGGAAATGAACGCGCACGGTGTCCCCCACGCTGAACTGCGGGATCTTGTCGGCCGTCTTCTTGTGGTTGTCGGTGTATTCGGCTACTGCTGCTTTCACGGTTCCTTCTCCCTTTCGCGTTCAGCTTCCTCGCGCTCGATCTCGGCGAGAAGCGTCTGGTCTTCTTCGGTACAGGCCGCCAAGAGGTCGGGCCTACGCTCGCGCGTAAGGCGGAGCGCTTCTTTTCTTCGCCAGCGGCGAATGGCCGCGTGATGGCCTGACAGCAAGACTTCCGGCGTCTCCCTGCCGCGGAACTCCGTGGGCCGCGTGTACTGCGGCGGCCCAAGAATGCCTTCGTAGAACGAGTCCGTCGCGACGGACTCCCACTTGCCCACGACGCCCGGGAGCATGCGGCTGATGGCCTCGACGAGGACCAGGGCCGGGAGCTCACCACCGCTCAGCACATAGTCGCCAATCGAGATCTCGTCGGTGCACAGCCCGGCCCGCACCCGCTCGTCGACGCCTTCGTAGCGCCCGCACAGCAGGACCAGATCGGGGGCCTGGGCCAGGTCGCGCACGATGGCGTGGTCGAGTCGGCGCCCGCGCGGCGACAGCAAGACAATGCGTTCGAGCGAATTGCGGTGTTTCAGGCTCTCGACCGCGGCGAACACGGGCTGACACTTCATGACCATGCCGGCCCCGCCGCCGTATGGGGCGTCGTCGACCGTGCGGTGGCGGTCGCACGCGAAGTCCCGGATATCGGTGACGGAGACTTCGAGTAGGCCCTCCTCGATGGCCTTGCCCAAGAGGCTGGCCTTGAGGGGTTCCCCGAGTATCTCGGGGAAGATGGTCAAGATATCAATCTTCATCTTCAACTGCGTAGGGGGCCACGTCGTTCAGGACCATGGCGCCCTTGTCCAAGTCTACTTCGGCAATGACCTGGGCAATGGCCGGCAGCAGCAGGCTCCCGCCGCCGCCCTTGGCGACCTCGAACACCTCGTTCGTGCCCGCTGCGTACACCGTGGCCACCGTTCCCAGGCATTTGCCCGTACGGTCGAGGACGCTCAGGCCCTTCAAGTCTTCCAGGCGATAGCCGTCGCGGCCCACGCGCTCCTCATCGTCCACATCCACCAGCACCGTTGCGCCTCGCAGACGGGCCACCGTGTCACGGGTGACGCCGGCGCTCAGCGTAACCACTACCACTCCGCCACGTTCACGGGCCGACTCGACGCGGCACCGCAGGTGCGAACCGTCCCGCAGGACCGCCTCAACCCAATGGGCCTGCGTGAGGTAGCGACCCATACCTGGCCGTGGCGCCACGCGGACCTTGCGCCGGGCGGGCTGCACCGAACGAATCGCGCCGATCTCCATCGGGCGTGGCCTCATCCGACCGACCGCGGCGGACTTCACTCGACGATGTGGAGCGTAACGCGCTGGTTGGCCTTGGATGCGGCGGAATGGAGCAGCGTACGCATGGCCTTCGCGGTCCGGCCCGCCTTGCCGATCACGCGCCCCATGTCGTCCGGATGAACGCGCAACTCGATGCTCTGCTCCTCCTCGCCCTCGATCACGCGAACCTGCACGTCTTCCGGGTGCTCGACCAGCTTCTTGGCAATGAGTTCGATTAGTTCTTTCACCGTGCTATTCCGTTGCCTCGGTTACTGGAGCTTCGTCCGGAGGGCCTTCTTCATCAGCGTTGGGCTTGTCTGCCTCGGGCTCTGGCAGGCGCCCGGTGCCAGGGTCGGGGGCGGCTTCCTGGCCAGGCGGCGCGGCCTCTGCCGCCGGCACGGCGGCCGGTTCCGGCTGGGGCAGGGGCGTGCCCTGCTTGAAGGCGGCCCAGATGCCTTGCTTGGAGAGTATGGCCCGGACGGTATCGCTGGGCTGGGCGCCCTTGTTGAGCCAGTCCAGTGCCTTTTGCGCGTCCACCTCCACGACCGGCTGAGGGCGCGCCTGGGGGTGGTAGTACCCGATGACGTCGATTTCGCGCCCGCGCGCGCGGGTCCTCGAGTCCATAACCACGACGCGGTAGTAGGGCGCATGGGTACGCCCGCCGCGCTTCAGACGAATCTTGGTTGCCATTCAGTTCCTTTCTCGCTCCGCCAAACGGTCATTCCGGCCCCAGCGGGCCGGACCTACGTTGCAGTCGCCTGTGCGTGCCCGGGCGGCCTTAGAAGCCAAAGCCCGCCGGTGGGCGCACGCGTGGGCCTTTCGCTTTGCCGCCGCTCCGCATCATCTTCTTAATCATCTTTCGCGTCTTCTGGAAGTCCTTGAGGAGGTGGTTCACGTCCTGCAAGGCCGTGCCGCTCCCCTGTGCAATACGCCGACGCCGGCTACCGTTGATGATCTTGGGATGCCGGCGCTCACGGGGCGTCATCGAGTAGATGATGGCCTCGGCGTACTTCAACTCGTCCTCATCGAAATCCATTCCCTGGGGCATCATCTTGTTGAAGCCTGGGATCTTCTTGACCAGGTCCCCAATGGAGCCCATCTTCTTGATCTGCTGCATGTGCTGGAGGAAATCCTCGAGGTCCCAACTGCCCTTGCGGGCTTTCTCCTGGAACTTGAGGGCCTCATCCCGGTCGACGACCTGTTGGGCCTTCTCGACCAGCGAGACCACGTCGCCCATGCCGAGGATCTGGTCAGCCATGCCGCGCGGATGGAAGACGTCGAGTGCCTCGAGCTTCTCGCCGGTTCCGATGAACTTGATGGGGCAGCCCGTGACGTTGATCAGGCTGATGGCCGCGCCGCCGCGGGCGTCGCCGTCCATCTGCGTGAGGATAACGCCGGTGAGCGGCAGGGCCTCGTGGAACTCCTTGGCCGAGTTGACCGCGTCCTGCCCCTGCATCGCATTGGCCACGAAGAGGATCTCGTGAGGCGCGACGGCCGAGTGGATCTGCCGGACCTCGCCCATCATCTCCTCATCCACGTGCAGGCGGCCCGCCGTGTCGAGGATCAGCACGTCGCAGCTGCGCATCTGCGCCTCGCCGCGCGCCATCACGCACGTGTCCACCGGGTCAGCGTCCTCGCCCAGGCTGAAGGACTCGACGCCCGCCTGCCCGGCTACGACCTCGAGCTGCTTGATGGCGGCGGGGCGGTACACGTCGGCCCCGACCAGCAGCGGGTGCATGCCTTTGCGCTTGAGCATCAAGGCCAGCTTGCCGGCCGTCGTGGTCTTGCCTTGCCCTTGCAGCCCGACCATCATGATGATCGTGGGCGGCGTCTCGGCAATCCGTAGCGGCTCGTTCTGGTCGCCCATGATTTTGACGAGTTCGTCATGGACGATCTTGACGATCATCTGGCCGGGGTGGATGCTATCGAGGACTTTCTCGCCGACCGCCGCCTCTTGCACGTCCGCGATGAACTGCTTGACGACCTTGTAGTTGACGTCGGCCTCGAGCAGCGCCATGCGGATCTCCTGGAGGCTGTCTTTCATGTTCTTCTCGGTCAGTTTTCCCTGACCGCGAATGTTGCGAAAGACGCTCTCCAGGCGTTTGCTTAGCGACTCAAACATGTCGGACCGTATAACTCGTGCCCAGCCTTTGAGATCCGTCGAGACAGATCTCTCCTTTCAAAGCGATGCATGTTAGCATAACGACGCCATGGACTTCAATCGCCAGCAGCGGTCGTGAACTCAGAAACCGTGTCTCGCGCGCTGCTCGGGCAGCCAGCGTTGCAGCAGGTCACGGCAGTTGATCACCTTCTCGGCGAGGTCCATGGGGACGTAGAAGTACTGACAGGCCGCCTCGAAGCCGATCCGCGAATCACGTATTTGGATGGCGCGAAGGCGAATTGCGAGCTCGATCTCACTGTCGAGCAGGCTTTCCAGTGTGTCCAGGATAGGGCGCGCCGCGTCCGCGCCGGCCGCGTCGCCAAGGGCCTGCCGCGCCCGCACGAAGGCCGCCTGGTTGGCCACGCTGCGGAAATGGATCGCGCAGGCCTCCGCTACGCGAAGCTCTTCGGCCAGCGCGGCCCGATCCGCTGGTTCTGCGTCCACGCCCGCCGTCCCCCGTTCGAGCCCTGCAATCGCCTCGTCGAATCCGTCCGCGACCTTCTGGAATTGCCTGATGAACACGTCGGGCAAGTACACGCCCCGCCATGAATCGAGGTCGTCGAACGGACAACCAAAGGCCATGGCGCCGGCGCCGTCGTAGCCCGTCGGTTCGCCCCACAGCAAGTTGGCCGGGCCCATGTGGACGGGACTTCTGTACAGCACGTCGTTGTGGAACGGGAACTCGGTGAACGCGGCGCTGAAAGCCCGCCATGCCTGCACGACGGCGGGGGCCAGGGTCGAACCGAAGCGCCGTGTGGCCACGGTGAGCAGGGCCTGCTCGATAGTCGGCGCGTTCGGCCGGCCCATCTCGATCACGGCCTCGAAATTGGGCGAAGGATATCCGCCAAGCGTCCAACTCATCATGAGGCCGTCCGCACGCGGGCGGCCGTCCACGTCGGCCTCGCGAAGGTTTGCGGCGTGTCGCGCGGCGTTCTCGACAACCGGGATGTAGGGCACGGCCGCGAGCTCCCACGTCGTACTGGCCTGGATCTTGGCGATCGTGTGTAGACCGCGCTCGCGGGCCAGCTTCCAGTGGCGGGTCGCGCGAGGGCCAGGTCCCACCGCGGAGAGCGAGTACTCGCCGACGGCGTGCGGTATGCCGCCGCGCTCGATGGGCAGGCTCCACTCGCTTGGGCTCATGAGCCAGGCCTGCTCGGGCAGGCGGCTGATAATGCCCTCGGCCCATGCGTCTCTCCAGCCCCAGTCCCACACGATCAGCTTGCAGTTGCTGCCCGACTCGGCAATCCCTTCCCACACCCGGGTGTTGATTTCCGCGATCACCACCTCGGGGCCGCGTTCCTTGCAGCGCGGACACCGCTCGCCACGCCCGTGCGCCCAGCAGTTGGTGCAGCTTTCCGAGGCCGTTATGGTGAACAGGCCCGCCAGGTCCGGCACGGCCCGGCACAACGAGGCCACACTCGAGCGCAGATACTCCTGCACGGCCGGGACGCTCGTGCACAGCGCTCCCACTTGACCAGGGATTGCGACGACGTCCTCGACGCCCCGCAGTTCCGGGTGGTCTTCGAAGAACTCGAGCGGCATCGGGCGCGGCTCGTTCAGGTAGAGATACACGCCGATGCCGTGCTTGCGCGCCCGCGCGACCAGCGCCCGCAGGTTCTCGAGGCATTCCTCGTGGCGCGCACTCAAGCTCGGATCCCAGGGAAAGGGGGCGAGCTTGTAAAGAGGCTCGTGAAGCCAGACGCCATCGACGCCCGAGGCCGCCAGCCGGGCCAGGTAGCCCTCCGGGTAGGGGTCCTGCTCACCCGACAGCGCGTTCCTGAACGGCGCGTAATAGGAAAAGCAGAAGCGGGGCGAGAAGACGCTCGGAAAACAGGGACTGTCCCCAGCGAGCGAGACGGGACTGTCCCCGTCTTCCGGGGCGTTCAGCTTGGCGATAAAGCTGAACAGCGGCTCTTGAGACGCGTCGATCCCTTCCGGAAAGGCCTGTTGTATAATCGAGGCGATTTCTGCCGCCCTCGATGAATGGGGACTGTTCCCAGCGAGCGAGTCCTCGAGCGAGACGGGACTGTCCCCATTCCCCGAGAGCGCGCCATATTGCAGGCGGTCAACCTTCGGCTTGTACTGGCCGAACCACCAGAACAGGCCGTCCCCCTCGCGCAGGGCATAGGCCATCTTCTCCGGCGTCCAGCCGAGCAGTTCGATCAACTGGTCGTAGGGGAGCAAATGCCAATTCCGCCGAAGCACGGTGATATGGGTCCGCTGCTGCTGTTCTGCAGAGATCACGGGCGGGGCGGGCAGGCCCATGGCCCTGCCGAGATCGAGGATGGCCTGCGGCTGCGCCCCGACGACCTGCGCCAGCCGTTCGACGGGCACGAGCGTCCAATTGCGCCACACGTAGGCGTGAAGACGGTCCGGGAAATGCGGCAAGGCCACCGGTTCCGGCGCGGAGCCCATAGGCAGTTCAGCGTGATGCAACAGGAAGCCCGCCAGCAACGCATAAACCATGATCGTGTCTCCGTAGCATCATCGCTCAGTACACGAACTGCGGCGGCTCGACGCCGCTTTCGTCGCTTCGCTTGCGCACGCAGCCCTAAAGCCAATAGTTGCGTCGAGCCGCAACGGGAAAACCGGCGTCGAGCCGCCGCACTCCAGATAGGGCCGGATACGCGACAGTATTTGCGAGTGGTTGCCGGCGCCTTACAGCGTCACGATTCTCATGTGCTTCTTCGAGAAGTGGGCCACGCCCGTCTTGGTGACGCGCACGCCGTTTTCCCAGCGCAGGCCGAAGTCCGTGTCGTAGAAAAACGTGTCGGCCTGGAACGTCATGTTCTCCTCGAGCACGTAGTCCGAGGTCGATTCCATCCACGGCCGCTCGACCTCCATCATGCCGATTCCGTGGCACGGGCCGTACAGCATGTAGCGCTTGAAGCCGCGCCGCTTGACGAACGCCTCGTATTCGAGCACCACCTGGGCCGCAGGCTTGCCGGCCTTCATCAGCGCCATGGTCTCGATATGGGCCTCGAGGCCGAACTCGACGAGGCGTTGCTTGCGGGCCGGCAGTTTGCCGATGCACACCGGCAGCCCGACGCTCGATGAGTAGCCGCCGACCCGCGCGCCGATGTTGAGTTGGATGATCTCGTTCTTTTTGATACGGTTGTGCGTCGGGCGCGAGATGGCGTGCTTCGTGGCGGGACCGCAGAAACAGTACAGGGCATGGCCCTCATACTCGCCGCCGTGCTTGTAGATCTCGCGTTGGGCGATGCCGGTCACCTGCAACTCGGTCATGCCGGGCTTCATCTCGCCCAGAATAGCGTCAATGGCCTTCTCGCTGACCTGAAACGCACGCTTCATCAGCTTGAGCTCCGTCGGGCTCTTGCGGATGCGCAGGCTGATCAACGTGTCGTCCGCCTTGATGAGTTGCACGCCCGGAAGCTCTTTCTTCAGGCTCATGTATACCGGCAACGGCATGATCGAGTAGCCCACCAGGCCCAGCTTCTTGAGCTTCTTGCCCGGAAGCCCCTTCCGGACCACGTCCGCGTAATGCGCTACCGGAATGCCCGGATACTCCGGGTCGGCCGACTCGCGGTACTCGACCATCTTGACGATGCGGCGGATCTTGCTGCGCCCCTTGGCGTAGGCTTCGCTCTCCGGGCCGATGATGAGGATCGGCGCGCCTTGGGCCGGCACGAACACGCCGGCCGACTCGAAGGTCGGCCAGTACTCCGACAGATAGCGCACGTTGGCGAAGTCCGCCTCGTTCGAGTGCACCAGCGCCGCATCCAGGCCCGCCTCCCGGATGTTCTTCTGGAACTTCCTGAGCCTATCCCTGTACTCCTTGTCGGGAATCGCCAACATGTCACGTCTCCTTTGTGGTCCATTGCCTCCAACCGCTTGGCACGTCCACGCATTCTACCACGGGCCCCGTCGGAATCAAGCCGCGGCGACCGCGATTGCCTTGACAGAGGCAGCCATGTGGATTATAATAGCTATAACTTGCCACATAAGCGATCGGGACTGAAGATGAGAACGGTTCAAATGACACTCGATGAGGACTTGGTCAAGGCGGTTGACAAGGTCGCCAGGAAACTGGGGACCACCCGGTCCGGTTTCACGAGGGCTGCCCTGCGAAAAGCCATCGACGAATTCAACGAGCGCCGGCTCGAAGAGAGACACCGACAGGGCTATGAGAAGTTCCCGGTGGCTGCGGATGAGTTCAGCGTCTGGGAAGACGAACAGGCGTGGGGTGACTAATGAGACGCGGCGAGATCCGTTGGTATACCTTCAAGTCGCCTGACAAGAGACGCCCCGTGCTTGTGCTGACACGCGACTCGGCCATCGACTACCTCGGGGAAATCACGGTCGCCCCCGTGAGCTCGACCATTCGAGACATCCCCAGCGAAGTCGCCCTGACTCGCGATGACGGAATGAAGCGGGACTGCGCCGTGAATCTCGACCACATCCAAACAGTGCCCAAAGCTCGCCTCGGTCCCCTCTTGACCACGCTGTCATCGCGGAGACTTGCACAGGTCCGCTACGCCCTGCGCTTCGCCCTGGATGTCTGATGAGCATGAGGGGAAGGCTGCGCCCATTTCGGCATTCGGCAGAGCGCCCTTGGCTGGCCATAAGTGGGAGGCGGCCATCGTGTTGCCACGAGCGGGCCGTGTGCTATCATCGGCAGCGGCACGGTGACGCCTTCCGCAACGCGAGGTCCTAGTGAGCCAGACAGGGCGTTCGGATCATCGGCCTGCCGGAAA
>Ga0272442_10005856_pt1 | contig 16328 bp, 12 predicted proteins | sample SSMForm2O_FD_200262 | JGI IMG/M metagenome (GOLD analysis project Ga0272442, IMG submission 200262) | Marine sediment archaeal communities from Little Sippewissett salt marsh, Falmouth, MA, United States - SSM-Form-2O | ecosystem: Environmental > Aquatic > Marine > Wetlands > Sediment ...
CCGGGCAGCGCTGCCGGGACAACTCGATATAGTCGCTCGTCCCGTTGAAGCTGCGCGCCTTGCCCGTTCGCCCCTCGGCGACGGTCGTGCCGTGGTAGACCAGCGCCCGCTTCTTGCCCGACTTGTCCGCCGCCTGCTTGGCGTCAGCGGCTTCATCGAGCGCCAGGTGCAGTTGGACGCCGACCGCCGGCGGCCCGGCCGAGGCACGCGTGCGGCGCTTCGTCATCATCGTCGCGGCCAGTTCGTCGGAATCGCCGTATCGCTTCCGCAGGCGCTTCAGCTCCGCGAGCAGTTCCGCCTGGACGTTGGCGTACTTCGCCTGGCCGTAGACGTTGTTCAGCTCGTCCGGGTCGGCCTTGAGGTCGTACAGCTCCCACGCGTCGATGTCGTGGTAGAAGTGGATCAGCTTGTGCTGCTTCGTCCGAACGCCGTAGTGGCGCTTGACCATGTGCACGGCGGGGTACTCGTAGTAGTGGTAGTACATGCTCGGGCGCCAGTCGCCTGGCGTCTTGCCCGCCAGCACGCTCCGGAAGCTCACCCCGTCCATGTCCTTCGGGGCGTCTCGGCCGGCGTAGTCCAGGAACGTCGGCGCGAAGTCGACGTTCACGCACAACTCGTCGGTCACACTGCCCGGCTTGATCTCCTTCGGGTAGCGAACGAGGAACGGCATCCGCAGCGATTCCTCGTACATGAACCGCTTGTCGAACCAGCCATGGTCGCCCAGGTAGAAGCCCTGGTCCGACGTGTAGATCACGACGGTGTTCTTCGCCAGCCCCTCGGCCTCGAGGAAGTCCAACAGGCGCCCGACGTTGTCGTCGACCGACGCGATGCAGCGGAGGTAGTCCTTGATGTAGCGCTGGTACCGCCACTTCAACTCGGCCTTGGCATCCAAGCCCGGCGGGATGGGCTGCTTCAGGTCGCTCCGCGTCAGGTGCTTCATGTGCATCTGCTGCTGGCGGGCGGCGTCGCTGCGCGTCTTGTAGTCGTCCCAGAACGTCTCCGGCAGGGGGATGTCCTCGTCCTCGTACATCTTGGCGTGCTTGTCGTCCGGCTGCCAGTTGCGGTGCGGGGCCTTGTGGTGACAGAGAAGGAAGAACGGCTTGGTCTTGTCCCGACGGTTCTTGAGCCAGTCGATCGTGAAGTCGGTAATCAGGTCCGTTACGTAGCCGGTGTGCTTCTTGCGCTGGCCCATCTCGATCAGCACGGGGTTGTGATACGCCCCTTGGCCCGGCAGGATGTTCCAGTAGTCGAAGCCCGTCGGGTCGCTCCCCAAATGCCACTTGCCAATCATCGCCGTCTGGTACCCCGCCGTGCCCATCAGCTTCGCCACGGTCTGCTGCGTGCCATCGAACCGCTGGCCGTTGCGCCAGAATCCGTTCTTGTGGCTGTACTTTCCGGTGAGTACGACGGCACGGCACGGGCCACAGATCGAGTTCGTGCAGAAGCAGTTGTTCAGCTTGAGGCCTTCTTTCGCCAGGCGATCGATGTGGGGCGTCTTGTTGATCCGGCTACCGTAGGCGCTGATCGCGTGCGAGGCGTGGTCGTCGGCCATGATGTAGAGGATGTTCGGCCGCTCGGCGCCGGCATCGGCACCGAAGAGCCGCGGGGCGACCGCGCCGGCTATCGCGCCGGTGGCCAGGTGCTTCAGGAAATCGCGTCGGTTCAGGTTTCGCATGGTTGGGTCCTTTGCAGGCAGCAGATCCACTCGCGGGGCGTCAGAAAACCTTGTAGTCCAGGCCGAGCACGTCGGCCAGCACGCGGTAGTCGGCCAGGTGATCGCCGTAGACCACCACGGTGTGTTCGCGCGAAATATTCTCGACGAAGCCTTCGAGGTCGTCGAATCGCAGCAGGGCGGTGCTCTCGGCGTGGGGCATGCTCGCGTGGCGCGAGGTCTCGAGCACCTCCCCCCGGGCGACGAGCAGCGTCCGGGCGTCGAACTTGAGCTCGATGGCCGTGATGGTCTCGCCGGCAACCAACTCGCCGTCGATCCCGCAGCCGCGACCGTCCCGCTTGATCTCGTACGTCCCACCCCAGTCGTTCAGCGTGACGGTCCCGGCCGGGGCCATCTCGCTCGGCACGACGCCGACCCATCCGCAGTGGCCCAGGCGGGCCAGGTTCCGCCACTCGTCGCGCGGGTGGGCGGCCTCGTCGGGCGATAACGGATCGCCGAAGTGGTCCGTCAGCGCCCCGACGTATTGCACGGGGTACATATTCGACATCATGCACGGCTTGTCGAGGAAGAAGCTCGTCAGCACCATGGACATCATCGCGAGGTAGTCGCCGTCGCAACCGGCGATATAGCCGTCCTCGCGGCATAGCGCCTGGGCCAGGCACGGCACGTCGCGCCCGCCGCGAATCACCAAGTCGCCGAAGCAGTTCACCCCGAAGCCCAGGGCCCGGTCCTCTTCGAGGATGGACCGCACCGCCAGGTACGTTCGGACGGCTTGGCGAAGCTCCGCCGGCTGAACCGTGCCCTCGACGTAGCGCGACCTCCGTTCGGCCCAGACGGCGTCGACCGCCTCGTCGCTGAACTGCCCGTAGCGCTCGCGGATGTCGCTCATGGGGCGGACGACGATCTCCGTGCCGAGGCTCTCGGTCACCAGGTGCCCGGCCGCGGGGGCGTTCCAGGGGAAGTTCTGCTCGCCGAAGACGACGAGTCGGCTGCCGCGAAGCATGCGTCGCAGGCCCAGCGCCCGCAGCAGCGCCAACCCGGCCCGGCCATCGCGAACGAGGTGCACGTCCACGCCGAGGGCGGTCAGGAAGTCGCGCGCGCTCCACCGCCAGAAGTCCGGCTCGTCGTAGGCCATCAGCGGCCAGAACACCAGCGGCAGGCCCCGATCGACGAGTGGCTGGGGATGCGAGTTCCAGATCTCCGTCGGGTAGGCCGGGATGCTCACCGGCAGGATCGCGTCGGTCTCGTCACCGAGCGAGCCGATCACCGTGGCCCAATGCTCGGGCGAGGCGATGGGGATCATCTCCGCGAGGGACCCGACGCCGTCGATCTCGTCGGCGAGGCGATTCAGGTCGATATTGGGCTCGCCCTGCTTGGCCAGCACCGGCTGGAGCTTCACCACCGGGCGCGCCCGCCAAGCCGGCGGCGAGTCGATCACGTACCGCGGGGTCCGCGATAGTGGGGTCATACACTTCTCTCCAAACAATGGACACCGCCCCCACGATACCCTCGCGCCGACGCGCTGTCACGGACGATGCGGCCGGGATCAGACGATCCGGAAGGGATCGCCGGCGGGGAGGAACTCGACGGGCACGCCGCCAAGCCGCAGGGTGAGCCAATCGGCGAGGTACCGCATGCCGGGCTCCTCCGAGGCGCAGTGGCCCAGCAGGATCAGGGCTTTCCGCCGCCCGGCGTCGGCGGCGTCCCGGACGTACTCGACCGTCTCCCACTCGCGCGATTCGCCGGCCACCAGCACTTCGACGTCGTCGCGCTGGAGCATGCGCATCTGCACGATGGCTGGGGCCGCGCCGAGACTCAGACCCACCTTCCCGCTTCGCAGGTGCGGATCGCCCACGATCCGCACCGCCCGCGCGCCGAGGGCCTCTCTCAGCGCCGAAGCCAACTCGGCCACGGTCGACTCCGGCAGCGCCAGCAGGCACGGGTCGGTGCAGACGACGTGCGGGCCCCAGTCCATCTCCTCGATCAGCCCGGCGTCGATGCCGTCCGGCTCGCGACGGTGCCAGCCGTCGTGGAACCGCCAGACGACCAGGGCGGTATCAGCCAGCAGGTCCCGCTTGGCGGCGAGCACGTCATCACCTTCGAGCGCCTCGGTCTGCTCGCGGTGTTCGTAGAACGTCGGCTCGTGGGTGATGACAAAGTTCAGGCCCCGTCCTGCCGCCCGGCGAAGCACGTCTCCCGTCGCCAGGAACGTGGTGGCCACCCCGGTCACGGGCGTGTCGGGGTCGCCGGCCTTGAACGTGTCGACGGTATTGGCCGGCAGCTCAACGCCGGCCTCGGCGAGGATGTGATCGACGATCTGGCGCGCGGCCATTCTCATGGCGGTCTCCTGTGCCTTCTGCTGAGGCAGCAGGGCCAGGATACGCCCGTCCCGCGGCCGGGGGCAAGGGCGCCCGTCAGTCCGCCTGCGCGCGGGGCCGGAGGTTCGCGAGGCGCCACAGGCCGTTGAGCACGGTGCCGGCGAGTCCGCGTATTCGCCCGCGCCCCACGGCGGCGGGGTCGTGCCCCACGATGCCCTCCCGGCGATTGTCGTAGCGGTAGGTGAGGTTCAGTCGCCAGACGAGCACAGCCGGGATGAGCCCCACCGTCCACGCCGTTCGCAACGTCCGCAGGACGATCCGGTCGAGGCGGTAGAACTGGCGGTAGAGCCAGTCCGCGCCGGCCTGGAGCTGCTCGGCCGTCATGTGCTTGGGGCGAATGACGGCGTGGCGGTAGTCGTAGTGGGCCCAGTCGCGGTCGATGATTCGGCCGGCTGCGTCGAGACGATCATGCAGCGGCGTGCCCACGTTCGGCGTCAGGATGGCCAGTTGCAGCGCGTCGATCCGCCCGGCTTGGAGGAACCGTAGCGTCCGCCGGAAGACCGTCACGTCGTCGCCGTCCATGCCGACGATCATGCCCGCCTGCACGCCGATACCCGCCCGGCGGATGGCCCGAATCCGGCGCCGGTAGCCGCGCGAGTCGTTAAAGCCCTTCTCCATGGCCTGGAGGTTCGACTCACTGATCGTCTCGATGCCGATGAACAGCCCGCAACACCCCGCCGCCCGCGCCAGGCGGAGCAACTCCGGGTCGTCGGCAATCTCGATCGAGCATTGGCTGATCCAACGCTTGCCCATCGGGATCATCGCGCGGAAGAGCCGCTTGGCGTAGGCCACGTCGTTGATAATGTTGTCGTCGACGAACAGAAAGCTCCGCGGGACCTGGCGCAACTCGGCCAGCACGTGCTCCAGCGGGCGCGTCCGGTGCCGATGGCCAAAAAACGCCGTCACCGAACAGAAGCGGCAGCGGTGCGTGCAGCCCCGCCCGGTCTGGACGGCATCTGTGGTGACGTAATGGTCGGCCGTGCCGGCCAGCAGGTCACGTCGCGGGATCGGCACGGCCGCGAGGTCCTGGTCCGGGTCGCTGCGGTAAATCCGCTCGCGGCACCCGCGCTCGATGTCCGCCAAAACGCGAGCCCAGGTGCCCTCGGCCTCGCCCGCGACGACGACGTCGAAGTGCTCCAGCGCCTCGTCCGGGCAGAAGGTCGGGTGGAACCCGCCGGCCACGCAGACGACGCCGCGCCGGCGGAATTCGTCGGCGATCTCGTACGCCCGCGGCGCCAGGCCGGTCATGAACGTCACGCCGACGACGTCCACGTCCGCGTCGAAGTCCAGCGGCTGGACGTTCTCGTCGCAGATCGCCACCTCGTGTTCCGGCGGCGTCAGGGCGGCGACCGTCGTCAGGCCCAGCACGCTGAACCGCAGCATGTTCCGCCGGGGCACGTGCCCGTCCGTCACGCGATACCGTCGGGCGGCCGGGAGAATCAGCAGGATCTTCATGGTCTCTCTCCTGAATGCATGCCATTTACTGAATGGTGTTCATTTCTCGGACAAAAAGAAGAAGGCCCGCCCCGGACTCCTCGCCGGTCAGGGGGCGGTGAGCAATTCTCTCGGCGGCGGCGCGGCGACCCGCCAGCAGCCCGCGTCGAGTTTGGCGGCCTGTTTACGAAGGGCCTCGGCACCCTCGCGGTCGCCTTGTCGCATGCGGACGACACCGCGGGCGAACAGGGTCCAGGCCCGCAGCGGCCCCGGGCCGGGCGGCGCCAGGGCCAGATACCGCTGGAACAGGGCGTCGGCCCGAGCGTGGTTTTTCTTCCAGGCGTAGGACCGCCCGACCCACAGGAGCACGTCGGCGCGGGACGGATCGAGCCGGATGCAGCGTCGGATGGCGGCGTCGGCCTCGTCGAACTTGCCGGCCCGGGCGAGTTGCCCGGCCAGGGCGGCTTGGCCCGGCGCCGTCGGCTTCGACGCCTTCATCGCCTTGCGAAGCCGCGAGATGTTCGCCTCGGTCTCCGTCGGCGCCAGTTCGCATCGGGCCAGCGCGCCGGCCAGCGCGTCGCGGCCCTCGGCCTGCTTGACGAGCGCCTCGGCCTTGGCCCGGTCGCCGCCGTGATCGGCGGGCAGGCGGGCGTAGCAGCCGATCAGGCGCTGCCGCGCGTCGTCGAAGTCCGGCCGGAGCTTCAGGGCCCGGGCCCACGCGGCGATCGCCCTCCGCGCCAGCACGCGGGCCGCGGCGGGCTTGTTGGTTGCGTGTTTGCGGATCGCCCCGTAGTTGCAGGCCAACCCCTGCATGTGCAGGTATCGCGGGTTGTCCGGCGCGAGCCGCACGGCCGCAGCCGCTTGCTCGGCGGCGCCGTCGATGTCCATCAGGTAGAACAGCGTTCGGGCCAGCTCCCAATGGGCCGACGCGTCGTTCGGGTGGATCTTGGCGTAGGCCGCCAGGAGTTTCCGTGCGGCCTCGGCCTGGCCGGCCATCCGCAGCGCGTAGGCGCGGGCGACGATGCGCTTGTCGGCCGGCCGGGTGGCCGCCGCGCGGGCGGCTCCGGCAAGGGCGACCGTCCAGATCACCAGCCAAACCGTGCGTCTCATCGTTTCGTTCCTTTCCGCGCGGGCCTTGCCGGGCGTTTGGGCCCGCCGAACACGGCCGACAGCAGCAGGCGCCTGGCCTCGGCGGCCACCGCGTCGAAGGTCTCGTCGTTGCGGAAGTAGAACACCACGCCGGCGAGCATGCCCCAGATGGCGTCGATGACGTGGTCGCGCCGCTTGGCCGGACCAAAATGGGCCCCTGCCAGCACGTCGGCGGCGATGAGCCGGCAGAGCTTCTCCTTGGCCGCCAACTGCTCGAGTTGGCCCGGCGCGAAGTTCTCGCCGAACCCGTGGCCGGTCTCCCGCTGGACGACGAAGAACATGATCTCGAAGTACTCCGGAGACTCCCGCGCGAAGGCGAAGAACGTCTCGATCAGACGGTCGGCCTGGTGGGCCGGGGCGCCTGGCTTGCCCGCCGCCGACCGGAGGCGATCCGCCAGCAGGTCGTAGCCGGCCAGCAGCAGCTCGATGTACAGCGCGTCCTTGCCCGGGAAATACAGGTAGAGCGTTCCCGGCGCGAGCTCGGCCTGCTCGGCGATGAGCGGCATGGTCGCCCCGGCGTATCCCCGCCGCCAGAAGACCGTCCGCGCCGCGGCCAGAATGCTCGCCCGCCGCCGGGCCACCTCTCGCTGCCGTCGCTGCGTCGTGCCCATGGTCCCTTCTTTCTATAATAGCGTTCAGTTACTGAACTGTATTCATTATCGACTCTGCCGACGATGAAGTCAAGGGCAAATCGTCTGGGAAAGTCGGGAAACGTTGGAGGCGGGCTGTCGCTTGCGCGTCGGCCCTTGCCCGGCCGGCGGCGGGGACCTACGATGAACGCTACGGTCCTGATCGTCCATAGACTTCCATTGCAGGGAGCCTTCCGATGAGAGATAGCGGTGGCATGCGGAGCGCACTGGCCTTGGGATTCCTCGTGGCGTGGGGCGCTTCGGGGGTCGGGGCGGCCTCGATCGAGGAGGCCAAGGAACAGGCCCGTAAGGAATACCAGCGAATGGCCGACGCCTTCCTGGCCAGCGACTGGTCGGAACTGGCCGAGGCACTGAAGATGCCGGCCGGCCAACTCCGCCTCCTGACGCCCGGCCAACGGGCCGACGTCGCCTACGTCCGCAAGACCGCCGCCGAGTGCCGCCCGGCCTGGTGGAAGGCGGCCAAGAGCACGACCCGGCGGTCTTTCCGCGTAACGCTTTGGGGCAGGCCGATGGCGGTGGTCTTCACGCCCGCGGAGAAGTCCAACGTCAACGTGCAGACAACGCAAGGCCGGCGGACGATCGCCGTCTCGTGGAACCCGAGCCCGCTGGACAGCACGGCCCCGGCCGGCGGGGAGATGGCCGCCCACGGCTGCACTGCCGGCGACCTGGCCGACCTGACCGTCTGGCAGACGCTCGCCAACGCCCAGCTCATGACCTCGATGCCGCTGAAGACGCTCTCGGCCTTCTACAACCGCGACAAGGAGGCCTTCCAGCGGTACCAACTCTTCCGGAACAACCTGGCCGGGCTCTATCACGGCAGCCCCCGGGCCCGTCATGCGGCGCTGATCGTCGACCTGGCGGCGTTCATGGAGAAGTACGGATCGGGTCCGCTGGCCGGCAGCCGGCGCGCCGTCGGGGCCATGCTCATCGCGGTGGTGCTCGCCAACCCGTCGAAGTGGCCCAGCCTTCCCTTGCCCGAGACACTCGCCCCCGACGGGGCCGAGCAGGCCCTCGCCGTGCACCTGAAGATGCGCGTCGGCAAGGCCTGGACGATCGCGGAGGACCGCGCCCTGCGGGAGGCGACTGCCGCCTTTCATCGCAAGAACACCAAGCAAGTCCTCGCCAGCGGCAAGGTTATTCTGCCCAATCGGTTGACGTTCTACCTGGCCGCCGACGCCGACGCCGCCTGCCGGCCGCGCCGCGACGCCTGGGTCGCCCGCCAGTTCGCCAAGGCCCGCAAGTAGCCGCCCGCCCCCGACACGGGCGACGTTTGGCCGGCCGTGGGCGGGCAAGTCGGCTCAGGGCACGCCGGCGGGGCGGCGGTATCCGGCGGGGCCGATCTTCGAGACGTCCGTGGGGCGGTGGCCCAGCTTCAGCGCCGGCGAGTCGGCCAGCAGACGGTAGTCGTCTTTCGCGGGCCGGCGGAACCTCGGATCGGCGAGGACGGAGTGCCGGTCCCACCCGGCCGAACGCCACTGGGCCCACGGGCCTCGCGGCGTCGCGTCGGCGGCCTCGGCCAGCGAGACGGGCATGGGCCCATAGCAGTTGCGGTCGCATTCGGCGAAGACCTTCTCCGTCCACCGGCTCACGCGGATCAGCCGGCCCGTGCGACACGCGACGATGTTCCGGCGGAAGACGTTGTCCGTCATGTCCGCCCGCCCGTTGAACTCCACTTGCTGGTCGTGGCCATCGACGAAGATGTTGTCCTCGATCACGTTGTTCCGCCCGAGGTGTACGTGGATGCCGCCGCGGAAGGTCCGCGCGACGATGTTGCCCGCCACAACCGTGCCGCTCGAGTAGTCGTCCAGGTACACGCCCCAGGAGTAGTACGGGCGGAGGATCTCGCCCGTCTCGGTCGTCTTGAGGCCCACCGAGTCCAGGATCAGGTTGCAGCGGATCACGTTGCCGGAGTCCTTGCGGTCGCGGCCAAGCGTTTCGATCGCCCCGGTGTCGTTCGTCTCCAGGTTCGTCCGCAGCAGGCGGTTGTACTCGACGACGTTGTCGTGCGAGGCCGAGCCCGCCGAGAAGCTCTTCAGCGAGATGCCGTACCGGGGCACGTCGGCGACGGTGTTGTGGGCGACGCGGTTGCCGCTGCCGGTCGTCACGTACACGCCCGCGACGTGCTTCCAGATCCGCCCGCAGCGGCGAATCTCGTTGCCCGCCACCACGTTGCCCCGCGGCTGGGTCTTGCTATCGCCCGTCATCAGCACGCCGCCTTGGCCGGCCTCCCACACGGTGTTGGCCAGCACGAAGTTCTCCGACGCGCGGTCGGAGAGCTTCACGGCGTAGCCGCCGACGCCCTCGAAGCGGCAGCGTTCGATGACACACCGCCGGGCCTTCCGCAGGTGGATGGCCGCGTCGGACGGCGTGTAGACGCTCGGGGCTTCCAGCGAGTAGGTCGTGTGGCGGAAGGTCAGCCCGCGAAACACGACGTGCTCGACCCACCGCCCGCCGTCGTTCGGGTCGCCGGCCAGCTCCACGAGCCGGTCCAGCGCGGGGGCCACCACGTCGCGCCCGTCGAAGTCGGATTCCGCCGGACGGTAGTACAGCCGGCCCGCTCGCCCGTCGAGGAACCACTCGCCGGGCGCGTCGAGCGCCTCGAAGACGTTCTCCACGAAGTACCGGTTGCCCGGCCGAAGGGCCTGCGTGCAGTTTCGGTTCGTCACGTGGCAGATCCGCCGCTCGTGGTCGATCCGCGCGACCGACAAGATCGCGTTGACCCACCCCCACGCGGGCAAGACGTGCACCTCCGGCTCCGGCGAGCGGGGCCAGCGCCCGAGGTCGCCCGGGGCGAAGTGGAAGCGGTCCGTCGGCGCGTTTCGGCCGGACGAGCCCTTCGTGACGACGAACTCCTTGGCCTTGGCCGAGGCGTAGGTCTCGACCTGGACGACCACCACGTGGCGTCCGCTCGCCGGGGGGGCGAGCTTCGTGCCACGGGGCTTCCAGGCGCCGTCGTCGCTCAACGCGAAGGCGTCCCAGTTGAGCCCGCCGCCAAGGCGGTTCGTCCATCGCAACGTGTGCAACCCCTTGGTCAGCCGGAGCGAGGCCGCCTTCTTCCACGCGAACGTGCCCCAAGCGCCCGTGTCCGGGAGGTTCTTCAGGGCGACGGCCGGGCCGGCGTCGATCGAGATGGCCGTCCGCCCGTCCATCGAGGCGTTGCCGAACGGGCGGTTCAGCGCCCCGTAGCGCATCCAGAACGCGTACTCGCCGTCGGCGGGGACGTCGACGGCCCACGTGAACGTGTCGCCGCGCGCGTGGATGCGGGCGAGGCAGTCGCCGAAGCGTCCCTTGGCCGGGTCCCCGGCCGGCTGGACGAACGCCCACCCGCCGGCGTAGGGGCGATTGGGATCGTGGTTCGGCGTCCGCGCGCGGATCTGCCGTCGCCCGCCCACGAACAACTGGCGGAAGCGCCACCCGTCGGGGCCCTTGGCGGCCGGAACGTCGGCGACCCACAGGCCCCCGTCGCGGCGGCGCCATCCGCCGATTCGGCGCCCGCCGGAGAGCGTCACCGACTCGCCCGCCGCCGCCTGGTAGATGACCGGCGCCGCGGCTGAGCCGGAATCGCCCGGGCCCAGGCGCAGGGGCTCGTCCAGGAAGTACGTCCCACCATGGATCGTCACCACGATGGGCCCGCCGCCGGGGCGGGCCCGGCGGAGCTTCCGCACCGCGTCCCGGGCGTCGGCGAGGGTCTTGAGGGGTCCTTGGGGAGAAACTGTCAGTTCCGACGGCTCCATCCCGGAAGCGATCCGGGCCGCCATCGGCAGCAACAGGGCAAGCAGGGCACAGCAGCGCATGGCCATCCTCGTGTAGGGACCTCTTTGGCTCCGATCCGGGGCCCAGGCCGCGAGCCAGACGCGACCGGGGGGTTCGATGGCCATTCTACGCCCTCTCTACCGGGCGCCAAGCACCCGAGCGGCGGGCCGGGACGGCCTCGAGGAAGAACAGTTCGTCGCCCTGGCGGGCGTGCTCCGGCGGGTGCGAGGCCACTGATGAGCCTGGATGCCGTCCCCGGGCCGGGCGTCAGCCGCTCTCGGCGAGGCGGCGGCATTCGTCGAGTATGTCCTTGGTTCGGCTGGCGCCGACGCGGGTGACGCCCAGCGCGCGGACGGCGAGCAGCTTGTCCAGGTCGCGGATGCCGCCGGCGGCCTTGACCTGCACGTGCGCGGGGGCGTGGTCGCGCATGAGCTTCAGGTCCTCCATCGTCGCGCCGCCGGTGCCGTAGCCGGTCGAGGTCTTCACCCAGTCGGCGCCGATCTCGCCGCAGATCTCGCAGAGGGCGATCTTCTGGTCGTCGTTGAGGTAGCAGTTCTCGAAGATGACCTTGACCTTTTGCCCGGCGTCGTGGACGGCCTGGACGACGGCCTGGATGTCGGCCCGGACATACTCCCACCGGCCCGCGAGGACCTGGGAGATGTTCACGACCATATCGAGCTCCTGCCCGCCGTCGGCGAGGGCCTGGCGGGCCTCGGCGAGCTTGACCGCCGTCGTGTTACCCCCGTGCGGGAAGCCCACCGTCGTGCTCGCGTGGACCGTGCTGCCGGCGAGGATCTCGGCACATCGCTTGAGGCGATACGGCAGGATGCAGACGCTGGCGGTGTCGTACTCCAGCCCCTGGCGGCACCCGGCATCGAGGTCGTCGGCCGACAGCGAGGGGTTCAGCAGGGAGTGGTCGATCATCTTGGCGATGTCTTCGCAGGTGTAGTCCATGGTACGGCCTTTCATTGCCGGGGGGTCTTGACGGCGGCGTCGGGCGTGGCGTCGGCCTTGAGGTCGCCGAGGGCAAACTGGATCCCCGCGAGGAAGTGTTTGAGGATTCTCGCGTCCCAGAACACGCGGGGGTTGTGTCCGAGCGAGCAGTAGAACACGCGCCCTTTGCCCTGGCGGCGGATCCAACTGATCGGGTAGTCGTTGTCGGGACGAACGCACGCACCGCGGGGCCGGCCCTGGGCCATGTTCGTCCGGGCTACGTCGACGCTCAGCAGCACGTGGACCTTGCTTCGCGAGTACGGCGCCTGGAAGCGGAAGATCTCGTCGGCGAAGGCGAAGGCCTTGCCGCCGAAGGCCTCGTTGAGCGGGCTGTTGGGGTCGTCGAGTTTGACGAAGACCTTCTCGTCGGCGTCGCGATGGGCGGCCCCGCGGGCGCCGAGGATCTCGCCGAACGCCGGCCAGTCCGTGGACGTGACCGTCACCGCGTGGTTGGCCACCAGCCCCCCGCCGGTCTTGATGAAGCGCTCGAACGCCTCCCGCAGCGCGGGCGTGTGGAAGATCGGGCCGATCGTGTTGTTGAGGAAGACCGCGTCGAACGCCTTGAGCGTCCCGGCCGCCAGCAGCGAGCGGTCGTGGGCGATCGTCGCCTCGTAGGCGCCGGTCTTGGCGCCCATCCGCGCGACGGCGAAGTTCGCGTGGGGGATGGACCGATGCCCTCCGCGTCCGACGTTCATATCGAGGACGAGTAGTTTTCGGGCCTTGGCGGGCCGAGCCGGCGCGGCGGGAGGAAGGGCCCGTTCGATGAGTCGGCGCTGCTCGCCGCTAACCCCAGCCGGTGCCGTGGTCTGCCCCCGCGCGCCGGGTGCCGACAGCGCAGCCGCCAGCACGGCAGGGAGCCCGTATCGTAGAATGACGTTCATGGGTTCGATCCGGGAGAGGTTGTTGACACCTTTTTTCACAGGAAGTTCCGCAGGAAGCCTGCGCTCTGGATCAGGGCGGCCTGGCGGGTGGCCAGCGACTTCTCGTAGGCGCGGTCCTCGACCTCGATACAGACCGGCCCGGTGTAGCCGACATCGCCCAGGACGCTGAAGAACCGCCCCCAGTCGATCTCGCCCAGGCCGGGCAGCTTCGGGCAGTGGTACTCCAGCGGCGTGGCGAGAATGCCCACGTCGTTGAGCCGCTCGCGATCGATTCGCACGTCCTTGGCGTGCACGTGGAAGATCCGCCGGGCGAACTCCCGTAGCGGGCCGATCGGGTCCATCTGCTGCCAGACGAGGTGCGACGGGTCGTAGTTCAGCCCGAACCGCCGGCTGGGGATCTCCCGGAACATCCGCCGCCAGATGGCCGGGCAGTATGCCAGGTTCTTGCCCCCCGGCCATTCGTCGCCGGTGAAGAGCATCGGGCAATTCTCGATGCCGATCCGCACGCCCCGCCCGGCCGCGAAGGCCACCAGCGGCTTCCACACCTGACCGAACCGCGGCCAGTTGTCCTCGACGGACTTCGTCGGGTCGCGTCCGACGAACGTGTTGACGAGCCCGACGCCGAGCAATTCCGCCGCCCGAATGACTCGCTTGATGTGGTCGATGTAGACCTTGGCCTCCTTGCGGTCGGCGGCCAGCGGGTTCGGGTAGTAGCCCAGCGCGCTGATCGACACGCCGGTCTCGCGGCATAGGGCATGGACGCGGGCGGCGTCGGTCTTGCGGAAGTTCGTCACGTCGAGGTGGGTCACGCCGGCGTATCTGCGTTCGGCCTTGCCGACCGGCCAGCACATCACCTCGACGCACTCGAAGCCTTCTTCGGCGGCGAAGTCGATCACTTCTTCGAGGGACATTTCCGGCACGATCGCGCTACAGAACCCGAGTTTCATGGTGCGTCTCCCAGGGGCCATTCTTGTCTTGCCGTCTGCCCGGCCGAGGGTATTATCGTTCGGCGTGCCATTGACTGCGAGTGTCGATTCGCCCGGCGGGCCGCGACGGGGCGACCAGAAAGCGGGAATAGAATTCCTGCCCGTACGTTTGACGTCTTGTGGCAGGGGGCTGTTGCCCGGTGCCCGGGGAGGAGGTGCTGCGCGCTCGCGCGGCGGAATACGTTTGGGAGACGGATGATGGAGAAGCTTGCCGCAGGGTGTTTGGCATGGTTGGCATTGGCGTCGTCGCTGGCCGGGGCGGACTGGCCCCAGTTCCACGGTCCCAACCGCGACGCGGCCTCGCGGGAGACGCAACTCGCGCGGAGCTGGCCCGAGGGCGGGCCGAAGGTGCTCTGGACCGTCAAGGTCGGCAAGGGCTACGGCGGCGCGTGCATTCAGGGCGGGAAGGTCTACCTTTTGGACCGCCCCGACCGCCGGCAGGACGTGCTGCGCTGCTTCGACTTCCAGACCGGCACCGAGGAGTGGACCTACGCCTACGCCGCGCCGGGGCGGGTCAGCCACGACGGTTCGCGAAGCACGCCGCTGGCTACCGACAAGTACGTCGTCACCGTCGGGGTCTTCGGACACGTGCACTGCATCAGCAAGGCCACGAAGAAGCCCGTCTGGACGAGGCACCTCCTGCGGGATTACGGCGGGCGACGCCCCCCTCGGTGGGGCGTGGCCCAGTCCCCGCTGCTCTACAAGGGCAGCGTCATCCTGTCCCCGGAGAGCGACTCTGTCGGCATCGTGGCCCTGGCGCCTGATACGGGAAAGGAGTTATGGCGGTCCAAGCCCCTCGGCCAAATGCACTACGTCGCCCCGCGCGTCATCACGCTCGGGGGCGTCGACCAGGTCGTGACGGTCAACGGCGACGGCGTCACCGCCGTGGACGCCTCCAACGGCAAGGTCCTGTGGAACTATGGGGGCTTCCGGTGCAGGATCTCCATCCCCAACGTCACGCCCATCGACGACGAGCGCGTCTTCGTGACGGCCGGCTACGACGCCGGCTGCGCCATGGTCAAGGTCGCCCGGTCGGGCGAGTCGTTCGCCGTGACCGAACTGTTCAAGGGCAACCAGTGCAACTCCCAGATGAACCCGGCCATCCTGTTCAAGGGGCACCTGTACGCCAACAGCAACTCCAACAGCGACAGCGACGGGCTGCTGTGCATGAACCTGGACGGCAAGGTCCTGTGGAAAACGGGCCGGAGCCCCAACTTCCAGCGCGGGCATATGCTGCTGGCGGACGGGATGATCTATGTCATCGACGGTCGCGGCGGCTCGCTGCACCTGGTCGAACTGTCCCCGAAGGGTTTCAAGGAGTTAGCCAAGGTCGAAGGTCTGCTCGGCCCGCCCGAGCCGTGGGCGCCGCTGAGCCTGTCCGACGGCAAGCTCATCATTCGCGATCAGCACAAGATGCACTGCCTGCTCGTGCGTGGCGGGAAGGAGTAGACCCATGGTCGAACCGGGGGATATACCGAAGATCATCACGGTTGCGGAGGGTTTCTGTGTCCGCCAGGAGGTGGACAACATCGCGTGGGTAGACCTGGGCGGGTTCGCCGTGGTCGTCGATGCCCTGGAGCGGCCCGAGCTGGAGGGCGAGGTCTTCGCCGCCCTCCGCGAGACGCTCGGCGAGACGCCCGTGCGGTACGTCTTCAACACGCACACACACCGCGATCACACGGCGTTGAATGAGGCGTTCGAGCGCGAGTTCGGCTGCGAGATCCTCAACCAGCGGACCGCCCCCGTGGACTCGGCCGGCCGATGGTTCGAAGGCTCCCGGCGCCGCCTGCACTGGCGGGCGATGGCCGGCTGCCACACGGACGAGGACTGCATCGCCTGGGTGCCCGAGGACCGCGCGCTGTTCGTCGGCGATATCTTCGGCTGGGGGCTGATCCCCCTGTCCGCGAGCCTCCGAGACGAGACGGCGCGGCTCCTGCTGGAGACGTACGGGCGGCTGGTCGACCTCGACCCGGCTGTCGTGGTCCCCGGCCATGGGCCCCTGGCGGCGCGCGAGACGCTCTCGCGGTGGATCGACTATTTCCAATGGCTCCGCGCTCGATGTGGCAGCGCCGTTGCGCAGGGGCTTCCCGACGCCGAAGCCGCCGCATCGATCGCCCCGCCGCAGGACATGCTCGACTGGTGGCGGCTGCTGGCCTGGAAGCACGACGACAGCCTGGCCAAGATGCTCCAGGCCGTCCGAAGCGGGGCCCTGGCCTCGTAGCGTAGCCCGGCTGCTCGTCAGCGGGCGCTGACGTGCGTGTCGGCGACAGGCCGACCGATTCCGGGCAGTCCGGGGTACGGCCCACGGTAGGCGCGCGCGACCGTGGCGCGGGCGCGATCGGGCAGGTACGGCACAGCCGCTCGAAGAAGCGTCCCGGCGTGCGGACCTCGCACGACGTATCCTTCGGCGAAGATGTAGTTGTCCAGGCCGC
>Ga0272442_10005859_pt1 | contig 16325 bp, 11 predicted proteins | sample SSMForm2O_FD_200262 | JGI IMG/M metagenome (GOLD analysis project Ga0272442, IMG submission 200262) | Marine sediment archaeal communities from Little Sippewissett salt marsh, Falmouth, MA, United States - SSM-Form-2O | ecosystem: Environmental > Aquatic > Marine > Wetlands > Sediment ...
CGGCGTGCCAACCTGCGCGGCTCGTACACAGTCGGCTGCTACGCCCCTGCTACAACCCGATTCCTGCAACTCGGAAAAGTAGGCACGGGCCTGAGTGATGAACAGCTAAAAGAGCTTACAGAGATGCTCTCCGGGCTCATGGGAGGGGAAGCCGGAGGAGTCTTTGCCGTCAGGCCAAAAGTAGTTGTTGAAATCGCTTTCGAAGAAATCCAGAAGAGCCCCAACTACGACTCGGGTTTTGCCCTGCGCTTCCCCCGCTTTATCCGCATCCGCGACGATAAAGCTCCTGATGAGGCTGACAGCATCCAGAGGGTCGAAAGGGTATATTCCCAGCAGCGGAAGAAGCTTTGAACTCTGGCTGGGAATAATCTTTTAATTTTTTTTGTTTTTAATTTTCTTTGTTTTTAATTTTCTTTGTTTTTTATTTTCTGGTGCTTCCTCACTCTTCGGTTGATATTGTTTTCGTTAGTCTGGGAATTGGTTAGTCCGGGAAACCTTTAATTTGACCGATCTCACCTGACCCCATAACCCTTTTTTCCCGAAAAGATATTCGAAGACCTCCGCCAGCTTGCCTGGCGGCCCTCACAATAAAAAGAAGGTAGAAAAAAAGTAAAAAAGAACTAAAAATTAATGTTCTTTTAGTTGTGTTTAAAATTCCCGGTCTCGTCTTTTCTTCTTTTTATCTTTTTAACTTTTCTTTTGTAAAGGCCGGGCTCCTTCGTCGCCCGTGGACAAGAACGACGCGATACAGGTATTTATGGTTGTACGGGAACCTATTTCAGGACTTTTTCCGTTTGTACGGGAACCTATTTCAGGACGTTTTCCGTTTTTACGGGGTCCTGGCTTGGTATTTAGAGCCAGCCACTGTTTTTATTCGACTTAATAACATCAACTGAATAATGCAGGACTATCAATTTTTTTGTTTTTAATTTTCCTTACTCAAATATACTTGAAGAGGTCGTCCCGTTTCATTTCGTGCAGCCGGTCTTTCAGGAGGTTTTTGAGGGCTTTTAAGTCCCCTTTCTTGGCACTGATCGGGGCGATCAGGTGTTTCCAGTTTTCCCAGGGGGGTTCGAGGCCCATTCGGATTGCGATTTCGTCCAGAAGTGGGTCATACTCACTTTCTTTTATCCTGTCCATCTTGTTTGCGGCAATCAGGGTGTCGATCCCGAGCTCTCTCAGGAAATCGAACATTTCGATGTCAATGGGGATCTGGTCCCGTTCGTCCCAGCGGTCAACGATGTCCGGGAAGGAGGGTCCGTCTATCACCAGGACACCGAGCTTGATCCTTTCGGTATTGTTTTCGATGTAGTGTACGATTTTGTCTTTCACGATGTCCTGTTTGCGGTCCTTGACCCCGCTCATGAAACCGAAGCCCGGCATGTCGGTGACGAGCAGGTCAGAAAGCTGGACATGGAAGGGGCGCAGGGTAACTCCCGGGCGTTTTCCTACCCTTACTTTTGCTCCGAAAAGTTCCTTTATGAGAGAGGATTTGCCCACGTTGGAGCGTCCGACGAAAAGGATTTCAAGGTTTGTACCGTTTTTTGTCACGGTCTTGCTTGCTTTCATTTTTTCTTTACCTCATTTCTGCTTCCCGATCCCGGCATCGAAGGTGCGGAGAAAAGCCTCAAAGGATTCTTCGGGGATGCGTGCCCCTCCCGCACGGGGATGCCCTCCCCCGCTCCCTCCGAAGCGGGGGGCAATGCTGCGCAGGAGCCTGTTTACGTCTGCCTCTCCCCTGGATCGGATGCTCAGGTCGTACATCCTTTTTTTCGGGCGGTGTTCGGCTGCAATGCCAACGTCTTTGCGTCCGTATGAGGCTGCGTAGATAGCTGCTTTTGAAATGGAGTTATTCGTATTTACAATATACGCGCTGTTTTTCAGGACTTTCACGTTTTGTTTGACAAATACCCGGATCTTTTCCTCGTTCAGGGCCGCATCCCGGGCAAGGTCCAGGAGGTCCGGGATCCTTGAAGGAATCCTGTCCCTTGCCAGGGGGTTCAGGAGCGTCCTCTTGAAGTCGTAGTCCTTGCCCTTCTGGAGGATAGCCTGAATCAGGGTCCCTGCCTGGAAGTAGAGGCTCCGTTTATCCCAGTCCTTTACCCAGTCCTTCACATGGGGCGTGTTGTCGCAAAAGTCTCCTATTGCCCCGTAGATTGCAACCCTTCTCATGTCCCGGCTCAGGAGGTCTTCAAAGACGCGGAAGGTCAGTTCTGAGCTGCAGGGCCCCGTGCAATCATTGTATAACCATTCTTCTCCTTCTATTTCGTCCATCGGGCAGATTTGCGGGAGGGGGTGGTGGTCGATATAGTAGATGTTGCAGTCCCGGGCAAGTTCCCGGAGTCTGGAGTATAGTTCGAGGCAGTGTTTTTCATTAATTGCAATGTCACAGATTATGAGGGTCCTGACATTTTTTATCTCATTTAACTTATCCAGAAGGTTAACAGGATTTGTGAAATATACGGATGCATCCGGGTAGGCGCTCTTTGCAATGGCACCGGAACATATCCCGTCCGAATCTCCGTGGGTAAGGACCAGGGTTTTTGCTGTCAGCAGCTCGTGGGGTTCTTTCATTCTGGGCTTCCTTTTTTCTTTTACTGGAGAGTAAAGAAGTTTCTTTTCTTACTTTTAAACTTTTACTTATTTTCCGACAGCAGGGGTATTCGCCGGGAAGGAGTCTTGAAATATCAGTTTCTTTCAGGAAATGGGGAAGCTGCTTGAAAAAGGTATGAGCAAATGGAATGAGTATAGGGCTGCGGATATAAGTGTTGAAAAATTAGTAGGAAAAAAGTTGATTCTCCTTGAAAATCTGGGAGAGTAGTTCAAAAAGAGTGTTTGAAGAGTTTATATAAAGAGCTTCTTAAAAAAGCATCTGAAAAAGAAAATCTCAAAAAGAGTGTTTTAAAACACTCTCCTGAGTAATTTTCAGACAAACCCTTTTTCAGATAAGCCCTTTTTTCCTGAGTCCTGCAACTCCCAGAAGCCCGAGGCCTGCGAGAAGGGAACCGAAGCCCGGGGTGTCCCCGTAATCCTCTTCGGTCCCGCTGGTTTTCACATGGGTATCATCGCGTTCTTCGGTCTTTTCCTGGTTGGATTCAGTTGTCCCTGCGGGCTGCTGCTGTTCGCTGCTTGCTTCCAGGGTCAGGATCCCGACATTCACCACAGGCGGGGTATCGGAATAGACTTCTCCCTTGTAGCTTTCGAGGTCAAGGAAAGTTGCTTTGCACTGGGGCAGCTGAATTTCCCCTTCGTTGTGCATCTGCAGGATGTATTTGATGGTCTTTGCCCCGCCACCGCTCTGAAGGACTCCTTTGTAGCTTGTTTCTCCGCTTATGAATTTTGCTTCGGGAGGGACGGTGTCCGTTACCGTCACGCTTGAGTCAACGTTGCCCGAGTTTTTTACGGTGACCGTGACCGTGAGTTCGTCTCCTTCCTCAAGCTGCTGTGTGCTGAGCGATTTTGTAAGGATTATGTTCGGACCGTAGATTTTGGTCTTGTCGGAATTGTCGGATTCGACTTTTTTGCTCGCTCCGTTGGGCAGGGTAAAAGTAGCAACAGCTTTTGGGAAGGTGAAATCCCCGGGTCTTTCCGGGATCAGGGTATACTTGAAGACGTCTGCGGCAACTTCCCCTGCTTCCAGGGAAAGGGTTGTGCCAAGCTCCATATCTTCTTCAAGCCGCATGCCCGAGACCAGCGTATCAGTAAGTTCGATATCGTTAATGTCGCAGAGGCCGCCGTTCCTGACTGTTATGGAAACGTATACGGGTTCTCCCATGTGGCGCTCTTTTGTGGCGCTCTTCGAGACTATGAGGTCCCATTTCCGCTTGATCTTTATGGTTTTTGACCCCTCGTCTTCGTACTCCTCCCCCTTGAAATCCTCAAAATCGGTCTTTGCGATAATTTTGTAATCGGTATCTTCCCAGGGTGCAGGCGTCTTCAATGTTAGGGTGATCGGTTCAACTGCTTCGCCTTTCAGGATTTTTGTATAAGTGTGCTTCGTTTTTCCGCTTATAACCTCAAGCCCTGCGGTGTCAATTGTCAGCACAACGTTTTCGGCTTTTGCATCCTCGTCGTTTTTCACGTTTATCGTCACGTCGATCCTGCTGTCTGACGTGGATTTCGGATCATAGCTGTCCTGGTCCGTATCAACGTCGATATCGAATCCGGGTTTTCCCCTGAGGAGAATATCCAGCTGGGCGTAAGGGTTCCAGTTGTCCGTTTTGAACTCTTTCCCGTCCCTTTTAATAATTTCGTAATTGGGGTCAACTTTTTGGGCATAGACCTTTATTTCATCATCGTATTCGAGTTCCAGCCCCGCGATAAGAGGTCCGCTTTTCAGTTCTTCCCCATCTTTTGAGATAGTGACAAACACAGTTCCTTCGTCATGAAAGTCTTCCGCTTTTACCACATAGTCTCCGACCGTGACGGAATCTCCCCAGTAAAGTTTTTTGTCGTTTAGCTTCTCCACCCACTCCACTTCATCTGCAGCAAGAGCAGCAGTAGAAAGGCAGGAGAGGATAAAAACGATGAGTACTGCCAAAAGTAAGGTTTTTTTAACCATAGTTATCCCTCCCTGAATTGACACCGGTGATGCAGTGCCTTCATGCTCCGTAAACATTTATACATTCTTACGTATTCTTTTAAGTACTATTCATTCTTCCATGTATTATTTTAAGTGATGATCGTTACAGGTTGGTACATTGTTTATACCCGCTTACCAAATTTTTCCGTCAGATTATCTCATTTTGCAGCTTTCTTCACTTTTCATTTTGCTATTTTTGCCTGTATAAGTGTAATTTGACTGATGTCTTTGTAAATATCTTTTTTGAACATATTTTAAGTTTTGCAGATATTTATAATAAATTTTTTGAATTTGTTGTTTGTTGAAGGTTTATGTACCTTTCCCTTTTTACCTCCTGCGCCCTGCTGTGTGGAGTTTAAGAAATGTTTAAATAGGTGTCTCCCTCCCTGAAATCCTGGCTTTTAAAAAATGTTCGGGGTTTAAGCTCGCGGCACGGGATTGGGTGAAAGTTCCCGGGGTTCAATTGAATGATGTAAGTGAACAGGATTCAACTGAATTAATGTAAGTTAACAGGATTTAATTGAATGAATCTAAGTATACAGAACCTGTTTGTGCAGGACGTTGATCAGGAAAGAGATACTTAAATATCTGCGGAAACTTACTACGTGACGTATCCTGAAATAGTAAGAATTTACACCCTTAAGAGGGACTTTTCAATGGAACTTGCAAAAATAGTGGAAATTCTTGAAGAAATTGCGCCTCCCGAACTTGCGGAGGACTTTGACGAAGGCAGGATAGGGCTCATCCTGGACCTGGAAAATGACGTTAAGAAAATTGCAGTTGCCCTGGACGCGAACGCCTACGTCCTTGAAAAAGCTGCTGAAATCGGTGCGGACCTGCTGGTCACCCACCACACCCTGATCTTCAAACCGGTAAATATAATTTCAAAGCCTCTTGCAGCCGCTCTTCGGCTTGCCCTTGAAAATGGTATATCCCTCTACAGCATGCATACCAATTACGACCGGGCTAAAGGAGGAATAAACGACGTGCTTGCTGCACGCCTGGGGCTCCGGGATATCGAGGACGTGGAAATCGGACGGACCGGGGAAGTCGATCCCTGCTCTTCTGCGGAACTGGCTGCCCGTGTTTCGGAGTGCCTCAGGACCCCTGTAATGTACGCCGGGGAAAAAGAGGGGATAAGGCGCGTAATGGTTTTCGGGGGCAGCGGCTTTCGGAACGAATACATCCAGCTTGCCCGGGAAAGAGGTGCTGAAGCTTTTATTTCCTCCGAACTGAAGCACGACGTCCTCAGGTCAAACGGAGACCTCTGCCTGATAGATGCTACCCACTACGCCACGGAAAACCCCGGAATGGATGCCCTCTGTCCCAGGCTCCGGGAACTGCTTGGCCTTGAGGTGGAATTTATCGAGCAGCCTTCCGGGCTCAAAGCAGTTACATGGGGATAATTACGTTTTATCCCGAATTTAGATGTGCCGGAATAATGGGCGTGGGAAAAGATATCATGGAAAAGGAAATGGAAATGGATAGGGAAATGGAAATGGATAGGGAAATGGAAATGGATAGGGAAATGGAAATGGATAGGGAATTGAAAAGAGAAAACGAAATACAGGACAAAATGCCGGATGATGATGCCCTGGAAGCACTGCTCAACGAGCAGCTTAAAAAGCAGGTCCGTTCCGATTACAGGCGAAGCCTTGGAAATGAAGCTTGCAGGCGATATAAGGAGTAAGATGCAACGAGTGGATTTCTAAAGGTGTAAAGTATCCACTCTTTCAACTCTTATCTTTCTGGTACTTGAATTGCCGGTCTTTCTTATGGAATGGCTGCCTGTTTCTCAGTCTTCTTCCATTATCCGGGATTCTATTGTCTTTGTAGCTGGAATGTCAATTCCCAATAGTTTTTTTGTCGTTTCCGAATGCAGCATTGCGCCTGAAATCAATATCACCCATCCGAAAGGAAACAGGGTCAATAACAGGCAATATGCTGAAATCGCAAATATAATCGACTTTCCTGCGAACCCTCTTGCGCTCACCTTTGCCACCCCCCGTGTGCTTTTTGAAGGCTTTGTGCTCTAGAAGGCTTTGAACAGTATATGTACAGGATATTATATTAACACTTTCTCTATCTAATTTATAAGAAGCTTATAAGAAGCTAATTTCTGATTTCCGACTTCTGATATCTAACATTCCAACTTCCGATATCTAACATTCCAACTTCCGATATCTAACATTCCAACTTCCGATTTATGATGGCCGATTTATGATTGCTAACTTCTAGTGCCTGATTTCTGGTACCCGACTTCCGGTACAACTTCCGGTACGACTTCCGGTACGACTTCCGGTACCCGATTTATGATTGCTAACCTCTTCAACTAAGCTCTGATAGCTTACAGATTTCCGATTTTTCCCGATAGGGACCTTTCAACAGGGCTGCTTCTGCATAAGTTGTTTTTCGAGATAGGTCTCAATATGCTTCCTGACCTTTCGGATCTCTTCGGTTTCCGGTAATGAGGATATGATTATTTCCAGGTAGCGTTTTTCTTTGAGGAGGGCGAAGGTTTCGGGGAAATTTATGTCAAAGACCCAGCTCAGGCGAAGGAGTTTTACGTCGTTCCTGTTACAGACTTCCTTCATTTTTGCCATCCTGTTGTTCATTATGTCTTCTATTACGGCTTTCGAGCACTCCGGGGTGTCGGGTAAATAAAGTTCAAGGGCGGGATTCTGGCATTCTTCTCCTTCTTTATAGTTGTTGCATATGATTCGGAGAATGTCAAGTTTGTCAGCATCCCTGACCAGCTTTGAGTAAAAAAGCAGTTCCGGGGAGTTTGAGGCTGTTTCAGGTATTTCAATGAGGTTGTGGTATTCTACGGCTTTCAGAATGATATCGCTCTCGCCCGGAGGCAGGCGGGAAAGTATACCTGCTTTTTTCAGGATTTTCACTCCCAGGGCAGCATGGTTTTCGGATTCGGAATCTTTGAAAGTTTTATACTTCAGAAACTGCTCAAAACGTCCCAGGTCGTGGAATAGAGCTATGGTTTCGGCAAGAAGGGATTCCTTTTTCCCGAGTTTTTCAGCTTTTGCGAGCAAAAGGATATTTTCGCAGACCCTTTTTGTATGCTCGTTTTTGAGTTCTATATTTTCCCGGACTAAAGGATCAGGGGAGGTGAAATTGTTTACATAGTCCAAAAACCATTTTCGGAAAAAAGTCAGGTCCTCTTTTTGCATGCTTCTGGAATAGGAAATCTCATTGTATATATTTTGTGCGGATTATTTTTGCTCAAGTTTCTTTTCTGCTTTTTAAATACTTTTTAAAATTTGCATACTTTGATATTGGTGCACCTGCAATAAAGGAAAAAAACTTGAATACTATGTAAAGACTAATTGAATACTGGGTAAGATCAATTGAATTATTAAGTATAAATACCATGAGACTGAAAATAAGGATACTTTCATTAATAAATAAAGATAACTTGAATTGGATTCAATATACCAGTGATTGGTATTGATGTCAAAAGAGGTCGATTTTATCGTCCAGGTCTCTGTATATCAACCATTTTCATGGTTCCTGGTACTATCTTCATTTATATGTCGCGACCTTGTATGCTAAGGATGTCAGTTCGGATTGTATGAATTAAGGATAGGTAAGATTGTATGAATTAAGGATAGGTAAGATTGCATAAATTAAGGATAGGTAAGATTGCATAAATTAAGGATGGGTAAGATTGCATAAATTAAGGATGGGTAAGATTGCATAAATTAAGGAAGTTTGCGTATTATTGCAAATAAAGAATGTATTTATGTATTTATTTGCTGAATAATCGTATCATACTGAATCTATGTGCTGGATAATCGTATCATACTGAATCCTATGAGAAGTATTATAGAAAGGGAACTCATCGTTAAAAGCCGGGGTATTTAATGAGCTCAGTTAAAAAAGTGCGGTCGGTTATTAATTCATTAGTTATCTTGGGTACCTGTTTGCTCTTTATTTCAGCGGGGGCTTTCTTTCCTACTGCTGAAGCCATTACATTCAAAGGACTGGTTGCGAGTGCAGGGGGGCCTGAAAATACTTCTCCCCTCGAGGAAGTACTTGCTCAGAACCCTACTTCGGTGGACGGGTTAATAGACAAGGGTCATGCACTTTATTCTTTTGGGGAATACGAGTTTTCGGTAGAGTGTTATGAAAAAGCACTTGAACTTGATCCGGCTTCCTCGGTTGCCTGGTATTCCAAAGCCTGTGCCCTTGAAGAACTCGGAATGTATGAAGACGCAATCGAAAGCTATAAAAAAGCTTTTGAAACTTCTCCTGACTCCTTTGAAAGCTGGTATGAAAGGGGCGACGAGTTTTACGGGATTAAAAGCTATCCTGAAGCCGCCGATTGTTATGAGAACGCCCTGGCTTTTGACTCTTACCGTGCCAGGATCCTGTATCGAGAGGGCCTGGCATTTGAGAAACTGGGTCTGGACCAGCATGCTTTTGTTTCTTATGACCAGTCGATCGGGTACAATGCAAACTGCTCAAGGGCTCTTTACATGCAGGGTATGTCCTACGCTGGTTTTGAAAAGTATGATGAGGCAATGGGATGTTTTGATGAGGCCCTGAATATTACCCCTGACAATTCCGAACTCTGGTGCCAGAAAGGGGTTGTTCTGGACAGTCTGGAGGATTACGAGGCTGCCGTGGAATGTTATGATATGGCTCTTTCTCTCAATCCCGCCTCGGTTGAAGCCTGGTATAACAAAGGGGTGGATTTTGACAGGATAGGTTTGGAACTTGAAAACCTGGGTAAGGACTTTGAAAACCAGGGGGAACCTCAAGAAGCTTCCAAATATTATCAGGAAGCAATAGCATCTTACCAGGAAGCATTAACCTGTTACAACTCTGTCCTTGTTTCGGACCCCGATAATCTCGATGCCCTGCAGAGAAAAGGCTCGGACCTGGAGAAACTCGAAAGATACTCCGAAGCTATCCAGTGCTACGATAAAATCCTTACATATGACCCTGACAACTCCGATGCCTGGTACGGCAAGGGTGCCGCACTTTATGCAATGGGACAGTACGATGCCGCAATAGAATGTTACGAAAGGGCTCTCAACCCGGATACCGGAGTTGAGGTTGAAGAAGCCGGAGATGCGCTCATCCAGAAACTTAAGGCTTACGATTCTTCCCTGGTATGCTACCAGGCTACCCCGGACTTTGATTCGGAAGCTGTCAGGATCCTGTACGATAAGGGAATGGCTTTTGACAAACTTGAGAATTACGAGGCTGCGATAGATTGCTACAACCAGATCCTTGAAGAGGAGTCCGGGCATGCCGCGGTCTGGTACCGGAAAGCCCGGGACCTTGATAGGCTTGACAGGTACGGAGAGGCTGTGGACTGCTACGGCAGAGCCCTGAAACTGGAACCTGAATGCCCCAAGGCCTGGTACGAGAAAGGTTTCGATCACTCCAGGCTCGGGAAGCACAGGGATGCCGTGAAATCTTATGATAAGGCCATTGCCCTTGACGCAAATTATACCCTTGCCTGGTACAGCAAAGCCTCTGCCCTGACTCAACTGGAAGAACACAAGGAAGCACTCGAATGTTATGACAGGGTCCTTGCTTTTGCCCCGGAGAGCGTCGAGATCTGGTACAATAAAGGTCTCGCTTTTGACCAGCTTGGCAGGTACGGGGAAGCCGTAGAATGCTACAATGAAGCTCTCAGGCTCAACTCCGGGTATGCTCCTGCCCGTTTCAAACTGGACGAGGACCTTGAGCTGCTTTCGAACGCCGATACTTTCGAAGTTTCTTCAGGGAACACTACGGGTACCACTGTCCTTGACGGGCTGCTTGCAAGCGGATTCTGGTCCTATCTCCTGGGTTACCAGAACCTGGATTCGGGAGATTATTCTCAGGACTTTGACCTCGAGAGTGTTGAGTTTTTCGATTCCGCTTTCAGCTATGATGCCGCATGGTATGGAAAAGCTTCTGCAAGCAGGAAACTGGAGATGTACGGGGATGCCCTTGCCTGCTATGACATGGCTCTGATGATAAACCCCGGGCATGTTGAAGCCTGGTACGAGCAGGCTCTGGTCCTGGGAGATTCCGGCAGGTATGAGGATGCTTTTGAAGCTTACGAAAAAGCCGCCACCCTGGACCCGCAGTCCGGGAAGGCCTGGTACGGCATGGCTTTGGCTGGCAACAAGCTCGGGAGATACGATGAGGCGCTAATATACTACGACAGGGTACTCGTGCTCGAACCCGGAAACACCGCTGCCCTGGCTGAGAAAGCTTCGGTCCTTTTCGGGCTGGGGAGGTATGAGGAAGCCATTCCCTGCTACAACACGCTCCTGGAGCTCGAGCCTGATAACCTCGAGGGCATTAGCGGCAGGGCTCTGGCGCTGGTAAAGCTCGGCAGGCATGAGGAAGCGGTATCCGATTATGACCGGATCCTGAAGCTTGAGCCTGTAAATATTCAGGCATGGATTGAGAAAGCTTCGGTGCTTGAAGAAATTGGCAGGTACGAAGAGGCGGTTGCAAGCTATGATCGGGTCCTTGAACTCCAGCCCGGCAGCACGGACGTGCTGTTCAGGAAAGCTGCGGCCCTGGAGGCGATGGGAGACTTCGAGGAGGCAATTGGCTGTTACGACCGGGTCCTTGAGCTGAATTCCGTGAGCGTTGAGGCGTACAACAGAAAAGGTTTTGCCCTGCACCGGATGGGGCGGTACCAGGAAGCTATCGCCTGCTATAATAAGGCCCTGGAGTACGCTCCCAATAATGCCGAAGCCTGGTATTTCAAAGGGCTTGCCCAGTATTCCGCGACCAGCCATACCGCAGCCCTGGCAAGCTTCGATAAAACAGTCCAGTTAAAGCCTGACTGCATCACGGCCTGGTATAATAAGGCTTACATCCAGAACGTACTTGGGGATGTCGAAGAAGCTATCAATAGCTATGACCGGGCTCTTGCAATTAACCCGAATTCACCTTCGGCCCTTTATAATAAGCGTTTTGCCCTCTACCGCATAAAGAGGTACACCGAAGCTTCCGAGTGCAAGACCAGGCTTGACTCTCTTGACCCTGGCTTTGTGGGGGCTCTGCAGGACAGGGGAACAAAGTTCTTCTTCCCCGATAACTACAGCGGGACACTGGACTACACCCTTCCCACAAGGTGGTATGAGGATTCGGGAAACGTCTCGGAGAGTACGGGTGAATACGAGTCAGCAGCTTCTCAGCCTGCCGACTCTGTCTCCACCTGATTCTTTCTGTACTTCCACCTGATTCTTTCTGTACTTCCACCTGATTCTTTCTGTACTTAATTTTTTGTAACGTTCAACTCTTTTCTGTTTCTTACTTTTTCATTTGTCTGACTTTTTTCTGTTTTTTACTTTTTCATTTGTCTGACTTTTTGTGTGTTAACTTTTGAATTATACGTTTTTATGGCTAAAAGGTCAGGAGAAAAAGACGTTTCTTTATATAAACTGTATGAACTATTTGAGTACCGGGCAATAGGAATTTATGTAGTTATGCTTTATCTCTTGATATCTCAATTTACGTGGTTCAATACATTACATTTGATGAACTTGATTAAGCTTATACTGACATACCTGTTAAGAACTATTCAGGATACTGCATTATGATGCCGTTCCCGAATGCATTATAATGCCGATATTGCTTGCATTATGGTCCTGATCCCGGATGAGTTGTGATCCCTATGCTGAATTACAGCAGGGGCATGTATTCCGGTATATGCCGGAAAATTTTCACAGGGAACTCATTAGAAAAAATAGGGGTATTTAATGAACCCGATTAAAAAAGTTAATTCGATTGTTAATTCCTTTGTTTTCCTGGTTTTTACTTTATCGATCATCTCTTTTGCAGGTCCTTTACCTGCCGAAGGAGCTGTTTCAACCCAGGGATTGGATGCAGAAGACTTCCTTGAGGCAGGGAATTTTCCCTCCTTTGGGGAAGTACTTGCACAGAACCCGACTTCAGTTGAAGGCCTGATTGCTAAGGGCAATTCCCTGTATTCCCGGGGAGAATACGAACTTTCCGTTGACTTCTATAAGAAAGCACTTGCTTCAGACCCTGATTCTTCGGCAGCCTGGTATGCTATGGGGCTTGCCCTGGAAGATTCCGGGTTGTATGAGGATTCACTTGATTCTTACGATAAGGCCCTTGAAACCTCCCCTGCTTCTTCCCAACAATGGTATGAGAGGGGCGAGGAACTTTTCAACGGAATGAATTACCTGGAGTCTATAAATTCTTACGAGAAAGGTCTGGCTGCGGACTCCTTCCTTTCCGCTGTCTGGTTCCGAAAAGGCCTGGTATTTGAAAAGCTGGGAGATCGCGAGCAGGCCCTGCTCTCTTATGAAAAGTCCCTTGAGTACGGTTCCAGGTCTTCAAGAGCCCTGTACATGCAGGGCCTGGCCTATGCCGGACTCGAGAGGCCTGAAGAAGCAATGGGCTGTTTCGATAAAGCCCTGAAGATTACCCCGGATGACCCCGAACTCTGGTACCAGAAGGGGATGCTTTTTGAGAATGCCGGAAATTACGAAGCCGCCGTGGGGTGCTATGAGCAGGTCCTTTCTCTGAACCCCGAATCCACCGAATCCTGGTATCATAAAGGGGCTGGCCTTGAAAAGCTGGGCAGGGAACTTGACAGTTCGGAGAAGCATCAGGAGGCTTTAAGCTATTATGGGGAAGCTTTGACGTGCTATGAATCCGTCCTTTCCTACGAGCCGGATTCCCTGGCTGCCCTGAAGGGAAAAGGTTTCTGCCTCGAACAGCTTGGAAGGCCTTCAGAAGCGGTCCAGTGCTACGACGAAATCCTTACTTATGAACCTAACAACTACGAAGCCTGGCACAGCAAAGGTTCCCTGCTTGATGCAATGGGGAAATATGATGAAGCTGTAGCCTGCTATTCCATGGCCCAGATGGCCCTGGACCCGGATTCCGGAATACGGACGGAAGAAGCCGGGACTGCCCTGCTCGAAAAAATGAACGCTTACGATGCTTCGCTTGCAAGTTATCCCGACGTCCCGAAGTTCAAGTCCGAACCTGTCAGGATCCTCTACGATAAAGGCCTGGCCCTGGATAAACTCGGAAACTACGAGAGTGCCGTGGAATGTTACGATCAGGTCCTGGAAAAGGAACCCGGGCATGCTGCGGTCTGGTACGGGAAAGCCCTGGACCTTGACAGGCTTGGCAGGCACGAAGAGGCAGTGGCATCTTACGAAAAAGCCTTAAAGCTGGATTCCGGCTATGCTAAAGTCTGGTATCGGAAAGGTTTCGATTCCGCAAGGCTCGGGGAGCACAGGGAAGCCCTGAGAAGCTATGACAAAGCCCTGGGGCTGGACGAAAACTATTACCTTGCCTGGTATGGCAAAGCGTCTTCCCTTACCCGGCTTGAGGAGTACGATGCTTCTATCGAGTGTTATGACCGTCTCCTTGGCTTTGCCCCGGAAAGTGCTGAAATCTGGTATAACAAGGGCCTTGCTCTGGAACAGAGTGGCAAATACGAGGAAGCCGGAGACTGTTACAACCGTGCTCTCCAGCTCAACCCGGAGTATGCCCCTGCCAGTTTCAAGCTTAAAGAGGGTGTTAAGGAGAGAACGGAGCTTTCGAGATCCGAAGTTTCCCGCTCCCTGGAAAGAGATGAAACTGCTGTCAACCTTGATGGGGCCCTTTCAGGAGGGTTCTGGGCTTATCTCCTGAGCAATGAAAAACCCGATTCGAGAGAGTACAGGTCCGGTTCCTTTCCAGAAAATGTTGAGTCAATTGATCCCCTATTCAGTTTCGACTCTGTCTGGTACGGCAAAGCTTCCGCCTCCAGGGAACTTGGGCAGTACGAAGATGCCCTGAGTTCTTATGAGATGGTTCGTATGATCAACCCGGAGCGCACCGAAGCCTGGTACGAAGAAGGTTCGGTCCTTGACCTGCTTGGCAGGAACGCGGAAGCCATGGAATGTTATAAGAAAGCCGTGGACCTGGACCCGCAGTCCGGCATTGCCTGGTACGGGATGGCTTCGACTGTTAACAGCCTGGGGAGATCCGAGGAGGCAATAACTTACTTTGACCGGGTGCTTGAAATTGATCCCCAGAACGCCATGGCCCTCCGGGAGAAAGGTCTGGTCCTTGCCAGTATTGGAAAGTATGAGGAAGCGGTTTCCTGTTACGATACGCTCCTGGAGTCCGAGACGGATAATGTTGAGGGTCTGGAAGGCCGGGCTTCAGTACTCGTGAGGCTGGAAAGGTCTGATGAAGCTCTGCTTGATTACGATAAAATCCTGGAGCTCGAGCCTGCTAATTCCGGAGCCCTGGCTGAGAAAGCGTCGGCACTCGAAGGGCTTGGCAGGTACGAGGAAGCCGTTGAGTGCTATGGGAAGATCCTTGATGCCTCTCCGGGTAACAGGGAGATAATGTACAGGCAGGCTAAGGCTCTGGAAGAACTCGAGGACTTCGAGGCTGCAATTGGCTCTTATGACCGGATTCTCGAACTTGACCCCTCAAATGCCGATGCCCACAACAGCAAGGGCTTTGCCTTCTACAGGCTTGAGAGGTATCAGGATGCCATCGATTCTTATGATAAGGCCCTGGAGTATGACCCCGACAACGCTGCTGCCTGGTACTACAAAGGGTATGCTTACTACGCAAGAAGCAGCTATACGGCAGCCCTCGGGTCTTTCGATAAAGCAACCCAGTTGAAGCCTGACTGCATCACTGCCTGGTACAATAAGGGTTACATCCACAACGTGCTGGGTGATGTTGAAGAAGGCATCGATTGCTACGACAGGGTCCTTGCAATCAACCCGAAATCGGCTTCAGCCCTTTACAACAAGCGCTTTGCACATTACCGTATAAAAGAATATGAAGAAGCTTCGGCATGTAAGAGCAGTCTGGACAGCCTTGACCCCGGCTTTGTGGGAGCCCTGAATGACAGGGGAACTAAACTCTTCCTCCCTAATACTTACAGGGGAGACCTGGACTTTGCACTGCCGAACAGGTGGTACGGAGCTTCGGTGAACTACTCTGAGTCGGATTTTGTGGCTGAAAATACGACCGGGAACCTCCTGCCTCCAGACTATGTTCCTGAGCCTGATGAGTACGAAGGTTTCTACATCCCGGAAGCTGGTGAAGTGCCTTATGAAGCGCCGGATGAAGTGACTGACGAAGAACAGGATGAAGGACAGTATGAAAATGGCAGTTTCTATATTCCGGAAGCAGGTGAAGTGACTGACGAAGAATCGGATGAAGTAACCGAGGAAGAATCGGATGAAGTGACTGGTGAGGATGAAGTGCCCGAAGAAGAACCGGATAATGAGTCGGATAAAGGATCCGACGAATCCAATCGGACCGCTTACTACATCCCCGAAGCTGGTGAATAAACCGGAGATATTAAAAGCAGTTTCAAAAGACCAGGGACAGGCCGAATAATTGCCAGGGTATAAAGTGGCCTTTTTGGCCTCAGGTCTGTTCTGACTTAATTTTCCGGCCTGTGCTCTGTTATTTTAGTGCATGCCGGGAGTAAATTTCAAGTTTCCCTGGTTGATTTGTTTGTGATTAAATCGAAACAAATATAAATTCCCGGGCTGATTTGTTTGTGATAAAATAATCAAACCTGATTTGTTTTCGATAAAATCAAAACAAATAAAAACCAAATCGAACAATTAAAATAACAATTAAAATAACAATTATAACAAACAAAAAGCAAAAAATACAATAATAAAAAAAAGTGGGTTGCCCGAATGTTTCCTGGAAACTGCGGCTCTCCGTTTATTCCGGTCTCCCTTCGAAAATGCCTCAA
>Ga0272442_10005860_pt1 | contig 16323 bp, 15 predicted proteins | sample SSMForm2O_FD_200262 | JGI IMG/M metagenome (GOLD analysis project Ga0272442, IMG submission 200262) | Marine sediment archaeal communities from Little Sippewissett salt marsh, Falmouth, MA, United States - SSM-Form-2O | ecosystem: Environmental > Aquatic > Marine > Wetlands > Sediment ...
AGAATATGGTGAAATAGCGGATTTCTTAATTTTAGATACTTTTAATAAAAAAATGAATGAAATTGGTGTTGCTGGAATACCTCACGATTGGAATATTAGTAAACAAATAGTAGATTCTGTAAAAATCCCGGTTATTTTGGCGGGGGGTTTGGGTCCTAAAAATGTTCAAGAAGCTATAAAAAAAGTAAGGCCTGCAGGAGTTGATTCTAAAACAAAAACAGATCTTAAATCAGGAAAGGGAAAAGATTTAAAGAAAGTTTCAGAATTTTACCTTAAAGCAAATTCTGTTAAAAATTAAGCAGTTGAACTTGCTCTTTCTTTTTGTTTGAATTCTTCTAGTTTTTTTGCATAATAATCTTCCCATTGTACTGGAAATCTTGTTATTCTATTTTCTCTTTTTCCTGATTTAACTATATGTATCCAATAGATTGGTGCATAATCTACTTTTCTATTAAAATAACTTGGACCCATGTGTGAACTTACTCCTGTTTCTTGCCCCTCAATAGCCGATTGTAGGTCTTTACTGTTAAACTTTGATTCTACTTTTGCAACCTTTCCAGAACTATATAACTGTTCTAAAAACTGATCAGGGGTTATTCCGCTTTTTCTTGCGAAATCCTGGAAATTTATAAAACCCATAAATTCTCCTTGTTTAGATAAAAGATCTACAACCTGTTCTAATACTAGTTTTTGATCTTCTGCATATTTTATTCCAAATGTATCTACAATTAAATCAAATTTTTCTTGAGGAAAATATGTTGATATTCCTTGAACATGACCCAGATGATATGTTAAATTTTCTTCTGTTTGCCATTCTCCATATCTCACAATATCTAGACCGTGAACATCAACATTTTTACCATATCTTTGAGCACATGTTTGAGCAAAGTAACCCTTTCCACATCCAAGATCTAAGATTCTTATTGGTTTTTTAAATGGATTAATAATTCTTTTGAATCTATTTATTTTTGCTTCAATTCTTTCCTGAAGATCCGGGCCGGTTCCAGGATCATCAAATAAATCTAATTTATCTAAATCTCTATGTATCTTTATTACTTCTTCAAATGATCTTCCATTATCTATTCCCCCATTAGGGTTTGTTTTTTTAACAGCATCCCATAACTCCTGGTATCCAAAATCGTTTAAAGCCCTTTTATAAACCTCATCTAAAGGATGAACACATATTTTTTCCATTTTATTTTTTTTGTTTTTATATTTTTGATTATCAACAAGGTACCTTTTAAATACTTTTTTAATTCTTATTTCGGTTTATTTTCTTCTTCAATTATTTGTTGTTCTAAGTTATGTCCTTTTTTTGCTTCTGCAACTGCTTTTTTATTAGCAGGAGTAACAAAGTTTGCTTTCATTTCTTTTAATACTTTTGCAACAAATTCTGAGGTGGTTGCATATTTATCTGTATATTCTTCCCCATAGGCAAATTTTTTTAATTCATAAGTGCCATCTACTTTTTCAATTTCTTCTTCCAATATGCAAATATGATTTATTCCCCCATATTCTGGAGTACTATACAATCCATTGGATGTCCAATCTTCTTCACACCAAGCTTCAATAGTTTTTTCAGAATATTTCTTTGCATGTGGATTTTCTAATTTACAGATTAATTTGTATTGTGGATTTCCATCATACCAACTTCCCCCAGTTTGGACTATTTTTACTTTTGCTTGAACCCCATCTACTTCTAAAGGATAAAAAGCGGTATCTAAATGCAAAGAAGTAAATGCCTCTCCTATTTCTTTATATGCTTGGGTAGTTCCATGGACCTTGTAATTAAATTTTGGAAAGGAGGGATTTGATTTTAATGATAAACCCACCATTGCTACCAAAAGGGATAATGGAACTACTATTGCTCCAACAAGGGGGTGTGTAATTTTTTTTTGAAGTGATTCTAATATTTTTGTTTTCATTTTATTTTTATTTTGTTTGATTTATTTGAAATATGGCTGTTTCTAGCCTTAATAAAAACTTTTATAGAATTATTTTGACAAATACCCAAAAATTTATAAATAATACAATATTATCAAAATAATGGTTATTCAATTGAAAAAAATAGAAAGAGACCTTTTATATGAGTTAAGTAAAAATAGCAATATAACTTTATCAAGACTTGGAAAAAAAATAAGAACAAGTAAACAAGTTCTTTCATATAATATAAATAAGTTGATTAAAGATGGTGTAATTATTAGATATTTTCCTATTATAGATTATAATCTTCTTGATCTAATAGAATTAAGAATTATGATTAAATTTGGGCATATTACACCTGAAAAAGAGAAATTAATTATTGCTTTTATTAAAAAAGAGAGCTATGTAAAGAAAATACTGAAGGTGGATAATCATTTTGATCTTGTTGTGAATGTTGTATCTAATAATATGTTAGATTTTTATAATTTCATATTTAATTTAGAGGACAAATATGGCTCTTTTATTTTAGAAGAGTCTATAGATATTCAAGCTAAAAACTCATAACTGTACTGTTGTCTATGGGGATAAGAAAAAGGTTGTTTTAGATAACAAAGACATACAAATCTTGGAAATTTTAGAAAAAGATTCTAAAATTTCTGCAGTTAATCTCGCTTTAAAATTAAAAATTAATCCTAAAACCATTCTTTATAGGTTAAAGAAATTAGAAAAACAAGGATTAATCAAAGGATACTCTATTTTTATAAACTGGAAAAAACTTGGTAAAGTTCATTATCGGATTTTAATTGATACTTATAACATAAAGAAACAAGAACTTGAGGATTTTTTAATGTATATTAGAAAAAATCCCGGAATTATTCAAATAAACCATGTAGTTAGCCATTACATTTTAGAATTTGATATTATTTCAGATAATTATAATTCTATTCAAGATTTTATTAAAGAATTAAAAAGAAAATTTTCTAAGTTTATTAGATCTTATGATTTGTTATATATTGAAGAGGAAATTTGAAATAAATTAGAAGTCCTTTTCTGAAGAAGCTATGTTAGTTATCATGTGCCCCATATTCCTTTTCTCTTATTTTTTCTGCAATTCCAGATAATTCAAAATAAACATCTTTAATACCTTGATCTATTGTTAATCCTTGCATTTCATAAGCTTGTATTCCTCCGCCAATAGATTCGCAATCCCCTATAGATGCTTTTAAATGCATACTATATTCTTCTTCTGGATTAAGTATATCTGGTTTTAATACATCATAGAGTTTGTAAATATGATCCCAAATCAAATCATTTGCTTCTTTTTCTGGATTAGTTTCTTTTTTAGGTTTTCTTTTAAATAATCCCATAATTTTAAAGAATTTTTAATCTTTTTAAGTGTTATGGTTTAATTATTTTCCATTATTTGTTTTTTCTTCAGGAACTTCTTCTTCAAAGAATTCTAGAATTTTTTTACCTGCTCCAGACATAATGATAATAATTATAATAACGATTACAATTGCTCCAATAATATATCCCCTATACATGCTAAAGAAATTTCCGTTTTCTTCTTTTTCTTCTGGTTCAGCTATAATATCTCCAGTAATATCTGGTTCTTCAGATTCTTCTGTTTCTTCCTCCATTGATTCTTCTTCTGTTGTTTCTTCTTCCTCTTCTTCACCAGTAACTGCTGTCCCTGTTTCTTCTTCCTCTTCTGTTGTTTCTTCTTCAGATTCTTCTTCTATAGCTTCTTCTTCAACAGATTCCTCATCTGCAAAAGTTTCTGAAATAGTAATTAATATTTCATTACTTTGTACAATATGTTCTCCATCTGTAGAATAGATTTTAAGTTCTCTTTCACCTTCAAAATCATAATCTGCAGTTAATGTAAGCATAGACCCTCTTATTTTTACATTTACATTTTCTGGTTTAATTGTTGTGAAGAATAAATCTTCTCCTTCTGGGTCTATAATATAATCTGAAAGCTCAATTACTTCAGATTCTCCTGGTGCAAGATTAATATTAGGGATATCTTCAATTAATTCTGGGGGATTATTGGTAAAGACTAATGAATCATTAGAATCATTAAGATCATCTATAGTTCTTGGACTGAATAATTTTCTAAAAAAATCAGCAATTATAGTAAATATATTTTTTTTAGGTTCTTCATTTATCACTCCACCAGTAATTCCATCTCCACTAGTTTCATTATCTGTTGGTTCAACTGGTTCTGTTTCTTCTAATATCTTAATTTGAATTGTTTTAGAAGATATTACTGTAGAATCTTTTAATCTTGCAGTAACAGTTAAACTGTATGTCCCTAATGAGATATCTAAAGACGGAGCTAAATAAACATAAAGTGTTTCAGCTTTTTCAGGATCTAATTTCAAGGTTGCTGGATTAATTTGGGAAAAACTGGATGCTGATCCAGATATTTCTAATACATATTCTGCTGATTTTGCCCCTTTATTTTCAAGGTTAAAGGTAGCAATAGATGTTGAATCTCTAGGTAATTCAAAAGATTCTTTTTCAGCAGTCATTACTGGTTTATAACAAGATTCTACACTAAGGGTGGTTAAACTTAATTTATCTTCAGTACTTATTCCACTTACCAGATCCATAGCTTTAACAACAATTGCATAATCTGCAGGTTTTATATCTTTATTTGGAGATACTGTCAAAGTAATTACTCCAGTCTCTTCTGGATCTAATGAAACTGTTTTTTCAGAAAGAGAAGTCCATGTTGGAGCAGATAATTCAAGATTAAATGAATTCTTGAATTTTCCATTGTTTTTTATATTTACAGAGTAAGTATTCATTAATCCATTGCATATTAAATCTTGATCTTTTTCAATATCTAAAGAAACACCATAACAAGACATTACTTTTAAGCCTATTTCAGTATCTTTCATAACTTTTCCATTTTCAGATAAAACAGTTATTTTAGAATTAAATTCACCATCTGTTCCAAATGGTGGGTGAACTATTAAATTAAATGTTGCTTCTCTTTCACTATCAATTCTAATATTTTTAGTATCTAATGCTAACCAAGAAGGCCCTTCTAGGTTTATTGCATAATCATTGTCTGCTGTTCCAAGATTTTTTATAGTGATTGGTAATATTACTTTTTCATTTTCACAAAGTTCAGCATAACTTTTAGCATTTAATGAATAATCATAGCAAGAAACTATTTCCAAATCAAGTGTTGCTTCTGCTTTAGCATATTTTGAATCTGATTTTACTTTAAATACAGCCTGATACTCTCCTTTTTCTCCACATGGTGATTTTACTTGTGCAGATAAGGTTACAGAAGAATCTTTTTGTAATGAGAAACTTGTTCCAGAGAGAGTTACCCAGTCTTTTGCAGGCCCCTCAACACTTAATTGATAATTTTCAAGATAACTTCCTTTATTTTCAAGTTTAAGATCAAATGTTTTTCCTTCACAAGCACATATTTTATCTTCTGAGGGAATTACACTTAAAATTGTTTTATGACAATTTTCTACTATTATTATATGATTTAATGTTTTAGAACCAGATGATCCAACAATATTTACTTCAAGGTTATATGTTCCAGGGGTAATTTTTGTAGATGGAGTTAAATAAATAAAAACACTTTTAGATTGGCCTTCCTCAATATATGTTCCAGGAGGGACAGCTGTTGCAAAAGCAGCTGCAGAACCAGACAAACTTATTGTTAAAGAATCTGATTGTTCAGCGGTTATTACCTCTTCTATTAATATAGTTGTAGAAGGACAGACAGCATTTGTTTCCATATTTGTTTGAACCTCAAATGCAAATACAGAACTTGTAAATGCTATACATAGGATTACTGCAAACAAAAACATGAGTCCCCTTTTCATTTTTTTCACCTTTTTATTAATAATAACTATAATATATAGTCTTTTTATATCTTTATTCTTTGTAAAAAAGATATAAAAACATTGTTGCAAAATAACATAACAATTATAGAATAATCTTTTGGTGTTCTTTTCAGTAATAAAAAAGAATTTTTAAGAAATTAAAAAAAATAAAAAAAGAAAAAATTAAATTAAATTAACCTTAGCCTTTTGAGGTTTAGTAGTAACTTTCTTCTGGTTTTTCTTCTGCTGGTCTTCTTGTTAATAAGACAATTAACAAGATTACAATTATAGCTGCAAGAACTACACCGATAATAAGCAATGCTTCTTTTATACCGACTGCAGTTGCTGTGTCATCTGCGACATTTGCTATAAAGTTAAATCTTTCATCGTTTTCACCATAGCTAACTTCTACTGAAAATAGATGTTCAGCTACAACAGCGTCTTCATCGACATTCAAGTTGATGGTTACTAGCTCGCTTTCTCCAGCACCTAAGCTGAATGAAGCAGGCATGATTTCTGTAGTTGACCAACCATCTGTACCAGAAACTGTTACAACGAATCTTTCTAATGAATTTCCGTTGTTTGTTACGATAAGAGTATATGGAACACTCTCACCAGCTTCAACATCGTTTCTTGTAATTTGTGGTGTAATCTCTACATCGCCGCTAACAAATCCGTCACCTTCAACTATGAATCCAACAGATTGTTCTCTACTGATTTCATCGTTGTAAACTTCAACTTCTAAAGTGTAGATACCTTCTTGAGTGTTTTTTGGTAATGGAAGCTCAAAGTTTTTGTACATTGTGTCGTATTCTTCACAATTTCCAGTGCAGTCATCATATGGCTCAAGATCTCCAAGGTAAAATACATTGGAAATTCCAAGTTCTGTGACTGTTACCTTTAAATAAAGGTCTTCAAGCTCGTGGTTACCCATGTTTTTAACAACAACTTGACCTCGAACATCTTGTCCAGGTTCAACTCTGTCGTTTCTTAGGTTAACACTCATTATTTTTAAGGTATTAGCTACTCTTTGGATAGTTCCTTCGATTTCAACTTCATGTACACCAGTTACTCTTGAATCAGCTTCAATTTCAAGCTCTATGAAATAGTCTTCTACACCATCAGCATCCCAGTTGCTTGGAATGTCAAAGTATAGTTCTTTTCCATAAAGTCTTCCTTCATAGACATCGAAAAGATTTGTTTGGTATTCAAGTTCTTTTCCTCTCTTACCATCCACTTCTCCTCTTATCATTGCATTTTCCAAGTATTCTTGAGATTCAAAAACAACTCTAACAGTTGCTCTTTCTCCTCTCTCGAATGCTGGCATTGCAAGATAGTCATAACCACAAATATATTCTGTTTCAGTTGAATTAGTGCTACTTGGAGTACATCCACCTTCTAAGACAGGTTCAATACTTTCAGTACCAGCATAAACTACAAAATAGGTTATTGCCGGGTCTTCTTCTGTCCATTCAACTTCCCATGCACTTGCGGAATTCATGAAGCTTACTGAAACCACCAGCAAAGCAAATAAGGCTAAAACCAAAAATGCTTTTTTGTTCATTTTTTTCATTTAAATTTATTTTAAAAAATTGTTATTATTTTTAAGTTAAGTCAGTTTAAAAAGCTTTGTATTCGACGGTATTTGTTACCCACAATAGTGGGTAACAAAGTTAAAAAACTAATTAAATTATTTTAATTTTTTAAGAATTTTTATACCACTTAAAGCATCTTCAACAGGTATAGGACTTTCATTAATTATATTTGCTTCAATCTTATATTTTTTTAAAGCTTTTAGTAATTTAGTCCATTTTTCTTTTGGTGTGGGAATATGTTTTTTCTCCCCTTTCTCTCCATAAACAATACCAGAAAAGTGACAATGCAATCTTCCAAGTTTTGCTTTTTTTATTTTTTTAAATAAAGAATCATAATTTATTTTTCCATCTCTTGCTTCTAAATGTGCGAAGTCAATACATAAAAAACAACCTGTTTCTTTAACTAGGAGTAACAATTCATCAATTGATCCAAATTGGCTTTTTTTACCAGTTGTTTCTGGTGCAAGTTTTACTTGCCAATTGTTTTTTTTAATAATTGTTTGCATTTCTTTTATTCTTTTTTTTACTATTTGAAAAACTTTTTTCTTATCTGTTTTACCATAATATGCAGCATGGAAAACAATATAATTTACTCCAAGATAATTTCCCATTTCACAACAATTAAGAATTCTTTGCATACTTGCTTTTACTTTTTTAGGATCATCTGAATTTAGATTAATATAATATGGAGCATGAATAGATAATTGAATATTTGATTTATGTGCTGCTTCTCTTATCTCAATAGCATCTTCTTTTTTCATCCAAATTTGATATGTAAATGGTATTTCTGCACAACCAATTCCCGCATTTCCGTATTGGGGCAAAATTTCAGGTGCTTCTTTAGAACCACCGATTCCAGCAGGACCTATTTTTATTTCATTCATATAATATATAAGAATAATACTATTATAAGTTTTTTCTTTAGAAACTTGCTTCTGCAAGATTTCTATTTTTTAGAACTAAATTTAATATCCATTCTGGAATATTTTCTTGATTTTTTTCTGGGAGAATATCTCTTATTTCTCTATATTTTGTTCTTACAACATGAACAACCCCTACATCATATTCCCTTTCTTGAAAAGTTGAAGTTACTATAGTTACTTTATCCCTTCCTTTTTTCCCTTCTCTTTGTCTTTCATAAACAGAAGTTGTTTGAGGTATTGGGCAATTTTTCATTACCCCATCGCAGGTTTCTTCTCTAAATGTTGGTGTTGTCGGAATAGTAAAACCAGAATTTTTTAATCTTCGATCTATGCTATTTCCATTATCTTCAGCAATGTATTCTATTGTTTTCATAATTTAATTGTTTAGAAAGAGTTTAAATAAATTGTTATTATACAATTTTTACTTTTGTTTTTTGTAAATATGTTGGATTTCTTTTAAAGAATAAACATCGTGTAAACCTTTTTCATTTCTTAATTGAGTTATTCTTGGAAAACGCAATGCAAATCCAGATTTATATGTTGGAGATTTTTGAACTTCTTGGCACGCAACTTCCACCACTATTTTTGGTTTTATTTTTACATAACGTCCTTTTTCAGCTATTATTAGTGGTTTTAATAATCTTGTAAGTTCAATAAAGCTTAAACCTTGTTCTTCTTTTTCTTTTATTCCTGTTCCAACTTTTCCGATTTCTAAGAATTTTCCTTCATGTCTGCATCCAAGAATAAAAGATGAGAGCCAACCTGCTCTTTTTCCAGTACCCCACTCTGCGCCAATTATAACTAAATCTAATGGATCTGCTACAGGTTTAAATTTAACCCATGTACCGACTCTTGCACCTGGTCGATATACCGAATCAAGTTTTTTCATAATAATTCCTTCCATATTTCTTTTTAGAGCATCTTTATAGAATGCTTCTGCTTTTTTTACACTATCAGTTACTAGATTTTCTGCAAGTTTTATCTTTAATTTTATTGGTTTAACAATTTTTTCCATTAATTTTCTTCTCTCTTTGAAAGAGGTTTTAATTAGATTTTTACCATTATAATAAAGAATATCAAAAATATTTAATTCAACAGGGAGTTTTTTTTGTAAATCTTCTATATTGTACTTTCTTCTAATCCTTTGACTAATCTCTTGAAAGGGTCTATAAATATGTGTTTTAGGATCATAACCCACTGCTTCTGCATCAAGAATAAATGATTTTCCTTTTACTTGTTTTTTAATATAAGATGCAACTTCTGGGAATTGTTTAGTAACATTTTCTAATCTACGTGTATATATTGTTATTTTATCATTATCTTTATGGATTATCATTCTAAATCCATCATATTTTATTTCTATTTCAGCTGGTTTTCCAACTCTTTCAAAACCTTCTTTAATAGAATCTATTTTTAAACATAATTCAACTTTTATTGGTCTTCCTAATTTTAGTTCAATTTTTTTTAATGCAAATTCCCCTTTTAGGGCGGCTTCTAAAACAATTCCAAAATCATTTGCATTATCATAAGCTTCTTGAACTAATGTAACATAATAATTGTATTTTTCACGTTTTTTTTCATGAAGATCAATATCATTTTTTTCTTTATTGTATTTTATTTTTAATTTAGATCCAAATGCTGCCCACGTAATTGCATCTCTTATTGTCCCTTCTGCAACACCAATTCTTAATTCTTCAAGAATAGTTCTTATGATATATCTTGCTTCAATAGAACTTGCGGAAGCAAGTAATTCAGCTACCAAAGCTAATTTTCTCTCTACTGTTCCCCTACCCTCTAATTTTGAAGCTTTTCTTAAGTTTTCAATAACTTTTTCAGTGGTTAGTTTAGCTGAAAAAAGAGTTCTTTGTTTCTTTTTTGCAATCATAGATTCAGCAACCTCTCCAAGATCACCAATTTTACGCCAATGCTTAACAATCTCTTTATTTGAAATTCCTGTTGCTTTTTGAATTGCTTTAATAGCTAATTGGCTTGAAAGTCCAGTTATTTCTTCTGCCCAATCTGGATATACTTTGCCTTTGACAAGATAAGCTAAATCACGAGCTTCTTTTTTTGTTATTTTTTTGAAAAATTTTGAAAGTATATCTGTTTTTTCCAACCTCTTTGAAGTTTTTTCCAAACTTTCATAAACTTGAGCAAGTTTAAGATATAACATAAAGAATAGAGGAAAAAGGCATTTAAGAGTTTTTCTTTTAAGAATTAATATCCAAATTTTTTATTATACTCTTTATGATCTAAAATATTTAAAACAAATGCAATTATTTCGATTTTGGTTTCACCATCTGTTAATGTATATAGCATACGCCAGAAATTAGGCAATTCAACTCTGAATAAATTTGTTATCCCAAACTTAGAAACATATTCTTTTGGAAAAAGTTTTTTAGATATGGGATTTCCAAAATGTGGGTTTTGTTTAATTAATTCTACTTTTTGTTTTATTGCATTTAATATGCTTCTTTCTATTTTTGATTTTTTAGATTCTTGATTTAAATAATTAAAGACTTTTCTTGCATCTTTAGATAATATTATTTTAATTTCTTTCATATTTCTAATCCTTTTTTTATTGCTTTTTTCAAATTAGGATTAGGATTATGGATCCAAGTTATTCCTCTTAAAGTTACAAGAATTTTATTGCTTTCTTCTAGATATCTGAGAATTAACATTAGAGTATTGTGATTAACTTGTCTTGGAAGTTTTCTTTTTAATTCTGCAATACTTATTAAGCTTTCATTCATTTTTTTTAAAACAGATTCAACCATAATAACTGTGTTTAGGGTGGGCCAATGTAAAATACTCTTGTTTCTTTTCTTTTGAATTGTTTGTGACATTTTAATTATTTTTAGTTATATTTATATAACTATCAGATACATTTTAATATATAAATGTTTCTATTAAGAAATTAGTATTTAAGAGTTTTTCTTTCTATATTCTATCAAAACTTTAGCACTAGATTCAAAAATTGGAAAAGGCAACTGTCCCATGTCAAACCATTTCCATTCTGTTATTTCATCTGGTTCTAAAACTTTTGGTTCCCCCTGAATTTCTTCTGCAAGTAGGCCAATAGTTACAAAATGAACATCTGGAAGAATATCATTGTTAATACATATTATTTTTAATTTATCTGGATTAATTTCTAGACCAGTTTCTTCTTTTACTTCTCTATAGGCTGCTTCTTGATATGTTTCACCAAAATGAATTTTTCCTCCAGGCATGGTCCATGTTCCTTCACCATGTAGTTCACTTGATGCTTTTTTAGGATCGTCATGTCTATGACCAAGTAAAACTTTTCCATCTTTAAATATAACCACACCAATACCAACACCAATTTTCTTTTTTTGTTCTTCTTCCATTTTAAAAAAGTTTATAATCTCTTTTAAATTTATTTTATAATGAAAGAGAATAAAATATCTCTCATTAATAAATTTAACGAAAAATTAATTGGTTTGGAAAGCATACCAAAAGTCAAAAAAAAGAAATATCCAACAATTCTTCTAGTTCATGGATTTGGCGCAACAAAAGGAGAACATGGTTTTTTAAAAACCCTTTCAAACATGTTTGTAAATAATGGTTTTTTAACCTATAGATTTGATTTTTCTGGATGTGGTGAATCAGAGGGGGTTTTTAGTGAAACTTCTTTGTCTAAACAGATTTCTGATTTTAAACAGATTTTTTCTTTTGTGAATAAACAGAAAATAGTTGATAAATCTAAAATTGGAGTTTTTGCTTTTTCATTTGGTGTTTTACCTGTTTCAATTGTAAATCCCATGGTAAAATGTTTTGCTTTTTCAAGCACTTCGCCTTATCCTGAAAAGGTTTTAAGAAAAATCTTTGGAAAAGGATATAATCCCCATGGTGTTTCAGTAAGAAAATCCTCTAGAGGTTTTACTCAGAAGCTAAATGCTGGTTTTTGGAAAGATCTTAAAAAATATAATTTATTTAAAGCAGTTTCTAAAATTAAAAAACCAATTCTTTTTCTCCATGGTTCTAAAGATAGTATTGTTAACCTTAAAGATATGGCGGTTTATTTCGATGCTGTTAAATCAGAAAAACAGAAAATTATAATTAAGGGGGGAAATCATTGGTTAACTCCAGAAAGTGTAGATGCTTTTAAACTCATTGTTGGGTGGTTTAAAAGCCAAATCTAATGTTATTTTATAGTGGTTACATCAGAAAGATTTAAAAAAGGAAAAAAGTTTTTAGAGAGATGAAATATAAGGGTAATAAAAGGGCCTCAAAAATTTTTGGATTAGTCTTAGCATTATCTTTGGTGGGTCCATGGAATCCTTTAGCAAAACCACTTTATCAAGACATTTCAAGTAGTGTAAATAATTTGTTTTCTAGATTAAAAGGACGGGCAACTGAATGGCTTTTTACAAATGATTTAGTTAGTGAAAATAAATCTCATTATAATAATAATCCCAATAGTTCTTATTATAGATCAATGCATTTTAGATTTAGGCCACAAATGGGAAAACTTGCAGCAACATGGTCTTATTTGAATGGTATAATTGGGGAAATTAAGAGTGGAAAAGAATATAATCGTGATTTAAGTATTTTGGTAGATAAATCAGATGGTGAAATGATTTTAAGGGATGGGGAAGATTTACTTAAGAAATATAATGTTGCTACGGGGGAACATCCTGGTCAAAGACAAAAAGATGGAGATGGAAGAACCCCAGAAGGTAGTTTTTTTATTGCAAAAAAAATAAAAGATCCAAAATTAGTGCGTGTTTTATTTTGGAGCACGGGCAAATGGTGGCCAAATACAGTAATTCATAAGTCAAGCAGAGATGCTTTAAGACCTACTGCTGGGTGTGTTACTTTAAAAGGTGAAGATTTAATAGAACTTTATGATCTTGTTCCTATTGGGACCCCCATTACAATTAGAGAATAAATTTAGCAACCCATATAGTTACAGAAGTAATCATATTTTTCTTCAACCACATAAGCATATCCTTGAATTGTTCCACCGATTTTTCCTAGTTTGTTTGCTTTTTTAAATGTTGGAACAATTGCATATTCGGTTTTTTCAAACCTGCTATTATGTTTTTGTTTGACTTTTTTATATAATTCAGTATCTTCAAAATCAGCTTCCTTACCTAAACTAAGTTGATCATGGACTTGTTTTTCAGTAAGTATGCCTTCCATCAATGCTATTGCAACTTTTTCAGTATTTGATTTCTTTTCAGAATTAGAGTATAATAAAAAACCATCTGTATCCAATTCTGTTTGTCCAGTAATTTCTTGAACCCTTGTTTTTCCCATTAATGCAGAAAGTTGACTTTGGAAAGCAGCATTTCGTGATAAATAAAGGCCACCATTGTAATCTGCTGCAATAAATTTTATCTTATCTTTAGAAATAAGGGATGGGTCTTTATTATAAATAGAAATGGCCTTATCTAATTGTAGCATCCCATATTTTAATCCATTTAAGTTAGAACTACATAAATCTCTTCTTATGGTGTTTTCATTATAATTACTTCCTATTTCTTTAGAAATAGTAATTGCATTTTGAACACTGATTTGCATTGGACCCAAAGTTGTTGGAAAAAGCGGGAAGAGACATTCCCTTTTCCATCCATTTAAAGGGGCTAGAGAAAAGGAACTTTCTGCATAAATTATTGAACTAGATAAAGAGAGATATTCATCACTATCCGACGTAGAATAATCTATAATTTTTTCTGCCCAAAATTCAGGATTATCTTTATTTAAACCAGTTTCTTCTTCTAATGCTGCAATCAATTTTTCTTCTTGTTTTGCTTCTGCTAATGTTCTTGGTAAATCACTAGTTTCTCTTAAAAGAATTCTTTCATTAGGTCTTAAAACTCTTCTTATTTTTATGTCCCCCCTTCTTGCAAAACTCCTAAGATCATCTTTTCTAGGACCGTGGAAATGGTGAATTATCATTGGTTGATTCCATCTATTTTTTCCAAGATATAATGCTACATGTGTAAAATCAGTTTCTTCTGTATTATAAGATTTTCCAGATCTTTTTAAAGCAAGATTTTTTGGTTTATTTGGGCGATAGTCACTATATGCATAATACATGCATATTATATCTCCTGGAACTAGTGAATTATAATCTAAAAAAGCATCTTCTTTATCATTAAATATTTCAGTACCACGTATGTTACTTGGGAAGTCCCAAGCATTTCCTTTAATTCCCAGTCTTTCTGCTTTTCCCTCTCCATAAATACATTCAAAAACTTTTCTAACAAACCAAGCACAAGCATCTCTTTCTAGATGGGGGTCGTTAGAGCGTATACAACTAGTATATGCTTGGTCTTTTTCTATGAATTTATTTCTTCTTTCATTTGATTCATAAAAATATTTTTCACTAGATGATAAATCCAATAAATTTGGTTTCACATTAATTTTTTCTCCACCATAAACAGAATAGTGGTTACCCCACCGGGTGATATAATCCCACTTATTTCTTGATTCATCCCATTCTAGTTTAAGTAATGTCCCCCCTACTGAAATTTCTTTAGGAAGGTTTTTTGGTTTTGATCTTGGATTATTTATTTTAGTTTTATAATATATCCCAAGCTCATCTGCAATAGTGTTCATTCCAACATCCGACCTAATTATTAATGTGTCAATTTCACAAGATCTCCCATTCCAAACACATTTTAAATTACTTTTTTTTGTGCAATCATTTTCAGAACATTTAGAAGGATATCTGTTTAAATCAGAACAGCTATCCATAGTTATGCAAATATCTTTTTCACGTTGTATCTGTAAAAGTTTTCTAGTATCTGGCCTAATATTTACTTTTTCTCCACCATAAACAGAATAGTGTTTTCCAAGACTTGTATGGTAATCCCACTTATTTCTTGATTCATCCCACTCTAATTTAAGCAAAGAACCTTTAACTGAAATATATCTAGGCATTCCACTTGGAAATCTTTTATTGGTTATATCTCTTTGATAGTATCTTCCAAGCTCATCTGCAAGAGTGTATTTTCCAACACTCCAACGAACAATAAATGTTTTTAATTCACATTTTCTTCCAATACCCAAAAAACCATTATTCCAGGAACATTCGAGGTTAGCTTTATGAGTGCATGTTGTAGAAACACACTTATCTGAATATCTATTTAGATCAGAACATCTTTCTATTTCATTACAGATATCTTTTGCTTGGACATTATTGGTGTTAATTATTAAAAATATTGAGACAAATAAGACTAACCAAATAATTCCCAGGATTATTTCTTTCTTTTTTATTTTCATTCTTCTACCACATAAGGATATGTATCAATATTAGTTCTTCCAAAAATTAATGTTACAATTTTGCCAAGATCTTCATCTAGACCTTCACAAGTTTGTTTAAACTTTATTTCTTTGCTATCTTTTGGATTTAATCCGTCTTCCATATCTTCTTCTTTTGCATCTTTTGAATACACCAAAGATTTAGCTGTAATTGTTACATCTTGGAGTGTTGGTTTTTCTAAAAGCTCATAAATCATATCTAGTTTTGCAAGATCTTCTTCAGTTGGATTTTGTTTTTTTTGCAATCCATTTAACAAAGAAACTAATCTATTCTTTTGAGAAGCTACAATATCTTCATCATAAGGACAATCTAATTCAATTCTGAATCCTTCTTGACTATCTTCCCCAAATATATTCAACCAATCCATCTTTTTGAATATCTCTTTAATTGGTAATTCATTATCTACTATTATTTCATAACTAGTTAAATAGATATATGGGGGATCTAGTTCTTCCCATTTTTTAGTTATGGTGGCAGTTCCCTTTCCAGTAAGCAAGAATTTCCCAGGACTAATAGCGTATAGATTTGCTTCTGCCCCCGGTAATACTTTTATTTGGGCACATTCCTCTCTAAATGTTATTGGTTCTGAAACCCCAATTTGTGAATTAAGTGAAACTTGTACCCCCCCATCCCCCATATTACCTACTAAATTAAAAAAAGTTCCTTCTCCTCCTATTTCTATTGAGTTTGGATTTTTTATTGTGGACCACGCATCTATCCCAATATCT
>Ga0272442_10005861_pt1 | contig 16323 bp, 14 predicted proteins | sample SSMForm2O_FD_200262 | JGI IMG/M metagenome (GOLD analysis project Ga0272442, IMG submission 200262) | Marine sediment archaeal communities from Little Sippewissett salt marsh, Falmouth, MA, United States - SSM-Form-2O | ecosystem: Environmental > Aquatic > Marine > Wetlands > Sediment ...
GTCTCCGCGAAACCGGCGCTTTGCTGGTCTCCTATTTCCAGAGCAAGAGCCGCGAGCTGGCCCAGGCTTATTTGAAAACCCTGGACACGATCATCCGGGACGCCGAGGCCCGGCAGGGGGCCGAGCCGGGCCGCGGCCGGCGGGTTAGGGATTTGGCTCTATCCCTGGGGCGGGAGCTGAAGCTCTCCGGTCCGGAGCTGTATACCCTGGAGATCAGCGCCCTGCTCACCGGTTTGGGGCTGAAGGACATGTCTCCGCAGATTCCCGGGCTGTCCTCCACTCACGCCGGAAGCGAAGGGGCTGCCCTGCCCGCGCGCATCCTGGCCGTGGCCGACGCCTTCGTATCCCTGACCGGCAGCCCCGCGGAAGCGCTGGCTGAAATCAGGCAAGGCGCCGGCAGCCGTTTCGATCCCCGAGTGGTGGCGGCGCTTGAACAGATCCACAGCGGCTCATCTCCCTGAGCCACGTCCGCCCTCAACTCACCTTTTTCACCCTGTTCTCCAGGCGGTCGATGGTCTTCTCCAGGTCTTCGATCACGGTGAACACATCCGCCATGGCCCGGTCGTAGAGGAACCTGGCCTTCTTAGGGCTCTTGCGGCTCAGCTCCAGCACGTTGAAAAAAGCGACCCGTGTGTTGTCCTTGGCGGCGACAATATCCGCGGTACGGCTCTTGCGTTGCAGCAGGGCGGCGATCCCGAAGCAGTCGCCGGCATTGTAGCGGTGGGCTGTATTGCGCAGCGGGTAGGCGGAGCCGCGGATCACCTGACAGATGGTGCTGGCGCTGTCGCCCTTGCGCAGAATCACCTCTCCCTTCTTGTACTCCCTCTCAAATACCTGGCGCCCCTCCTCGCCCACCGGTTCCTGGTAGGCGCCGACCAGCTGGCATGCGCCGCTCACCTTGCGGATCTCCGGATTCTTCAGGCTGTGATTGGTCCCGTGAATGGCGTCATGCTTGGTCACGGCCATATCCCTGGCAAGGCGCCTGGCTTCCGTGTCCACGTCCTGCTCGGTGATTCCCATGATGGTCTGGTCGATCTCGAAGCGCACATTGAAGGTACAGTGGGGATGACGGCATTTCACCGCATAGACCCCGTTTTTAAGTTTATAAGGCATTTCCGGCCTCCTCCTGACATAGTCTGTTACTTTCTTTAAGCAATAGCCGTGCCAAGATGAACAATAATTCCTCCTTCTAATCCACTGTAGCAAAAGAACTTAGAAGCCACTAGGCGGGGACCAAACAAGGGAAGTCCGCCGCTGGTTACAATACAGTAATTAGCGGGGGGTTTGATTACATTATTGTAATAGAAATGGCGGCCAACTTCCCACTGCGATCAGCTCTCCGCACCAACCCCATAATCCTGTCCTGCAGCAGGAGGTCCTCCCGCGAACAGGCGCTCCCGGCCGGATATCCTTACAGCTCCGGCAGGGGATAGAGTCGACCCTGATGAAAAAAAAGCCCCTCTTAAAAAAGGGGCATTTATGATAAATCCCTGACACGCAGGGAGATATTAAAAAGCGAGCGAGGGGAATCGAACCCCCGTCACGAGCTTGGGAAGCTCGGGTAATAACCATTATACGACGCTCGCCTGTGTAATCCCAATATAGCAACCCGCATTCGGGTTGTCAACAACAGCCGCCTCGGTTGCTGCGGTGGCTGTTGTCTCCGTCTCAGCTCCCCTTCAGCCCGGCGTGCTGGCGGATCTCCTCGGAATCGAAGATGTAGAGTACCAGCTCGCTGTTCTCCTCCACCACGTAGGGAATGGAGATGGGTCCTCCCGGATGCTTCATGGCGACCAGGGTGGTTTTTTCGCCGGGAGTGATGGAATCCAGGCTGATATCCACCATGATCGGGTAGTCCGGGAGCACGTACTCGAAAACACCGAAGACCTTGCCGTCTTCCAGCCGCCGGGGGCGGCTCATGGACATCTGCAGCACCGAGCCGTAGGGCACCTCGCTGCCCGCCTCGGGTGTCTGGGCGAGAATCACACCGCTCTCCTCCTCGCCGGAGGCGGTCCGGACGCTGAACACGAAGGGGATGTTGAGAGCCGCCAGCTCGGCCAGGGCGTCCTGGAAATCCAGGCCCACATAATCGCCCACCTCGATCAGCTCGCCCCGGGGTCCCCGGCTCACCACCAGCTCCAGATCGGTGACGCTGCCGATCACCGTCCCCGCCTCCGGCTTCTGGGCCAGGATGGTTCCCCGGGGTGCGGAATCGAACTGGTAGATCACCGGCTCCTTGATCTTTATCAGCGCCCGGTAGGAGGCAAACAGGGTCTTCAGGTTAAGGCGGACATCCTCCAGGTTCTGGCCCACATAGTCGGCCACCTTGTCGATAATCGGGCCCTTGCTGACTACCAGGGTGATCCGCCGGCCGGCCTTCACGATGGAGCCCGGGGCCGGTTTTTGCTCGATGACCAGGCCTTTTTCGAAATCCGAGGAATAGCGCACCTGTATGCGGGGATAGAGCTCCTTTTCCTGCAGCTCAGACAGGGCGGTGATCAGCTCCTCCTGCTCCACTTTGGGCACCAGCACCTCTTCCTTGCCCCGCACTGAAATCCAGAAGGCGATGACTCCGAATACGATCATGGCCGCCACCATGGCGAGCACCAGCAATACGGATTGTTTCCAGCTCTTCTTCTCGGGAGGATCCGTATGGTTGGGAAGAATTTTTTTCATCCTTCTGGAAAGCTCATTCATATTCGCCATCTTTATCCTCCGAGCCGGGATCCCGGGAAATCGCCCTGGCCGTTCAGAAAATGTCTCCAGGAGAGAGCCTTTCTGGCCTGCAGCCTGAGCTCGGAGACATATAGAACGCCGTTTCCAGTATTAATCAGGATACCATAGTTTTTGTCAATGCCAAGCACCCGGCCTTTTTCGGCCGCGCCCGTCTCCATTGCTTCGGGATAAACTCCTCCCGCGAGGAGCTCCAGCTGTTGCCCTCGGAAAGTGGTGTAGCAACCGGGCCAGGGCTTGTAGGCTCGCAACATACGGTCAAGCTCCCGGGCGCCCAGTTCCCAATCTATCAAACCGTCTGTTTTCCTCAGCATGCGGGAGTAGCTCGCATCTTCCTCTTTCTGAGGCAGAAAGCGGGCCGTTCCGTCGGCGATCCGGTCCACGGACTCCGCCAGCAGCCCGGCCCCGGCGCTAAAAAGCTCCTCGTAGAGCTCGGGTGCGGTTTCCGCTCCCGTCAGGGAGCGGCGGTGCACCGCGATGATGTCGCCGCTGTCCATTCTCAAGGCCAGGCGCTGCACGGTGACCCCCGTCTCTGCGTCTCCGGCCAGTATGGCCGCCGGGATGGGAGAAGGGCCGCGGAAGCGGGGCAGCAGTGAGGGATGGACATTCAACCCGCCCAGGGGGAAGAGATCGAGAAAATCAGCCTTGAAGATTCTACCGTAGGAAACCACCGCCAGCAGGTCCGGGCTCAGCGCGGCGATGGTTTTTACGAAGTCCCGGTCAAGAGCAGCCGGCTGGAAGAGGGGCAGGTCCAGCTCCTGTGCCCGTACTTTGACGGCCGTGGGCCGGGCCTCCCGCCGCCTTCCGGCCGGACGGTCGGGGTTGGTCAGCACACCGCAAACAGTGTTACTGAGATTGAGGGCATCGAGGGACGGTACTGCGAAGGGGGGGCTTCCGGCAAAGAGAATTCGCATTGGCTTAATTATTTCTGCTATATACTTTTAAGAGGCGTTCCCGCTTTTTCTGCGCGATCCTGTCGATGAAAAGCACACCGTTCAGGTGGTCCAGCTCGTGCTGCACGGCCCTGGCCAGCATGCCCTCCGCGTCCAGGGTAAAAGGCTTTCCCCGTTCGTTCCAGGCCTGGATTCTGACCTGCAAAGGCCTGATAACGTCGGCATTGATCCCGGGCAAACTGAGACAGCCTTCCTCAATGGCAACCTGTTCCACCGAAGTCTCGACGATCTCGGGATTAATGAACACCCGCGGCTTGTCTCCATTGATGTCGGTGATAAACAGCCGCAGCAGGCTCCCCACCTGGACGGCGGCCAGCCCGACGCCCCGGTTGGCGTACATGGAAGCAAACATCTGTCTGGCCAGCTCCTGTACCTCGCCGTCTATCTCGGGTACCAGAATGGAATGTTTTTTCAGACGTTCATCGCCCAGGGTGACAATATCAAGCATAAGCATTTCCTAACGTTACAGTACTAAATGCCCTGTCTAAAGTCAATGTTTTCATAACCAAGCCGCAGAGCCTCAGAGGAGGGAAACGGGATCGACATCCACCTCGATATACACGCCGGTATGGGGGGAAAGCCCGGCCAGGGTGCCGCGGACCAGGGCATGGAGGGGAGCCAGGCGCCGGGCGCTGAAAATCAGATGGCAGCGGCTATTACCGGCGATTACCGTCAGGGGACATTCCGCAGGTCCCAGCACGTCGAAGCGCGCCTCCGCTCCGGCCGCGGCAAGCACCGCCTGTTTGACCATATCGGCGGCATGATAGGCCTGTTTCGTTTTACGGGCCCGGAAAACCAGACGGATGAGCCGTGAGAAGGGCGGGAAATTCATCTCCCGCCGCATGGCCAGCTCTCGGTCGTAGAACTCCCGAACCTGCCCCGCTGCCGCCAGGCGAATAGTGGGATTTTCCGGTTTGAGGGTTTGGATGAGCACCCGGCCGTCCGGGTGGAAGCGCCCCGCCCGGCCCGAGACCTGGACGATCAGGTTGAAGGTCCGCTCCGCGGCCCGGAAATCCGGCAGCTGCAGCCCCGTGTCCGCAGAGATAATGCCCACCAGCTTGACGCCGGGGAAATTCAGGCCCTTGGCCACCATCTGGGTTCCCACCAGGACATCGATTTTCCCGGCGCGGAAGTCCTGTAAAATCCCGCCTAAAAGATCTCGTTTCCGCACCGCGTCGGTGTCCACCCGCCGTACCCGGAGATCGGGAAACAGCCGCGCCAGCTCTTCCTCCACCCGCTCCGTACCGATACCGGAATAGCCCACGTCCATGGACCCGCACTCCGGGCAGACTGTTACCGGGTCCGCCTTGTAGCCGCAGTAGTGGCAGACCAGCTTGTGCCTGCTCTTGTGATAGGTCAGTGAAACCGAGCAGTTGCGGCAGGTCATCTCGAAACCGCAGCTCCGGCAGTGAAAATAGTGTGAGAAGCCGCGGCGGTTTAAAAACAGGATGGTCTGCCGCTTCTCCCGGTGGGCCTGGAGGATCTCCTCCACCAGACGCCTGGACAGGGGGCCGGACTCGCCCCGCATGTCCTGGATATGGATCTCCGGCAAACTCCCCCCGGAAAGGCGTTCCGGCAGGTAGAGACGCTCCAGCTTGCCGCTCTGCATACGCATAACCGCTTCCAGGGAGGGAGTGGCGCTGCCCATGACCAGCACCGCGTGCTCCCGGCCCGAGCGGTAAGAGGCCACCTGGCGGGCGTGGTAGCGGGGGGTCGAGCCGGCCTTGTAGGATGATTCGTGCTCCTCATCCAGAACAATGAGCCCCAGGTCGCGTACCGGCGCGAACACTGCGCTGCGGGCGCCGATCACCAGCCGGGCTTCCCCGTCCAGAATCCGGAACCATGTCCTGAGGCGCCGGCTGGCGGTCAAACCGGAATGCAGGACCGCCACCCGCTCCCCGAACTCCGAGACGAACAGCTCCACCACCTGGTGGGTCAAAGAGATTTCCGGAACCAGGTAGATGACACCCCGGCCCCGCTGGACGATCTCCCGGGCCGCTTCCAGGAAGACCGCCGTCTTTCCCGAGCCGGTCACCCCTTCCAGATAGAAGCTTCCCTGATGAGTGGAGACAATACGCTCCACCGCCGACCGCTGCCGGGGCGAAAGAGCGAATTCTTCCGGAAGCTGCGCCTCCAGTGACACGGTTTCCGCTTCGCTCTCCCGCCTGGCCCCGGGCAGCATGGCGGCCAGGGCCTCCCCCAGGCTGCACATGTACATCTGGGCCAGCCAGCGGGCCTGCTCCAGGATCTCGCCTGTGAACAGCGGCCGGCTGTCCACCACCCTGTCGATCTCCCGGATTTCTTCCACCCCAGCGGGCGGCTCGACGTCGACCCCGATTACGTAGCCGGTCAGCTTGCGGCGCCCGAAGGGAGCGCTCACCCGGCAGCCCGGAACCGCGCTGGCGCCCGCAGGCAAACGGTAGGTGAAGACCCGGTCCAGGGGGAGGCGGAAGACCACCTCTATCAGGTCAATCATTCTCTAACAGCACACGCACGCGCTGCAGGTCCTCCCAGACCGCTTTGCGCAGGTCCGTGTTGCGCAGCACGGCGCTGGGATGGTAGGTGGGCACCAGGGGAATGCCCTTGCAGGCATAGGATCCCCCGCGCAGGGCCCCGATGCCTTCCCGCCTTCGAGTGAGAATTTGGGTGGATACTCGGCCCAGGGTGCAGATCACCCGCGGCCGCAGCAGGGCCAGCTGCTGCTCCAGATAGGGAAAGCAGGCGTCGGATTCCTCGGGCTGGGGGTCCCGGTTGTTCGGGGGACGGCACTTAACGATGTTGGTGATATAACAATCCTTGCGCCGGTCAAGGTTGATGGCGGCCAGCCATTTATCCAGGTACTGCCCCGCCCTGCCCACAAAGGGCTGCCCGCTCCGGTCCTCCATAGCGCCGGGCCCCTCTCCCACCAGCAGCAGCCGGGGGGACGGCGAGCCGTCTCCGGGTACTACCTTGTTCCGGGTCTTGTGCAGGGGGCAGAGACGGCAGGCGCGGATGCGCATGCTCAACTCTTTCAAAGCCGCCTCGGATGAGGCGCTCGCGCCGGGTGAGGCAGGCGCCGCTGAGTCGCGCGCCGCGGCGGGGGAATCAGGAGAGGGGGCGGGGACCGCCGCCTGCCGCGAGCGGTCGCTCCGGAACCCGCCATTGTAGAAATCCTCCACCAGGTCCAGAAAGCGGTCCGGGTCAGCAGGGGGCGTCGTCATCGTAGACAATCCTTTCTAAGAAAAGCCCCCGCGCGGGGGCGGTGCTCCCCGCCCGCGCGCGGTCTTTGGCTTCCAGTATCTCCCGCATGATGTCCGGCCCCAATCCGTTCTGCTCCAGCTCCATGATGGTACCCAGGAAGCTGCGCACCATCTTCCAGAGGAAGGATGAGGCGGCCACCCGGAAGACCAGGTAGGGCCCGGAGGGAAAGAAATGCGCCGAGTGGACCTTCCTGATCCTGGACTTGCTGGCATCCCCGGCGGCCGCGAAGGTTGTAAAGTCTCTTTCCCCCACCAGGCAGGCAGCCATGCGGTTGAGGTTCTCGATATTGGGGCGAAAGCGTATTTTCCAGCAGTAGCGGCGCAGATGGGGGTAACCCACCATCGCATCATAGAGGTTGTAGCCGTAGATGCGCATCCGCGCCGAATTCTTGGCATTGAATTCCGCCGGTGCCTCTGAGCTGTGCATGACGCGGATATCCGGGGGCAGATAGGAGTTCAGAGCCTCCCGGAATTTGTCCGCGGGAATGGAGTCCAGGTCGGAAAAAAAATTCGCCACCTGGCCGGTGGCGTGTACACCGGAATCAGTCCTGCCGGCCCCCTGGATGCGTAACGGGTGGCCGTGCATCCGCTCGAGGGAGGCCTCTATCTCGCCCTGGACCGTCCGGCCCGTCTTCTGCACCTGCCAGCCGTAGAAATCGCTGCCGTCGTAAGCCACGGTAATCCTGATGTTTCTGCCGCGGCGCTGCTGTTTATGCTTCACCTTTGAGCTCTTTTATCTCCCCGTTCATCAGATCGTAGAGGTCCTTGGCCTTCTCCAGTATGGCGGAGGGCTTGCTGCGGCTGGCCTTGCCGCTGCCGAAGAGCTTGGAAATGATCCGCTTGCCGCTCTCCAGGGACTTGACCCGCAGCTCGCTTTCCTTGCGGGGCCCGTACTTATACTCCAGCAGCCCCGCGATGTAGAGAAAGCCGTCGAAGCCGTAATTCTTGTCCAGGTCCGGCCCGTACATCACATTGGCCCCCAATGGTTCCTCCCCTGTCTGCGCCCGCTCCACCGCCGCCAGGTAAAAAAAGCGCGCCTTGCGGTAAAACATCCGGGTCAGATAATCGTAGTTCTCTCCGGGAAACTTGGCGTGCAGATCATCCAGCAGCCAGGCGGCGCGCAGGGCGCAGAGCCCCCGGAGCAGTGTCGGTGACAGGTTTTCTTCACGGAAATCATAGCACATCAGGGCCAGTATGTAGCTGGCCACGCCCTCCTTGAGACTACGGAATTCAGCAAAGTTGAGTTCCTTGAAAAGCAGGCTCACACTATCCCGGCGACGATCCGCGTCCTCCCGGATTTGGGTAGCCGCCGGGTCCTTCATCTCCGCGAAATCCTGGTTAAATGCGGCATAGAAACAGGAGGGGCAAACCACGACGGGATAGATCAGGGGGTACACTTCGCCGTATTTCTTCGAGGGCTCATAGAGCCGGTGCAGCTCGTCGGTCAGGTTGCCGGCGATCAGCCTCCCTCCACCGGAAAGCAGGTCCTCCTTGAAGAAACTGGTTTCGCAGACGGGACAGACAGTCGGGTTTTTGGTAAAAAAGGTGATGCGCTTGGTTTCCGTTTCGTTCATGTTTCCCCCTCGATCACGACCATGGCCAGGGCATTGTCCCGCTCATGGCTCAAAGAAACAAAGATCTTGCGGCCGCCGAGCTCTTCGAAGGCGGCCAGGGCTTTGCCGAAAAGGTGCATGGCCGGCTTCCCCTGCTCGTCGTTGAGCACGATGATCTCCTTGAGCTTGAAGCCGTGCAGCCCCGTTCCCATGGCTTTGCCGAAGGCCTCTTTGGCCGCAAAACGCGCCGCCAGGGAGAGGATGCCCGCTTCTCCCCTGGGCAGGGCCGATTCGAGCTCCCGGTGATGAAAAAAACGCTCAAGCAGGCCGGGAACGTCTTGCCAGCGCTTCAGACGGTAGACATGGACCACATCGATGCCGACGCCCAGAATCACCGTGTTTCCCCCTGGTTTCCTGCGGTCCCTTCTGTCCCGGCAGGGACAAACCGGAGCACCAGCTCCTGGGGATCATACTTCAGCACCCCGTACCCGGGGGGAATATCCGGCTGAGTAAGGAACCGCGCCGTCACGGGGTAGTCTATTTCACTGCAATCCACGACCAGGCGCAGCTGGCTTGGCGCCAGGTTCTCGATGTCGAGCTGGGTACCCTGGAGCCGGATACTGCCCCGGGGCAGGGGATCCGCCAGCCTGAGATTGGTGGGCAGGTCGAGGCTGATGATATCGATATCTTCGAAGGTCTTGATGATCTCTGCCTCCCGGATGATACCCTGGAACTCCACGCTCCGTCCGCCGGGCATGGTTACCAGGGGATTGCTCGAGGCAATGCGTACCCGAACCAGAAAATCCTCCGAACGGCCGGTCACGTCAATCTCCTCGGTCATGAGCCGCTCCAGGGCCTGGATCTGGCTCCGGGGCCCCAGAATATCGACGACGCTCGGCGTTATGGTGTACTGCACCAGCTCGTAGCCGTGGGCGGGAAGGCCGCGAATAACCGGCACGACCTCCACACTTCTGTCCACCCGGTATTCCAGGTAGAGGACAATCTCCGCGGGCTCCACCTTGATCTCCAGGGGTGTCACCCCCAGGGCCGTGCTGCCCAGGGACACCCTTAAGGGTACCCGGAACTCCCCCTCGGCCTTGATGCGGGCGAAATCAGCGGAGACCGCAATATCATCCTCTAAAATGGGAAAGATGCTTTCCTCCTGGCCGCGCAGCCTGATTCTGACGCTGCGGGGATAGGGATTGGCCACGGCCAGGCCTACCGGCGGATCCACCGTCAGGGGCACGCTGAAGAATCGCTCTTCCAGGGTGTTGATACGGTAAAACATGAACAGGATCAGGGCTGCGGCCAGCGAGATGATCTTGGCCGGCCAGTTCCGGACCAGCAGCTCCCTGTAGCGCTTAAGATTCAAATTCTTCTTCCTCTCTGTATTCCAGGAGGCGCTTGAGACGCTCCCCCACTTCCTCGGCTGAGAGATCGTAGATCAGGTTGGCATCGTAGGCCAGCGATACGGCGCCATTCTCTTCAGACACCACGATAACCACCGCGTCCGTCTCCTCCGCCAGGCCCAGGGCCGCCCTGTGCCGGGTGCCAAAGGTGCGGCGAATATCCGGCTGCTCCGAGAGGGGCAAAAAGCAACCCGCGGCCACGATCTTGTCTTCCCGGATCACCACCGCGCCGTCATGCAGGGGCGTGCTGCCGGCAAAAACCGTTAAAAGCAGGCTCGAGGAGAGATCGGCGTTCAAGCGAGTGCCGGTCTCGATTATGGTATTGAGCCCGATGTTGCGGCTGAAAACCAGCAGGCTTCCCGTCTTGCTGGCCGACAGCAGGCCCACCGAGTTGAGCACCGCCTCCAGGGAATGGGAGCGGACCCGGGGCCGCCAGCGCAGCCAGTCCCCCTGTCCGATGCGCGCAAATATCCGGCGCAGCTCGGGCTGGAAGATTATGGCCAAGCCGATCACCAGGCCGGGAACCAGCAGATTGAGGATCCAGAGCAGGGTATTCAGGCGCAAAAAGAAGGCCAGGAGATAGATCAGCCCGATCATCAGGGCGCCCTTGATCAGTTGAACTGCCCGGGTCTGGACCAGTATCAGATAAGAGCGATAAATCAGATAGGCCAGGAGAAGGATGTCGAGTACGGGCAAAAGCACATCACGAAAGAATACGTTTCCCAGGATCCAGTCCAAATTATACTCCAGGAGCTACACGGAAAGCTGACCGATCGATTCGATGATCTTGACCATCTCCACGGCATCGCTGACATCATGGACCCTGAGCACATCCGCCCCGTTCACCACCGCCAGAGTGTTGGCGGTGATCGTCCCGATGAGTCGGCCCTCCACGGGCTGATTCAAAATCTGTCCGATAAAAGACTTTCTGGAAATACCGATCAGAATGGGAAAGTTCAAGCTCTGGAAGGCCTTCAATTCCTTGATGATACGCAGGTTGTCCTTGATTCTCTTGCCGAAGCCGATACCGGGATCGATGATGATGCGTTGCTCGGAAATCCCGGCATTCAAAGCAAAGCTGATCGATGCCTGCAGGTCTTTGAGGATGTCGCTGATGGTGTTTGAGTAAAAAGGATTGGTCTGCATTGTTTTGGGCTCGCCCTGCATGTGCATGAGGATGATGGGCACACCGCGCTCCGCCACCAGCTCGGCCAGCTGCCTGTTCCGCTTCAATCCCGAGACGTCGTTGACCATATCCGCGCCCTCGTCCAGGGCCTGCTCGGCTACCTCCCGCTTGCGCGTATCTATGGAGATAATCACGTTGGATTCCTTGCGGATTGCCTTAATGATCGGAATGACCCGTTTCAGCTCCTCACTCACCGACACGCCGTTGGAGCCCGGGCGGGTGGATTCCCCGCCGATGTCGATGATGTCCACTCCGGAAGTGATCATCCTGCGGGCGCCCTTGAGAGCAGCCTCGGTGCCATTGACCCGGCTCTCGGGATAGAAGGAATCCGGGGTACAGTTGAGAATCCCCATGATATAGGTTTTACGGTTGAAATCCAATGTCCGGCTGCCCCAGGTGATGGTGCGGTTGCGGGCCACAAGGGAGCGTTCGATATCAGAGGCGATTTTATCCAGGTCGAAGGGTTCCCCCTTGAGGCGTTCGGCCAGGTCCCTGAACACCTTGCGGTTTCCCGACACCACCACGTCGGTCTTGCTGCGGGTGTAGTCCTGGGCATCCTTGTGCATGGCCAGCGTGCCCCCCAGGGAATTCAGGTAGGAGTTCATCAGGTTCGCGGCCCTGGTGTCGATATTCTCAAGCCTCAAGGAACAGTAGAGGAACCTGTCCATAAGCTCTTCGATGGATTCTTGCTCCACCCCAATGGATAAGAGCTCCCGTTTGATGTCACCGGGATCGTTTAGATTGATAAAATGTGAGTTGTAGGTCAGACCGTCACGGTACATTATTTGTGAGTGAATTGTAGCAATTCCCCGCTTTCACTGTCAAGCTGAGTTGAATAAGCGCTTTCTACAGCGTATGATGGCGCAGATATATTAAAGGAGCATCTTCCGTGCCTTTGCAGACGGTTGTTATGACTGTACTTCTTTGCCTGCTGCCCATCTCCGAGCTCAGGGGGGGGCTGCCCTATGCCCTGACCCGGGGCCTGGTCCCCTGGCAGGCCTACCTGCTTTGTGTCATTGCCAACGGGCTGGTTGGCCCCCTGGTCTTCCTCTTCCTCTCCACCCTGCACGGCCTCCTGCAAGGCTTCCACTGGTACCAGGTCATCTTCGAGAAACTCGTTGCCCGCTCCCGGAGGCGGGTGCACGAAAAGGTTGAAAAATACGGCTATGCCGGCCTGATCGTCTTCGTGGCCATCCCCCTGCCGGTCACGGGGGCCTACACGGGCGCCCTCGGCGCCTGGGTGCTGGGCATGGAGGTGAAAAAAAGCATGCTGTCCATATTTGCGGGAGTAATGATCGCCGGTGTGGTGGTTACCGCCGTTTACCTGCTGGGAGTGCAGGCCCTGTATATCTTTATCAAATAGCAGCACCATGCACAGTAAACTACTCCAATCTCTGAACAGCGAGCAGGCCAAAGCCGTTACCACCATTCAGGGACCGGTCCTGGTCCTGGCCGGGGCCGGATCCGGGAAGACCCGGGTCATCACCCACCGCATCAGCTACATGCTGGCCCGCGGGATCCCCCCTGCTTCGATCCTGGGCGTCACCTTCACCAACAAGGCGGCACGGGAGATGGCCCGGAGGGTGAGATCGCTTTGCCGGAGCCGTACAGGCGGGCTCACCATCTCCACCTTTCATGCCTTCGGCGTTCAGCTCCTCAGGCAGTCGGGCGAGCTTCTCGGCTATCGCCCGCATTTCAGTATCTACGACAGCGGCGACCAGCAGGCCTTGATCAAGGAGCTCTGCCGTGAGCACGGCCTGCCCGAAGACCCGGCGGAGGTCAGGAAAATCGCCGCCCTCTTCTCCCGCTTGAAGACGGAGCAACAGGGCTGGGACGGTGCCGGCGAAGCTTACCGCGCACTTTACGAAGCTTACGGCCGGCGGTTGAAGCTGCTGAATGCCGTCGATTTTGACGACCTGATCCGGCTGCCCCGGCAGATACTAAAAAACTACCCCGAGGCCCTCGAGGCGTGCCGGCAACGCTATACCTACATGCTGGTGGACGAGTTCCAGGACACCTCCCTGCTGCAGTACCAGCTGCTGCGCCTGGTGTGCAGCAGCTCCAGGAATGTCTGCGTGGTGGGTGACGACGACCAATCCATCTACTCCTGGCGGGGCGCAAGCACCGTCAATATCGAGAGCTTCGAAAAGGATTTCCCCGAGCGCCTGGAGATAAAGCTGGAGCAGAACTACCGCTCCACCCGAACCATCCTGCGGGCCGCCAACGAACTGATCGCCCACAATAGGGGCCGTAAAAGCAAGGAGCTCTGGAGCGCCGGCGGCGAGGGCTCGCCGATTCATGTTGCACTCCCGGAAGACGAGAAGCGGGAAGCCGAGTTGATCGCCGAAAAAATCCATTCCCTGTCCCAGCGGCTCAAGATCCCCCTCCGGGAGTTCGGCGTGCTGGTGCGTACGAATGTGCTGACCCGGGCCCTGGAGGAGGCCTTCCGCCGGGAGAATCTGCCCTACAGGGTTTCCGGGGGCATGAGCTTTTTCCTGCGCAAGGAGGTTAAAGATATCATCGCCTACCTGCGGGTGCTGGCCAACCCGGACGATGACGTCAACCTCCTGCGTATCATCAATTTACCCCGGCGCGGGCTGGGGCCGAAGTTTCTGGAAACAGCTGTGGAGCTCAGCCGGCGGCAGCACTGCTCCCTTTACACGGCCCTCAAGGCCCTGGAAGCAGCCGAGAACTCTCCCCTGACGCCGCACACGGCCGATGTGCTGCGTGATTTCCTGGCGCTGGTTGACCAGAGCAGGGGGATGATCCTCTCCGGCCGGGAGATGGCCCGAACCCTGAGCTGGCTGATCGACGAAATCAACTACTGGGGCTACCTGCTGTCAGAGCACAAGGACGGCAACCTGGCCAAATGGAAGTATGAAAATGTCATGAGCCTGGTCAACTCCCTGGCCGCCTACGAGCAGGATCCGGACATGATCGAGCCCAGCTTACGCCAGTACCTGCAGCAGATCTCCCTGAACAGCCAGGAGGATGAAGAGGATGACGAGGCGGACCGGCGGGGAAAGGTGAATCTCATGACCATCCACGCCGCCAAGGGGCTGGAGTTCCGGGTGGTCTTTATCGCCGGCTGTGAGGCGGGATTGATTCCCCACGCCCGGACCATGGCGGAGAACGAATCCAACCTGGAGGAGGAGCGCCGCCTCTTCTATGTGGCCCTGACCCGGGCCGGCGAGCATCTCTTTTTGAGCACGCCCCGCGCCCGCAGATGGCGGGGTACCCTGCGGGAAGCCGCTCCCTCCCCCTTTATCGACGAGCTGCCCCGGGAACACCTGCAATTCGAGGAGGAAGAAGAAACGGTGGCCCCTGAGGACGCGACGGCCTATTTCAGCGCTCTGAAGGACAAGCTCAGATAAGACAAAAAAAGCCCCCCGCTGCGGGGGGGCCTTCCCGGAAAATACTTTTCCGAAAAATTATTTTCTGTTGTTCAGCACGGCCTGCGCCGCCGCCAGGCGGGCGATAGGCACGCGGTAGGGCGAACAGGAAACGTAGTTCATCCCCACCCGGTAGCAGAAATCGATCGAGGAGGGCTCGCCGCCGTGCTCGCCGCAGATGCCGATCTTCAGATCGGGCTTGGTGGCACGTCCCCGCCTGACACCCAGGTCCACCAGCTGGCCGACGCCTTCCTGGTCCAGGGCCTGGAAGGGATCCTTTTCCAGCACCGCCTTCTCCACATACTCCGGCAGAAACACTCCCGCGTCATCCCGGGAATAGCCGAAAGTCATCTGGGTCAGATCGTTGGTGCCGAAGGAGAAGAAATCCGCGACCTCGGCGACCTTGTCGGCCGTAAGGGCAGCCCGGGGAATCTCGATCATGGTGCCGATCTTGTAGTCCACCGACGCTTTCTTTTTCGCGACCACCTCCTTGCAGATCTCGTCGGCGTTGCCGCCCAGAATGCGGAGCTCCTCGGCCGTACCAATGAGAGGAATCATGATCTCCGGAAAGACCTTGACTCCCGCCTTGGCCACTTCGCAGGCCGCCTCGATAATGGCCTGGACCTGCATGTCGTAGATCTCCGGATAGGTGATGCCCAGCCGGCAGCCCCGATGCCCCAGCATGGGATTCAGCTCGTGCAGGGAATCGATCTTGGCCTGCAGACGGCGCACCGGTATACCGATGGTGTCGGCCAGGGCCTTGGTGTCTTCTTTGGTCTTGGGCACGAACTCGTGCAGGGGGGGATCCAGCAGGCGGATGGTGACCGGCAGCCCGTCCATGGCCTTGTAGATGCCACGGAAATCCTTTTTCTGCAGGGGCAGGAGCTTTTTGAGCGCCTTGCGACGCGCTTCCACGTTCTCCGCGACGATCATCTCCTGGAAGATCTCCAGCCTGCCTTCATCGAAGAACATGTGCTCCGTGCGGGTCAGGCCGATCCCCTCGGCGCCGAAATCCCGCGCCACTTTGGCGTCCCGGGGCAGGTCGGCGTTGGTACGCACCCGGAAGCCCTTTTCCTTGAAACCGGGACGCTGGTCGGCCAGGCGGATCTCGTCCGCCCAGGAGAGAAAGGTGGCGAACTCGCCTGAAATCTTGGCCTTGATCAGCTTCATCTCACCCTCGTAGACCTCACCGGTGGTTCCGTCCAGGGTCAGCCAGTCCCCCTCCTTGAACTTGCGGCCGTCGATGTCCGCGACCTTACCGCTGATGCGCACCTCCTTGCAGCCGGCCACACAGGGTGTGCCCATGCCGCGAGCTACCACGGCGGCGTGGGAGGTCATGCCCCCGGTGGAGGTCAGAATGCCCTCGGCCACGTTCATGCCGCCGATGTCATCCGGGGAGGTCTCTTTCCGCACCAGGAGGATCTTCTTGCCCTCCTTGGCCCACTGCTCGGCATCCGCAGCGGTGAACACGATATGCCCGCTGGCGGCTCCCGGGGAAGCGTTCAGCCCCTTGGCCAGGGCCTTGATGACGCGCTTGGCCTTGGGGTCGATCATGGGATGGAGCAGCTGATCGAGCTGTTCCGGGGTAACCCTGGCCACCGCCTCTTCCTTGTTGATCAGCTTTTCGTTCACCATTTCTACGGCGGTCCGCACAGCCGCCAGGCCCGTCCGCTTGCCGGTGCGGGTCTGCAGCAGAAAGAGCTTGCCCTGCTGGATGGTAAACTCCATGTCCTGCATGTCACGGTAGTGATTCTCCAGACGCTCCCGCACCTGGTCGAGATCGTTGTAGAGCTCCGGGTGCTTGCGTTTCAGGGTGGCCAGCTTCTGGGGAGTCCGGATACCGGCGACCACGTCCTCT
>Ga0272442_10005862_pt1 | contig 16321 bp, 14 predicted proteins | sample SSMForm2O_FD_200262 | JGI IMG/M metagenome (GOLD analysis project Ga0272442, IMG submission 200262) | Marine sediment archaeal communities from Little Sippewissett salt marsh, Falmouth, MA, United States - SSM-Form-2O | ecosystem: Environmental > Aquatic > Marine > Wetlands > Sediment ...
CAGTAACAGCCCGTGCTACTATTGTCCCTGCCGACCGGAAGCTTACAGTCTCTTTTTCTCCCGCGGATTATGAACCTGTTGTCAGTGTTGACGGACAGCCCAATATTCCCATTGCTCCTGGAACGGAAATCTCTATAGAAAAAGCTGAACAGCATACACTGTTTGTCTCATTTGCAGAAGCGGATTTCTTTACAATTCTGCGTGAGAAACTCCAGTGGGGGCGCCTTCCGCATAAATAATCAGTAATTTCAACACATGCTTAATGCCGTCGTTTCTCTATGCACATCACCGGCTTTTCTCCTGCATAGTCACCTCTTGTCTCACCCAGTTCCGGTTACTGCTGTGTGCGCACACAGAAAACAGAGCAAAATAGTGCCGGCTGAAAAAAAATCTTGACTTTTGAAAATAACGAACTATATTGTATATGCGTTTAGCACTCGCGATGATAGAGTGCTAAAAAATTGAGCAAACTTGCTGATTTTATACGGCATTAGTTAAAAAGGGAAACCAGAAAAATATTACGGACAACAGTAAACAGGAGGTTGTAGATGAACATTAAACCATTAGCAGACAGAGTGGTCATAAAACCTGCACAGGCCGAAGAAAAAGTGCAGGGCGGCATCATTATTCCTGATTCGGCAAAAGAAAAGCCCCAGAAGGGCGAGGTTGTTGCTGTAGGCCCCGGCAAAGTTTCGGATTCCGGTACTGTGGTTGCCATGACTGTAAAGAAAGGCGATTCTGTGCTGTACGGAAAATATTCCGGCACAGAAGTGACTGTAGACAAGGAAGAGTATCTCATTGTGCGCGAGAGCGATATTCTGGCAATTGTATAATTTTGAATCAAGCAATTATTATAATATGGAGGTTATATCATAATGGCAAAGATTATTGAATACGGCTCCGATGCTCGTCAGGCTCTGAAAAAGGGTGTTGACCAGCTGGCGGAAGCAGTGAAAGTTACCCTTGGACCCAAGGGAAGAAATGTAGTCATAGAAAAAAAATTCGGTTCTCAGACAGTGACTAAAGACGGTGTTACTGTGGCAAAAGAGATTGAGCTGGAAGATTCAATCGAGAATATGGGCGCACAGATGGTCAAAGAAGTGGCGTCAAAGACCAGTGATGTTGCAGGTGACGGTACTACAACCGCTACAGTGCTGGCCCAGAGTATTTTTGCCGAAGGTATGCGCAATGTAACAGCCGGCGCGAATCCCATGGAGCTGAAACGCGGTATTGACGAGACCGTGAAGGCAGTGGTGGAGAACCTTGGTAAAATGAGCAACGACATATCAGGAAGAAAAGAGATCGCACAGGTCGGCGCTATTTCTGCCAACAATGACAGCACCATCGGAAATCTTATTGCCGATGCTATGGAAAAAGTCGGCAAAGACGGTGTAATTACTGTTGAAGAGGCCAAGACCATTGAGACAACTATGGATGTTGTTGAGGGTATGCAGTTTGACCGCGGTTATCTCTCTCCCTACTTTGTGACCGATCCTGATAATATGGAAGCGATTCTTGAGAATCCCGCCATCCTTATTCATGACAAGAAGATCTCTGCAATGAAAGACCTGCTCCCTGTGCTTGAGAAGGTTGCACAGCTTGGACGTTCTCTGCTGATCATTGCCGAAGATGTTGACGGTGAAGCCTTGGCGACTCTGGTTGTCAACAAGCTGAAAGGCACACTGAAGGTTGCCGCTGTAAAAGCCCCGGGATTCGGGGACAGAAGAAAGGCAATGCTGGAAGATATCGCTGTTCTCACAGGCGGACAGGTGGTCTCCGAAGAAGTCGGTTTCAAACTTGAGAACGCAACAGCTGAGGACCTGGGTGAAGCCAAACGGGTGCGTATCGACAAAGACAATACAACAATAGTTGAAGGCGCCGGCGATACAAAAGACATTCAGGGACGGATCGGCCAGATCAAAAAGCAGATTGAGGCTACAACATCCGATTATGACAGAGAGAAACTCCAGGAAAGACTGGCAAAGCTGTCAGGCGGTGTTGCAGTATTGAATGTCGGCGCGGCCACAGAAGTGGAGCTGAAAGAAAAGAAGGCCCGGGTGGAAGATGCCCTGCATGCTACCCGCGCTGCAGTTGAAGAGGGTATAGTACCCGGCGGCGGCCTGGCACTGCTTCGTTCAATTCCGGTGCTTGACAAGCTGAAACTCAAAGGCGACCAGAAGATAGGTCTTGAAATTATCAGGCGCGCCCTGGAAGAACCTGTGCGGCAGATTGCGAACAACGCAGGCCACGAAGGATCAGTAGTGGTTGATTACCTTAAAAAGGCAGAAGGATCCATGGGGTTCAACGCTCTGACCGAGAAATACGAAGATTTGATGGAGACAGGTGTTATTGATCCTAAAAAGGTTGTAAGAACAGCTTTGGAAAACGCTGCAAGTGTTGCAGGTCTGATGCTTACTACCGAGGCGGTTATTGTTGAAAAGCCTGAGGAAAACAAAGGGCCTGAGATGCCTGCCATGCCTCCCGGAGGTATGTATTAATAGCTGTTGATTGTCAAAATATCAGAGGCTCCCGCTGTTTGTACAGAGGGGGCCTCTTTTTTATTTGATTTAAGTATAATAAAAACAGTGTTTGACTTGTTAGGGATAACGCAAAAAAAATATTTTTTACAAAAAATTGAAAAGGTCTCTTGTAGTCAATACTGCCATGTGATAATCATTCCAATATATTGTATTGATAAATTTATTTAATATTCTGTTATTATTGCACATAAGTTATTTTAGCTATTTATAAAAATAGAGAATATCGCGTAATAATCAGTGTGCTTTACTCCTTGATTTTACTGGTCTCCTTTTGTATTTTATCTTTGTTACGGAACTAACCCATGGGGAGGTCTTACATGCTGCTTAACAAGATTGAAGAACTGTATTCAACCAATCTGACGGGAATGAAGAAATCAGTTATCAGAGAACTGCTGAAACTTACGCAGAAACCGGAGATCATTTCATTCGCCGGCGGGCTGCCTTCACCCCTTACTTTTCCTGTTGAAGAAATCGCTGACCTTGCACGGGATGTAGTGCTTAAAGAGGGTGAATGGGCTCTTCAATACGGCGCTACTGAAGGTGTCCCCAAATTCAAAGAAGAGATAATAAAGTTTCTTGCCAGTGATAATGTGACAGCCAAACCGGAAAATATTATCGTGACAACTGCTTCACAGCAGGGCCTCGATATGGTTGGCAGAGTATTTATCAACCCGGGTGATCATATTATTCTTGCTGCTCCGTCATATGTGGGCGCTATCAGCGCATTCAGAGGGTATTCAGTCAACTTCGAATGCGTCAGCCTTGATGATGACGGTATGGTTATTGATGATGTGCGCCGCGTTATCGCAGATTTGAAAAGCAAGTCAATCAAGCCGAAATTTATTTATATAATTCCTGATTTCCAGAATCCCGCTGGAGTCACCCTTTCTATTGAAAGAAGAAGAGAACTGCTGGAAATAGTACGGCAGGAAAATATAATCATTATTGAAGATTCGCCCTACCGCCAGCTTCGGTATGTGGGCGATGATGTTCCTTCTCTGTATGAGCTTGATAAGGGCGAAGGATATGTGATATCATTAAGAACATTCTCCAAGATTCTTTTCCCTGGCCTCAGGCTCGGATGGATTATGGGGCATGAGAAGATCATTGACAAGTTTGTTGTTGCAAAGCAGGCAATGGACTTGTGTACACCTCCCATGTCTCAGGCTATAGCGTATGAATATATGAGAAGGGGGCTTTTACTGGACCATATACAGGATAATATCAAACTCTATACTAAACGAAGAGGAAAGATGCTCGAGGCTCTCGGCCAATATATCCCGGAACATCCGGAGATCAAATGGACAAAGCCTGACGGCGGACTGTTCCTGTGGATGAGTTTCCCTGAGTATGTGGATACAGAAAAGATGTTTATGCAGGCCATAGAGGAGAATGTTGCCTATGTAATAGGATCCGCTTTTTATGCCAACAGCGGCGGAAACAATGCACTACGCATCAACTTCTCCTACCCCTCGGAAAAACAGATTGACGAGGGAGTACAGAGACTCGCGAGAGCAGTAAAAACGCAGCTTAAGTAAGGGCTCATTTTTCTACCCCCCCCCAAATATTTACTTTCGCAGGGCCCGTGATTTTTTCACGGGCCTCTCTGTTTTTGGGCTCTCTGTTGATTCAAGGGAGTAATGATTTTTTTTCGGGCCGGTGAAATCGACCTTCATAGATTAGGATTCCGGATAATTGAAAACACGATATCCAGTTAAGCTTAACCTTACCGGATTCTCCTTCGGAGATTGTCACATATTGCTGTTGGACTATCCTGAGACAGGCACTATTGCCATGGCATTAGTGGTTTTCTGATAATGTATCTGATCTATTTTTACAGGTCCGTGCTGCTGTCCTTTGTCCATGCCGATAATATTGAAATTTTATAGGCACTTTTTTATCCCGATGGGTTGAAAATTAACGTTCTCGTTACGCCTGTGTCGGAATGGCTGTTTGTGATTACCTGCTCATTTCAACACAGCGCCATCTTTGTTACATATTCATAAAAATACATTTTAGAAACAGCACTATGCCTGCATAAGCCCATTGGAACTGCATGGGCCTGTGCAAAATGTGTGAGGCGTCAGCAGTTGTTTCTTTATTTTGTCGAAAACCCGGAATCAGGGATCATTCTAAGTACTCCTATATAAAAATCCTGTTTCTGTTATACTTATAAAGAAAAACCTTGATAATCTGGAAGAATTACTGTAATTTAAAATTCTTATTTATAACGGGCTGTTTATGAAGGGAATGTCTACATCTTCAGGTATGCGGCGCGGAGTGCTGTTGTTTATTACTGTGTCCGTGGTGATTTTTACCGGAATATTGATAGTCACTGCAGACCGGGGGACCTGGCAGGGCCTGCTGAATTTCAGACTGGTATATATTCCTGTGCTGCTGGCCCTTACCGCGGTTCGCTGGCTGTTTGACGGCCAGGCTTTTGTCGTGCTGTGCAGGTACGGGCCGGGTAAACAGCTCTCCCTGGCTCGGGGCGCGGCAATTCGCCTTGAAGGTACTCTTGTCAGCGGTGTGGTGCCCATCGTCATCGGGGCCTTCACTACTCACACGTACCTGTTATACAAGGAAGGTCTGCGTATCAGCGAAAGTGTTGCTGTGTCAGTATTGCGCTCAATGCTTCCGGTCTTTATGTTTCTGGTCAATATCCCGATTCTTCTGGCCATGAACCAGGAAGCTGTTCCGGGCACACTGTTCAGGCAGATTCTCACAGCAATCTCAATACCGATTGTCGGCGCAATACTGTTTTTTGTCATTGCGATTTTGTGTCCGCAAATAGTACATGCAGCAGGCAGATTCCTGCTGAATATTTTTGTCCGGATAAAGCTGGTGCGCCGGCAAAAGAAAAATATATATTTGCATGCCATGTCTGCTGAACTGAAACGGTTCAGGCAGGTTTTAAGGCTCTATATTATTAAACGAAAAAAAGCCCTGTTCGCAGCAGTCTTCTGGATTTTTGCTGCTTTTCTGGTTGATTATATATGCGGTTTATGCATTGTTGCAGGATTCGGATATCATGTGCCGGTAACGCGGGGTATAGCGCTTCAGTTTTTAATGAAGCCCATTATTTATTTTGCGCCCTCACCAGGGGGGGCAGGTATCTGGGAGCTGACATATCTGGGGTTTTTCTCCCTTTACCTTCCCAAATATCTTCTGGGTGTAGCCGTGCTTATGTGGAGGCTGATCACCAGCTATATTCCCCTGACTGCAGGGTTCACGCTGTTTGTACGGGATTTTAAAAGCAGAAAAGAGGTTTCTGCTCTGATTAGAAGCAGAACCGAATTTGCCCGGTCAGATGATTAAAACATTGATACTTTGTCCATGTTTTTGTATGTTTGTAAAACTGGGTGAAACAGGATACTGTATCATGTACGGGCGGTATAAAAGCAAGCAGAGGAAGATATGAGTTCGATGGAACAGACAGTTGAAGCTGTGCTCCAGGCTGAACAGCAGGCAAAAGAAGAGATCAGCAAGGCAGAGAAAACAGCCCGTTCCTGTATTGATGATGCAGAAGAGAAAGCAGAGTCAATAATTCAGGATGCCGAAGCCCAGGCTCAACAGCTGGTTAAAAATGCCCGGGAGACAGCCGAGAAAGAGGCCAGAAATCAGCGGCGCGCTCTTCTTGATGAGGCCCAAATGCAGGCTCGGGCCTCAGATATCAAAGGCATGGCCGATAAGTATGCGGCAGCCCTTGTCAATGAAGTACTGGGGCGGGATGTGTTATAATGCCTTCGGTTGGTACATACGCCCATATAAATGCCAAAGTACGGGCCATGAAGTCACTGCTTCTTGAGCAGCGGGATTTTGATGCGCTGGCTGCATCAGAGAGCCTTTCGGCCTTTGCTGATCTTTTAGCAGAACGCCTTCACATTCCTCCTTCTGCAGTGCCGGAACAAACCAGTCCGTCAGATATTGAGACAGCTATTACACAGCGGAGAATCGAAACCGTTAAAAGTGTCCTGAAACAGGCGAAAGGAATTGTACGAGAGGTTATCACCCGTTTTTTGGAAAAAGACGAGTGTGAAAATATTAAATCTGTAATGCGTCAGTGGCATGCAGGCAAGCAGCAGATAAAACCGCTGTATCCTTTTCCGATAGTATATGAATATGAAGCTGAAGCAGCCGCCGGTGCAAAAACCATATTAGACGCCGCTGCAGTATTTCAGCAGACTCCTTTTTTCAAGGCTCTGACATCTTCAGCGCCCCATTTTGAAAAAAAAGGAAACCTGTTTCCTGTAGAATTGGCCCTTGACAGAACCATGTACCAGCGCCTGTTTGATATTGCCCGGCAATTACCGAAAAACGACCGCCGGATATTGCAGAAGATCATTGGTGTTGAAGTCGATCTCAGAAATGTGCTATGGCTGAAACGGCTCAACAGTTTTTATGAGCTTACGCCGGACAAGGGTGTTGACTTCTGCCTGCCTGGAGGATACTGCCTTAAACGGGAAGACCTGCTGAATGTTACAAAAAATGATGATGCCCTGGGAATTCTTGCAAACAGACAGATCGTTTCTAAAGAGTTTACAGAGAAGGATATCACGTCCTATGACCTTGAAGCGGTACTCCATGACATTCTCGAGGAGTTTGCGCTGAGCGGGTTCAAGTCATTCCCCTTTTCCATCGGTGCAGTTGCCGGATATATTATGCTTCTTAAAATAGAAGAGACACGTCTCATACGTACGTTGTACACAGTTGCTTTTGCATTGGATCAGACAGCTCAGCAAAGCCGGGAGCCGTAATGTTTACACCGGAAAGGATGGATTTTGTCCAGGTATTATTCCCGCAGAATCAACTGCAGGATGTAGCCCGTGCGTTGGTAAAAGAAGGTTATCTGCAGCTGGTCGATGCGGCTGCTGCCGAATCGTGGGCAGACAGGCTGCCTGCCCCTACAGGGGTTGTCAATTCGCTGGCCCGCCAGCGTGCAGAAATGGTTAAACATATTGTCGATACACTGGGAATAACACCGGAATGCACGTATAGTAACTCCATACCTGACGTGTATGATGAAGTTATGCCCAGATTTGAATCAATTGAAAAGAAGGTTTCGGCCCTCAGTACGAAGCTGAACGGAATTGGGAAACAGATTGAAGACAAAAGGGCACTGCTGGAAAGCAGTATACAGATTTCAGCTCCAGGATCGATTCCCCTTTCCAAAGAATCGGGGAATTTTGTCTCGTATATGTATCTCCGTGTACAGAACCAGGAGTATACAGGATTCATGTCCGGAATAGCGGATATTCCCAATACTATGGTGCCTCTGTTTGAAAACAGGAAAGAACGGGGTATACTTCTTGTCATATTAAAGAAAGACAAGGAGGCTGTGCAGGCAGTGATGCAGAATTTTTCTGTAACCGATATATCCGCCCAGGAACGCGGTAAAATGATGCCTGAAGATGTGGCTGAAGCTGTTATCAGTGATCTCGTTGGACTGGAACTGGAAAAAACCGATGTTTCATCCAGGCTCAATGAAATACGCAGCAGAGAAAAGGATTTTCTGTGTTCACTTCTGTATGCGTGCCGCTATGATGAACTCTGTTCGACTATTGTCAACAGATTCCGGAAGACAGAGACGACCTTTTTAGTTACTGGCTGGATACCAACAGTAAAGAGGGCGTCATTTGAATCTGCTGTGCTTTCAGCTGCCAGGAACAGGTGCGTGATATCATTCACTCATGCTGAAGATGTCGATTCAGTGCGGAGCGGCACTGTTGATGTGCCCGTGGAAGTGAATAATCCCGGTTTTTTCAAGCCCTTTGAGGTTATAACAAAAACTTTTGGAACACCGAGCTATACTTCCATAGATCCGACACCGGCCCTGGCCCTGAGTTTCCTGTTTATGTTCGGGCTCATGTTCGGAGATGTGGGGCATGGTGCAGTACTGGCCCTGACCGGGCTGCTGCTGCGTTTGAAATCGCAGCGGATGTCTATGAAAAACGCGGGGTTTCTCCTGCTGTATGCAGGATGCGCAAGTATGGTATTCGGTGTGCTTTTCGGCAGTATTTTCGGTATTGAGAACTGGATCAGGCCCTTGTGGCTCCGGCCCATGGAATCGATAAATGACCTGTTTGCTGTTGCTATCTATTTCGGCATAGGAATGATAAGCCTTGCGATTGTGTTCAATATTATTAACGGTATACGTGAAAAGAATATTTCGGCCATATTTTTTGACAAGGCGGGCCTGCTTGCCGGTATACTCTACTGGTGCGCTCTGGCTGTTGCCATGCGTGTTCTTTCAAAAGAGCCTATGCCGGAGCTCCCTTTTATAATTCCTTTGTTAATGGCTGTTTCAGCATTTCTCATACTTGTTCATGAACCGGTTGTTCAGCTTGTCAAAGGAAAGAAGAAACTTTTTCCCCAAGGTGTGACCACCGGTATTATGGGCGGAGTGATAGAAGTGCTGGAAATTTCTCTTGGATTTCTGGCAAATACTGTTTCATTTATACGTATTGCCGCGTTCGGATTGGCTCACGCAGGCTTATTCATGGCAATATTCTCTTTGTCCGATGCTGTACACCATGTGGCAGGCGGAGCTGTTTCTGTTTTAGTACTGGTGTTCGGTAACCTCGGTATTATCTGCCTGGAAGGCCTGGTTGTGTCAATTCAGGCTGTTCGCCTGGAATTTTATGAATTTTTCAGCCGTTTTTTCAGAGAAAGCGCTGTTGTGTATAAACCACTTAATCAGGAAATTCAACCATAGTACTGGATGGATATATCAGAATTAGCATGGAGGAGATTATCGTGAGTAACAAGGCTCAGCAGAAATTTCAAAAACAGTTGACAATGAGCACTGTTTTATTGTTGTGTGTGATATTCCTTGTTTTAGGCATGTTCAGCATCAAAGGTGTTGTGTATGCACAGGAAAAAAATCAGCAGATTCCCGTGCAGGAGGAGACTGTTGCCTCACCGGTTCATGATGCCGGTGTGTACAAGTTCGCCTTTCTTTCAGCTGCTATTGCGGTAGCCATCGGTTCTATCGGAGCCGGTATTGCTGTAGGCTATGTGGGGGCGGCTGCCATGGGTGCATTGGGTGAAAAACCTGACCTGGCTGGAAAGGCCCTGCTGTTTGTAGGCCTGGCCGAGGGAATCGCTATTTACGGGCTGATTATCGCAATTATGATTCTGGGTAAAGTTTAGGGAGCAGCCCCGGTGAAGTTCTATGTGATTGGAGATAAACTGACAGTCCTCGGCTTTCGTATGGTCGGTGTTGACGGTACAGTGGTTACTGATGCGCCTGAAGCAGAAGAGGCCATAAAAAAGGCTGTGAAGGACAAGGAACTGGGTATTATTCTCATTACAGAGAAAACAGCAAACCTTGTGAGCAGCCTGGTAGAGGACCTGTTCTATACAACAGCCTTCCCGCTTATTCTGGAAATACCCGACCGGGAGGGCCCTGTTGAAGGCAGAGGATCTGTCCGGGATATTGTGAAGAACGCAGTGGGGTTAAGTGTGTAGTATCGTTGTTTTTGACCGGTCTGCAGCAGCATTACAGATCTGTCAGAGAATTATGGAGCGGGCTTTCATTGATCTGTGCTGTATGATGTGTGACAGGTGGTAAGCGGCATACGGTCATAAGGGCCTGATCCCGCAGCTCATGATAAACAGTGGTATGTATCTATGAATACAACATTGAATATGGCGAAACCGGAAAAACCATTGATTGCCGCCATTAAAAAGGATGCAGAAGTACAGGCCGAATCGATAATTAAAAAGGCCGAAAACGAAGCTGAAATTATAAGGGGCACGGCAGCACAAAAAGCCGAGGCCAGGATCGACTCGGCAAAAAAACAGGCTGATACAGAAGCAGGCCGGATTAAAAAAAGGATTTTATCCGGCGTGCATCTGGAAATCAAGCAGAAAAGCCTCAGGGATCGGGAAACAATAATCGATGAGGTCCTTAAGGCGCTGCTGAAAAGACTCGACAGTATCAGGAGCCGGGAGGCTTACAGGGAAGTGCTGGAAGATTTTATTATGGAAGGCATCATCTCCCTTGATTCACCGCAACTCGTTCTTAAAACTGGTGTGCCGGAAAAAAAACTGCTTACAAGTTCAGTGCTCGGAGAAATTCAGAAACGCGCCGCAGAAAATTACGGTAAACAGGTTTCTATGTCAATAACCCAGGAGCCTGGTATTCAGGGCGGTGTTTATATTGAAACAAAGAAAGGCGACAGAAGCTTCGATAACCGGTTTTCAGCCAGAGTAGAGAGGATGCTGCCGGAACTGCGGTTAAAAATTGTAAAGATGTTGCAGCAGGACAGTTGATGTACTCTGGTGTACCAGAGTATATCGGGGAGTAAACGAAGTGTATGAACAAATAGGAATCGTAAACCGGGTGCTTGGCCCGATTGTCTACATTGAAGACGTGAAGAATGCTCATATGATGGAGCTGGTCGAAGTGGGCCAGGAGAGGCTGATCGGAGAGATAGTACGGCTGGAAGGAAATGAGGCTGGCATACAGGTGTATGAAGATACTACCGGGCTTAAACCGGGCAGCACAGTGTATGGTTCGGGCATGCCTCTATCTGTTGAACTGGGACCCGGGCTTATCGGTTCGATATATGACGGTGTTCAGAGACCTCTTGTTGAAATCAGGGAAAAGAGCGGTTTTTATATTGACAAGGGTGTAAAGGTTAATCCGTTAAACCGTATTAAGACCTATCATTTTGTGCCTGCCGTTACAGAGGGCGATACTGTAGCGCCCGGACAGGTGCTCGGCACGATCCAGGAGACAGAGAGAATCGAACACCGCGTTTTAACACCGCCTGATGTGACCGGAAGCATTGTATCGATACTCACAGAAGGTGATTATACGGTAGAAGAAACAGTCTGCACTGTGGCGGATGAAGACAAGACCCGCGAGGTGAAGTTTTTCCACCGGTGGCCGGTGCGGAAAGCGCGGCCCATACAAGACAGGCTGGAGCCGAGTATACCTCTCATAACCGGACAGCGGGTCATTGACACACTTTTCCCTGTTGCCAAGGGCGGTGCTGTTGCTGTTCCCGGCGGGTTCGGTACAGGCAAGACATCGGTAGAACACCAGATAGCTAAATGGTCCGACGCGGACCTGGTAGTATATATCGGCTGCGGGGAGCGCGGCAATGAAATGACCGATGTACTGCAGCAGTTCCCCGAACTCATTGATCCGAGAACAGGCCGTTCTCTGATGGAACGGACCATTCTCATTGCCAATACATCCAACATGCCGGTGGCAGCCAGGGAGGCATCTATATATACTGGCATAACTATTGCAGAGTATTACCGTGACCAGGGGTATCATGTTGCTGTAATGGCGGATTCAACATCCCGCTGGGCAGAGGCCCTTAGAGAGCTTTCGGGGAGACTTGAGGAGATGCCCGCAGAAGAGGGATTCCCTGCGTATTTACCCACGCGGCTTGCCGAGTTTTACGAGCGGGCGGGCATGGTCACCACACTGTCCGGAAAGGACGGATCAGTGACTATCGTGGGTGCGGTTTCTCCTCCGGGGGGAGATTTTTCCGAACCAGTAACCCAGCATACAAAACGTTTTATACGCACATTCTGGGCTTTGGACAGGGATTTGGCCAATGCCAGGCACTATCCGGCCATATCCTGGCTTGATTCCTATTCAGAATATGTTACAGATGTTATGCCCTGGTGGAGGGAACAGGGCTCAAGCATGTGGGATGAATACCGTAAGGTCATGCTTGACCTGCTGCAGCAGGAATCACGGCTGGAGCAGGTAGTAAAGCTGGTGGGGGCCGATGTCCTGCCTGATAAACAGCGGCTCATACTTGAAACATGCCGGCTTTTTAAAACGACATTTCTTCAGCAGTCGGCATTTGATGATATTGACCGGTATTCCACGGTTGAGAAACAGGTAAAAATGTTGAAGATAATTGTTACGTTTTACCAGCTGGGCAGTACAGTTATTGAACAGGGCGCGACTCTGGTGAAAGTCAGAAGAATGAAAGTATTGCGGGATATATCAAGAATGAAATTCGAGATTTCCAATGATGAACCCGATAAACTGGATTCTCTTCAGAAGAAGCTCGAGAGGGAAATGAAGCACTTGGGAGAGATATATGCCAGGTTCTAATACCGATTATGTGGCAATGCGTGAGTACCACGGCATACAGGAGATAAAGGGGCCCCTGGTATGTATTGAAGAAATACATGATGTGGGGTATAATGAACTTGTGGAACTGCAGGGACCCAAAGGAGAAAAAAGGCTGGGTATGGTACTGGAGACCGGGAAGGGGTATGCAATTCTGCAGATTTTTGAAGGCACTGCTGAATTGACACTGACTGATACAACAGTACGCTTTACCGGTAATCCTCTTACTATTCCAGTATGCCAAGAGATGCTTGGAAGAGTGTTTGACGGTATTGGAAGGCCTATAGATAAGGGGCCGGCACCTGTGGCTGAAGAGCATAGAGATGTCAATGGGCTTCCTGTCAATCCCACGGCACGAAAATATCCGACAAAATTTATCCAGACAGGCATATCTGCCATTGACGGTATGAATACCCTTGTCCGGGGGCAGAAGCTGCCTGTGTTCTCGGGTTCGGGGCTTCCGCATAATGATGTTGCCGCGCAGATTGTCCGGCAGGCGAAAATTGTGGGTGAAGACGTATCATTTGCCATTGTGTTCTGTGCCATGGGTGTGAAGCATGATGTGGCGCGGATGTTTATAAATAATTTCAGAGATACCGGTGTACTGGAAAATGTTGTCATGTTCCTGTCTCTGGCTGATTCACCGTCAGTCGAACGCCTTATTACACCAAGGTCGGCCCTCACTATGGCAGAGTATCTGGCCTATGATTTGGGAATGCATGTTCTGGTAGTAATGACTGACATGACCAACTATTGTGAAGCTCTTCGTGAGATTTCAACAGTACGGGGAGAGATACCTTCGCGTAAAAGTTATCCGGGGTATCTCTATTCTGACCTGGCTTCTTTGTACGAGCGCGCAGGACTGGTCCAGGGGTCCGAAGGATCTATCACTCAGGTGCCAATTCTGACCATGCCCAATGATGACATCTCTCATCCGGTTCCGGACCTGACAGGGTATATTACAGAAGGACAGATTGTTCTGGAGAGAGAACTGCACCAGAAAGGCATATATCCGCCTATTGCAGGGCTGCCTTCGCTTTCCCGGCTGATGAAAGACGGAATCGGTGAGGGTATGACACGGAAGGATCATGCCCACCTTGCCAGCCAGTTGTTTGCAGCCTATGCAAAAGTAAAAGAGGTTCGGGCATTGGCATCGGTTATCGGCGAAGAGGAGCTCACTCCTTTGGATCACACGTATCTGCAATTTGGCAATGTATTTGAGAAAGAGTTCTTGTCACAGGATAAAAATGAAGACCGCTCAATAGAGCTGACCCTGGAAAAAGGGTGGGAGGTGGTGTCTCTTCTTCCGAAAGAAGAACTGACCCGGTTAACTGAAGAGGAGCTTGCAGAGCATTATATGCGTTAACAAACTGATGAGGGGTGTTGTCATATGATGAAAATGCATATTCGAGAATTCAGACAGCGGTTTGATGCTGATCTATGTAAAGAGATCGTCACTATGTGTGTTCAGAAAAAGAGCCCGCTGGTGGTTATCCATGGTGAAAATTACTATTACTCTTCGATGCTGAGTGCTGACCTGAAAGGAGAAGAGCCGTATATCATACTTGATGTGCTCATTCCCAGTGATCAGGATAAACTGGTAAAAGGGAGGACTGAAGTCGGCGTGACCCTTGATTTCATCCATAAAGGCACTGTATACCATATCCGTTTTCACCTTCTCCTGTATGGTTTGACCCAGCATGAGGGCATGAAAGCCATCCTTTCAACTCCTCCTCTTGACCTGAAAATTAAAACAGAGGGTTTTACAGGAAAACCCAGTATTGAAAATCCTTTATGGGTAAAGATTCCCCTGTTCAAAGATGAAATAAAGGCCGAAGTGAAGCTGGTCAGCTCGAAAGGAGTGATGTTTGAAGACCGGCTGGTTGTGGATATGCTCAGTGCCCTGTCCAAATATCAGCGGATTCATCTGGATTTTGGTGATGAGGAGATATCTTTACCGGGAAAGTACAGCAGCAGCAGCGAGACCAAGGTCGAATTCCATTTCGGCGATCTTGATTATAAAGATCAGGAGCGTCTGTATGAATATGTGGAAAAACTATGGAATGAGCACGGAAAAAAGGACAAGACGGCCAGAGTAAAGCGGACCGTTAAAACCAAAGAAAGTTCAGATAAGGCTGCTAAAAAGCTGCCGGTGCTGATTTTGTCGGCTGATACAGGGTATTGCGACGAACTGAAGGCTGTCCTTGATCAAAAAGATATCTCTCTGGTAGCGGCAGACAGTGTGGAAACATGCACAGCACAATTGTTTGAATATCCATGGAAACTGCTGCTGGTTGACAGCACTCTTGAGGGTTTGGATCTTTGGGATTTTACCCGCCTCCTGCAGAAGACGGCCGGAGAAAAAGAGCGGGCTTTGCCGCTCTTTGCAGTACTGTCAGAGGATGTAACAGAGGACGCTGTTGTATATGCCCAGTACGCAGGGTTCAAACATATCTTCAAACGTGATGGGTTCCAGATTAATTGTACTGCTCAGATATTGAATTTACTGGGAGCGGGAGACAAAAGCAGCGACCTTCCTGTTGTTCTGGTCATTGATGATGACAGAAATATCACCTTCCCGCTGGAACATGCCCTTGGCATGCAGGGATTTAAACCGATTATCGCACAAACAGGAAGCGACGGTGTCAGATATGCCAAGGCTAATCCTCCTTCATGTATTGTCCTTGAACCGGCTATACGCACCAAGGACGGTTTGAACGCTGCCCGTATACTGAAACGTATGCCGTTTACAAAGAATATTCCTCTGGTTATTCTTACAGTTATAAAAGAACGGAAAGAGATAGATATGGTGACCCAGCTGGGTGTCTCCTCTTTCCTGAGGAAACCGGTTGAAACATCGGTTATTGTACAGAAAATTGTTGATGTATGCGGGAAATAAAGAAACAGGAATATGGCACGATATAACGTTGTACCCACAAAAACAAATCTTATGCGGATCAGAAGAGACCTGTCTTTTGCGAGAGAGGGGTATGATCTTCTGGAACAGAAGAAGCAGATCCTTATTGTTGAGCTTCTTGGCCTGGTAGATAAGACAGCCGATATTCAGGAGCAGGTGGAAAAGGAGCTGGCTGAATCATATAAGGCTCTTGACAATGCGATTCTGTCCATGGGTGTGAATTCCATGGAAGATGTGTCGTACAGCGTTACTATTGATACGGATCTTGATATCGGCATGCGCAGGGTCATGGGTGTTAACCTTCCTCAGGTAAAAGTGTTGCTGTATGATAAAAAACCGTATTTCAGTGTCGGTAATACATCAGTATGGATCGATGAGACAATTCACCGTTTTAAACAGACATTACAGGACCTGGGACATTTGGCGGAAATGCGGATGTCTTTGATGCGCATAGCCAGGGAAGTAAAAAAGACCATACGGCGGGTAAATGCGCTGGAAAAGATCGCTATTCCCGACTATGTTGAATCCATTGGCTATATTGAGAGCAGCCTTGAAGAGACGGAGCGGGAGACGTTCGCGACATTAAAGCTTGTTAAAGAACGGCTTGAGAAAAAAAGGGGTGCACGGCATGGGATCAATTAAACCTGTCCAAAAGATTCTCCTCTATGTTGACGGCTCGGAAGAGTGTATTACAGCAGCCCAGTATGCGATAGTACTGGCAAAGGAGTACAAAGCTGAGCTTGTCGCCATGTATGT
>Ga0272442_10005863_pt1 | contig 16320 bp, 7 predicted proteins | sample SSMForm2O_FD_200262 | JGI IMG/M metagenome (GOLD analysis project Ga0272442, IMG submission 200262) | Marine sediment archaeal communities from Little Sippewissett salt marsh, Falmouth, MA, United States - SSM-Form-2O | ecosystem: Environmental > Aquatic > Marine > Wetlands > Sediment ...
ACGGCATCTGCCTTCGTGACGCCACGCTGGGTGTCAGCGCCGATCACGTCGTGATTCGCTTCCTGCGCTGCCGGCTCGGCGACCAGGGCAAGGGCGGCGACGCCATCAGCATCGGGGCCGGACGTCACATCATCGTGGACCATTGCTCGGCCTCCTGGAGCCTCGACGAAGTGCTTTCCTCCTCGACCGGCGCGCCCGGCTTGAGCGACATCACGGTGCAGTGGTGCTTCATCACCGAGGCGCTCAATCCCGAGAATCACGGGTACGGCTCCCTGATACGGGGCTGTCACGGAGCCCGCTACAGCTACCACCACAATCTGTACGCCCACAATCGCGGCCGCAATCCCCGCCCCGGCAATTACGACGACCACAACCCTCACGACGAAGACCCCGAGGGCTTGCTGCTGGACTTTCGCAACAACGTCATCTACAACTGGGGCGGCTCCCACGCCGGCTACAACGCCGACAAGCGGAGCGTTACCCGCCTGAACTACGTCGGCAACTACCTGATACCGGGGTCCAATTCGGCTTCCGGCAGCCGGGCCTATCAGGAGGGATCACCCTACAATCAAGGTTACTTTTCCGGCAATTATTACGACCACGCCTTGCCGGACGATCCCTGGACCCTGGTACGCTTCAGCGGCTGGAACGCCGGGCAGATCGCCGCCTACAAGCAGTCCGAGCCGTTCGAGACCGGACCGATCGTTACCCAGGACGCCAGGGATGCATTTGACTCGGTGTTGCTGAATGGCGGGGCGAGCCTGCCCCGGCGCGACGCCGTGGACCAACGGATCATCGAGGATATCACCGAGCACACGGGCCGGATTATTGACAGTCAGGAGGACGTCGGCGGCTGGCCGGAATTGGAGTCCGTACCGGCCCGCGCGGATCGCGACCACGACGGCATGCCCGATTTCTGGGAAGCCCGCCATGCACTGGATCTGGACGACGCGTCCGATGGAGCTGCCGACCGTGACGCCGACGGATACACCAACGTCGAAGACTATCTCAATTGGCTGGCCTCGAGACAGGCAGAGCCGCAGCTCCCGCCCGAGCGCCTACCGAGACAGCGCCGCACAAGGTGAGAATGTTGACTTTGAGGAGACGATCATGAAGTTCAGATGCAGCCGGGCAGGCGTTGCTGCGCCTGCGACCCGGAGGACAATCACAGTGCTGAGTTTGCTCGTGGCACTCGCGGGGCTCAATGCCCTGGCGGGCAACGCCGCACCAGGACAGGATTTCGTTCCGTTTGTCATTCCCTCCCGGATCGATCCGCAGGAAACGATCTGGGTCGCGGACTGGAAGCCGATAACAACGAACTCGCAGCGTCTGACCGCAGACAAACGCTTCCACCACGACGGCAAAGACGTGCGCATCTGGGGCATGAACCTGTGCTTCGGCGCCAACTTCCCCAGGCACGAAGACGCCCCGCACGTGGCGCGGCGCCTGGCGGCCGCCGGCGTCAACTCGGTCCGCCTGCACCACATGGACACGTCCCGCTGGCCCCGGGGCATCTGGAACGCCAAAGACGGCAAGACCATCGAGCCCGAGGCGCTGGACCGCCTGGACTACCTTCTCAACGAGCTGGCCAAACACGGCATCTGGGTGAACGTCAACCTGCACGTCGGCCGGACCCACAGCCAGTACCTCGGGCTGCCGGACTCGGACAGCAGCTACGACAAAGTCGCCGGCATCTTCACGCCCGCCCTGATCGACGCCCAGAAGCGGTACGCCCGCGAGCTGCTCACGCACGTTAACCCCTATCGTAAGGTGCGCTACGCCGACGACCCCGCCATCGCCTTCGTCGAGATCACCAACGAGGACAGCTTCTTCATGTGGGATGGCGAGAAGAGACTCCGCCGCCTGCCGCCCTACTACGCCAAAATCCTCCGGAGCCGGTTCAGCGACTGGCTCAGAGGCCGGTATAAATCCGAACAGGCCCTACGAGCCGTCTGGGGCAAGGGGGCGCAGCCGCTCGGAGAGAACCTGCTGCGCAACGGCACGTTTGCCCGCTGGGACGATGGCAAGCCCGAGCACTGGAACCTGGAACGACATGAAAACTGCCAGGCCTCGCTTTCGCAGCCGCGCGGGCAGCAGCGCAACGCCGTGCAGGTGGACATCGCCAGAGCCGACGAGACGGAATGGCACCTGCAACTGACGCAGGGAGGCTTCGCCGTGAAGCAGGGGCAGTACTACACGGTCTCGTTCGAAGCAGCCGGCGCAGGCCCGCGTACGATCAGTTGCGGCGTCAGCCAGGCCCACGAGTCCTGGAGCAACCTCGGCTTGTCGAGACGCGTCGAGCTGAGTCCGAAATCGAAGAAGTTCACCTTCGGCTTCGTGGCCACATCCGATGACACGAACGCGCGCATCAGCTTCGCCTTCAGCGGCGACGCCACGGGATTCAAGCTCGCCGACATCGAACTGCGGCCGGGAGGACAGACCGTCCTGGCCGAGGGCGAATCCCTCGCATCCGGCAGCATCAAGCTCTTCCAGGACAACGAGAGCAAGGCCCGCATCCTCGACCGAATGATGTTCCTGGCCGAGACGGAGAAGGCCTACTTCGACGACATGCGGACGTATATCAAGAACGACCTGGCCTGCGAGGCGCTCGTGACCGGCACGATCGTCTTCGGGCCGCTCGGCCTCTACGGCCAGAGCGACATGGACTTCATCGACGCCCACGCCTACTGGCAGCACCCGCGTTTTCCGGGGCGGCCCTGGGACCAGGGCAACTGGACCATTGAACAGAAACCGATGACCGATTATCCCGAGCAGGCCACCCTCTTTCGTCTGGGGGCCGAGGGGTTGCTCGGCAAGCCGTTTACCGTCAGCGAGTACAACCACCCGGCCCCGCTGGATGCCCAGGCCGAGTGCGTCCCGATGCTCGCCTCGTTCGCGGCTGCCCAGGCTTGGGACGGCCTCTGGCTCTTCACCTACTCGCACTCCACCGACGCCTGGGACCGCCAGACCATGAGCGGCTTCTTCGACATGGACACCAACCCCGCCAAATGGGGCTTCATGCGAGCCGGCACGGCCATCTTCCGCCAGAGAAGAATCAGCCCGCTTTCGCGCCCCGCGTCTGTACGCGTCACGAGCGTCGGCGACCCCGTCCCGCAACTGGCCAAGCTTCACCTTCAGCACGGCCGGGACATGCTTGGCGTCCTGACCCATGCTGGGTACGGGTTCACGCGCGAATCCATGCTGGAGCGACAGTGGCGGCTGTCGTGCATACACGCACCCGTCGAAGTGGACGACGTTGGGGACGGCCGGACAAAACTTCGCTGGTCCGTCGACGAAAACGCGCAGGGTCTATACCAGGCAACCGCCTCTCTGGCACAGGTGTACACCGGACATGCCGGGCGGTTCGCCGGCGCGACCGATGGGCGGGTGCGTATCCAGTCCCCCGAGTTCGTGGCGCTGACGGTGACGCCCTTGGACTTCGGCAGTACGATCCTCGTCACCGCCTGCGGGCGCGTCGAGAATACGGGGATGCAGTTCTCGGCGGATCGGCGGACGGTGGGACGCAACTGGGGCGAGGCGCCCGTACGGATCGAAACCGTCCGAGGCAAGGTGACTCTGCCCAAGGGCCGCTGGACGTGTCACGCACTGGCGCCCGACGGCTCGCCGAAACAGAGCGTGCCCCTGGCGCAGGAAAACGGCCGCACTGTCCTTTCGCTCTCGGGCGAATACGAAACGATGTGGTATCTGCTCCAACGCAGCACGCGCTAACCGACACGGAGAGAAAATGCTCATGAGAAGACAAATCGTCGCGATAGGACTTCTCGCCCTCTGGGCCGCGAGTCCCGCGCCCGCTTTTGACGGACATTCGGTCAAGGAAGGCCCGCTGTCGCTCGTTATCGAAGAGGTAGGTCAGGTCACGCAATTCGACGCACCCTCCACGGTTTCGGTCGCCCTGGAGAACACCGCCGGGCACCCGCTGGAGATCGAGCTTCGTCTCGACGACCTCGTAGACGAGTGGCGCGCCGTCGGCCAAAGCAGAAAGCAGGTCCGGATCGGCGCCAGGCAAAAGGCCAAGGCCACGTTTCAAATCGCCGCGGGTCGGGGCGCGTTGTCCGCCCTGTATCCCGTCCACGTCTACGCGAGCTTTCGTCAGGACGGAGAGGAGCAAACGGCCCACGCGGTGCGGATCTTCGAGTCGAGTTTCGAGAAGGCGGCCGTATCCGCTTCGCGGCCGCGCGAACTGCCCGTCAACACGGTCCCGCGCGCGGGCACGCTGCCGCTGATGTCGCTGCGCACGCATCGCGTGGCCTGGCAATACTACGACAAGCCGCTGGTAACCATGCCGCCCGGCTGGCGAGGGTCCTCCCCGCAATCGTACGCCAGTTTCGCAGTCACGCCCGTCACGCGCGGCGCGACGAAGCGGGCGCTGGTGATGCACCCGCCCTGGAGGCCGGGGGGCGGCACCATCTTCGCCGAGTACGCGGTCAAGCTGCCCCGGACCCGGCTGATCACGTTGAAATTCGCCAACGCGATTCGCGACCACACCGCCGACGAGCCGCCCAGCGACGGCGTCACCTTCCGCGTCTGGGCCGGAGACAAGGTCCTCTTCGAGCGTCACACCGACAGCAAACGATGGCTCGACGGCGAGGCTGATCTGTCCGACTACGCCGGCAGGCAAATCCTGCTGCGTCTGGAGAGCCACCCGGGCCCCAGGCGCGACACCACGTGCGATTCCTCTTACTGGGGCGAACCCGCGATCGTCGCGGGCACATCGCCGCAGCCGGTACCGGAGAATGTCAAGCAGCAGATGCGCGAAGACGCACGCAATATGCTGAGACGGGGAACCGGCCCCGGCCATATTCTAAGACTCAACGGCAGGTATCGCGCCGCCATCGTTGGCGCCGATACAGGATTGGCCGATACCACTCTCGCGGTTGGGAACGAGGATGCGTGCGTCGTCTTCGACGGACTCAGGATTTCCGTGCTCGGACATCAGATGGGAGGCGGTTTATCCGCCGCCGGCACGCCCGGCCCCACTGAATGGGCCAAAGACCGCCAGGGACTTAACGCCCGACAGCCCGTCCAGATCGGCGATGAGATGTTCGACCTGACCGTGCGCATGTGGGCGGAAGAAGGCGGCCTGCGCATCAAGCTCGATTGCCCCAAGCGCATCACGGACTTTGCGCTGGGACCGGCCGATCAGAAAGCGCCGCGCGTGTATTACGGACACGGCTACTGCATCGTCGAGCCCAGGGCCTTTCGCGCCGGCTTCGGCGGGCATAACCTCTCGACCAGCCACGTCGGCTTCGACTTCGCCAGGGGTCTCTCGCTGCTGGTGGCCTGCGACCATCCGCCGGACTTTCTCGAAGTCAACCCCGAGACGAACACGTACGCCCTGCACACGCACATGGACGCTACAATGACGCTGGTGCCGAGCACCGACGGCGCCTTCGACTGCGCCGCCAGGTATCGCCCTCTCTACGACAAGAAGGCGTCCGCGGGATTTACGCGCAAGGCCGGACGGTTCGTGTTCGACATCTGGGGCGGACGCTACGCCGAGATCGCCGGGACCATGCAGAAAATGATCGATTACGGCCTGACGGACTCGCTCCTGACCGTCCACGTCTGGCAGCGCTGGGGATACGACTACCGCCTGCCCGATATCTATCCGCCCCTGCCCTCGCTCGGCACACCCGCAGACATGCGAAGGATTGCCGAGGTTTGCGACCGGCACGATATCCCCTGGGGCCTGCACGACAACTACATCGACATCTACCCCGATTGCGATAACTACAGCTACGATCGCGTCTGCTTCACCGAGCAGGGCCAACCCGTGCGAGCCTGGCTCAACGAAGGCCGCAACGCCCAGAGCTACCGCTGGCGGCCCGACCGGTTCCTGCCTTTCCTGCAACGCAACCTGAGGCTCATCAAGCCCAACCTCAAGCCGACGCACTACTTCATCGACGTGTTCACCTCGATCGGCTGCTTTGACTACTACGACAAGCAGGCCTGCTTCCATTCCATGCTCGAAACGCGCAAATGCTGGGGAGAGGCCTTCGCCTGGATTCGCGATTACTTAGGCGACAACGCCCCGATGACATCGGAGGCCGGACATGACCAGCTCATCGGCTACTTAGACGGAGCCGACTGCCAGCATTTGCAGCTTTCGCCCGAGAGCCGGCGCTTCTGCATCAAGCTGGCGTGCGAAGACTGGGAGCGGGTGCCGTGGTACGACGCCGTCCTGCACAACAAATTCAGCCTGCACGGCGTCGGGTATTCGGGGCGCTACCAGGGCGGACGCAGCCGGCAGGAGCACGGGATCGAAAGCGACGATTACATCAGCGCCGAGATGCTCGAGGGCCACGCCCTGATGATCGACCGGGGGGCGTTCGGCCGCGGCGCCGTGCGCAAGTACTGGCTGGCGCAGGACTTGGTTCGCAGCATCGCCACCGACCGGATCGCGGACGTCCGCTTCGCCGACGGTGACATTCACCGCCAGATCGTCGACTGGCACTCGGGCGCTCGCGTCTACGTCAACCGGGGTCCGGCCGATTGGCGCGTCGCCGGCAAGGTCCTGCCCCGGTATGGCTACTATGCCGTCAGCGGCGATATCGAATCGAGCATCGAGAGAATCGACGGCAAAATCGTCGAGCAATCCCGCGGCCCCTCGCAGTGGTATTTCAACGCGCGGGGCTTCGGGCCGGAGGGACAGCTCGCCATTCGCCCCGAGGCAACGGCGCTCGAACACCTCGGCGACGGACGCATCAAGCTCGTCATGACCTGGCAGGCCTACGAGCCGGCGCCGAAGGACCTGGACGTCTTCGTGCACTTCACTAATGACAGAGCCGACCGCCGCGACAAGATCGCCTTTCAGCTTGGAGGCCGGCCCGCGCGCGGCACCAGCACGTGGCAGGGCGTGGTGCGTCTCGGCGACACATGGACGACGCGCATCCCCGACGGACCGGGCGAATACGAGATCATGGTCGGTTTGTGGGACCCGAGTACGGGCAGGCGCTACGGCCTGCTCGGCGCCGACGACGGCACCACGCGCTACCGCCTCGGGCGCGTCGTTGCTAAAGGAGCAGGCGAGAGAATCGACGCCGTGCGACTTGTCAAAGCAGCCGACACAAGCAGAGAATCGGACCGACGAAACATCGCACGAGTCCCGGTCGACTTCGGCCCGGTCGCCACCGAAGGAGCGTTTCGTTGCCGGCGGACGGGAAACACGCTGGTGGTAACTGCCCTGCCAAACCTGGGCCCGTTCTCTGTCGCGTTACGGCCGGAGAAGCTGGACGACCGGGCGGCCCGGCGGGTACAATCCGCTCACGCCATGGGCGCTGACGGGAAGAAGACCCGGCGGCTTGACTGCGAGCAGACCGGCGGCGTGCTGCGGTTCCGCACGCGACGCGGCGAATTTGCGTATCGAATCCAATTCGAGTGATAGGACGACGAAAGACGCTTGCGAGGATGAACCAATGGGAATGCACGGCCTGAGATTGCCCGTTATAGCTCTATTGCTTGCCGTTTTTGGAACGTGGACGGCCGCGGATGAACCGCGGGTGCTGTTTGACTTTTCCGAGGGGTTCGACGTCAGCTCCGTGACGACCAGCGACGCGCGGGTGGAAGTCACGGGCGCCGGGGCGCTGCGTATCGCGACGGGACATTCGGCCCCCTGGCCCGGCGTGACGCTCAAGGCGCCGCGCGGCAAATGGGACCTGTCGCCCTGCCAGACGATCGCGCTGGAGGTGACCAATCGCGGCAATGAAAGCCTCACCGTGAGTTGCCGCGTGGACAATCCCGGCGCCGACGGCAGCAAGCATTGCGTCACGGACCGCGTCTCGGTCGAGCCGGGAGCCTCGGCGACATTGACCGTGCGTCTCTTTCCGGTGCCCTGGAAGCTGGATGCGCCGCTGGAGCTCGTCGGCATGCGGGCCGCTCCGACGCACGAAAGCAAGCTGGACACCTCCAACGTCACGCAGCTCGTCATCTTCCTGAACCACCCCAAGCAGGACCACGTCTTCGAGATCGACGACGTCCGCGCCGGCGGCCACGTCCAGGTGCTCGACGCCTCCACGTTCCTGCCCTTCATCGACGAGTTCGGCCAGTACATCCACAAGGAATGGCCGGGCAAGACCCATTCGGTCGAGGAGCTGATCGCGCACGGGCGAGCCGAACGACGCAATCTGCGCAACCATCCGGGGCCCGACGACTGGAACAAGTACGGCGGCTGGCAAGCCGGACCGAAATTAGAGGCCACCGGTTTCTTCCGTGTCCAGAAACACCAGGGCAAGTGGTGGCTCGTCGATCCCGCGGGCCGGCTCTTCTGGTCGCACGGCATCGACTGCGTCCACAGCGCCAACGTCACGCCGATCTCCGACCGCGAGCGTTACTTCCGCGACCTGCCGAAGGAAGACTCGCTCTTCGTTCGCTTTTATGGCCGGGGAAGCTGGGCCCCGCACGGCTACTACCAGGACCACTCGCCCTACCGCACGTATGATTTGGGCCGGGCCAACCTGCTGCGCAAGTACGGCCCGGATTTCGAGGACGCCTTCGCCAGGAGCACGCATCGCCGCCTGCGAAGCTGGGGTCTCAACACCATCGCCAACTGGTCCAGTCGCGACATCTACCTGATGCGCCGCACGCCCTACGCCGGCACCCTCGGCTGCAACGCCAGGCGACTGGAAGGCTCGCAGGGCTACTGGGGCAAGTTCTACGACGTCTTCGATCCCAGCTTCCGCGCGAACCTGCGCCAGCGGCTCGAAGCCGAGAAAGGGCGCAGCGCCGGCGATCCCTGGTGCCTCGGCTATTTCGTGGACAACGAGCTGTCCTGGGGCGACGACACCTCGCTGGCGGTCGCGGCGTTGATCTCCCCGCCCGACCAGCCGGCCAAGAAGGTCTTCCTGACCGATCTCAAGGCCAAGTACAAAACCATCGCCGCACTCAACCAGGCCTGGGGCACCGGGCACGAATCCTGGGACGCCCTGCTCCAGTGCCGCGAGGCCCCGGATCGCACCAAGGCCAAAGCCGACTTGGAGGCGTTCTACACCAAAACCGCCGAGACGTATTTCCGCACGATTCGCGAGGAACTCAAGAAGGTCGCTCCCAACCAACTGTATATGGGCTGCCGGTTCGCCTGGGTCAACGACCGGGCGGCGCTGGCGGCGACGAAATTCTGCGACGTGGTCAGCTACAACCGCTACCGCTACAGCGTCGAGGACCTGGACCTGCCCGACGGGATCGATCTGCCGGTCATTATCGGCGAGTTCCACTTCGGCGCCCTGGATCGGGGCATGTTCCACACGGGCCTGCGCCGCACCGAAAGCCAGCGAGACCGGGCCGAGAAATACGAAAGCTACGTCCGCGGCGCCCTGCGAAATCCCCACATCGTCGGCACCCACTGGTTCCAGTACAAGGACCAGCCCACCACCGGCCGGGGCGACGGCGAAAACTACCAGATCGGCTTCCTCGACGTCTGCGACAAGCCCTACCCCGAGATCGTAGCCGCCAGCCGCACCCTCGGAGACAACCTCTACCAATACCGCCTTAGTGATTCTCGATCGAGAGTTGGAGACCGGTGATTGCCGATTGAGAATGGCAGATTTCGGATTGAGCATTGGAGAGGGCCTCTGGCGGGCGTGCTGTAGGGGCAGGCCCCCGTGCCTGCCCAATCCGTTCGCTGTCGGGCGCGCACCGCTGGCCAAGGCAAGGGCAACCACGGGGGGTTGCCCCTACACGCTACGAATCAGCAATCTACAATCCGCAATGGTCCTTGAATTCCCGACCGACAAACGCCAATGAACCTGTTTTTTTTATCGGCAGAGAATTCCGCTTGGGCCTGCGCCAGCCGGCAAAGAAAGGGCTGCGAGCCCAAGCCCGCAGCCCCCTGTAATACGAATTCTGATCGATTCTCTCGCGCGTTTTGTCATCCCGAACGCAGTGCAGCGAAGTGAAGCATCTGGCCTGCGGCCGGAACCAACCTCGTTCTCGATAACCATCCCGGCGCGCCGGGATTCGCCTGCGGCTCAGAGCCGCTCCCGTTCGGCAAGCTCTGAGCGGAGCCGAAGGAATGACACGCGCTCAAACGCGCAAGAATTTTTCCCAATCCGTATGACACGTCCCGCCACGACGGCGGCCTGCTACAAAAAAAGCGGGCTACGGTTGGTTTCCATAGCCCGCACACAAACCGTCGCTATCGGCACCCGCCGCTTACCCCTTCTTCCGTTTGTCATGCGGAACGCAGATCTCCACGGTCGCCGAAGAGGAGTTGTTCGATTCATCCGTGGCGGTAATCGTTACGGTGTAGACGCGTCCGTCCCCGCTGCCGGACCGCTCGGCACGGAGCTGGAGCTCGATGATCCCAGTGGCGCTGTCCACGGAATCGATGATCCAGTCGGCCGGATCGGGCTCGTTGCTCGTGACCTCGACGTCCAGCGTCACCGGCCCTCCCGTGTTGTCGGCGGCGTTGGCCTGGATCGTGACGGCACGCATCGTGTGGTTCGGCGGCCACAGCATGGTGGTGCTGGGGTCCGGCGCCAGCGTCGGCGCCTCGGTGTCAAGCACCTCGACCGTGACCAGGACCTGCGTCTCGGACGCCTGGACACCGTCATCGACTGCGATCAGCAGGTAGTTCACGCCCATCTCGAACGGCGCTGTTCCGCCCGTTCCCGTCAGTGCGGTGGCGCCGACCGGGTCGCCGCCGGCCGGAGGGCTGGCGCCGCCGGAGGCGAGCACCGCCGTGCCTTCGCGCCACTCGTACAAAACTGAATCGCCGTCAAAATCGGCGACGGTGGCGTCGATATTGATGGAGTCGCCCGGGGCCACCACCATAGAGGTCAAAGACGGTTCCACCGACGGCGGCGTGTTGAAGACGGACAGGTTCATCACGCTGGTGCCAATATCCGTCCCGTCGTCCACCTCCAGCGTGAGCGTGCGAAGCTGCGAAGACTCCCCTGGCAGATACATCTGGGCGATGGTCGAAAGATCGAGCGTGACCGCGCCGTCGCCCGGGACGGGAGTCGAGGCCTTCAGTTCCGTCGTCCCCTCCAGCCAGCGATAGGTCATCGCATCGCCGTCGTCATCCTCGGCGCTGCCTTCGAGAATGGTCGGTGCCGCTTGCTCGGACGTAAAGATCGACACGTCCCCGCCCGCATTGGCCGTCGGCGGGGTGTTCTCCCCACCGCTTCCACCGCCCGAAAAGATGATGTTCGCGAACGTCGAGAACGTGAGCGTCGTGGTGCTGGTGTCGCCATCGTAGGTGAACGTCAGATTGCCGGTCCAGCCATTCGTCGCGCCGACCACGAGCTGATTGAGCCCGGCATCGTAGTATGCATCACCAGCGCCCCCCTCTTCTGGCGGTGGCGTGATGAAGCTGTCATACGTCCCCACGATGGTCAGAGCGGCGCCGTCGTAGCCGGATATGTACCCGCTGACGGTCCCGCCCTCCATGGTGAGCGTGCTGCCCACATACGCGCTGACGTTCGTGGCCGAGGCGCCGGTTTTGAAAATTACCGTTCCGCCCCCATCAATGTAGACATCATAGCTGCCCGAGGCATACAGATTCACAACTTGTCCGCTAGTCACCCACAGAAACCCGGCGGGTGGCTCGGTAATGTCAATCGCCTCCGAAACGGTCGCTGGAGCACAGACCAGGAGAGCCACCAGCCCCCACAATAACATACCGCTACCCGCACTTACATTGCGCTTCTTCATGGACCCACCCTTTCATAGAATCACGATGTCGAACAAAGCTGGCACGGCCTCCGTACGCGGCCCTGCCTCCACAAACGTTATCGGTCGCTGACTCAAAATTTCTTTAGTGGCGTATGATTAGACTCACGTTAGTGGCACGACCGATTCCACCACCATCCCACCGATTCTGCCCCCGTGGACACAGGCTCATAGGCACAGCGGACCAGGCGACGTCACTGCTTGCTGCCGCGCAGGTCGGGCGTCACCTGAACAACCGATAAAAAGGCGTTTCTCGCACCCAAGATGTAGACGCCGTTTTCTGCTTTTTCGGAGAAAAACGTCGCGACCGCCTCCGCCCCCGGCACTGCGCGGGCCGGAATCGGCCCAGGGAGGGGCTTTTTCGGGCCGTCCGGTTGGTTCTGCGCCGTCCGTATCGTAGACTTTGGACAGGAGGGCAGCCTGCGGGCGACGCGCGTTCGCAAGCTGCTCAACCGGGGCAGGGAGGCCTGTAAACGCCTATTTCGGGGTCGGGAAGATGCGCAGGCAGGGTTTTTCGTTAGTCGAAATCATGATCGTCGTGACGATCCTGGGCATTCTGGGTGCCCTGGCGATGCCGGTCTATACCGAGCACACCACCAAGGCCAAGGAAGCCGCGGTCAAGAGCAATTTGAGCCTCATGCGGGCCCAGATCGAGCTGTACAGGCTTCATCATAAGGGGGCGGTGCCAGGATACACCAACGGCGCCGCCACGCCGCCGGCCGACCTGCCCTGGCAATTCATCGGCACGACCACGGAAACCGGGGCGCCCTCAAAGACCAAGAACGTCTTCGGGCCCTTCGTGCTTGGCCCATACCTCAAGAGAATCCCCGAAAATCCCTTCAACGGACTCGACACCATCATCTATGTGGCGGACGCGACGGCATTTGCCACGGCCACCGACGGGACCTCCAGCGGGTGGCTGTATAAGAAAGAGACGGCCGAGCTCCGGCTGAACTGGACGGGGACTGACACTCAGGGCCAGAACTACTACGACTACTGAGTCGGCGTCACTTAGCGGCGCGGTACTTCTTGACGAAGCCGGCGGGCTTGTAGCTCTGCTTGGCCTGGCGCAGACCCGGGTCCCCTAAATCCTGCTCGCGGTTGACGAATTCGTATTTTTCGGGCAACACCGCCGCGAAGGCCTGGTTGACGTACTGATAGATCCCCCGATACTCCTCGGCGACAACGGCCTTCTCGAAGTGAACCACGAACATCGTCCCGCCGGCCACCTCCTCCCCCAGTGAATAGGCCACCGGCTCGTCATCCACGTAGAAAATCCCGCCGCAGAGCTGTAGATACTCCATCCGCTCCAGGGCCTCTCGGGCCGCGTCGTAGTCACCGGGGTCTTCCGTCTGCGCCCGCCAGCGTTCGAGAATCCGCAGGGCGTCGTCTGTATATTCCTCCAACAGCGGTTTGGCGACGCAGGCGTTGCTGCGCACGAAGAGATTGACGAGGTTCTTCTTCTTGTGGAGCTTGCGGCCGGACAGCGTCGCCAGGTCCTCGCGCCGGTAGAGGTAATCGAAATTGTCCCGGTCCTCCCAAACGCGATATCCCCGCCGGGCCAGCTCCCCGGCCTGCGCCGCAGAAACGCACTTCATCACGCCCCACCGCTCGAACAGCTCGGCCAGCACAACCTCGTCGGCCCAGCCAAAGGGCGCCAGGAAGAACGGCTCCCGGTCCTGGCCCGCAATCACGAATGTCCCTTCGCCCAGATGCGACACGCGATACCCGTGCACCTCCCGAAACAAATAGAGCCCCGCAAACGTCAGCTCGGAGATCCCCTCGGCCAGCGCGCGAAACCTGCCGTGAAGGACCTCGCGCTGCTCCAGAGACAATTCCGACGATCCGGGATAGTCCGCAATGCTCATCCTGCCGGCCCCTTGATACAAATTCGGTTGCCGTTGAACTCGGCGCATGGTTGCACATTTGGCCCGCGCGCTCAACCAAATTCACCGCGCTAATACGCAACACGCCCCCAACGGTGCAGCCCTCGACGGGGTCGAATGATCCGGGCAGGCACGGGGGCCTGCCCCTACGGGCGGCGGTCACAACGTCACATTCACAGGAGCATGACGGCACGAGAGCCACCGCTCGGCTCGATAAGACGGCACATTCGTATCGGCATCGCCGCGCGGGGCCAGAGCTGTGATCGACGCGACAGCCCTTCCGTAGGGGCACCCCCCCGTGGTTGCCCTCCCGCGTGCGCGTCGGAACGCAGCACCAGGATCTTGCGGCCCCCGCATCGGGTGGTTGAACCATACCGCCCGATTTCGGCCGGGCGCTTCCCGGTTTCGGCGGCGGATTGCAGATTGACGGCGCCGGCCGGACCGACTATAATCGCTTGACCTCGGAAAAAGGAGTTGCAGATGGATTTCGACCAAAACAACGACCACGAACGCCCTTCTCACTCTCCGTACGACCAGGGGACCCCGGCGCCGCCGCCTTCGCAGCCCGTTTACGGCCCGTCCCAGTACCACCCGCCGCAGCCGCCGCGTCGCAGAATAAGCGCCTGGCGCATCATCTGGGGGGTGCTCTTCGGCCTTTCCGTCCTGGCCAACATCGGCCTGTTCCTCCTGCTGGCCGGCATGGTGGCCTTCGTTGCGACCGGACAGGTCCGCCTGTACGAGGAAGTGATCGTCCGCGAAGGCCCCCGCGACAACAAGATCGTCCTGGTCAACCTCACGGGCATGATTCACGGCGAGCAGGCCGAGAACGTCTATCGCCAGCTCAAGGCCGCTCGCGAGGACCGCAACGTCAAGGGGCTCATCGTCCGCGTCAACTCGCCGGGCGGAACCATCTCCGGCAGCGACCGGATTTACCAGGAGATCCGGCGTTACCGTCAGGAGATGGGCAAGCCCGTCATCGCGTTCATGCAAGGCGTGGCCGCCTCGGGCGGCTACTACGCCTCGGTCGCCTGCGAGCAGATCGTCGCCGAGCCGACCGCCCTGACCGGCTCCATCGGCGTGATCATGAGTCACTTCGTCTTCGAAGAGCTGCTCGAAAACAAGCTCGGCATCAAACCCGTCTTCATGACCGAGGGAGAGAAGAAGGACTGGCCCAGCTCTTTCCGCGAGCCCGAGCAGCCGGAGCTCGACTACATCCGCGAGCGGCTGCTCAGACCCGCCTACAACCGCTTCGTCGATATCGTCAAGGAAGGACGCAAAAAGGCCCTGACCCCCGACCGGGTCAGCGAACTGGCCGACGGGAGCATCTACGTGGCCCCGAAAGCATTAGAGGTTAAGCTGATCGACAAAATCGGCTACCTCGACGACGCCGTCGACGCCGTCACCGCCCTGGCCGGAATCACCAAGGCCCAGGTCGTCGAGTACCGCCGGCCGTTTTCCTGGATGGGATTCCTCGGCGCCAAGAGTGCGAACGTCTTCAAGCTGGACCGCATGAGGCTCTACGAGCTCAGCACGCCCGATATTCTTTACCTCTGGCACGCAGGCACGCAGTAGCGAGCATGACACCGGCCGACGTGCCCAAACGCGGCGGCAGCACCATTCGGCGCCGCCTGATCGTGTCATAGAGACGGCGCAAGAACATTTGGAACGTCAGCGAAAACACGCGGAGGCTGCGATATGAAGAACAGACATCCCCGTCGCGCAACCATGCTGCTGCTGATTCTCCCGGCCGCCGCGGCAATCGCCTGGGCCGGCCTGGGCGGATGCTCCGTACTGACACGCAAAGCGCACCTGGGTCTGGTTTGCCCGGAACCCGACGGACGTGGATTTGTGGAGCAGTTCCCCCGCCGGCACGGGACAAAACTGCGGCCGTTCGTGCCCTTCGGCACCAACTACTACGACCCCAACACCGGCTGGGCCCCCAAGCTCTGGCGGCAATTCGATCCCAATCGCGTGGCCGAGCACTTCCGCGTCATGAACGAACTCGGCGTCAACTGCGCCCGCGTGTTCCTCACGGCCGCCACGTTCCAGCCCGACGTCAATACCGTCGATGAGCGGGCCCTGCGGAAGCTGGACAAGCTGGTCGAGATCGCGCGCGACGCGCGCATCCGCCTTATCGTCACGGGCCCGGACCACTGGGAAGGCGTCCCGGCCTACTGGAAGCCGGACCGCTTCGCCGGCTCGCAATCCCGCCGCGCGCTGGAGCGCTTCTGGAGTGTCGTCGCCCGGCGCTACCGCCTCGAGCCGGCCATCTTCTCCTGGGACCTGCTCAACGAGCCGCACCTGCCCTGGTTTGTCGAATCCTGGCGTCCACAATGGAACGCCTGGCTGCACCGCAAGTACGGCAGTTGGCCGGCCTTGAAGGCGACCTATGCCGGCGAGCTGGGCGCCGACGAATCCTGGCAAAGCGTCGCCCCACCCAAGAACGAAGCCGATCCCGGCAGCCCGCGCCTGCGCGACTGGCAGTTGTTCCGCGAGCATGTAGCCGACGAGTGGGTCCGCCGGCAGGTCGAAGCCATCCGCCACGCCGACCCGACCGCCCGCGTCACCGTCGGCTACATCCAATGGTCCTACCCGCTGGTTCGCAGCGGCAAGCCGGGTCGCTACAGCGCCTTCAATCCCCGCCGCCAGGCGCAGTGGCTCGACTTCGTTTCGATTCACTTCTACCCGACGCTCGGAGGACCCTTCGATTCGCCCGAGAACTGGGAGAAGAACCTGGCGTACCTGC
>Ga0272442_10005865_pt1 | contig 16318 bp, 20 predicted proteins | sample SSMForm2O_FD_200262 | JGI IMG/M metagenome (GOLD analysis project Ga0272442, IMG submission 200262) | Marine sediment archaeal communities from Little Sippewissett salt marsh, Falmouth, MA, United States - SSM-Form-2O | ecosystem: Environmental > Aquatic > Marine > Wetlands > Sediment ...
ATCAGCGTAGCCAGCACTAAGAGGTTCACTGAGGAGTGAGCTATGACCGCTACTATGTAGGAGTTCCAATGGTGATAAACGTAACCCAGCACCAGCCCAGCGGTTAAAGCTGAGATAATGTAAACCAGTTGCGGATCAAAATGGAAAAGCCCAAAAACAAACGCAGAAGTTAAAACCGCGGGGATAAACGAGAACCTGCGAGTCAGCGTGCTCTGGAGAAACCCCCTAAACGCAAACTCTTCACAAACCCCAGCCAGACCCAAAGCAGTCGCCACAGCGATAAGCCCCGAAGGCGAAGCACTGAGGTCCGTTATCATAGTGTTTGAGTCTATAACAGCTTGGCTCTCACCGAAAATGATCAAGAGCACCGCAGAAACAACTATGTCCACAGAGAGCAGTATCGCTCCGGAAACGAACCCCCACATCACAAGCTTAGGGTTAACGTCTAACCCGACGTAACGCTTGACATCAACACCTTTATACAGCAGGTACCCAAGCGGCACAAACAGTATAATCAGTTCGGAAAGAATCAAAGCCCAACCAGTGTCTAACACAAGATAGAATAAGCCGCCTAAAAACAGAACCAAAACGAAAGTAACCGCGATAACCAGAACGGCTTCAACAGTGGACACAGGAACGATTTTTTCTTGCTCCACAAGATTCGCCGTAGTCAACTTCAATCAACACCCGAAAACTAAACGGTTTCCAACTTATATCTTTGGCTTTATTTTTAGAGCACGAAAACCTCTGGCACACGGATTCAGGACTTCCACCATATCAACTTTGCCTAAAACGCCGCCAGAGTCTTCAGCATACCCGCGCACATCATGCTCCGCCGCCATAAGCGAATACAAGTACAGTCTTCGTCCAGCTACGCGAGGCTGGCACCTGGAAGGCAAACCCAAAAGCATCTCTTCCTTTTCCTCCAACACTTGCCCGCAAGCAAACAATACAGCTTCAGAGGCAGCCGTCAACTCCGCAACCCTCACGGGAACGCTTTCTTTGCCGATAGCCAGCATATCCAACCCGTACACCCTTTTGATTTCGCAAGCAACCTTACGCAGCCGAGGCAGCAACCGCAAAAGATGCTGACGTGCCTTGCTGGAAACCCTCATGTTTGACAGCTGAACCGGAGACAAGTCTTCAACGGGAACCGCGCCTAAAGACAAATCCAAATGCACAACATCCGCTTTCACGACGCCCAACAGGTCCCTGCACAACTCAGCCTCACCCGTAATCACCTCGTAGCCGTTCGTCACTTCCTTGAAAATCGGTTTAGCCAACCGCTGGTGAGCTTCCCTGTACGGGCTTTCAACCAGCACCGAAGCCGACGCAACAAGATATTGCGGCGTAAACTCCGAGTCCAGTCTCGCCACTGACGAATCCGCAGATATAATCCTCAAATTTGCCACACTTCACAGGTATATGAAGACGAAGAAAATTAGCTTTGCTCTTCAACGCGGCTAACCTGCTTCAAACCCATCGCCAAAAGATACATTTCAGAACTCTTAACACGGCTTGCCTTCGGCTTTATAACCTTGACAACTTCAAAATGCTTCTTAACTGCCTTCACAAAACCCGGCAGCATGTTGCCTTCAAACACCTTAACAAAAAAGTTCCCGTGAGGACGCAGCAGACTCAACGCAAGTTTTAACGCTTGAGCCGCCAAGTCAATCTGCCGCGCATTATCCAACTCCCATATGCCGGAAATGTTCGGCGACGCGTCTGAAAGAACAACATCAGCTTTCCGAGGCAGAAAATCAATGATCTGCTGTAGCGCTCCAGGCTCCGTAAAGTCCGCCACAATCGTTCTAATGTACTCCTGAGAGAAAGGCTCAATCGGCTTCAAGTCCACGCCTAAAACGAAACCTGTCTTGCCAGCGATTTTTCTGGCGGCTTGAATCCAACCGCCCGGCGCCGCGCCCAAGTCAACTACAACATCGCCTCTACGTATAAAACGATACTTACTTGCGGTTTGAGAAAGCTTATACGTGGCTCTAGAACGGTAATTTTCAGCTTTCGCCTTCTGATAGTAATAATCGCGCTTTCTATCTTGAATCCACGCTTTCGGCAAGAGAATCGTCACCTAACGCGTCTTCACCTAAGGCATCATCACTTAACGCATCTGAATCACTTTCTCCTAAAGACATAATCCACTCGGTAAGTTTAGCACAGTCCTTCGGAGAAATCGTGGTTGTCGGGTCACATCTAGCGTTGTCCTTGCATAACAGGCACGGGCAGTCAGCGATGGATTCTATAGACGCGGGCATCCTTTTAGGGAAAAGCCTGTAAGTCCACCTTCCACCCTGCAATTCTTTTTCTCTGCGAATAAGCCCTTTCTCCTCAAGCTTAATCGCTACTCTAGAGCCTTCTCGGCTGCTCGCGTCCAACTCTCGCCATAATTCCGATTGAAGCACACCTTTATAACCAGTGTGTATCACAAAGTGAAGGGCCTTCTGTTCCAGATCATTACGTTTCGGCATAATATCTCAGTTCCGCGTATTCCATTAAATATATGCGTTGGTTCCAAGATAAAAGTATGTATCCCAAAACTAGAAAAACTGCATGAAGGATTAACGAGATGAAAAAATCAGACGCGCCGTGCTGTTTAGGAGTAGAATCAACTGCGGATGACTTCGGCGTTGGAATAGACACCTTCAAAGGCGACATCTTAGCCAACGCGTCAAGCGGCTACGTTCCGGAAGAAGGCGGAATTCACCCCAGAGAAGCCGCACGGCACCACGCAGAAGCCGCAGACACAGTCCTAGCCGAAGCCCTATCCGAGGCTGGAGTGAAACCCCGAGACCTGTCGCTAATCGCTTTCGCTCAAGGCCCAGGACTAGGACCATGCCTCCGCACCGGAGCAACAGTAGCCCGCGCCTTAGCCTCATACCTCAACATACCGCTCGTAGGCGTAAACCACTCCATAGCCCACATAGAAATAGGCAAACTCCAAACAGGCGCCACAGACCCAGTGACACTTTACGTTTCAGGAGGCAACACCCTCGTCTCAGCTTTCGACACGGCACGCTACAGAGTCTTCGGCGAAACCTTAGACATAGCACTCGGCAACTGCCTAGACGTTTTCGCAAGAGAAGCAGGACTCAAACACAAACGGGGCATGCCGCTCGGCGCCGCACTGGAAAAGTTAGCCGCTGACGGCGAAAAACTTGTTTCGCTGCCGTACGTTGTGAAAGGCATGGACATCTCGCTAAGCGGCTTGCTTACTGCCGCAACCACCCTGCTCCACAAAGGCGAATACAGGCTGGAAGACCTGTGTTATAGTCTTCAGGAGCACGCGTTCTCCATGGTTACGGAAGTCACTGAACGAGCGTTGGCGCACACTGAGAAACAAGAGGTTCTGTTGACAGGAGGCGTTGCAGCCAACAAGCGGTTGCAGGAGATGCTTAGCTCTATCGCGGAGGAGCATGACGCAAAGTTTAATGTTGTGCCGCGCCAGTTTGCAACGGATAACGGCGCCATGATTGCGTGGACTGGAGTTTTAGCCTACACGCACGGCTTAGTCACACCTGTGGAGGAAAGTTTTGTCAAGCTGCGGTGGCGGATAGACAAGGTTGAGGTTCCATGGATAAAGTAGATTCACAGACGCTGCTCAAGAAGGGAGCGGAGGCAAGCCTTTTTCTGGCAAGTTGGCATGGGCGAAGAGTTATCGTTAAGACGCGGTTTCCAAAACGGTATCGGCCTGCCGAGTTGGACGCGAAAATTCGAAGTTACAGGACAGCGCATGAGCCGCAGTTTATGCACGAAGCGAAAAAGGCTGGGGTGCCGACGCCCACGATTTTTTTTGTGGACATGAAGAATACTGCGATAACGATGGAGTTTGTGGAGGGCAAGCAGGTGAAGCAGGTTTTGCCTCATGTTTCCCAGAAGGAAAAGCAGGAATTATGTGTCAGGATTGGGGTGCTGATTGGAAAAATGCACCGTCACGGGGTTATTCACGGTGACTTGACTACGTCGAACATGATTCTGGATGGTGAGGGCAAGATTTTTCTGGTTGATTTTGGTTTAGGTGAAAAAAACAGTGAAGTGGAAGCGAGAGGAGTGGATTTGCATTTGATGAAACGTGCGTTGCAGAGTACGCATTACCAGTTTGCGGAAGACTGCTTCAAACATGTGCTGAAGGGTTACGCTTCGGTTTTGGGCTGGGAAGACGCGGAAAAAGTTTTTGAGAAAATCCGTGAAATAAAACGGAGAGGTCGTTACGTTGATGAGAGGAAACAGGCGTAAAGAGAAGTTCCCGTGGAAAGGCAAAGTTGTGTTTTTCGCAACGGGAAACATTCACAAGTTCCACGAAGCCGCCAGCATACTGACAGGACTTGACATAGCTGTGGGCATGCTTAGAGTGAAAGACACTGAAATACAAAGTGACAGTCTCGTGGAAATCGCGCAGGCAAGCGTCCGAGACGTGTTCAAGCGATGCAGCTTGCCTGTTATTGTAGAGGACGCGGGGCTTTTCATAAACGCGCTGAAAGGTTTTCCAGGTCCCTACGCGGCTTACGCGTACAAAACTATTGGCAACAAGGGCTTGCTGAAGCTGATGGAAAACGTGAAAAACAGGAAAGCACAGTTCAGGTCGGCCATAGTGTACTGCGACAGCAAAGCAGAAGTTCCCATTGTCTTCAAAGGGGAAGCAAACGGGGAAATAACCGTTGCCGAGCGGAGTGGAAGCGGCAAGTCAGGTTTCGGGTTTGACCCCATCTTTCAGCCTGACGGAAGCGCTAAGACGTTTGCGGAAATGACCCTTGAAGAGAAGAACGGTTTTTCACACCGTGCTAAGGCTGTCCGCAATTTCGCTGAATGGTACAAAAAACTTCAATGACTGCGCTCTAAAGGTTTAACAGACAAGGCATATGCCCCGTTTATAGCTTACACAAGGCGCATTATATGCTAAGTGATTTTGGAAAGAAACAGAATTTAGGGGTTAAGCTGTGGTTTGGGGATAAGCATGAGTATTTAAAACTCTTGCACCACAGCCTAACCAAGTAAACATAAGACTGAAGTCTAAAATAAAAGCGTTTTTCAAACTTCAGTACCGACTAGGAGACCCCTGAAGGGTGGACCTATTCGAAATATTTGCGCCTGCGGGTTCAGCTACTTTTAAATATTCGTGTTCCGTGGGTCATAGTGCTTAGGGTGTATAGATGCCGAAAAAGGAAAAAGGACGAGCACATTCAACAAGACCCGTTAGCAGGCGCCCGCCAAACTGGTGCAAGTACCAGCCTGAAGAGGTAGAAGCCTTAATAATCAAACTGGCAAAGGAAGGGCACTCGCTCAGCAAGATAGGCACGATTCTAAGGGACCAATACGCGATTCCCCTAGTGAAGCCCATAACGGGAAAAAGCATAAGTGACATACTTGACGCGGCGGGAATGGCACCGTCTATGCCGGAAGACTTGGGGAATTTAGTCAAAAAAGCGCAGGGTCTTGCTGTCCACATGGATAAGAACAAGAAGGACCTGCATAACAAGCGCTCAATGCAAATTATAGAAGCGAGAATCCACAAGCTTTCACGGTATTACAAGCGAACAGGCGTTCTGCCGAAGAAGTGGAAATACAAGGCAAAAGTAGCGTCCATAACTTAACGCTGCCCGCTCGCCTAAAACTATTTTTACCTTTTCTTATTAACGGGAGTTACGTTTAGCACCAGCTTTAAATCTTGATTTCCCCTTTAGGCAAAGAGTGGATTAGCATGGCTGAAGACAAGGCACCAACGGAACAGTTTTTAGCGTCAGCCGCACAGGCAGCTAAGGTTATAGTGGAAACCGTGGAGAGCGACGGTTTCATTCATGTTTTCTCGCATTTAGACGCGGACGGTGTTTCCGCGGCAGGAGTCATGGGCAGAGCCCTGTTCAAGCTTGACGCGCGGTTCAGGTTGAGGGTGACGCAGTGGGTTGACGAGAAAATCATCGGCGAAATAGTCGCTGACAAGCCGCAGCTGGTTATCTTCACGGATTTCGGCAGCAGCTACCTCGAGTTGCTGAACGAGAAAATTCCAGACGTTAAAGTGCTTATTCTAGACCATCACCAAGTAAACGGTGACGTGGAGAACGAGAATTTCGTTCAAGTTAACCCGCATTTGTACGGCATAGACGGCGCCACTGAAGTCAGCGGTTCCGGAGTAGCATATTTTGTGGCTAAAGCGGTCAACGCGGAGAACGTGGATTTGGCGCCCATAGCGCTCGTCGGCGCCCTCGGAGACATGCAGGACAAGAACGAGCAGAGAAAACTTCACGGCTTAAACGCGTTGATAGTTGAAGACGCTGTAGCCGCCGAACTGGTTACGGTGGAGAAGGACTTAACTTTCTTCGGCAGAGAAACCCGTGCGATACAGAGGGCTCTCGCCTCCGCGACCACCCCGTTCATTCCAGGCTTAAGCGGAGAAGAAGACAAATGTTTGGCTTTCCTAGCAAGCTTGGACATTAAGCTTAAGGATGGTGAGCAGTTTAGGGCTCTCAGGGACCTCTCGGAGGAGGAAAAGAAAAAGTTGTCCAGTGCTCTCGCGGAGCATTTGATTGCGAGGGGACTGCACGCTGACGTGGAGAGCCTCATAGGGAACGTTTACGTTTTAAACCGTGAGGCGCCGTCGACTCCGCTCCGTGACGCCCGCGAGTTCGCTGTGGTGCTGAACTCCACGGGACGCTTGGACAGACCCAGCCTAGGCATAGCCATCTGCATGGGCGATAGAGGCGCAGCGCTTGAAGAAGCCAACAGGGTCTTAGGCGACTACAGGAAGAGCATAAGCACTTATCTCAGCTGGGTTATGGAGAAACCTGAACGCATGAAGGAACTCGAGCACATTTACGTTGTTTACGGCGAGACATTCATAAACGAGAAGATAATCGGCACCATATCGTCCATACTGGTTTCTGGTCTAGCGAACCCTGAAAAGCCGCTTATAGCCTTCGCGAATATCGAAGAAGAAAACGCTGCCAAGTTTTCAGCCAGAACCACCGCCGTGGCGCTCAGCAAAGGCGTCAACCTCGGCGACGTTATGCGCGTCGCGTCAGAGAAGTACGGCGGAAAAGGCGGAGGACACAACGTAGCCGCAGGCGCCCAAGTGCCCATAGACCAACTTGAAAACTTCATAAACACAGTCAACGAGTTGGTGGAAAAACAGCTAAAAGGCGAAGCCATTGGAAGCAACGATAACACTTGAGTACGGCGACCCGAAAACCGCCGACGCCATAGCCAACGCGGTATCCCCAGACAACTTCAAAACACCCACAGGACTATCCATCAAAACCGCAAGGAAAGACAGCAGTGTGCTAACAGAGATTAAGGCTGAAGGAAAACTTGCTACTTTCATAGCCACAATCGACGATTTACTTTTCTGTGTCTCCACCGCGGAAAAAACGCTTCGTGCAGTAACCAAAACTCGTTTTAAGCAGTGCTGACCTACGAAGTGTCTTCAACGACTTCCAGAACCTTCACCGCAGCGCCTATCCACCTCAGATAAGCGTTCAACGCGGCACGCAGGGCAACCGTATCTTTAGCTTCCACTTTCAGAACCGCAATTTTTCCCTCCCTCTCCAAAACCACCCTAGCCCGCGTATTCACAGGTCTGTTAGCTTCTGGTGCTAAAGCGTCAAGAAGCGTCGTTAACTGTTTTTCTGAAGATAGCCGCAAACGGACAGTTGCCTTAGCCTTCATTTTCAAGCTTACCCTTTATTGAATGAGGCTTTTCGCCTTTTAAAATGCGTTACTGGGTTAGATGACAAAAAGGTAAAAAGGGAACTAAAAAGTGGGCTTATTCGGTTTCTTCTGCTGTTGCAACTGGGGCTGTTGTTTCCCCTGCGACTGTGCCTTTAGCTGCGCGTTTAGCTACGACTCCGAGTTTTGTGGAAGGCATGTACGCTCCGCCCGCAAATGTGTAATCGCATTTTTTGCATTTCCAGATGCCAACGCTTTGGCGTTTGACCCGTAAGAAGCCGCATTGTGGGCATCGGTGGGCTTTTTTAAGTCCCGCGGTTACTCTGACGTACCGTTTTCTGACTGAGGACCCGTATCGGGCTCCTAAGCCTCTTGCGTGACCTACCTTTTTTGTTTTTCCCAAGTTTTCACCACTTCATTTTTTTACGAAGTTCTGCAGCTTTTTCCTGTGCTATCTTCATTCCCTCTAAAATCTGTTGCTGTGTGAAATAGCCTGCACGGCCCTTTTGTATAGCGCAAATGTTGCCGTCGTCGTTAAACGCCATCGTCAGACGCGCATCAATCACCTGCTCCTCTTCCAACCACGGATCAACAATCAACGTGTTGCCTATCTTCCCAAGCGTCACTGTTACAGGGTGGTTTTTCATCGGAAGTGGCGTGTATCCCTGCTTGATTATTACCTCGCCCTCTTTGACTTCGTAGTTAGACATCTTCGTGTTCAGCAACGCAGACACTGCGGCTAAGGCGGCAGCATCTATCAAGTTCCCATCGTGGTTAAGCACGTAAACATCAACGAAAACAACGAACACTTTCTTTCCAGGCTCAATGCATAGCTTTTCAGTGTCTATGGCTTCAGACTCGCGTATGCCCCTGTCAACTATTCTAGCTAACTCTATAGAGTTTTCATCTGGAGGTCCAGGCTCGAAATCAGGCGACGCCAGCGGCACAAGTTCTGCGTTCACTGTCATAACTCCATTGTTAGGTGTATCTGGAAACGGCTTGCCGGTTTCAACTTTTACTCCGACTAGAACCTCGGTTTTCCCCAGCAAGACTCTGGCTGAGCCTTCTGCTTTTTCAATAACTCCTTGCTCAACTTTGATTTCTCTGTAGTCGGTTAAGCCTCTTCCATCAAGGCGTTTTGCCTTTTCAATTTGCTCGGCTATCTGTTTTAGTTTCACTTGAGTTATTGATGATGATGCTGATTTCATTACTCTTCAGCCTCCTCTTCCTGCTCGATTAGCATATACTTTGTTTTTAACGCTTCCTTTTGCAAATCGTAAATCTTTTGGCACCCGTCAATCGCCATGTCCACTGCTTTTTCGAACTCAGCAGGCGTTAATGTCCCATCCATCTGTAGCAGCGTAATCGCGTTCAAGTTAGGCATGAAAGCCACGGGAACGTCAGCGGAGCCTTCCTTGTCTTCAATGTCAAACAGGTCCAAAACCACTTTGTCTTCAATTTTACCAGCTGCACACGCAACCACCAAGTCACGCATGGGAATGCCCGCGTCTGCTAACGCTAAGGAAGCCGCAGTGATGCTTGCGCATCTTGTTCCACCGTCCGCCTGCAAGACCTCAATGAAAACGTCTACGCCAGTGCGCGGGTAATACTCCACAAACACTGAGGGTTCAAGAGATTCCCTGATTACCTTTGAAAGCTCAATCTCCCTTCTTGAAGGCGCTGGTGACTTGCGCTCTCCTACTGAGAAAGGCGCCATGTGATAGCGGCATCGCAGCACCATACGGTCTGGACGCGACAAGTGTTTCGGATGCATTTCTCTTGGGCCGAACGCCCCAGCCAAAATCTTGTTTTTTCCATGTTCGATGTACGCTGAGCCATCAGCGTTTGGCAAGATGCCTACTTCAATTTTCACAGGCCTTAACTCGTCCGCTTTTCTACCGTCCAATCTTAAACCTTTTTTATCAATTAATTTTGTAGGTTTTTCATTCATTCTTCTTTTCCTCCAGTTTTTTCTTTTTCTTCTTTAAGAAATTGTGTAATGCGATCTGTCAGACCGCTTGTGTGGGACTCGTTTTCAATCTTTTGAATCGCTGCTATGGCGAGGTCCTCGTTATCCGGGTTTTTCCCAGTGACCAGTATAACTCCGTTGACTCCAAGAATTATCTGGCAGCCTGTTTCCTGCTTTATCATAGAAATCATCGAGCCCTTTTTACCTATAACACGGGGAATCTTCGACGGAGTTACCTTAATTATCTGTCCACGAGTTATTTTTCCCAAGCCTGGCTCGCCAACCGTGAGCTGGGGGTCGTGGGCTCTGTCGTACGAAGCTATTTTAGCAACTATCAAGTCTCCACCGCTAAGAACTTGCGATAATTCGTCGTTCTGCGGTTTGAACGGTCTGCTTAGGACATCTGACGCTCTCAGAAGAGCCGTGTAGGGTGCTTTAATGTCTACGGTCCACCCGTTGAATCCCACTTCTAAGACTGTGCCTATAACTACGTCGCCTACTTTCGGGAAATAAAATGACCTTAAAGCGACGACGTTTACTTGCTTGTTGTTACAGTCTGCAAGCCCGATTCTTGAGGCGTAGATTTTGCTATTTTCCGTGTATGTGTTGTTTCCAGCTACGTAGTCGCCTTCAGCAAGCATTTCTCCAGGCGTTACAAGCTGTTTCTTTTCAAAATATGTTGGCATAATTCATTAACCTCCATTTCAATTTTTTTAGGAAATTATTTTCGCTTCTCCATTTCCTTTTGTAACGTCTCCAAGTTTGTTAAGAAACGAAGCGTATGCGCCAGCAGGCATCTCTATTACACCTTGCCATGAGCCGTCTGGACGCCATTCGTCCTGTTTGATTTCGCCGGCACTCTTGATTGAACCATAAGCTCTTGCTGAATACGCGGCAGGTATCCTGACACTCACGGAAATTTGCTCTATTTTCAAAGGCAAAATTGGCCGTAAAAGTTTCACTATGTCTCTGGCTTGTTCTTCCACGGGTTTGTGCGCGTCTATTTGGTAGCGGATTTGTTCCATGGCGTTTTCTATTCTTAAAGGCGGGTGCGGAAGGTTGGTTTTCGGGTCAACTGCCTGTCGTGATATGAAGTCTATTACTTGTTTTCTTTTGTCTTCCACCATCTTGCGTCTTTGCTCTGTTGTCAGCTGAAGTGTGCCTTTTTTCAGTATTTGATCTGCGATTTTTAATGGGTCAGTTGTTTCGAAGGCTTTGTTCATTTGCTCCTCTGAGACCTTGGTGCCCTTGTTTGCGTCCGCAAAGATGACTTCAGCGGCTAATGCTTCGGTTATTCTGGCGGTTTTTCCCGTACGGTAGTCTAATGCTTTATCTGGTTTCACCAGAATTTCAAAATGCCCATTATCCTTTGTTAAACGTGCAATGGTGTACTTCTCACTCATCAAGTTGTCACTTGCTCGAACCCAGCTCTTTGATATAGCTCTCGATTTTTTCGTCAGCCAGCATTTGCAGTTGTTTCGTTTCTGTGGGGATGACAGCGATTTTTATTCTGGGAGGCAATTGCCTTGCTTCTAATGCTTTTATTAAGCATTTCACTACAAGTTTCGTGTTTTCTTCCAAGCTCAGGTTTTCGCGGTACTCATCTTTCAATATCGCCAGCACGGTTTCTCTTCCAGCGCCCAAAGCTGTGGCTTTATAGCCTCTGTAGGTTCCGCTGGGATGTGTCCCAAAAACATGCGACCCAGTTTTGTCGACTCCGCCGAAGATCAGTGAAACACCGAAAGGTCTCACACCCGCGTGCTGAGTGTACATCTGCTGTATATCGCATATCTTTTTGGTTACAACTTCCACGTCTATGGGTTCGTCATAGGTTAGCTTGTTGCTTTGCGCGTATATTCGCGCTTGATCGATTAGTACTCTGGCGTCGGAGCTTAAGCCCACTATAGCTGCTGCTACGTGGTCGTCAACCTTGAAGATTTTCCATGAATATTCTGCTTCTTCAAGGGGCTCAATGTTTTCTTCTGAGCCTAAAACTACACCTTCGGCGGACTGTATTCCCATTATTGTGGCGCCACGGTTTACTAGCTCCATGGCGTATTCAACTTGAAAGAGCCGCCCGTCTGGTGAGAAAACGGTTATTGCACGGTCATATGCTCCTGGTGCTGCAAATACGGACATAACGTTTAACCTCGCATTACGCTATACGCTTTTGCTCTCTCTCATACAACAACTAAAGTAAAAACCTTTCCCATATAATGATGTTCTATTTCAGAGCTTAACTGATGCGAGCCGCCTCCCCATCCCTTATAAATACGTCAAATTCACCAGAAAACGAACCGTCTAGGCATCGGGAAAAATCGAGGCTGAAGTTTAAGCTTATAAGTTTTCAAAAGGTTTCATCTTTTAAACAAAAGGGGCAGAACCGTGGAAACCGAAGCAGAGTTTGAAGTGCCAACTTGGAATCAAATCTACGCTATGTTGCTCAGCCAAGCGGAAAAAATCCGCTGCAGCGGCTTCAAACCCGACATTATCGTAGGCGTTACAAGAGGCGGATGGGTTCCAGCTAGGGTTCTATCGGACCTTCTCGGAATTCACGCGCTTGCCACGGTGCGAGTTGAGTTTTACTTGGGTGTTGCCGAAACCCGAAACAAGCCCGTACTGACTCATGGTGTTTCCGCGGAAGTGACGAGGAAAAAGGCCCTTTTAGTTGATGATGTTGCTGACACGGGTAAAAGCTTGCGGCTCGCCATAGAGCATCTTCAGAAGCAGGGCACAACAGAAGTTCGAATAGCCACTGTGTACCGTAAGCCCTTAAGCGTGATTACCCCTGACTATTACGAGAAGGAAACTCGGTGTTGGGTGGTTTTTCCGTGGGATGCAAAAGAAACCATCAGGAAAATCTTGGAGAAACGCGGAGAAAACGCGGTTGACGTGGATGCTGCGAAACTTGTAAAGGCTGGCTTGCCCAAACAACTGGTTGAAGAGTTCCTGAAAGAAGCGGGTGAGGCGGAAAATTGCTGAAGTACATCGAGGAAGCTGGAAAATACGTGGAAATCACGGGCTTCAGAAACTTAGGCATCAAGGATGCTGAAGAATTCGTGAAAGCAACCCGCGAGAAACTGCCTCAAAATTCTGATGTTCAATTTTTCGACGCTGAATTGGTGGCTACTTGGCAGCACCTATACTTCGCGGTTTTAAACGCGCTGCTGGCTTTCAAAAACGAGCGGAATATATCCAAAAGCGTGGCGATGGAGGCTATGCTTTACGCGTCTGCTCAACGGCAGATTCGAAAGGCTATAGACTTCATGGGCGTGAAATGCGCCTCCGCGAACGTTGCCGTAGTGATAATCGGTGAAAACGCTGAGTCCGTTGAAGCACTTATGTCTGCGGTTTCAAAACGCGTCGGCAAGAAACCTGATGATGCCGTCCTTAAACTTCTGGACGAGAAGGTGCAAGGTATCCGTGAAGCCTTCGGCGTAACTGAGACAGAACTTGAAACGGTTATGGAAAAAAGCAATGGCGAGCAGGCTTTGGTTAATCTAGTCATCGAAAGAATGGCTTTGCTGGCAACTCAGCTTTAGGCTAGAGCATTTTCTCTTTTATCACGGCTAAAACGTCATCGGGCTTTATGAGTGCCATCCCCGTTAACCCGCCGACGACTTCGATTAGCAGAATCTTGTCAGGGTTTTCCAAGTCAACTTTTCTTTTCGTGCCTGTTGCGGCTGCTTCTATGAAGTCTTTGGAGTGGAGGTTGGTGAAGCGTTTTTCCACTGTGACCCTGAACGTCTCGTTTTCTTCGATGTTGGCGGCAAGTTCAGAGGCTGCACATTTTATTTCGTCTAAATCGGTGGGCACAACTTTTTCGATGGGAAGGATTCGCAGGGCGTAGCGGAACTTGTAGGGATGCTCCTGCAGGATGGCACGGAACCTTTTTATGACGTTGCAGGGGTCGAAGGCGGTTTTTGCCGCTACCAGCCCTCTGATTCCCGTTTTGCCAACCCGCGGCTCAGCGTCTCCTATTTCGTCCTTAAGCAGATAGCTAAGTTCAAAACACATTTGTCTCTCGTTTCCACGTGAAGTTGTGGCTAAAAGGTTGAATTCTTTGAGCACGGTTTTCAGCTTCGTTAACGGTTTGTTTTAGGGGTCAGTGTAGGTTTATGGCTTTTCTCACAGCTTAACGCTCGAAGCCGTCGCCTCACATCATCCCAAATTAGAAGTGGCAGCCCGTGGATTTATCCATTTTGATAGCTTGAGGCGCTTACCGCGATTTAGAAGCGGTCGCTATTGATGTTCAATATTTTTTCATGGAGAAGAATGGGTGTAAAGCGCTTGTTTTCTCGGGACTTTTTGAGGGTGACTACGACAATTGACGAATAAAAATGTTTAAAGCGTTCCAGACTACGCTACACTACATTCAACTACATGCGGAGGTGAGCAGGATGGTGTTTGAGGAAGACGAATGGGAAGAAGGCGAAGACGAAGAGTGGGAAGAAGAGGAATGGTAGAATCCCGCGAGAAAACTGATTTTTTTTACGTTTTTCTTTTCTATATAGGATAGTTGCGCTGTTGTTTTTATGTGGTTTTTCGGGTCCATGTTTATAACTCACCAGTTAAATTCATATTTCGAGTTTGCTATGACCCGAGTTGCTGTACTGGAAACTGATAGGTGTAAAGTGAAAAAGTGCGATAAGGCATGTGTTAGTTTCTGCCCTATGGTGCGCAGTCGAGTGGAAGCCATAAAGATAGAAGGCAACAAAGCTGTGATCTCCGAGGCGCTCTGCAGCGGCTGCGGCATATGCGTCAAAAAATGCCCGTTCAAAGCCATCAGCATAGTGAACCTTCCAGACGAGTTGGATAAAGATTGCAGTCACCGTTTCGGACCTAACTCGTTCAAGCTTTTCAGGTTACCCACGCCCTCGCCGGGCACTGTTCTGGGTTTGCTGGGTCAAAACGGCATAGGCAAAACCACCACCCTGAAGGTGCTGTCGGGCGAATTCAAACCTAATTTGGGACGGTTCGAGGAGCCGCCTGAGTGGAGCGAGATAATCCAGTTTTACAGGGGTTCAACGCTTCAAGAGTATTTCCAGAGGGTAAGCGAGGGCAAGATTAAGGTTGCCCATAAACCGCAGTACGTGGATAAGATTCCGAAAGCCGTTTCAGGCAAAGTCAGCGACCTTCTGGAGAAAGTTAACGAGAGAAACCGTTTGGACAAGTTGGCGGAGGACCTTGAGCTTCGGAAGATTTGGGACCGCCCCTTGGAGGTGCTCAGCGGGGGCGAACTGCAGCGCGTGGCAATGGCGGCTACCCTAAGCCGAGAGGCAGACGTGTACCTCTTCGACGAACCATCCAGCTACCTTGACGTGAAGCAACGTCTGCAAGTAGCCAGAGCCATAAGAAGCCTCAAAGAGCAGCAGAAAACCATAATCGTGGCTGAACACGACTTAGCTATCATCGATTACTTGTCGGATCAGATCTGCGTCTTCTACGGCGATGCAGGCGTCTACGGTGTTGTCTCACACGTTCACGGCGTAAGAACAGGCATAAACATTTACCTGCAAGGCTTCATCCCAGACGAGAACATCCGGTTCCGCAGAGAAGCCATCATTTTCCACGAAAAGCCGCCAGCCGTAAGCGCGGGCGCAGGCGAAACACTGCTTAGCTGGATGCGGCTTGAGAAAACGTTTGAAGGGTTCAAGCTTGTTGCGGAGCCGGGTGAAATAAAGCGGGGTGAAATCATAGGGGTTCTTGGACCTAACGGGATTGGGAAGACCACTTTCGTGAAGATTTTGGCTGGGCTGGAGGCGTCAGATGAAAAGCAGAAGTTTGGCGAGTTATCAGTTAGCTATAAGCCGCAGTATATTGCGCCAGAGTACGAGGGCACCGTTCAGGAGCTCCTCATGAGCATTGCTAAAGAGACGTTCACGTCAAGCTGGTACAAAACCGAGATTCTTGGACCTTTAAGGCTTAACGTGTTGTTGGACAGGAACGTTATGGAGCTCAGTGGTGGAGAACTGCAGAAAGTCGCCATCGCCGCTTGCTTGTCCCGAAAAGCTGATTTGCTCTTGCTGGACGAGCCCAGCGCCTACTTGGACGTTGAGGAAAGGCTGAACATGGCGCGAACCATCCGAAGAGTCATTGAAACCAGAAACGTGCCCGCTTTCGTCGTTGAGCATGACGTGGTAACTCAAGACTTCATAGCTGACAGGCTCATGGTTTTCGGCGGAGAACCCGGCGTGAACGGCACAGCTAACCCGCCTACAAGCCTGAGAGAAGGCATGAACATCTTCCTTAAAGAGATGAACGTTACTTTCCGCAGAGACTCAGTTACCAGACGACCCAGAGTTAACAAGGAAGACTCAAAGATGGACACGTTCCAGAAAGACCTCGGCGAGTATTATTACACGCGCCTGCGGCAGAAATAAAACGTGTTCAAAAACATGAAACCGTAGGGGAAATATGCTTGCAACACGCTTATTTGCGGCGTTTCCTGAAATAGACCAGCAACCCCACGCCGACGACAGCTACTGACGCTGCGGGAGCAATAACTAGCGCTGTTGGGAAGGACGCTTCTACGTTGAAGCTGATTGTTTCTGAGATACCAGTGTTTTCAAACTCATCCCTCGCATACACTGTAACGTTATGCAAACCATTTGACAAACCCTCCAGCGTGGTGTTGCCGTTGACGGTTACGTTGTCTTGCCCGTCCAGACTGTAACC
>Ga0272442_10005868_pt1 | contig 16310 bp, 11 predicted proteins | sample SSMForm2O_FD_200262 | JGI IMG/M metagenome (GOLD analysis project Ga0272442, IMG submission 200262) | Marine sediment archaeal communities from Little Sippewissett salt marsh, Falmouth, MA, United States - SSM-Form-2O | ecosystem: Environmental > Aquatic > Marine > Wetlands > Sediment ...
TCTTGTATTTTACTGCGGACTGATATAATAGAGAGTGCAAGGAGAACAATGTGGTAGCGATAGTGAAGGAAAAATTCGAGGCGGTCTTCAAAAACCCTTTTAAATCAATTTCGAATTTAACTAAATTTGACAACGCCGGAAGATTAATTACAAAAACGTATGCCGATACAGAGAATATAAGCTACGTATATGATAATGGTTCAAGGCTGATTACCATGACCGACCAGAATAACAATGATACCGTATTCACCTATGATAATCTCAATCGCCTGCTCACAAAGACATACGGCTCAAGCGGAACACAAACCTTTGAATATGATCTGGCCGGCAGGATGACAAAGGCAACAGATAACAATGAGGGTAATGAAACTGTTACCAGTAAATATCTGTTTGACAAGGCCGGAAGAATGACATCGGAAGCCCAGGAATTCAATTCCACGACCTGGACCACAGTAAAGGAATTCGACAAGGCGGGTAACATGACAAAGATAACGCATCCTGACGGACGGATTGTAGAGTATACGTACACAGGACTTCATCAGCCGGATGAGATTAAAACTGATGTAGTAGGAACTTCTGCAGTGGATGTTGTGGCGGATTACGACTGGGAATACGACAGCACAGGAGATGCTGACCTGAGGCCGATACTTGAGGCCAAAACGCTGGACAATTGTGTCAGCGGAGGTTATAAGGTTACCCTTGATCTTGAGTATGATGCCATGGCAAGGATAACCAGCTATGAATGGACGCAAAACACAACAACAAAAGTCGGATTTATATACGAATACGATTTAGCAGGAAATTTGACAAAAGCGGACCACCTGCATTCATTTTCCGATGATGAGGTATTCGAGTATGATGCCTGCCACAGGCTGACGCAGTATAAAAAAGGAGCGTCATCGACTCAGGATTGGTATCTGGACGGTGTGTATAACTGGACAAAGTTTGTAGACTACGGCACGACGGAAGAAAGAACTCACAACTCCGTCAATGAAGTAACTGCGATAGATACCAATAATGATGCAGATTTTGAATATGATAAAAACGGGAATCTCACCCAATGGGAGGATGACCCAGACGGAACCCCTGTATTTAAGAAGTTTTATTGGGATGGTCTTAATCGCCTCACAAAAATAAAAGTAGGCAATAATGATGAAGCAATATTCATCTATGACGTCAACAATCAGCGAGTAAGAAAAGAGTATGACTCAGATGATGATGGGGACATTGACACAAATGATGAAACTATTGAATATGTGTGGGCTGACGGTCATGTGGTAGAGGAGTATGTGGACGGATCCATTGACCGGAACTATGTCCATGGGAATATGTTTATCGATGAGCTTATTCTGTTCGACGATGGTACGGATGTATACTATTACTTGCAGGATTTCAGGTATTCTGTATATGCAATTGTTGATGACACAGGAGGCACGCCTAAAACAACCTACAGATATGATCCTTATGGTAAGAGAACTGTAGTCAGTAATCCAGGATCACTGGATAATAGTTATGGTTTCACAGGAAGATACCATGATGATTCTGACGAAACCGACCTGGTCTATTTCAGGAATAGATGGCTGAGTCCTGAGATGGGGAGGTTTATTTCAAGAGATCCTGAGGAATACATTGATGGGATGAATTTATATGTTGGGTGGTTTGTTCCAAACCTGATTGACCCCTTTGGATTAGAAGAAGTTACTCCTTATGAAGCCAAAGGCCGAGATCCGATGGTTTCATTGATAAATGAATGCGAGTGCTGGTGTATTTATGAGCCGGAAAAATGTAAATTCATAGTGAAGTGGGAAGCGTCACTATTCCCAAATGATTCTCTTACGAAAGAAGTTGGTTACGATAAGGAATCGCTTAAGCCATACTATTTCAGATTTATTGTTCCGACTACAATAGAATTGTATCATATTGAAGGGAAAGATGTGACAGGATGTCACTTGCAACAGGATGTCTTTTTATGGGCTAATTATCTTTTAAGACCTTTTAATAAAAAAAGACATACCATCAAGGCAGATGTTTCACGCGCATATCAAACTATTCACCATGCGATAAACTATGGAGGATACTGGTATCAAGATGTGCCTCGAAGAAGAAAAAAATATTTGGAGAAACCTAAATTCCCTCAATGGTTGTGGTTTGAGGCTCATGTTTTTGTAGAAGAAATTCCGAAAGTTGAAACGTGGTGGGGGTTTACCTTTACTGCATGGTGGGAGGGCAAAAAAGGGACTTATGGTTTCATTAGATGGAGAAACAAGAAACTATACCCGTTTTCTCCACTTATTGGAGTAGATATGGAATATTGATTTAAACAAGAGAAAGTAAAATCAAAGAGAACAATTAGTAGAAAAAAAAATCAAAAAGGAGATTATTGATGTCACGCAGTCTAAGTTTTATTTGTTTTACAGTTCTACTCCTAATATTAGGTTGCGGGGAAGAAGGGCAAAAAAAGCAGTCAAAAGAAAACAAACAAGAAGAGCCGGTAAAATACCTCGAAGATTATCTTGATCCATCGAAACCAACAGAATATATAGCACAGCACGCATCATTATATGTTAATTTCCAACTAAAACCTGGAGTTTCTAAAGAAACTGTTTCTTCGGAGATAATTAAATATCTTACAAAAAAGGAAAGCACACGTTCTACAAAGATTGAGACCCAATTTAAAAATGACGAATATCCATTGACCCCTAGACAGATATGGGCTTTGATTTTAGCCGACTTGAACGAAATTAATCTTGAGATACGAATTTTGGGAGATATTGAGGAAAGGGAAAGGAATATTTTGCAGCTATTAGAGAAGATTAGAAACAAAGATAAACGTTTAAAAGAATACAAGCAGGAAGAGCTGGTAAAATACCTTGAAGATTATCTTAATCTTAAAACGGGTATAGGATTTGACGACGAGAGTTCCACATACGATGTTGATGTATGGCTGAAATATGGAGTTCCTAAAGAAGTTGTTACGTCAGAGATAATTAAATATCTTGAGAAAAAGGAAGGTGCATGTTCTACTAATATTGGATCTCAACTTAGCCAAGTATTTCAATATAGAACATTAGATCAACAATTACGTCCCAGAGAATTTTGGGCTTTGATTTTGGCTGACTTGAATGATATGGAACTTGAAATACGCGTTATGGATAATATTGAGGAAAGGGAAAGAAATATTTCAGGACTATTAGAAAAGCTAAAAAGCAAAAATTAAGTTGCCTGTTACGTGTTACGGGTCGAAATCTCGTCGAATTAATTCCTAAATTATTCATCCAACGATTTGAGTCAAAAAAGACCTACTTTCCCACATTACCAGAAATTTTGGAGAGGAAATCAGCCAGTTCCATCAGACGGTTGGCGTGATTTGACCTGTCGAGCCGTAGCTTCTGCGCAAAGGCTGATTTTCTGACGCAGATGATCCGCAGGTGTTTTTCATTCCTTCCAGGTAACCATGACATTTAAAAAATAATTCCAAATCGTTGCTGTGGCAATTCCGATAAAGCTCGCAGCGTAGATAACAAACCCGATCTTATACAGAGAATATGTGATAACATAATTGATCCCTAGGCCGATTCCGCAGATAAGGAAGAACTGGATTATCTTCACCAGTACGGGCTTTTCGACTGCTTCCCTTGCAAATGTCCAGATATTGTTGAGCACGAAATTGCTCAGCATTGATACAAGGATGGCACTGACAATAACGATCCGTATGTCGATTCCCGTAAAATTTTTTCCGAGGAACAATATCAACCAGTTTACCCCGACTCCTGACAGTCCCACAAGGCAGAATTTTAAAAACTTCAATGGAATATATCTTCCAAATATAGAAAGTTCGTATAGGGATACCACGAAGTCTAACATCACCTTTTTATCAAGCTTGCTTGTGCCTGCTTCCCTGGGTTTAAACACATATCCCACCTGGCCTATGGTCTTGTCTTTGGGAAGGTTCTGAATTATATCGTGAATTCAGGGGACACAGTACTTAATTATTAACGAAAACACATTGTCCCAAATAAGATTTATCCGGAAAATCCTTGCATATTTTCTTTATGTAGTATAATAGAGAATGTAAGGAGAAGAATGTGGTAACGATAGTTGAAGGTCAAATTAAAGCCATTCCCAAAGATGCTTTTTGTTCCTATTCAAATCTGACAGAAGCTGACCACCTGCATACATTTTCGGATGATGAGGTGTTCGAGTATGATGCTGCCCACAGATTGACAAAGTATAAAAAAGGAGCGTCATCGACTCAGGATTGGTATCTGGACGGTGTCTACAACTGGACAAAGTTTGTGGATTACGGCACGACAGAAACAAGGACCCACAACTCCGTTAACGAAGTCACGGCCATAGACACCAACAATGACGCGGATTTCCTGTATGATAAAAACGGTAATCTAACAAAATGGACTGATGATCCTCAGGGAACGCCTGTTGTAAAAGAATTCTATTGGGATGATTTGAACAGGTTGACAAAAATTAAAGTGGGCACAAGTGGTGGGACCAACGACGAAGCGATCTTCATCTATGACGTAAATAATCAGCGTGTGAGAAAAGAGTATGATTCAGATGACGACGGAGATATTGACGGCAACGACGAGACCATTGAATATGTCTGGTCGGATGCCCATGTGATTGAAGAATATGTGGATGGTAGTCTCGACCGGAGCTATGTCCATGGAAGTCAATTCATCGATGAGCTTGTCCTGTTTGACGATGGATCGGATGTATACTATTACTTGCAGGATTTCAGGTATACAGTATATGCAATTGTTGATGACACAGGAGGAACACCTAAAACAACCTACAGATATGATCCTTATGGTAAGAGAACTGTAGTCAGTAATCCAGGATCACTGGATGATAGTTATGGTTTCACAGGAAGATATCACGATGACTCGGATGATACAGATCTGATATATTTCCGGAATCGGTGGATGAGTGGGGAAATGGGGAGGTTTGTGAGTAGGGATCCCTTAGAGTATATTGATGGTTATAATCTATATGTTGCTTGGTTTGTTGTAAAAAATATCGATTCGTTTGGTCTTGATAGTTCAGATACTACATGGACACCTGTAACTACACCAAAAGGAAAAATCATTGGTGTAGAATCATCAAAATTCGTTAGCTGTATTGGGTATGCTGCAAAGAGACCCGAGGATACTGCAATAATGCCTGCGACATTTGTGGGGCCATATAGATTGTCTGCAGGTGGTACAACATTAGCACAATTAATGAGCCATTTAAAATACAAGTGTTATCCAAAGATTTCTTATAAAAAATGCAAAGAAAAATGTAAGTGTGATGATTATATGATGGTATATGTATTTATTCCAAATGAAAAAAAGGATACAGCTGAATCGTTTATGAAAGGGGTTGAGTCGGAAACTGGTAAGCCTTATGATCCTTATGAAAACCCTATCACACATCCATATGGCAGTACAGAGATAGCTGTACATGCTTATAGAGGACATCCAAAGGATAATTCATATACACAGAAAACCCTTGCAGAAAAAGGAAAAGCAAAAGATAAGGTTAAGAAGGGATTCCCTGAAGTATATGAATCTTCCGCTTGGCAGAAACAGCAGAATATAAAAACTATAGGTAAATACTGTTGCTGTAAACCATAAAAGGAGAATGTTATGAAAAATACTTACAAATTGGTAATCTTAGTTCTTTTTTGTATAATTGCTAGCTGTAAAATTGCTAACACAAAAGCTTATAGAAATAGTGATACTGATAATGAAGTATTGTTATATATGACAAATGGACTTGAACTTGACTTAAAGTCTATTATTGAAAACAAACCCATTGATTTACCCTTGCATATTATTGTAAGTACTTCTTGCAGACCTAAAAATATCTTAGTAAAAGTATCGCAGAAAGATGTAAGCGATGTAAAATATGTAAACAATTACATGTGTAACGTAAAAGGTTATGAAAAGAAGTATACACTAACGGTAGAGGGTTATACAGTTATTAAGATACCAAAAACATTGAAATCATTTATTCTAGAGATATCATTAGACAATCAAACTTATCGGTCTATTCCTATAATACCAGACATGGAACAAATATCATCTATTGACCCGGATCACCGAATTGCTGAATAGCGTTTTAACGGATGACTTGACTGGTATTTCTTTAAAAATAGATGTTTCATTTTTTTTTTCACCGAGTCGAAAGTCAAAAAATTTTAAGTCGAAGGTAGTCAAAGGATCGGTTCTGAGATGTGATAGGATAGAGTAGCCTTCCTTCGGAAGTAAATCCTATATCGAATATAATCAATCATAGCTCATTCTTTCAAGCAATTAAGTAATTGCTTAAATCAAGCGCATTCTTTCAGATTATCTTAAATAAATTGCACAAAATGCATATAACATTATAGACATTTCCTTTTTTATGGTATTATATGACTTTCTATAGGTGCAATATTGGGTCAAGGAGAACGAGAATGCAAAAGATACTAAGGTGGTTAAAAGAAAACGGCGGCTTTATCCTCGGAACGACAGCCGGGGGAATAATCGTATTTGCAATAGTATTCCTTCCGCCGATCATTAAACATAAAATAAAAAAAGCGAGGGAAAAAGAAGAACAGGCCGCAGACCAGAATAATCCGGATGGCGAAAAGAGCAGCGGAAAAGAGGTTTCTTCTTCTGATGACAGGTATTCGGACCCATTGTTCATACCAGGTCCGGACAGTACCGCGGAACATATTACCTACACAAAGGAGGAAAAAGAGAAGATTGACTTTGTAAAAACAGCAATCGATCCTTCGGAATATGGAAAGAAGCCTGAAAAAGGGATCAGGAGGATACCGCAGGCGGAAATACCGATAGAAGAGGCTGTCAGATGGAAAGTCAGGCTGGGAGGGAGTGTATGCGGAAAGCCGATCGTATGCAGGAACTCTCTGTATATAGCGTGCAGCGATTTCCAGGTTATATCCCTTAAAAAGGAGACAGGAGAAGTAATATCAAGATCAAAGACATGGTCCCAGCCCATACAGAGCCCGATACTGGGCAGGGGGCTTTTATACGTTGTACAGGACAAAGGAAATATATCAGCATTCAGCATAAGCAGCGGCAAGCGTGTATGGAACCACAGGCTCAGGAATTTCTTCGACAAGAAAACGAGATCGCCTCTTGATGCGTTCGGTGTAACAGTATACAGGGACAGCGTATTTGTATCCATTCCTAAAAGCGGACTGTATGTCCTGTCCGGAGGAAAGGGCACGATAAAAAAGATCATAGAGATAGGGTTCCCGAACAGCAACTACCCTCCCGAGATCAGGGGAAGCCGGGCATATTTCACTGCGGAAAACGGGAATACGGTGTGCATGGACTGGTCGAAAAAGGAGACGGTATGGACAGAGCCGGGCATAAGCGGAGAGACCATGTTCCTTACATACAAGCAGGGAAAACTGTATACGGGCACGAACTCCGGCCAGATATATAAAATAAATGCGGAAACCGGAAAAACGGAATGGGAAGTATCTGTAGACGGAGTGCCGCAGAATGAGATATGTTTTGACAAACGGAATGTATATATAACGAGCGACTACCTGTATTCCATTGACATAGGCAGCGGAACGATCAACTGGAAATTTCCCGAGGACAAGCTTGCTTTTGCGCGCGGAGCGCCAGTCGAAGATTCAAAGAGTGTCTTCATTGCAACGCAGGGAGGGGTGATTTACAGAGTAGACAAGAAAGCAGGATTGCCTGTGAAGAAATACGAGGTAAACGCACAGATCCGCAACCCGATAGCGATAGATGAGTCGCTTGTGTTTGTATCCACTACAAATAAAGAGATTATGGCGATCAATGTAGAATAGGCAAGTGTGGATTGCGGAGTGCGGAACGCGGGATAGAAAATAAACAAACAACATCATAAGCGAATAAATCCAGGGCACAGGAAATAAAAGATGGTAAAGCTGAAATACAAGAATCCTGTATTTATTATTTCTGCGATTCTGATTGGTATTTATATCCTCACGCATGTACTAATTCTATATACTGGCAGATACACGTGTGACGAGGGAAATTACCTTTACTCATCCACACTGGCAATAAAGGGCCAAGTTCCGTACAAAGACTTCGCCTTTTGGCAACCTCCTGCAATGCTGTATGTGTATGGCATAATCAGTGCTGTATTCGGTCATTCCCTTGCTGTAGCACGGTGGTTTTCATTTCTGTTCGGATTGGCAGCGTTGATACTCATGAGCCTTATAGTATTTAAAAAAGGGAACAAGCATTCACTTATACTGCTTCTCATACTCATATCCCTTAATCTCAGTTATTCGTTCGACACTACCAATGTAAAGACCCAGTCACTTTCAATATTCGTATACACGCTTGCTTTATACTGTGCCGTATGCGGGAAATCATGGAAAGTGAAATATATACTATCATCTTTAATAATGGCACTTTCAGTTGGTGTGCGCACAACCATGCTTCCCGCGGTTATTCTGTTCCCATTCTATCTCTATTTTGAAAGCGGCCGTAACAAGAAATACCTGAAACTGTCCCTTGCATCCGTATTCGGTACCATGGTGGCCGGTTTTGCCTTCTTTTATATAATAAGTGGGACAAAGGTCTTGTTCGGCTTGTGGGGGTTTTTCAGACTTACAACCACTCATGTATCAGTATTCGATGCATGGTATTTCAAGGATTTGCTCGGAAACCAGTTTGTGTGTTACAGTTTGTTTGTAGGAGTACTTGTTTATTTGCTATATATAGCAATAACAAACAGGAAGTTCCAAATCCTAAACTCCAATGAAATTCCACACTCGGATACTCCGCACTCCGCAATCCGCGTTACGCATTTGCTTGAGCACTATCCACTTGAGTTCTACTGCCTGGCGGCATATCTCTGTATCACTCTCATCCATTTCACAGCACCTATCAAATACCCCACGCACCAGACAACAAACATGCCTCTTATGGTGATGTTTATAGCATTGACTGCAGGAAGGTTCCTTGCAAAGGTCGAGCTCAGAAAGGCAGTGGCAGGCTATATTGTTGTGATACTGCTTTCTCTCGGGTCAATGGTATTCCAGGAATATCCGGTTGACAGAAGCGGCGGCAAGTTTCCTCTAGCGGAAATAAAGCAGATGGCAAAGGTTTTAAAGCCTTATGTAGGGGAGAATGGTGAAATATTCACATTCGACACGATTATCGCGTATGAAGGCGGATATAAGCTTCTGCCAGGCCTTACAATAGGAGTGGAGAACCATTTCGGTGGATTCGGAATGTCCACCGAAGACTGCAGGAAATACAAAGGCGTTGACAATTCTATAATCAAATCCTATTTTGAGAACAGGGAGGCAGACGTTCTGATAATGCAGCAGCGGGAGATCTATTTTATTAAGAAGGACCAGTCAGGTGTGTCAATGGATGAGCTGATGCAGACGCTCCATGCCAATTATGAGAAGATAGTGGAGTTCGATAAGTTTGGGCAGTTCAAGCAGAAGACGTTTTGTTTTGCGAAGAAAAACAGATAACCACGAAGACACAAAGGCACAAAGCAGTTAAGAGTTACAAGTTAAAAGGAAAGGAAGATAAAAAGGTTAATAATGGCTGATAAACCATCCACTCGCCACGTGCCACCCGACACTCGTCACTCTGAGATATTAATCTCAGTAGTAACTCCAACATACAACGAAGCAGAGAATATCGGGGTTCTCATATCCAGAATTTCAGAAGTACTGAAGGATATTCCTCATGAGATAATTGTATCAGATGACGATTCTCCTGATGAGACATGGAAGATCGCGGAAGATATTTCAAAAAAGAATCCGAATGTCAAGTGTCTGCGGAGAATGGAAAACCGAGGGCTGTATCCTGCTGTGCTTGATGCATTCGAAATCGCAAACGGGAAATACCTTGCCGTGATAGACGCTGATCTTCAGCATGATGAGACGAAGCTGCCTGATATGCTTGCAGAGATAGAAAATAACGGGCACGGTCTTGTAATAGGGACAAGATATGCAGAAGGGGGCGGTACAGAAGGATGGAGCGGAACACGACTGTTTATTAGCAAAGCGGCTAACTTTATCGCAGGCATGCTCATGAAGCGGAGATGCTCGGACATGATGAGCGGATTTTTCATGATAGAACAGGCGACATACAAGCAGATTAAAGAAAAGCTCAATCCCCGCGGATTCAAGATCCTCATGGATATTATCCAGAACCTTCCCAAAGACAAGGCCATAGGCCAGGTGCCGTATATATTTAAACCGCGAGAACAGGGGACAAGCAAACTCGATAAAAAGGTGATGTTTGACTTTCTGGTATCCCTGTATGAGCTGTCAATAATCGGAAGATATATTCCATTGAAGTTTTTTAAGTTCTGCCTTGTGGGACTGTCAGGAGTAGGAGTAAACTGGCTGATATTGTTCCTTGGAAAGAATTTTACAGAGATCGACATACGGATCGTTATTGTCAGTGCCATCCTTGTGTCAATGCTGAGCAATTTCGTGCTCAACAATATATGGACATTTGCAAAGGAAGCAGTTGAAAAGGCGATACTGGTGAAGATAATCCAGTTCTTCCTTATCTGTGGAATCGGTGCAGGGATAAATTATGTTATAACCTATTCCCTGTATAAAATAGACTTCCTAATCTATTTTGCGAGTTTCCTGGGAATCGCAGCGGCAACGATCTGGAACTATGTACTGAATTCCCTTGTAACCTGGCGGGATGAGAAGAAAACCTGCTTGAATACCTAAAGGATTATATACAGGAAAACAGTGGAAAATCAAGTAGAAAAAGAAGAGTCGTTATCTGAAAACAGCCTCTATTCCAAGCCTCCTTTTACACATATATATGCAGGCCTTGCAGCACTGGCAATACTTCTCCTTTTCTTCACACGGGTATTCGGCTCAGACATAATATACGGGAGCGATGTATTTCTTGACTTCTTCTTCAAGCGTGCATACGGATTTGGGGAAATGCTCAAGGGAAACATCCCCTTGTGGAACCCTCACCAGTTCTGCGGGTACTCATTCGTCGGGGCATATCAGAGCGCATTATTTTACCCGCTGAATCTCATCTTTCTCATATGGAATCCTGAAACAGCACTGGCCCTGAGCACATTCCTGCACCTGTTTCTTGCATGGTTGGGCATGTACATCTACATGTATCACCTTACAAAGAAAAGCTTCCCGTCATGCATGGCAGGGTTGGTATTCATGATGAGCACGATCATCACCAGCAGGGTATACGCCGGCCATATCACAATCCAGTGCTCGTATCCCTGGATCCCCTTCATCATCCTTGTGCTCGACAAATCACTGAGGAACAGGTCTCTTGCATGGGCATGCACAGGAAGCCTGTTTTTCGGGATGCAGATCCTCGCAGGCTATCCCGGAATGGTGTATTATACATCACTCCTGGTATTCATCTATTCAATGGGCTGGCTCTGGTGCAGGTTTTGGGAAAACAAAACCGTTAAAACAGTAATCAGGTCCCTGTGGCCCGGGTTTGTCATAGGAGTGGGAGGAGCATTAGTCGCAGCAATACAGCTTCTGCCGACATATTTCCATGCACAGCATTCTGTGCGGGCCGGAGGCGTGACCTATGAATTCGCGTCAAGCTTTTCATTTCCACCGGAGAGTTTTATAACATACATTGCTCCTTACTTTTTCGGGAGCATGGCTGATTCACCCTACTGGGGTAGATGGTTTCTGTGGGAGTATATACCGTATATTGGAATTTTACCGCTTGTTTTCCTTATCATGGGAGCATTCAGGGGAAAACAAGCGGAGGGCAAAATATCGAGTGTCGGGTGTCGAGTGGATGAAAAAGAAGAACAAACCACAAGTGAAAGAGAAAACCCGTTACCCTCGCCACTTGCCACTCGGTACTCCCAACTCGAACGCAGTGAGAGTCGGTTACCTCTCTTCATGGCGCTTGTCGGGCTGTTTGCAGCGCTGATCGCATTAGGAGGATATACGTGGTTTTTTAAATATGTTTACACGTATGTTCCCGGCTTTTCACATTTACGAGGACATTCAAAGATATTGTTTCTATTCTCCTTTGCAGGTGCAGCAGGTACCGGATTTATGGTGCACGCCCTACGGGAAAACAGAGAACAATATTTCTTTCTTCTAAAGAAAACATGGAAAATACTGGCCGGTATCGCAGTCATTCTCTTAATTATATATGTGATAAGCACAGAATCCGAAGGGGGGAGATCACTCTTCTGGAAAGTAATAGTTAATAAAGTATTGCATCTGAAAGACGATGTCGGTCCTAATGTTGATATCAAAAACGAAGACTTCATTAAAAAATCCTACACTACTGCACGGTCAGCGGTTTTAATCGCGTTAATACTTGTAGCCATGAGTGCAGGGCTTTTCAGACTGCTTCTTACCGATTTTAAATACAGCCGGATATTGCTCTCAGTAACCATAGCAGTGCTGATTATTGCCGACCTTTTCTGGGCATCCGGAAGGTATATTACAGGAATTTCGGACTGGAAATACCGCTTCGATAGTGAAATCGTGAAAGCGTTGCGGTCGGATTCCGTTGTACCGACAAGGATCGCATCGTTACGCCATACAAAGGACCTGTCATCAGGAAGCCTTGATAATATCTCCCATGTGGGAGGCTATGATCCTGCTCTGAGCGGGCGGTATGTGGAATACTGCAACGTAATGTCAGGCAAGGATCCTGATGAACCGACTATTGTGTCAACTCCTATCCGGCCAGGAAAACTGTTAAGGCTCATGGGTATTACACATGTACTTGCGTCCTATGAAAAGCCGATCTATCCGGCCTCCAGGAAAGTGTTATCAAAGCGCGGTGCATTCAATCTGTATAAGATCAATAATCCTGTACCTCGGGCATTCATTGTACATAACGTACATGTTATTCAGGATAAAAAGGAACTGCTTGATAGGCTTGCAAAAATCAGTCCGTTGAAAGAGGGGGTAGTCGAATCCGATATCGGATTGAAGGTCAAACCTCTTCCCAAAGGGGGAAAGGACGAGGTAGAGATTACAGGGTATTCTGCGCATGAAATATCCATAAAAGTAGATGCCTGCTCTGCCGGCCTTCTTGTGCTTACTGACACGTATTATCCGGCATGGAAAGCAAAAGTGGACGGTAAGCCTGTAGAGATCATCCCAACGGATCACCTTTTCAGGGGTGTGGCAGTTTCGAAAGGGGAACATGAAGTAGTTTTTTACTACGACAAAAGCCTTTTTACAGCAGGATGTTTTGTGTCCCTTTTTTCGTTTTGTGTTTTATTGGGACTTATATCGGGGAATTTTATACGAAGGAAGTTTAAAAAGGAAATTCTAAGCACGAAACCCTAAGCTCTAAACAAATTCAAATGACAGAAAAACAAAATTCAAAACAGTATGATCTTGAAGATAGAACATTTAAGTTCGCAAAAGATATCCGTAATTATGTAAAAAAGCTGAAAAAAACAGCTTCTAACAGAGAAGATATAAGGCAGCTTATTAAATCTTCTGGATCAGTAGGGGCGAATTATATAGAAGCCAATGAAGCACTTAGTAAAAAAGATTTCAGAATGAGAATAAAGATTTGCCGGAAAGAGGCAAAAGAGAGCAGATATTGGCTGCGTTTGCTTGATGTTGGGGGCGATAATTCGATAGAAAAAGAACGATCTGGTTTTATTCGGGAAGCAGAAGAATTAACTCATATTTTCGGGGCAATTATCACAAAAAGCGAATGAAATATTTTGTTTCGGATTTCGGTCATTAGAATTTTGAATTTGTTTAGGATTTAGAAATTGGGATTTAGGATTTAACAACTATGGAAAGCAAAATGGGTAAGCTAAAAAAGAAAGACTTCTATTATTGCATTGCAGCCATAGTTGTCTCTCTTATTATTTATTTCATTACCCTTGCTCCTACGATAACGTCAGAGGACAGCGGGGAGCTGGTTGCTGCAGCATACACCTGCGGTGTTGCACATCCTCCGGGATATCCGCTGTGGACGATTCTGGGGAAGCTGTTCACGTTAATCCCCGCATCAAACCCTGCATGGCGCGCAAACTACATGTCCGCCTTTTTCGGAAGCATGACAGCAGGGCTGATATATATCATCTGTGTGCTACTCTCAGCGCACAGACTTCCTGCGGTAGCTGCAGCACTGTGCCTTGCATTTTCAAGAAGGTTCTGGTCGCAGTCCGTCATAGCGGAGGTATATACCCTTAACACGTTTCTGTTCTGCGGAATCGTTGTCTTTCTCCTGTTATGGAAGGATTCAAAAAAGGACAGGTACCTTTATCTCGCCTCTTTTATGTACGGCCTGAGCCTTACAAACCACTACATGATCATGGTGATAGTCACCCTGCCCCTGATAGGGTACGTGATCTGGGTCGATCCGAAGATATATGAAAAATGGAAAATGCTCCTTATATGCACAGGCATCGTACTTGTAACACAGGTAATATATATCTACCTTCCGATTGCAGCCTCAAACGATCCCCTCATGAACTGGGGAAACCCTGATACCTGGGAGCGATTTAAAGCCCACGTGACAAGGAAAGAATACCGAAAGCTCGATTTCGGTGCAAAAATAACACCTGCTGTCAAGCTCTACTTTATAGGGCATTTTCTCTATCTTCTGTGGCTTCAGTTTACGCCCTATATTCTGGTTCCATTCACACTGCTGGGATGGGCTGTATTAAAGACACAAAACAAAGAGCGGTGGCTCTTTGCAGGTACAGTTATATTCAACTCAGTTATTCTGCTTCTCATAATAACATTCACCATAGAAGCTGACAACCTTTCCCGCGTAGAGGAATACTACCTTCCCGCGTATATCTGCTTTGCCATAGTTATTGCCATGGGATTATCCAGAATTCCTGATTACTTCAAAAAAGAATGGCAGCAAAAGACAGCTCTCGGACTGACACTCCTGGCCCCTGTATTTCCCTTGCTTGCACACTGGGAATTCAACGACCTTTCACAATACTGGCTTGCGTACGACTACAATACAGCCATTATGAAATCCCTGGAAAAAGACGCTATATACTTTCCCTCGGCAGACTTCAACTCGTTTCCAGTTGTCTATCTTCAGGCAGTGGAACAGATGAGGCCGGACATTATCCTCGGAAATGTAACAGGGAACGTATCCCTTGCTGCAGAAGAATATGTGCATTCGATAAATCCTGAGATAAATGTAAAAAAGCAGGTAGCAGAAATGCAGAGGGAGATGATATTCAAAGGGAAACGTCCGGTCTTTTTTACGGCAAAAAGCGATATAAAGATCATGGGGGAATGCAGGCTCGATCCGTGGGGTTTGGTCTACCGTGTGCGTCCAAGAAAAACAGAACCCCTGAAAGATACTCCCGACATATTCAAAGAGGAGATACTCAGAAATCTAACTATTCCCACATCCCTTGACGGAATGGGAGAATCGATTATATCAAACTATTACTTGATGTGGGGGGAGAATCTGATACAAAAAGGTGATAAAAAAGGAGCAGAAGAAAAATTTAGACGTGCCGCAAAGTATACCGAGACAAACAAGGAGGGCCTGAACAACATCGCAGGCACATGCGCTGAGCACGGCTTTACCAGACTGGCAGAGGAATTGTTCAGGGAATCTGCAGACCTGTATCCTGAATACCTGTTCGCCAGACGCAACCTTGCTAAACTCCTGCAAAACCAGGGGAGGCTCAGGGAAGCTCTCCAGATCTACAGGGAACTTAAAGACCTTGAGCCTGAAGAAAAAACGCTCGAATCGCTTCAGAGAACAATAGATGCGATGGAACAGGCAATACAGGCACAGACAAGGCCTCAACCGAAGAAACGTGACCTTGACGCAATGCTCAGACAGGTTCTTGAAGAGCTTGAAACGGACAGGAATAATCCTGCTCTTTACAACAACCTCGGCAACATATATGCAGAAAAGGGGGAGGCAAAGAAGGCGCTGGAAGCCTATCACAAAGCCATAAAGGCAGACCCGAAATATTACAAAGTCTACAGGAACCTTTCCATATTTTATAAAAGAGTCTTAAAGGACGAGGAACGGTCAAAGTATTATATGGACAGATATACCATGCTTAAGCGATTAGAATCCAGCAAAAAACAACCAAAGCATGGAAAAAGGTGAGCAATTGATAATGTATCAGTTGGAAATATTAGTTGTTAATATTAATAAAGCGATAGATTTGTGACCTTCTAGAAATTCCTTGACTTGATCTGCAGGGGATCTATAATGAACGGGCTTTCTGACAGCTGCTTTTTTGGAGACGGGAAATGACTGATAAACAGGATACACAGGACTGGACGGGCAGGGTCGGAAACCGAGCCCAGCTCGGTGGGATCG
>Ga0272442_10005869_pt1 | contig 16310 bp, 13 predicted proteins | sample SSMForm2O_FD_200262 | JGI IMG/M metagenome (GOLD analysis project Ga0272442, IMG submission 200262) | Marine sediment archaeal communities from Little Sippewissett salt marsh, Falmouth, MA, United States - SSM-Form-2O | ecosystem: Environmental > Aquatic > Marine > Wetlands > Sediment ...
TGTGGTTTGGGAAGGGCGTTGGGCAATGAAGATCCTCAAGACGCTGTCGGAGTTCAGCCAGGTTCGCAGAGGCAGTGTGCTGACGATTGGCAACTTTGATGGGGTTCACGTGGGCCACCGGGAGATATTCCGTACGGCTCGAGACATCGCCCGCACTCACGACACCGAGATGGTCGTCATGACGTTCGAGCCTCATCCCGTGGCGGTCCTGCACCCCGAGAAGGCTCCCGCTGTCCTGACGCCTTTGCCCCTCAAGCTCCATCTGCTGCGCGAGTTCGCCGACGATTGCATCATTGTCCTCCAGGACAACCAGGAGTTGCTGAGCCTGGGGCCTGAGGACTTCGTCGACAAGTTCCTGATGGCCAGCATCGCGCCCTGTGCGATTGTCGAAGGCGACGATTTCCATTTCGGAGCCAAGCGGGCCGGCGATATCGAGACGCTGCGCCAGTTCGGTTCTCGCAAGGGTTTCGAGGTTGCGGTGGTCTCGCCCAAGCACATTGAATTGCCCACCGGACAGGCGCTTCGCGTCTCCAGCACGATGATTCGCTACATGCTCGAGAGCGGACACGTAGCCGAAGCCGCCATCGCGCTGTCCCGTCCTTACCGGCTCATCGGGCCCATTGTCTCGGGCTGGGGTCGTGGTCGCAAGCTGGGCTTTCCGACGCTGAACATGGGCAAGCCCGACCAGATCATCCCGGCCGAGGGAGTCTACATGGGATACGTCACCCTGTGCCCCACTCCAGAGGCGATTCTGGCCGAAGCGCATCGCCTCCCGGCCGTCTTCAGCATCGGCGAGGCCAGAACCTTCGGCGACGAGCATCCCTTGTTGATCGAGGCACATCTGCTCGTCGACGCGGTCCCGGACACGACCGGCCATTGGATGGCCATGGACTTTCTACGCCATCTGCGCCACCAGCACAAGTTCACCGGCCCCGAAGAACTCGTTGCCCAGATCAGCAAGGATTGCGATCAGGCCAGCGCGGTGTTCGAAGAACGCGCCGAAGGAGATGGAAATGAGTAAGCCAAGACACATCGTACTGGGCGTCCACATTACCGACCGTGTGCACCACGCCCACGCCGTGCAGGACCTGCTCACGGAATATGGCTGCAGTATCAAGACCCGCATCGGTCTTCACGAAGTGTCGGATCAGTTCTGTTCGCCCAACGGACTGCTGCTGCTCGAAATGGCGGGTGATGAAAAGCCCGTTTTCGAGTTCATCGACAAGCTCAACGCCGTTGACGGAGTGGATTCGCAGCAGATGATCTTCGACCACGACTGACCGGCCCCGACCCACTACGCAGTTGCAGCCAGTGCGTGAACCCGTATAATGCCTCAGACGATCTGGCTGGGGGCGGTCTCTGTCCGGATCTCGCTTCCTTGCTTCCGATGGCATGAAAGGCATTTGATGACGAATACCGATGGGTATCAACAGGCCCAACAACTGATCCAAAAAGCCGGCAGCATCCTGATCACAACGCATACCCGACCCGACGGCGATGCCTGTGGATGTGTTGCCGTAATGGCCGAGGCGCTCAGAGCCCAGGGCAAGACCGTTCGCCCCGTTTTTCTCTCTCCGGTTCCCGACTGGTACGCGTTTCTGTTCGACGAAGACCTCCCAATCCTCGCGACCGATGAGGATGTGGACAAACTAATTGGCGGCGAGTTCGGCACGTTCGATCTGGCTGTCATTCTCGATACCAACAGCAACAGCCAGTTGCCTCGCTTCGAACGCTATCTCAGACAGACGGATGTGCCGGTTCTGGTCTTCGACCACCATGTGACCTCCGACGCTCTGGGCCAGGTGGAGCTTGTCGATACCAAGGCGGCGGCCGCGGGGTTGGTCGTGTTTGACTTCCTCAACGCTGCCGGTTGGCCCATCACCAAGAAGATGGCCGAGGCGATGTTTGTCGCCATCGCCACCGACACCGGATGGTTTCAGTTCAACAACACCGACAGCCGCACGTATCGCCGCTCAGCGGATCTGATTGACCTGGGCGCCGAGCCGGCCCAGATTTACGATAAGCTATACCACAATTTCTCGTATCCCCGCTTCAAACTGATGCACGGAATGCTCGACAATCTCGAACTGCACCTGGACGGCCGATACGCTGTTCAGCACATCCTCCAGGGCGACTTCGCCCGCGCCGGTGCGACCTATCAGGACACCGAGAACCTGATCAACGAATGCCATCGACTTGGCTCGGTCGTTGTCTCAGCGCTGCTGGTGGAACTGGCAGACGGGCGCGTACGTTGTTCGCTGCGCAGTCGCGGGGCGGTCGATGTCAGCGAGATCGCCACCAAGTTCGGTGGCGGGGGCCACAAGATGGCCGCCGGAACATTCCTCCCGCCTCCCATCGAAGATGCCAAGCAGTTGATCTTCAACGAAGTCGCGCAGCGACTCGGGTGATGCGTCAGTGTCTTGCCGGCGAGAAGGGGCCCCGTCACTGCGGCAGGCGCCAGACCAGACCCGCGCCGAAGAACCAGTCGTCGGCTGCCTCGGAGACGCCCACGCCACCCAGAACATCAATCTGGAGATTGTCAGCCAGGGCGTAGGTAAACCCCCCGTCGATAGAATTGGCCGGCTTGCCTTGCCCGGTAAGCGCTTCGCCGAAGAATTCCACGAACGTTCCCAGTTCATTCGTCAGTGCGACGCCCAGAACCACGGTGTAGGCCACAGAGGCCTTCGTGTCACGATCGCCCACGGCGTCTTCTTCGCTGGCCCAATTGGCCGCCACGTTGTAGCCCAGGCCCAGCACCTCAGTGAGCGTATGCTCGCATGCCAGACGAAGCGAAGGGTCGAACCGTTCGCTGGACATCGCCCCGGCGCCTGTGGGTAGCGTCGTGCCGGCGATCACCGCTGTCTTGGGAGTCCAGCCTGCTTCTTCCCAGAGCTTCCACTTGAGCCCGATATCGAGGTCGGCAGCGCCGTCGCTGGTCACCGATGTCGCCCCCGGTCCATCCACTTCCTCCCAGACGTATCCGCCAAAGCCAAAGCGAAGCTCGACGTGGTCTGCGAGCCCCACGCGAACGAGCGTCTCGGGAAGCGAATCAGAAGTGACATCAATGGCCTCATCGTCCTCGGCATGCGTCCAGCCAAACTCGAACTGCACGTAGCCGGGCCGAACAGTCTCGCTCGACTCAGTCTGATCGGGCCGGTCCGTCACCAGCTCGGGCACCGTTCCACCGGCGTAACCGGCCGACGCCAGGCCGAACAACAACACAGCAGCAACAGCCAAATGACGCAGCCTTTCAGGCATCTGTGACATCGAGAATCTCCCCTGAAACAAATCCATCGTTCGTTCCAACGCACATCTCTCCACGATGCCTCAATACCATCTTCGCAGAGCCTGCACACCTCTTTTTCGCTTGATCGATTGGTACGGTACTCGATAAGGTTGGGTTCACGTCGATGGGGCAATTCTGAGAAAACGAGGGGACACGCTGTGGAGAGACTGACGGACATGCCGAATATCGGAGCCGTTCTCGCAGAGAAGCTATGTTTGGCAGGGATCGAGACGCCGGCGGATCTGGAACGTCTTGGCAGTGTCGAGGCGTTGCGACGTGTCCAGCAGGCATCCTCTGAGGACCTTCCCTGCCGCAGCATGCTATGTGCCCTGGAGGGCGCCATTCGCGGCGTCCGCTGGCATGGTATCCCCCTTGTCGAGCGAGACGAGCTTTGGCGCCGCTACCGAAGTCAGAGCAATCAGTGAGTGACCACACGATGAATCGAAACGTTGAGATCAAGGCCAAGGTTGCTGATCTTGAGGCCATTGAACGCCGGACGCAAGCGCTGGCCGACACCGGGCCGATCGTGCTGGAGCAAGAGGACACGTTCTTCGCCTGTGGTCACGGCCGGCTGAAACTGCGCCAGTTCGGCCACGCGGGAGAGGCCGAATTAATCTACTACGAGCGGCCGCCATCGACCGGACCCAAGGAAAGCAAGTACCTCATCCATCGCACGGCAGAGCCCGCGCAACTGAAGGCCGTGCTGGCCGCCTCCCTGGGAATTCGCGGCGTCGTCCGCAAACGCCGTACCCTCTACCTGATCGGTCCGACCCGCGTGCACCTCGATCGCGTGGAGGGCCTTGGCGACTACGTCGAGTTGGAGGTTGTCCGGCAGCCTGGAGAAACGACGAGTCAGGGCGTGGCCATCGCACACAATCTCATGGACGAACTCGGCATCCCGCATGAAACGCTGCTGGAGAAGGCCTACATCGATCTTCTGGAGTGATCCGTGGCAGGCAATCCACCCGTTGCGCGGTGTCCTTAAATCAGGAGAGGCGGTTGCCCCGCACGGCAAATCTGTTATAGTCCTCCATGAGAAGACGCCCCCTCGACGCCGACAGCCACCGCGGCGCCTGGGGCTGGCTCAGGTCAGACGCACGATCGGTATCCGAGGAGCATAGCAATGCGACATCTCACGGACATCAGGGCGTTGGCCGTAATGGTCGTTCTGCTGGGCAGTCTGCTGACGAATGGGACCCGAGGCCAGGATGGTCTTTGGGTAGCCTCTCCTGACGGGAGAATCAGAGTCAACATGCGCGTTGCCGCCAAGGGCGGTGCCCACCCGGCAGGCCGCCGGTTCTACTATTCCGTCACGTACATGGACAAGCCCATCCTGTTGGAAGCGCCGCTGGCCCTCGACATCCAGGGTGTGCCCGGCCTCGCAGATGACGTGATGATCTTCCGAAGTCAACGCCGCGTACTCAGCGATGCCTGGCATCATGTCTGGGGCAAATGCGATGTGGTTCGCGATGAGTGTGACGAGCTGCGCGTCACGCTTCAATGTCGCGCCGATGCGTACCGGACCATGGACGTGATCTGGCGCGTCTACAATGATGGAGTGGCCTTTCGCTTCTTCCTGCCCAGGCAGCGTGACGTCAGGAAATTCAACCTGACGGGCGAGTCCTCCTGGTTCCGTTTTGCGGGAGATCACCAGGTCTGGGCCGCCGATTATGGCCAGTTCGCCTCGCATCAGGAGGCGGAGTTCCCCGAATGCCGCCTGTCGGACATCAAGCCCGGCGGGATCTACGGCTTGCCGTTTCTGGTCCGGGCAGGCGACAGGGCATGGGTGGCCGTCACCGAGGCGAACCTGACCGACTGGGCCGGCATGTACGTCACGGCTGTGGCAGGCATGCCCCATACTCTGCGTACGCTGCTCTCGCCGCGCCTGGACAATCCCGGCGTCTGTGTCACCTCCCGCACCCCGCGCTACAGTCCATGGCGTGTCATGATGATTGCCTCACAGCCGGGCGATCTGATCGAGTCAAACCTGATCGCCAACCTGAACAAGTCGTGCGCGATCCGCGACACGTCGTGGATCAAACCGGGCCGCTGTGCGTGGGATTGGTGGTGGTCCGGGAGCTACGCGCCGGACGCTGGCTTCAAGTTGGGCCCCAACGACAAGACAATGAAGTACTTCATCGATTTCGCCGCCGAGATGGGCTGGGAATACCAGCTTGTGGATTGGCAGTGGTACGGCCCACCCTTTGCCGACGAGGTCGGCGGCCCGGCCCATCCGACCAGTGACATCACCAAACCTGTTCCCGGCATCGACATCCCTTCGCTGGTCCAATATGCCAAAAAGAAGAACGTTCGCTTGTGGATATGGCTGCACTGGGACCACGCGGACAAGCAAATGACCAGAGCCTTTCCCTTGTTCAAAAGGTGGGGCGTCGCCGGTGTGAAGATCGACTTCATGGCACGTGACGACCAGGAAATGGTCAATTACTACCATCGCGTGATCAAGGCGGCAGCCAAGCAGCACCTGATGGTTGACTTCCACGGTGCCTACAAGCCCACCGGGCTAAGCCGGACCTATCCGAACCTGATGACGCGCGAAGGCGTGTTGGGCAACGAGTACAACAAGTGGTCCGACCGGGTCACACCGGATCATTGCCTCACGCTGCCGTTCACGCGTATGTTGGCCGGCCCTATGGATTTCACTCCGGGTGGCTTCCGGCACGCCACCAAGGATTCCTTCAAGATCGTTGGGGGCGATGCGCCGGCCCCCATGGTATTCGGGACCCGGGCGTTCCAACTGGCAATGATGGTAGTCTACGAGAGTCCGTTACAGGTGCTCTGCGATACGCCCTACGAGTACCGCAGCAGTCCCGCCGGGGCCGATTTCCTCAAGATCGTTCCAACCACCTGGGACCAGACGCGCGTGCTCAATGCCCAGGTAGGCGATTGCATCACCGTGGCTAGACGGTCCGGCGACGAATGGTTCGTTGGCTCGATGACAGACTGGACGGCGCGAGACCTCAGCATTCCCCTTGGTTTCCTCGGCCGGGGCAAGTACCAGGCGACGATCTGGGCCGATGGCGGCAAAGCAGACGAAAAGCCGGCCTCGCTTACCAAGGCAACGCGCACGGTGACCAGAGCAGACCGTCTTACCGCCATCATGGCTCCCGGAGGCGGGCAAGTCATCCACCTGCGACCCGTTCCATAGAACTCAGGGCATCTCTCATTCACAGTCCATCGCTGTTGATGTCGAGACATTCGATCCACGACCGCCAGACTTCCTTGACAGAGCCCCGGCCAGATCTTAAGCTGGAGGACAGCCCTGTCGGAGAGACAACGTGCTGAGACGCCGACGGGACACGACGCCGAGACCGAAGCCGGCACGTACCGCGCAACAGGGGGAGCAAGGGCAGAAGATATGCCGCTCTGGCACAACATCGGGGAACTGATGGATTACTACGTCCCTCCGATGCCATCGGTCTATTGGGTCGATATCACCCGGCTCTGCAATCTCCGCTGCATCATGTGTCCCCAGTCACGCGGCCTGACGCGGCGAGAACCGAAGATGTCCATGGACCTGTTTCGCCGTATTGTCGATGAGGTGTGTGGAGAACGTCCCTTGCTCAAGCTCTACATGTCCGGCGAGCCATTTTTGCACGATCGACTCTTCGACATGATCGACTACGCCGCGCACCGTGGTTGCCAGACCATGATTCACACCAACGCCACGATGCTCACCGAGAGCGTATCCGAGCGGCTGCTCTCTTCCCCACTGATGTTCCTCTCGTTCTCGTTTGATGGATGCACGGCGCGGATCTACGAGAAGCTCCGTCCGCCGGCCGAGTTCCACCAGGTCCGCGCGAACATCATAAGATACTTTCAGTTGCGGCAGCGCAACGGCCCCGGACCCCACAGCACGATCGAGATTCTTCGCATGAAAGACACCGAGCCCTTTCTCGATAAGTTCGCCGACGAGTGGACCGAGCGCGGCGCCGACGATGTCCATGTCGCCGACTACATGATGTGGCAAGGTAGCATTGAGGACCGGCGCGTTGATAGTGTCACGGATGGCGCCGGGTACAATCCTTGCGCCGCTCCCTTCCGCCATGGCTGTATCCTCTCTGACGGGACGGTGGTGCCATGTTGCATGGACGTGGACGGGCGAATGCCGCTGGGCAACGTCAACAACGATCGATTCCAGGACATCTGGTCTGGCAATGGCTACCGGCAACTCCGTCTCCAGGTGCTCACGGGAAGTGTGCCCCCCGGCTCGATGTGCGACGGGTGCTGCAACACCTTCCGCGACCTGGCATGATAGTCCAACACCGCCGTTTGAGTGGGCCGGGTTCGTGTCGGTTGCTCTTCCCAAGGCGGACGGAACCTGTGACTATGGCGCTGGCTTGCCCGCTCCGAGAAGCTACTTGAGCCAGTGACGACAGAGCCTCCTCAGATCGCGGGCATCGACGAGCCCGTCTCCGGTCAGGTCGTGTTGGCCGCCGCGCCACGACTGGCCCAGCACACAGAAATCCCGAAGATCAGCCGCCCCGTCGGCGTTCAGGTCTGCTCCAGGCTCAACGCGCACGAAGATGCCGTAGCCCGAGCCGTCCTGGTCCTCGCTTTGCCAGGCCGCGATAGCTGAGCCGTGGCGCGACATCGCCGCGACCGGATCGCGCTGCTTGCCTGTGACATGGACGTTCAGTTCGAATTCGTTGCTCTCGGGCCGGCCGTCAAGATCGAAACGCCGAGCGAGAATATCGGTCGAAAGGCTCGGCGCTTCACGCTCGTGCTGCCAAACAACGACAAACTCCTGTGTCTCGCCGATGGCCACACACGGCCATTGCTGGCGTCCTTCACGCTGGACGTTGACCAGCAACGGGGCGGATCGAGGCGTGCCTTCCGGGCCAAAACAGCGCGCGTGAATATCGTCTCGGCTCGCGAGGGTCGGATCGCCATCCCACGCGACGACGAAATCGCCGCTCCGACTCATCGCGATGGAAGGGTGGGTCACCGAAGCGATATCCGCCGTGCTGACCGACAGCGGCCCGCTTCGTGCGGCCCCTTGCCGATCGAATAGGCGGGCGAAGATGGTGTTGCTGCTTCGGTCCTGCATCCACACGACCGCGAAGTTCCCGGACCCGTCCATCACCACGTCCGGATAGCGGCAATCCCAAATGTCGTGATCAATGGCCAACTCGCCTCCCACCGCGCTACCGGTGCTTTCGAACAGTTGCCCGCAAATGGAGATGGTCCCATCGGCCCGATAGTTCTCCCAAACGACGACGAACGTTCCGTCATCGCAGGCAGCCACGCTCGGGTGAAGCTGACGGCCCAGTGGATCAGTATTCACGCGAAACTCGCCTGTGATCGGTTCGTCGTTTGGGTCAAACACGCGAGCGAAGACATCCTCATCTCCGTTGAGGTCCGGTCCTTGCCAGACCACGAACAAGAAGCCCTTGCCATTGCTTGCGATGGCCGGTTCAGTCTGATTGCCCTCACGTGTGGCGTTGGCTCGGAACTCGCCTCCCGCCGCATGTCCGTTCAGATCGAAGCGACGGACGATGATGTCGTTGGATCGTCCCTGAGTGGAGAAGTAGCTACTCCAGGCCAGTGCGAATCGTCCATCCAGATCAGCGGTAATCGCTACATTGCACTGGTTGCCGGCGGTTCGAACATTGGCTTGAAACTCGTCAGCGGCCATCAGGCTTCCAGTGCACAGGATGATTGTGCAGGCAAGGCGTGTCGGATCCATGGATTGTCTCCCTCCTCTCTGTGGAGAACGCACGTAGCCAAAAACCCAGCGAGGGACCTCTTCGCCGAGGGCCCCGGCTTCGTGTGCGAACTCGCAGCGCAGGCAGATAAAAACTGCCAGAGCTGCTCTTGAACGTCGTCTCGCTGTTTTCAGGCGACCGTCAGCCGCCTACTCGTGCTATTGTAACGGTTTCAGCCCTGCCGACCAAGGAAAAAAAGCACCGCTTGGGCTTTGACGCCCTGGTGTCCTCCCGGCTTGGTGACGCCACCCTCAGACGCCGCGCTCGATCAAGGCCGCGGGCAGCTCTAGTAAGGCCACGCCAGCGCGAAAGATTCCTCCGTCGCGTGAGCCGCAACGTGACCATCCAGGAAGAGCACCGTGCCTTTGCCCCCGATGGGGTCGCCGGAAGGGGCGTTGTGGAACCCCGCAATCACGTCGCAGAACTCTCCCTGGCCGCCCTCAGAGGCTGGTCCCGGGCGGACGTTCCATTTGCTGCCGGCCCGCTTGATCCAGTTAGGCGCATCGCTCGTCGGGTGGATCGGGTACAGCGCCGTGTCGTTGAGGCCCTGTCTGAAATAGCCCGGCTTGAACATGCAACTCTCGTCCGCAAAGGTGAACACCTGGGCCGGACTCTTCACATCCAGTGACTTGAGAACGCCGTACCCGTCCTCCTTCATGCCCAGATACGCGTTCATGCTGTAGTTGTACCAGGGCATGTAGTTAACCACACCGTCGCTCTCATCGGCGAAGTCCGAGTGAAAACGAGTGCTCTTGGCCAGCCGCCTGAACGTCGGGCAAATCAGGGCCCGCGCCTCCGCCAGATACTTGAAGAACGCGCTGGCGTATTCCGGATGCTCCCGCAGATACACATTGCCATTGCACCAGCGGTCCCACCGATCACCATCCTCGTTGGGGTAAGGGGTCAACTGGGAGAAGTAGCAGCTCATCGGATGCGGGAATCGGTCGTCGTTTTCCTGCACGTACATCTGCATCGCCAGGCCGAAGTTCTTCAAATTCCCCTGGCAGGCGGAAGCCTGGGCCTGGTTCTTCGCCTTCTTCAGCGCAGGCATCAGGATACCCATGAGGACGGCAATGATGGCGATGACAACGAGCAGCTCGATGAGCGTAAACCCACGTGATTTACCCATGACGTCGCTCCTTTGCGATTGAGCGCATTGTTCGCTACGATGGTTCGCCCGCCGCCGGCATGCTGATCCGCAGGGCGGTTTCTCAGCTAAGTCAATTATCGTCTATGAGGCGTCTCTCAAACAATACCATATTGCTTTTTTCTTCTACCATTTTGCGGCGTATGGCCCTGTAGATGCAAATCCCGGGCAGAAGATGCCTCACCACCTGTCTGGGCAAGCGGGCCTGAGAATCTCCGACGCGAGGCGCGGCCAGGCAAATCGCACGCGGACGTCGGCCCCGGAGATGACAATATTTCGTTCTTCTCGCGGTTTTTGCATCCACATTGTGCGTTTGAGATCCGCCCTCAATAAGAAGAAAGGATGACGCAGGGCAGGGAAGCCTTGTGTTCATCCGTCCGGAAGCGAAAGTGTCACGGATCTCCACGCTCTCGTGCCCCCGGGGCGGCTGCCTTCGTGATCTGAACCAGCCGCCCCGGCCCACATTGCTGGCATCGATTGGAGAGGGCCGTTCGCGCCCCATCGGTCTGGGCAGCGGTTGGCGCGCACCGCTCCGGTGCATGGGCAATTGCTCGATGGGACTCGGCGCAGTGAGAAGTCGCCGAGGCCGTAGGAGGGATCAGACGACTTGGTTGTCTTTGAGGATGGCCCAGATCCGCTGGGGGTCCTCGGCGTAGCGACTCCGCGAACCGTCAATATCGATCTGTGCTATCGTATAGCCCGATTCGCCCGCCTGGGCTCGTTTCCAGGCGTCGTAGAGATAACCCAAGTAGACCGAATCGGCCTCAGCCTCCAAAAGCTGCCGTTCCGGGAGGCACGTTGTGTCGGCACGCATTTCCCCGAGCGCCCGTTCCTTGGCCGCCTCCACCTCGTCACCCGAGGCGTCGATGCTCACGCCCAGACGAGCCAGGTGCTGCCTGAGCCCCTCCATGTACTTGCCTCGCAGGTGTTCACGGATCGCTTCTTGACCAACGGCCGCGATCTCATCCCAGCGCAGCTCGGTGAGATAGCTCTTGCACTGGAAGAACAGGCGAACGACAGCCGCATCGGGCAGGGACTGTCGAATAACATCCTCTGGGGAAACGCCGAACGTGCCGGCCAAGCCGTAGAGATCTTGTAGCCAATCCTCTTCGATCCGAAACGGAACGAGCTTCTTCTTTGCCATACGCTAACCCTATTGAGTGACCATGCTTGTTGATGTTATAGGAGCAGCGACGGCAAAACGCAATACCACCGCACAGAAAAACTTCAGGAAAGGCCACAAGGGGGGTGCCCATGGCGCAGCGCGACCTTCCCGGTGGGAGGAAGGTCCAGGACCCTCGGCATCGCGCGCAGGCAGGGCGGGGCCCGAGGTCGTTGTGATCTGTTACCTAGCCGGTGCGTGCTTGATGCGATGGAGCTTGCGTTGCGCGATGGCGTCTTTGACCCAATCGACGATAGCGGGCCCATACTTGTAGTCGTCGAGGTCTTTCAAGCTATCGAGGTTGAAAGGCCCGGCCGCCCCCGTGATTTCGCCGAACGAGTTGCAGCGGATCGCATACACCCTACCGTTGTTATGTTGCCAGAAACTCTTCATTGTATACCTCCTAACAAAGTATAGAAAACAAAGCCGGGAGGGAGAAATCCCACCCCCCGCATACTTCACGGGCCGGGTTGTTCCTGGACCGTTCTGCCTCGCCAGGAGGCTGGGACATGGGGGTAGCCCGGTGCGGCCCGACATGGTAGAATAAGCCTAGAGATCGGCTGCTTGGTCCGGAACCAGAAAACGGTGGCTGCCGGAGCGCCGGGCAACCCCGGCGGAAACGATAAGTGGCCACAGTGGGTCCGCGGGAGGATTCAATCAGATGGGCCGCTGCCCGTTCGTGTTCGGATCGGAAAGGTAGTCTGATGCGCGTTCCTGGAGTTCGGAATCGATTGGCTGCTCACCCGGAAGGGCCCACGCCGGCTCGGTGCGGACACCGCAGCGCGTCCGGTCGGACTGTCGTCCGGGCGTCAGTGCCCGTTGTCCTCCTGGCGCTGGTGCTGACCGCGGTGGCTTTCGGGCAGGATGCAACCGACGACGACGGGTACGGCCTGACCAGCCGCCGAGGGTTGGAGCAGATCGACCGTATCGAAGAGGCGATGTACCATTACGGCAAGATCTTCCTCAAGGTCTTCGCCGTTGTCGTGGGCATCATCATCCTCAAAATCATCAGCCCCTTTCAAAGGTACCAGGGCGCGAAAGACAGATTCGTGGAACGTGCTGTCCGAGGAGTGGATGAGCTGTTGAAACGGATTCAGGAAGAGGCCCAGGCAACCACCCCCGATCCCCAGGACGAAAAGGTGGAGGACGCAGGGGTCTTGGCCGGCATGGCCGAAATAGCGGAGTTCACCCAGGGCGAGGACGTGCCAGCCTATGTCCTGACCGTCAACGATGTCATGCTGGACAACATCAGAATCGCCCTCAAACGCCTGCGACGATTCAAGGAAGAAGGCCACGCTCCGCGCTACCGGGGCTACATGTTCTCGGTGCTCAAGGGCATCAAGACCATCACGGAAGAGTGCGTGATCTCTGGGGCGCCTTCAAGTCTGGCCGTCGACATAGAAGCGTACTTCCGCGACGAGGGGCGCTACAAGGCTTGGAGAAAACTCCTCTCCCATATGAAACGAGAAGGGGAGAATCAGGAAGTTGTCGACACGTTCCTGCTCTTCATACGCGGCATCCGGGAGGGACGGCCGCTCGTCCCACCGACTGCCGACGAAGAGGTCATCGACGCGACGGGCGCACCGGTTACACGAATACCCGAGCATCTGAACGAACAAACGCTGCCCGAGATCCAGAAGGCCGCCGTCGAGGAAGCGAAGAATCTGGTGGCCCTCGTCCGGACGGGCAACCCGCTGAACGAGAACGGTTCGTGGCAGTTTGAACTCGTCCGGCGACAGCAGCAGCTTCGTCTCCGAGACGAAGCACAGAGGATACTGAAGGTCTTTCTGAGCGGCGAAAGAAAGACACTGCCACGGATCATCAAGAGCAGAATGTTGCCGTGCCGGACATGGCAGCACGTGCTCCACATGCTCGGCGTCGACAGCACCGCCGGATTGCACCAGCGAGTCGAAGACAGACTACTCACCATTCAGGAGACCATCGTCCTTGAGAAGGCCTTCCTCCAGACCTTCGGCAAGAGGCCCTCGCTGCAGCACGTCTACGGACAGGGCGAAGAAGCGGACCTGATGATAGACATGCACATCCCCCAGATACGACGCGAGAGCCTCGCCGTTCTGCGCCGCCTGCACGAGACGGAGCCGAACCGCTTCGACCACGCCACCAAGGCCCTCAACGAAGAGGAAACACCCCAGCGAAACCAGGTGATGAAGCTCATGGTCCACTACGTTCATCACCGACACGAGCCTCCCGGGATCGGACAGAGGCCAGAAGGAGATCAATCATGAAGACAAGAAACGGATTCACGCTGATCGAATTGCTGGTGGTGATTGCCGTGATTGCCCTGCTGATGGCCATCCTCATGCCCGCCCTCAGCGCCGCCAAGAAGGTCGCCTCCGGAGCCGTCTGCGCAGGCAACCATCGCAGCCTGCTCACGGGATGGATCATGTACGCCGACGATTACGACGGCTGGCTCATCAACAACCGCGCCTGCTATGATAGTTCAGATGAAGAAGACCCTTGGGTCTTCCGGCCGAAGAACATCGATGGAGGAAACCTGGCCAGCGATCCGGCACCCGCTACCATTACCGACCACGATCGGTTCCGCGGCTTGCAGGCCGGGACACTATGGCCGTACATCAAGGAGACCGGCGTCTATCACTGCCCGGGCGACAATCGCCGCAGCACCCAGAAGCCCCCGCGCGATTGTTTCCGCAGCTACTCCATCTCCTACGCCTTCGGCCATGTCCGCACGGGCGAACATGGCTACACACCCTACAGGAAGATGTCGGAAGTCAAGCACGCGCCGAACTACTACGTCTTCGTCGAAGAAGAGCACAACGGCAGCCGCTACGGTGAGAATGAAGGCGGGTGGCACCTGCCCTGCGCCGGAGGCCTCAACGACCTCGACAATCCGAGCAGTTGGACCTTCTACGACCCACTCGCCTCCTATCACAACAAATCGAGTACTTTTGGTTTCGCCGATGGCCACGCCGAACGTCACAGGTGGATGGACAAGCGGACCCTGACGTTCATCAATGCCAACAGCGATGACCCCTCTTCGCATTCCGGCATACAGACCACCTCGCCGGGCAACGAAGACCTTCAGTGGCTGCTCGAGCATTTCGTCGCCAGGAACCGTTTCGAATAGCCGCGGGACCTTGACTGACAAATTGTTTGGGCCAGTCGCCTGTCTGGGGCGCACGGTTCTATGGCCGCCGCGTTCGAGCCGGCTGTCTCCAAGACCATGCCCATCGCCGACCGCAAGTGGCACCCGCCCCCGCAGCCTCCCAGACGCGATCCATCCGGAACGCCCCATTGCACTCGGCGGCAAATCCGGTATGCTCTGGGGATTCCCCGGGGGCAATGCCGCCTCCGGACGAACGGCGGATAGCACGTGACCAGACAAACGCTACGATTACAATGGATCCAACTGGCGGTCCTTTCAGCCATACATTTTCTGGTCGACATGTTTGGCAACATGCTCCCGGCCATTCTGCCGGAGCTTCGAACGCATTTCGCCATGCGACTGTCGCTTGGTAGTATCGTACTCGCATCCCTCATGCTCAGCGCCAACGGCGTCCAGCTCCTAACGGGCCACATGAGGCCGGACAAGACGCGTCCCTTCTTCCTACATGTGGGACTCGTTCTGGCTGCCTCCGTCTGCCTGCTGGCCTTGGCCCCGCAGTCGGCCTTCGGCGTGGCGCTGATCATCGCCCTGGGTGTCGTCAGTGGCTGTGGCATCGCTGTCGTCCATCCGGAAGGCCTGCGCGGCGTCTACGCCCTCGACAGGATCTCGCCCGCCATGAGCACCGCTGTCTTCATGACGGCAGGGTTCCTCGGATTCGCCAGTGGCGGCGCCATCGCCGCCAAGCTCGTCTCGGTCCATGGCCTGCCGGGCTTGTTACCCCTCGTGCTATGCCCCGTGCTGGGCGTTGTCGCCGTCGTCTTGTCGCGGTTGCAGCTCTCGGTTGGCGACAGCGAAACCCAGGTGGCGAAAGAAGCTCAGGCCGCAACCTCCGAACGCCTCCCGTTCTGGCACGTTGTGTTGATGGGGCTGCCGGCCGCCACGTCGACCACGCTCGTATTCTCCCTGGTGCCGACCTACCTCGACGAACTCGGCTTCGAGCTGACCTTTGGCGGTGCCGCGTCGGCCGTCTTCGGAATCGGAGGGGCGCTCGGCCCCTTTCTCTGGGCCCTCGCCGCCCATCGCAAGGGCGACTTGCCCTGCGCGATGTGGGCCTTCGCGCTCTCGTTCCCTTTCATGCTCCTTTACGTCCTCTTCAGCGATCATCGCCCGGCGGTCTGGATGCTCTTCGGCGTCGGCTTCTGCTCCATGTCAGCCTACATCCTCACCATCACCCTGTCCCGATACGCCACCGGCCTCAAGCTTGGCCAGCGCATGGCCTTCATCGTCGGCGGCACCTGGGGAATCGCCAACATCGTCTTCATCGCCCTCTCCCCGGTCGCCGAACGCTTCGGAACACCCCTGGTTCTCAAGCTCACACCCGCCGGCTACCTGCTCTCAGCGCTGCTGGCCCTGCGTCTGATGCTCAAATACCCGGGCACCCGACGTCGCGTCCGCTCCTCAGTCGCCGAGGTCCTCTCGCACGAAGAGCCACCCGCCTGATCGTCACCCCGGCCGGATCAAGCAAGCCGAATTTCGGCTCAGGTCGAACGCACACATCGGAACCCACATCGTATGGATAGGCGACATGGAAAAAGAACGGAGGCCACGGAGGGACCAGAATTCTCAGAGCCGAGTATGGCAAGCTTCAACATCTTCACTGTCTTTCGCACCCCCGGCCCCTGACCCAGTAGCCGCCGGTGCGTTCTGAGCCTCCCCAGCCATTGTCACAGCTCACCTGGCCCGGTACACTCGTACCAGAGCAGCCCCCAATCACGCGGAATCGGAAAGGAGCATGCCATGAAGAGACTGACGATCCCCATCGCCCTCATCGTATTACTGGTCCTTGGCCTGGCTGTGAGCCAGGAAGAATCCCCCCTCGCCGGCAACGAAGAACACGAGGG
>Ga0272442_10005870_pt1 | contig 16307 bp, 10 predicted proteins | sample SSMForm2O_FD_200262 | JGI IMG/M metagenome (GOLD analysis project Ga0272442, IMG submission 200262) | Marine sediment archaeal communities from Little Sippewissett salt marsh, Falmouth, MA, United States - SSM-Form-2O | ecosystem: Environmental > Aquatic > Marine > Wetlands > Sediment ...
TCCGCTCGCGGTCGCCGTCGTGGCGGGCGCAGAGCTCGCGGATGGTGTCGGCGAGTGTCGTGGCGACCGCCTCGCCGATGTTGGCCAGCAGGTGCTGGCCGAATACCGGCTTGTCCTTCGCGTGGCGGCAGAGCTCTTCGGTCACGGACGCCTCGATGCCGGGGCGGTTGGGGTTTTCCGGCGCCAGGGCGCGGGCGATCGCGTCGGTGATCTGATCGGGCGTGAAGGGTTTGGTGATGTAGTCGCGCACGCCGAGTCGGACGGCCTCGATGGCCGAGTCCACGGAGCTGTGCCCGGTGATGATGACGATGGCGGTTTCCGGCCTCTGGATTCTCAGGGCGCGGACCAGTTCCATGCCGTCGAGGTCGGGCAGCTTGAGGTCGGCCATCACGAGGTCGAAGCGTTCCTCGGTGGCCCGGCGCAGCCCATCGCGGCCGTTGGTGGCGGATTCCACCCGGTAGCCGGCGTTGGCCAGGACCCGCTGGCAGCCCTGGGCGATGGCCGGCTCGTCATCGACGACAAGGATTCTGCTTTCTGCAACCATAGTTCACCTTGGACCATTCTAGGCCTGCATCGGACGGCTTCAGGGGAACTCTTTGTTTACAGAGAGACGCTTTCCTGCTCGGGCTCGGGTTCGCCCTGTGCGGCGGGGGCATCGGCCGACAGCGCGCCGCTTTTCAACAGGCCTTCGATTTCGGAGAAGATCTGGTCGTCGGTGAAGTGCGCGCCGGAGATGGCACCGGACGGGCACCCGGCGACGCACGTGCCGCACCCCTTGCACAGCGCGGGGTTCACCTGGCTGACGTGCTCTTCGTCGTTGAACTCGATGGCCCCGTAGGGGCACAGGCTGATGCACACTCGGCAGGCGCTGCACCGGTCGGGGTTCACCGAGGCGGTGATCGGCTCGATCGTGACGATTCCCTTGGCGATCGAGCCCTGGACGCGGGCGGCGGCTGCGGCCCCCTGGGCGACGGACGCGGGGATGTCCTTCGGGCCCTGGCAGACGCCGGCCACGAATACCCCGTCCGTCATCGTCGCGACGGGGTCGAGCTTGGGGTGTCGTTCGGTGAACCAGCCGGTGGCCCCGCAGGCGAAGTTGCACTTTCGCCCCATGTCGCCCGCGTCGGGCTGTGGCTGCATCGCGCCCATCAGGACGACCATGTCCACGGGCACGCGTCGTTGGCGCCCGAGCAGGGTATCCTCGGCCTGGACGATCAGCTTGCCGTTCTCGAAGGGCACCCGGCCGGCCTCGGTGATCTCCGCCACCTTGCCCCGAACGAAGTGCATCCCCTCGCGGAGGAGACGCTGGTAGAACTCTTCGTAGTCCTTCTTGCTGGTTCGCAGGTCGATGTAGAAGGAGTAGACTTCGGCGTTGGTCTTTTCGAGGACGAGGTGCCCGAACTTCAGGGAGGCCATGCAGCAGACGTTCGAGCAGTAAGAGTGGTGGTTATCGTCGCGGCTGCCGACGCAGTGGACGATGGCCACGCTCTCCGGCTCGGTCTTGCCGTCTCGCAGGACGATCTTGCCGCCCGTGGGTCCGGCGGCGTTGCACATCCGCTCGAACTCCATGTTCGTGTAGACGTTTTCCAGTCGCCCGTAGCCGTATTGCGGGATCTTCTTGCAGTCGAACAGTTCCCACCCGGTGGCGAGGATGATGTTGCCGACTTCCAGCTCGACGAACTCGTCTTGCTGGTCGAAGTCGATCGCGCCGGTGGGGCAGACCTTCTGGCAGAGGCCGCACTTGCCCTTGACGAAATGAATGCAGGAGTCGGTGTCGATCACGGGGATGCGGGGCACGGCCTGGGGGAAGGGCGTGTAGATCGCCTTGCGTTGCCCGAGTCCGACCTCGAAGCCCGTGTCGAGCACCTTGGTGGGGCACTTTTCGCTGCAGATGCCGCACCCGGTGCACTTCGTCTCGTCCACGTGGCGGGCCTTCTTGCGGATCTTGGCCTTGAACCCGCCGACCGAGCCGGTGACCTCCTCGAGCTCGGCGTAGGTGATCAGCGTGACGTTCTCGTGCTGGCCGACCTCCGACATCTTCGGCGTGAGAATGCAGGCCGAACAGTCCAGCGTGGGGAAGGTCTTGTCGAACTGGGCCATGTGCCCGCCGATGCTGGGCTCTCGCTCGACGAGGTACACGGGGTACCCGGCGTCGGCCAGCTCGAGCGTGGCCTGGATGCCGGCGATCCCTCCGCCGATCACGAGCGTGGCGGGGTTGACGGGGACCTTCATGGGCACGAGCGACTCGTGTCGCTGGACGCGTTTGGCGGCGGCCGCCACCAGGGCCTTGGCCTTTCGCGTTGCCGAGGCGGTGTCGGTGGCCACCCAGGAGACCTGCTCGCGGATGTTGGCCATCTGGAAGAAGTAGGCGTTGAGCCCGGCATTCTCGCAGACCCGGCGGAAGGTTTTTTCGTGCAGCGTGGGGGAGCAGGCGGCGACCACCACGCGAGTGAGCTTCTCGTTGCGGATGTCGTCTTCGATCATTTGCTGACCGAGCGACGAGCACATGAACTTGTAGTCGCGGGCGACGACGACGTTCTCGACGTTCTCGCCGACCCATTGGGCGACGGCCTCGACGTCGACGGACCCGGCGATGTTGCTTCCACAGTGACAAACGTATACGCCAACTCTCTCTGCCATGGTTGCTCTCCGGGCGGGCCCTAGGCGACGGGTTCCAGGGCCTTGGGGCCCAACTTCTCGAGGATCACAGGCTCGGCGGAGACAATCTCTTTGCCGAAGCCCAGGCGGTCGGACGCGATACCCAGCGCGATGCCCACCATCTGCGTGAAGAAGACGATGGGCATGTTGAACTCGGTCTTGAAGTAGCCGTTGACCGCCCGCTGGTAGGCGTCGAGGTTCAACTGGCACATGGGGCACATGCAGAGGATCATGTCGGCCTCGCGGTCAACGGCACTCTGCAGCAGGCGGCGGATGAGCTCGAAGGCCTGGGGCTCGCTGATCTGCGTCATGTGCCCGCCGCAACAGTGGGTCTTGACGGGGTACTCGACCACGTCGGCGCCGAGCCAGCGGAAGAGCTCGTCGAGCTTCACCGGGTATTCGGGGTCGTCGAAGTCGGTGTACGGGCGGACGACCTGGCAGCCGTAGTACGGCGCGACGCGCAGGTTCGTCAGCGGGCGGACGATCTTCTCGCGGATCGGGCCCTCGCCGACGTCGGTGTAGATGACGTCCAGCAGGTGCCGGACGTTGACGGTGCCGGCCTGATAGCTCAACCCGCCGGCCGCCAACGCCTCGTTGACCTTCGCGCCGAGCTCGGGGTGTTCGCCCATCAGGTGGTCGGTCTTCTTGAGGTTGAGGAAGCAGGCGGCACACGAGGCGACCAATTGATCGACGTCGGGCTCGACCAGCGAGAGGTTCCTCGCGATGACCGCGCAGGCGGTCAGCTCGTCCTGCGAGAAGTACTCCGTGGCGCCGCAGCAGTTCCAGTCGTCGAGTTCAGCCAGCGTGAGGTCCAGGGCCTCGGCGACCGCCTGGACGCTCATCTCATACGCCACGCTGCTGCATTCGAGCGAACAGCCCGGGTAGTAAGCATACTTCACGACTTGTCTCCCAATTCTCTGGCCTTGTCGATAATGGCTTTCAACTGATCCAGTTGACGGATCTTGGTCGGAATCAGCGACATCCGCCCTCGGGTGAACATGCTGAGCCCCATGGGCCCCATCTTGAGCATGGCCATCGGGCGGTTGAACAGGTAGTAGCGGCTGGCCAGTCCGAACTCGAAGCTCCGCCCGTACTTGTCGAGCAGGCCGGTGAAGGTCTTGGCCAGGGCGGGCGCGTCGGTCTTGGCCAGGCCCTCCTGGAGCGACATCCGCTTCAGCGAGTACATGATGTCGGTGATGGGGATGTTCTGCGGGCAGCGGGTGGTGCACGCGTAGCACGAGACGCATGCCCACATCGTGTTGGACGACAGGGCCTTGTCCCGCTGGCCGGCGTTGATCATGGCAATCATCGCGCGAGGCGTGTGGTCCATCTCCGGGCCGTTGGGGCACGAGCCCCCGCAACTGCCGCACTGCATGCAGTGCCTGATCTGTTCGCCGCCCGGCGTCTCTCGGATGACGTCATCGAGAAACGTCGCGGCTCGCTGATCGGTCGGTACCGTAATCATGGGTTCTGGTTCTCCGGTTGGCGGGTCAATAGGATGCCATTTCCTGCACGATGTGTTTGGCGAGGGCTTCGGTGGTTCGGGGGTCGAGGGGCGTCAGGCCGTCGTCGGCTCCGGCGGGTTGGACCGCCAGCGTCGTGACCTTACCGGCGTTCTCTCTCGATCCGCAGACGTACTCGGCCTTGGTGTCTCGCACGAGGCTGCCCGGCAGGTGCCCCGTGTCGTTGGTCCGAAGGACCATCACGCGGTCGTACGCGTTGGCGGCCCGCAGCACCGTCGCGGGCTCGATGTCCCCGGTGCCCACGAGCGTCACGACGGGCAGGGAGCGGTTGCGGAGCCGCTCGACGATTTCCTCTCCGAGTCCCCGCCCGCGGTGCAGCAGGCCGGGCGCGGCGAGCAGTTGGACCTTCTGCCCGTTGCGGTTGGTGATACGCACGCCGCCGAGGGGCTCCGAGGGGCCCCGGTGGTTCGCCTCGTGCTGCCGGCCGGCGAGAAACCGACGGAACGCGGCGTTGAGGATCTGCGAGATTTCGTTATCGCCGAACGGCTCGACGGCATAGTAGAAGATCTTCTGCTCGCGGTAGGCCGTCTCCCACCGGCTGCCCGGCGAGGCCACCACCACCACTCGAAGGCTCGGCGCGTCGGCGTTGATCCGTTCGAGCAGCTCGGGCCCGCGGTCCGCGAACGAGGCGGCGTCGAAGACCAGCACGGTGTATTCCGGGCGCCGGGCCATCGGCGGCAGTTGGGCCCAGTCCGTGACGGCCTGCACCTCGCAGCCGAGGGACTCCAGCTTCTCGCATTGCTCGGCCGACGTGGCCTCGTCCCCGTTGAGCAGGATCAGGCGGCGGGCGGTGCAGTGGTCCAGCTCTTCCTCGAGGCGCGTCGTGCAGATGCAGGCGATCCATCCCTCGCCGCACGGGTCGTCCAGGAGGATCGACGGGTCGTCGGCCAGTCGCTCGTTGGCCGAGACGACCACCCCGGAGATCGGCGAGGGCACGGCGACCACCGAGCCGTCTTGCAGGACCAGGCCGGCGAGCGGGAGCCCCTGGTAGACGACCTCGCCGACGGCGGGCAGTCGGACGCTCGTGGCGACCAAGGGCTGCGATCGGAACAGGATCGCGCCGACCGTCGCGGACCCGTCGGCCTCGAGCTGGAGCCACGACTCGTCGTAGAACAGGCGGCGTACGGGGATGGTCGCGGGCGCCTCGGGCCTGGCCGGCTCCTCGTCGGTGTGGCTGGCCAGGATGCGACGCACGGTCTGGGTGATGCCCTCCGGGGTGAAGGGCTTGGTGATGTAGTCCGAGGCCCCCAGTTGCACCGCGGACGCCGCGTTGGGGATGCTCGGGTAGCCGGTCATGATCATCACCGGAACGTCGGGCTGGGTCTTCCGCAGTTCCTGGAGGAACTGGATTCCGTCCATCCCCGGCATCTTGATGTCCAGGAGGATGGCACTGAAGTTGCCCTCGGTGGCCCGCGCGAGCCCCTCTTGGGCGTCGGTGCTTTCCTCGACAGCGAACCCCTGTCGCGTGAACACGCGTCGGCAGGCCTGACAAATGACCGGCTCGTCGTCGACAACCAAGAGTCTCAGATCGTCGTTCATGACTTTGCTCCTTTGCCCGACCGCGGTCCAAGCGACCTGCCTTCACGCGGCCCGACGGGCCCAGTGCAACGGTTGTGCCAAGGCATGGGGCTCGGCCGGGCGGCTCGTGGCCCTCGGCGAGGGGGTGGATTGGTAAATAAATCACAGACTGTTGGTTATCGGGGCTGTCGGGCCGACAAAGCCCTGGAGAAAGGTCGGAGAACGTCCTCGGATTCCCGGCGAGAGGTGGCGAAAGCGTCGGGGGGGCTCATACAGTGTACCATCCGAGCATACGCCCCCACGAGGGGTCCCGATGCGGGGCGGCCGTGGCTCGGCGGGCGGTTCGGGCAGTTCGCCGGGTCAGGCGTCGTTGTTGGGGGTCAGGCCGTATTTGCGCATCAAGGCGTGGAAGTGGGTTCGCTGCATGCCGACGTCTTCGGCGGCCCGGCTGACGTTGCCGGCGCAGCGTTGGAGGGCCTCGACGAGGAAGCGGCATTCGAGGTCTTGGACGGCGGCCTCGCGGACCTGGCGCTTGAGTTCCTTGAAGGCGTCCCAGGTAGGGGGCAGGCGGCTCGGGCCGCTCGGCGGCGGGGGGGCCTGGCGGACCTCTCCGGGCAGGTGGCGCGGCTCGATCCGAATGGCGTCGCAGAGGATGGCGATCCGTTCGACGATGTTCCGCAGTTCGCGGACGTTGCCCGGCCAGCGGTAGCTTTCCATGTAGGCCATGGCCTCGGGCGTGAAGCCCTTGACGGCCAGGTCGTTGCGGACACAGAGGCGCTCGAGGAACGCCTGGGCCAGCTTGGGGATGTCGCCCTCTCGTTGGCGAAGGGGCGGCAGGGCGATCGGCACGACGTTGAGCCGGTAGTACAGGTCCTCGCGGAAGTCGCCCTCGGCGACGAGGCCGGCCAGGTCGCGGTTCGTCGCCGCGACCAGGCGGATGTCCACGGCGTGCTCGGCGGTATCGCCGACCTTCTTGACGCATCGGGTCTCCAGGACGCGGAGCAGCTTGGCCTGGGTTTCCATGGAGAGGTTGCCGACCTCGTCGAGGAAGAGCGTTCCCTCGTGGGCGGCCTCGAAGAGCCCCTGCTTGGTGGCGATCGCGCCGGAGAAGGAGCCCTTGACGTGCCCGAACAGCTCGCTCTCGAGCAGGCTGGGCACCAGGGCGCTGCAATCGCACGCCAGCAGGGGGTGTTCGGCGCGGCGGCTGAGGTGGTGCAGGGCACGGGCGACCATCTCCTTGCCCGTGCCGCTCTCGCCGGTGACCAGCACGGTGCCCTGGCTCGGGGCCACCCGGCGGATCAGCGCGAAGACCCGTTCCATCGGCCGGCTGTTGCCGATCATCCCCTCGAACCCGCGATGGGCCTCCAACTCCTTCCGCAGTTGGACGTTCTCCTGGATCAGGGCCGACCGCTGCCAGACCTTCTGGAGGAGCATTTTCAGTTCGGCGGGGGAGAACGGTTTACTGAGGTAGTCGGCGGCCCCGAGCTTCATCGCCTCGACCGCGGAGGCGACCGTGGAATGTCCCGTAATGATCACCACTTCGGAGGAGACGTTGGCGGCCTTGATCTGCTTGAGGATCTCCAGGCCGTTCGTCTCGGGCATGACGAGGTCCACGAGCAGCAGGTCGTAGGCCCCGGACAGGGCCTCTCGCAGGCCTTCCCGGGCGTCGAGGCAGGTCGTGACGTGGTAGCCCCCGGGGGCAAGGACGCGCCGGCAGCCGAGGCCGATGACGGCCTCGTCGTCGATGACGAGGATTTTCCGGCCGGCGGGGGGCGAGCGGAAGTCTTCGCGGGCGTTCATGCGGTTTCCCTCGGGCCGGCGTCTTGGGCGGGCGGGCCTTGGCCCGTCGAGGCCGGCAGGGTGATCGTGAAGGTCGTCCCCGCGCCTTCCTCGCTGGCGACCTCCAACGCCCCGCCGTGCTGCTGGATGATGCCGTAGCTGATGCTCAGCCCCAGGCCCGTGCCCTTGCCGACGGGCTTCGTGCTGAAGAACGGCTCGAAGATCTGGCTGAGATGCTCGTGGCGGATGCCGCAGCCCGTGTCGGCCACCCGCACGAGGACGCGCCCGGACTTGACGCTCGTGCGGACGGTCAACGTCCCGCCGTCGGGCATCGCCTCGCACGCGTTCAGCGAGAGGTTCAGCACCACCTGCTGGAGTTGGTTCATGTCGCCGTCGACGTTCGGCAGGTCCTCGGCGAGTTCCTCCTCGATGGTGATCTGCTGGAAGGCCCGGCGGTTGCCCAGCAGCCGAAGCGTCTGGCGGACGACCTCGTTGAGGTCCAGCGGCTCGGTGGCCACCGCCCGCTCCCGGGCAAAGTCCAGCAGGCCGCGGACAATCCCGCTGGCCCGCGTGGTCTCCCGGATAATCACGTCGAGGTCGTCGCGGTCCTGCTGCTCGAGGTTCTCCTTCTCCTTGAGCAGGTGGCTGAACGTCAGCACGCCGGTGAGCGGGTTGTTGATCTCGTGGGCCACGCCGGCGGCGAGTCGGCCGATCATCGCCAGCCGCTCGGACTTCATCACCTCTTCCTGTGCGCGGAGGCGAAGACGCTCGTCCCGCTCCTGGATGGAGGCGATCATCAGGTTGAAGGCCGTCCCGAGCTTGCGGATCTCTTCGGTGGAGTCGTCGGGCTCGACGCGTTGCTCGAGGTCGCCGGCGGCGAGTCTCTCGGCCGCGAGCATCAGCGCGTGGGCCGGCTCGGCCAGGCTCCGTGCCAGGACGTAGCAGATGGCCACCGACAGGGCGATGCCCACCAGCGAGACCCCCACGAACGCCCACAGCGTGTAGCTCTTGATGTCCGCGAACTTGCGCTCGAGCAGGCCGACGTACAGGATGCCCACCACCTTCCCGGAGACGTTGCGGATGGGCTCGTAGGCCGTGATGTACCAGTCGTGGACCACGAAGGCCCGCTCGACCCACAACTGCCCGCGGTCGAGGACCTGCTCGCGGACCTCCTGGCTGACGCGAGTGCCCAACGCCCGGTCGCCCGTTTGGGTCAGGACGTTCGTCGAGACCCGCACGTCGCCCTGGAAAATCGTCGCCGTCCCCGACGGCTTGCCCGCGTACGTCTCGCCCGCGTAGACCGTGTCCCGAACCGTGTCCACGAGGCGGAAGTTGCGGTTGACGAGCTTGCCCCCGTACAGAAGCCCCAGCAGCTTGCCCGCCGGGTCGAGGATCGGGGCGGCCGCCATCAGGACCATCCCGCTGGTCGTCTCCGTCTCGTCCGTCGGCTGGGCGCGAAGCGTCCGAACGAGCTTCATGTCCGCCTGCCGGGCCAGGGCCTCGCTCTCCCGGAGCAACTCCTTCCGGGGCACGATCTCCGTGCACGCCAACGGCGCCTCGCGGGCCAACGCGGTGTGCACCAGGTTGTTCGAGAGTTGGCTGTCGCCCCGGGCCGACGGGTTGTTCGCGCGGAGAAGCACGTCCCCCTTCGCGTCGGTCAGCGTCAGGATGTCCAGCCCCTCGCGGCGCTGGATGGCCCCCAGTTCATCCGCCAGCGACGAGGCCTGCCCCCGCACCAACGCGTCCCGGAGGAAAAAGCGAATCGCCGTGTGCGTTACCGTGTTGTGGACGTCCCCGAGGGCCTTCTGGTACACCAGCCTCGCCGAGTTGAGGTCCTGGCGAACCTTGCCCTGTGCCTGCTGGACGATCGTGTCGCCGATCGTCCAGACGGCCACGATCACCGCCGTCGCGCCCGTCACGAGGATGACGAGCAGGAAGCTCACGAGCAGCCTCGTTCGCAGCGAGAGCGTCATCCGGTTCGTCTCCTCGTGCCGCGCGCGTCGGCATCGGCCGACAAGGGCATGGCGTGGCGCGGCCCCTCGGGCTTATCGAAGTATAGCCGCCCGGCCCCGACCCCTCAAGCCCGCGCCCCGCAGTGGTGAGCGACCGTGTGCGACCGGGAATCCTGGCAAGGCCAACGCGTCTGTCGGCGAGAGAGCATCCATCACCCTGCCAGAATCTCTGGTCGCGCACCCTGACGAATTGCGGCGCGGTTCCTGTTGACGGAATCGAATAACGTGATATAATGGGATTCTCGAAGGGATCCAGTAGATCGATGCCGATGCGTCTGGCCGTCGTGGGCTGCTACGGCCGGCGTGGTTGCTTGGCACGCGATGGACATCGTACCTGTCGAGTGAGGGAATTGCGCATGTCAGCGAAAAGGTTCGCCGTTGCATGGATCTTCCTGGCGCTGGGCGTTCAACAGGGCACGGGCGAGATCATCCGGATCAACTTCCAGCCGAGCGAAGCCGCCATCCCGGCCGGGTATCTGCCCGACAGCGGCGATGCCTACGGCGATCGCGGCAACGGGTACAGCTACGGCTGGGTGGATTCCGCCACCGGCGCCCCGGCCGGCAACGACGAAACCCGCGACCGCAACCAAGTGGCCGACCAGCGGTACGACACGCTGAACCACATGCTGAAGAACGACACGCCGCACCCGTGGGAGATCGAGTTGCCCAACGGCGTGTACGACCTGTGGATCGTCTGCGGCGACTCCCAGCACCGGGACCAGACCAATGACCTGTGGGTCGAGGGCGTCAGCGTGCTCGACCCCACGCCCTATGACGGAACCGGAAACACGCCCGGAGACTGGGACGAGTACTACGTCCAGGGCATCGAGGTGGCCGACGGACGGCTGACCATCGCGCCGCAGAACGTGGCCGGCAATAACGCCAAGATCGCCTTCCTGGTCATTCCCGAGCCGGCGACGCTGGGCCTGCTGGCCCTCGGGGCCCTCGGCTTGATCCGACGCCGACGAAACGAATAGAAACAAGCACGGTCCGTCCCAATCCTGTTCGGCCCGTTGATTGCAAGGGGTTCACAACCGGGAGCAATGTCGGTTCCCGGCACACCATACCCAATAGGCCGCCTTTCTCCACCTCGGCAGCCACTGCCGAAGCCTTGCCAAGCATCTCATCGCGCCAAGAACCCACCGCGTCTTGTCCCGCGTCAAGAGTTTGGCATGGTCTCCCCAATGGCCCTAAGTTAAGGACGAAGGTGATGGCACGCAAGTGGTTACGTGGTACAGGCCAAGCGTCTCGATCTCTGGATTTCCAGGGACACAAGCGCGCCGACTGGTCCCGGGCACGCATTGACAGTCGCTCGATCTTGAGGTCCTTCCGCTTAAGTTAGGGCCATTGCATGGTGAGTCTATGAAGCAAGTCTCCTTCCGGCGGGTGCGAGGTCGATGTGGTGGATATCGGGTCAGATATCCGACATCGCCTCAGATACCCAGAAGGAGACCTGCAATGCTACACATTGGATTGGATGTGCATTACCGAACGTCAACAATCTGCATTCTCAACGAGTATGGCCGAAAGGTCAACCACAAGACGTTCCGCGGCGCGTGGAAGAAGGTCGTGGGCTACCTGGCCAAGTTGGACGAGCCGTTCCAGATCTGCTTCGAGGCCAGTTGCGGCTACGGGCCGCTGTACGACCGGCTGGCCGGGATCGCCGAGCGTGTCGTGATGGCCCATCCAGGTCACCTGCGCCTGATCTTCCGCTCGAAGCGCAAGAACGATCGCGTCGACGCCGAGAAGCTGGCCAAGCTGTTGTACCTCGACGAGGTCCCGCCCTCGCACGTGCCGTCGATCGACGTTCGGCAGTGGCGGGAGCTGATCGAGTTCCGCCGGCGGTTGGTGGACCGGCAGTCAAGCTGCAAGTGCCAGATCCGCTCGCTGCTTCGTTCGTACGCGATCGGGCCTCCCAAGGGCCTTTGGAGCGGCAAGGGCCTGGCGTGGTTGGCGCGGCAGGCGTGGCCAACGCTGACGGCGACCGTTCGGTGCGAGATGCTGCTCGAGGACTTGAACGGGTACGGCCAGAAGGTGCGGCGTGTCACACGTCTGTTGGATCGGATTGGCCGTCGCCATCCGGGCGTGCAGTTGCTTGAGACCATTCCCGGCGTCGGGCCCCGAACGGCCGAGACGATCCTGGCGTACGTCGACGAGCCGAGGCGATTCGCCCGGCCGGGGCAGATGGCGGCGTATTTTGGCTTGGTGCCGTGCCAGGACGCCAGCGCGGGATCGAATCGGTTGGGGCACATCACCAAGCAGGGCCCTCGCACGGCGCGGAAGTACCTGGTGGAGGCGGCTTGGCAAGCGACGCGTCGCAACGCCAAGGCCCGCGCGTTCTACGACCGGATCCTCGCCGGCCGGAAGGACCGCCGGAAGATCGCCTTGGTGGCCACGGCCCATTGGCTGCTTCGACGTATGTTCGCGATGCTTCACACGGGTGAAGCCTGGCGTGAGACGGCCTGACAACGAGAAGACAAGAGGTGTTCAGAGCGAACGAGAGGGACGGACTGGCGGCGGCGTGAGATGATGGACAACCGGAAGGCAAGCCGATGGCGAAGCGGTAGCGGGCTCCAGAAGCCGGACCTCGTTCTTGGGGACTGAGGCGCGACAGCGACCTCGCTATGGTGACTGAGGCCGGCGACGTACGCAGAATACTGGCGCTCCCTGAGGGATGACGCCGAATGGATGTTTGGAAAAGCCCGCGAAGAAGTCCGCTACCGGCTTGACATGGACTTGCTCATGGATGTCCCCAGATTACGGGAAGACGCTCCGGCGGGCCGGCGAGAGCCAAGTGTGCCTGCGAAGCGCTATGTCCAGGGCCTCTGCCCTTACTGCGAGGTGCCATACCGCATCTGCGACGAGCTGGCCGACCACAAGATCCGCTGCCGCCAGTGCAGGGGCGTCTTCCTGACCGACGAGTACGCCTCGGCCGTCAGGCCGCCGAACTGGCCGGACGATGACGATCAGCCCAAGGACGCACGAGGACGTTAGGAGACGACAGCGATGACCGATACGCCTGAGAAGAAGTCGTACGTTCGCGGAAACTGCCCTCACTGCCAGGCGCCCTGGCGAGCGGCGGCGAGTGCCGTCGGCCGACAGGCGCGCTGCCGGCAGTGCGGGAAGGTCTTCCCGGTCGAGGCGGCCGCGCCGGACGAGAACGCCCCGAGTGTCCCGGAGTCTGCGACGGCGCAGCCGGAGCAGATCCCCGGCTACGAGACCGACGGCGAGCTGGGCCACGGGGGCATGGGGATGGTCTACCGGGCTCGGGAGCTGTCCACGAAGCGGACGGTGGCGCTGAAGGTGATGCTTGCAGGTCGGCTGGCGACGAAGCACCAGCGTCGGCGGTTCGAGCGGGAGGTGGAGATCGCCGCGTCGCTGGAGCACGCGAACATCGCCCGGCTGTACGCCTCGGGACTGTACGAGGGTCACTACTGGTTCGCGATGCAGTACGTCGAGGGCGAGAGCCTGGACCGGTTCGTTGCGGGCAGGAAGCTCGACGCGCGTGCGGTGGTTGGGCTGTTCGTGCCGATCTGCGAGGCCGTCAACCACGCCCACCAGCGTGGGATCATGCACCGGGACCTGAAGCCGGGCAACATCCTGGTGGACGGTCAGTCCCGGCCATACGTGCTGGACTTCGGTCTGGCCAAGCCCGCCGACGCCGACGTGGGGGCCGAGGTATCGATCGAGGGCCAGATTGCCGGCACGCCGGCGTACATGTCGCCGGAGCAGACGACGGGGAACCCGTCGACGGTGGACGTGCGGACCGACGTCTACTCGCTCGGTGTGATCCTGTATCGGCTGCTGACGGGCCATTCGCCATACGGCGATGACAAGACGTCGCTGGCGGGCCTGTTCCGCGCGATCAATGAGTCGGACCCGCCGCCGCCGCATCGGTTGCGGAAGGGGATCCCCGACGAAATCAGCGCGATTGTGCTGAAGGCCCTGGAGAAGGACCCCGCCCGCCGCTACCAGTCGGCCGGGGAGATGGGACGCGACCTTCGGGCATACCTGTCGGGCGAGCCGGTGAGCGCCAAGCAGGGCAGCGGGCTGTACGTGCTGCGGAAACTGGCCGTCCGCCACCGCGGGCTGGCGGGCGCTGTCGCGGCCGTGGTGGTGCTGTCGCTGGGGCTGGGGACCGTGATGAGTGCCCTCTTCGCCAAGACGAGGGTTGAGGTCCGTCAAGTCGTTCGCAAGGTGGAGGTCCTGCGGAGGGAGGTCGTCCGCATGGGAGGCGATCCGAACCAGGCGCTGGCCGAGGCGGGCCTGGGAACTCCGCAGGCGGCCCGCGGCCCTGTTACCACCACAGCCCCTGCTGCTGCGGCTGCCACCATGCCCGGCGGAAAGAAGCCCGTTCAGCCCAAGGCGTCTCCGTCGCCTAGATGGATCGAACTCGGATTTGATAACAAGTTCGGATGGGATCATGGGCCCTATTCGGTGTTTCCTGACCGGCACGATCTCTCGAAAGGGGGACTTGACTACACAGTCAAGGGGGATGTGTCCATCGTGACAATCATCTCTGAACCGGGCACGATCTCCCTCAAACGCGGCGGGAAAGAGATTTGGTCACGCACATTCGATCATGTCCCGGTGGTTAACCACGGCATGTTTGTGGTTCTCAGTGTAAAACGCGGCGATGTTATCTGGGTAGAAACAACCTTCATCAGCAACATCCACGAGGGCGTGGTGTCTCCGCCTGGTGCACCGAAACGCATCGGGGTGGTACGGAGGTGCAGCGGCCATTTCTGCTTTGTGGCCTTAGCTGGCACCTATGAGAACATGACCCTCGAGAAATGTGTAAACGCGTTGTTGTGGCGTAACCAAGGCGTTGGCCTTCCAGGGATGGACCCCGTTACTGATGCTGAAATCAAGGGCCTCTTCGGTCCCGAGGCTCGCATCGGAGAGAACCCGAAGTACTTCTCTGTATATGTGAATCCCGACGGCGTCGAGACGATTGTGGCCCCCTCGGGGCCCATTCCGGCCCATGTCCGCGTCTTGCGAGCCGTGGCCAAGCCGGGAGGGGATGGCAGGAGTTGGGCATCCGCCTACGCGGATCTCCAGCAGGCCCTGGCCGCGTCCAGACCGGGCCAGGAGATCTGGGTGGCGACGGGGACGTATAAGCCCGACCGAGGCACGGGGGATCGAGCCGCCACGTTCGGACTCAAGAGCGGAGTGGCGCTCTACGGCGGCTTCATCGGCACGGAATCGCGGCGCGTCCTGCGGGATCCGAGGAGGCACGAGACGATCCTTACCGGCGACCTGAAGGGCGATGATGCGCCCGACTTTGCCAACCGCAAGGACAACAGTCTTCATGTGGTGACTGCTATCAAAGTTGATCGAACGACTGTCCTCGATGGCTTCACGATAGCGGGCGGCAACGCGGACGAAAGGGTGAACACCGCTACCCACGGGGGCGGTTTTTCGAGTGACGGGGGAGCCCCGCTTGTGGCATCCTGCATCTTCACCGGGAACATGGCGGTATGTGGAGGCGGCGCCCATGTGGCGAGATCGTCAGGAGTGTTCCGCGACTGTATCTTCTGGAATAATGCCGCCTTTGGCCTCGCAATCGAACCCCGCGGGCCGGGGAGCACCGGGAATGGGGCGGGGATGGTCGTCGACGAGGGAAGCCCTGTCCTGATCAACTGCCAGTTCATACAGAATACGGCCACGAACGAAGCTGGCGGCGTCAGTGTGTGGCCTCCCTGCGGCGCAAAGCCCAGGTTCTACAATTGCGTGTTCAACAGAAATCGCGCCGGGTCTCTTGGTGGAGCCATGCGAAACTGGGGCTTACCGCAACTGTTCAACTGCACTTTTGTCGCCAACTCCGCCAAGGAAGGCTCCGCAGTCTTCTGCTTCGGCCGATCTAACTCTGGCAATACCGGCAATACTCTGGATTGCACAGCAGAGCTGTGGAACTGCCTTGTGTGGGACAGCCCGGATGGGGCCAGGGCGACGCGGCTAAGGGGACCTGTCATCGTGCGAAACTCCTGTGTGCAGGGCCTCGCGGCGGACGTCCAGGGGAGTGCTTCCCTTAGCAAAGATCCGATGTTCGTGGACCCGAATGGGCCGGACGGCAAGGCCGGTACGGCCGACGACGACCTGCGGCTGCGCCCGGGCTCGCCGTGTATCGACGCTGGAGACAATGCAGCATTGCCGAAGGACAGTGAGGACCTCGACGGGGACGGGGACAAGGACGAGCCGATCCCCCTGGATCTGGCCGGGCGGCCCCGCGTGGTGGGCGGCAAGGTGGACATTGGAGCCTACGAGTACCAGCGGCCGGCCCCCGCGCCTCCTGCCAGTGCGCCCGCCACCAGGCCGGGCGTCTGAGCGGTCAGCCTGCACGCTTTGGGCGCAGACAGCCCGGCTCAGGCGACGGTACAATCGCGGCCGGTTCGCCCCCGTATGGTACCAATACTCGGCCGCGACGCAAGTGGCCCTATAGCGGTCGGTTACGAAGCCGAGCACCGGGGCCGATTGGGCGTGTCCTCGGGCTCGCCAAGCCGGTATCATGCCGCTCATGATCTTCCAAACATGGCAGTTCATCGGGGGAAAGGGGTCAGGTCTTCAAAATTCAATTTTCGCGTAGTGTCCGGCGACGGGCGGTGGGAAGGCAGGAATGGCCGACCAGGATCTGACCCGATGGCTCCTTGGTCGTGTCCTTCTCAATCGCCCCCGTTCGGGGGCTCCGTTGGGGGGGCGTCGGGTTCCACCGGCTTGCGCCGGTGGCTTCTATGAATAAGTGCCTGATGTCAAGACCGAACAGCGGGGCCTTCCCATGCTTCTATCCGAGCGTCCTCTTGCGAGTAGCCCAAGTGGG
>Ga0272442_10005872_pt1 | contig 16300 bp, 10 predicted proteins | sample SSMForm2O_FD_200262 | JGI IMG/M metagenome (GOLD analysis project Ga0272442, IMG submission 200262) | Marine sediment archaeal communities from Little Sippewissett salt marsh, Falmouth, MA, United States - SSM-Form-2O | ecosystem: Environmental > Aquatic > Marine > Wetlands > Sediment ...
GCCTGCGTTTTACCAGCCAGATTCTCCCGCCGTATCTACGCCGGACGAAAAGTCTCGATGAGCTGATTCCCTGGCTCTATCTGCGGGGGATCAGTACCGGTGATTTTACCGAAGCTTTGCAGGCGTTGTTAGGGCCCCAGGCCAAAGGCCTCCGTTTGCCAACCGCTCGGACCAAGGGCTGTGGCAGTCGCATGGCCTGCTTGACGATGGTCTTCAAATTGGCTCAGTACGCCGAAAAACACTGGCGTCGTCTCAACGGCGCCGCGTTGCTGCCCGAGATCATTGAGGGGGTGAGATTTGTCGACGGACTCAAGAAGGAAGCCGCGTGATCATGCATGATTCCACTAAGGCCATATGGAAGGAAGTGGAATCGCCTTCGGCGATGCTGAAAGGCTTTTCAAACACCCCCCAACCGAAGCCAGATAGGGGCCAGGCCCGGTCGCAGGCCATGGTCAGCAGCGGCAACGCCGCCCTGAATCTGGCTTTGGAGGTTGGGTTGATGAAAAGTCAAAAACAGCTCCGCGAAGCGGACGCCAAATTTCTTCATCCACAACATTTGACAATAGCTCGAGCATTTCCCCGGGTTCTGCTTGCATCGCCACTCCAGGCGCTCTCGTCTTGAACCATTTGTCACAACAAGGCCGTCACCACTGCAACCACAGCACAACCGAAAATCGACCGATTTCTCGTGAATTTAGCCGCCCCAAAGTGGTCCGATGGCCGCTTGACAGGTACACACTCGCCCAAAATTGAATGACAGAAGACAATTTTAGCATATTTTTCCAGAAAATATACGAATGCGGCTTTCATATGCCATTTACTTTGTGGATGATCCGTTCTTCATTAGATAAGGCCACTGATGCCTGAAAAACCTGAACAAAATGACTTTCTAAAACTCTTTGTCAAGCACAACCGCAGGCTGTTTGCTTATGTGCTCACCATGATCCCCAATCACATGGACGCCGAGGATGTGCTCCAGGACACAGCCAGCATACTGTGGAGCAAGTTTGCAGAATACGAAGCGGGATCGAATTTCTATGCCTGGGCCAGGCAGATCGCCAGGAATAAGGTTTTGGAGTACTACAAGCGGAAGAAGTCCGTGTTGGTTGAGGTCGAGTTACTGGACCGGATACAGGCGGCGAGTGAGCCCATCCTCGATTCTCTGGACGAGCGTATGGCCGCTCTACGCGGTTGCCTGAAAAAACTGGAGCCTCAGGACGCTCAACTCATCCATACCCGTTTTCACGGGAATACCACATTAAAAGAAACTGCTGCACGGACCAACCAATCCGTGCACACCCTCTATAAGCGAATGGCCTACATCTATATCGTGCTTCAGGTCTGTATCAAAAAGACCCTGCTCGCCTGGGAATGACGATCATGAGGAGACATGAATTAATCGAATTTTACCAACTCGTGGTGCTGTCCTTGGAGGGGGCTGCCACAGCGAAGCAGTATGCCACGATGATGCGTAAGATCGAAGAGGACGATCAGGCGGCCTGTTTTTACGCAGAGCTGCTGTCGATTTGTGCCAATCTGGCCTGTCCCAATCTGGCCGAGCCTGTCCTGGACAGAGTAATCTACGGCCCCACAGATCCGAGGCACACCCATGACTCAGCAGTGGATACCAGTATTTGGAATGCCTTGCTGGACATGGAAAGAACGGCTCCCAGTGTGGAGACGGAGAAGCCCGCTGCCACTCCGTCTCCCGCTACGAAAACTCCCCCGCCGGCCTCTTCCGGGAAAGCGCACAGGTTTTGGATGTATACCTCCCTGGCGGCCTCTGCAGCCTTGATCGCCCTGCTGCTGTATGTCCGTGTGAGCGACTGGCTGGTGCCCCGAGAAGTCGCCACGCTGACCAGCGGTATCAAGGCTCAGTGGGATGGGGCCGGTGACACGATTGATTTGGGTCAGCGTTTGTCGACGAAAACACCGTTACGGCTGAATAAGGGATTCGCGGAGTTGGTGTTCGATGAGGGTGCCAAGGTAGTGGTGGAGGCCCCGGCTGCATTTGAGTTACGGGGTGAAGACCGGATGATGGTACAGTCCGGGCGGGTTACGACCTTAGTATCTGAAGCAGCACAGGGCTTTCGTGTGGATACACCTACCTCCCGGGTAACCGATTTGGGTACCGAATTTGGGGTACAAGTGTCCAACCGTGGGGACACAGTAGTACAGATGTACCAGGGCCGGGCGCGGCTCGCGCTCAAGTCCGTCCGGAAGAAGAACGTATTGATTCAAAAGGGCCAGGCCCGACAAGTCAACGCTGGTGGCACGACGATCGAGGAGATTCCCTTTGAGCCCCGCACGTTTGTGACTGCCAATGACTTTGTATCCATGCGCGACAGGCCCTTGGTTTCGGCTCCGCAGGAAGCTGTCATGGCACGACATCCGGCTTTGTATGTGCATTTGGATGCCTCGCGCAGTTCCTCCGTGATTGCCGATGTTGAAGCGACGGTTCGGTCTTGGATGGATATCAGTCCTGCCGGTTCGCGGTACAATGCCGTGCTTAAGGCAGGCATTGCTAAGTACGTCCCGGATGCATTGGGCCAGGGTTTGGGGGCCATTGATTTTGGCGATCCCAATCTTGAAAAGGAATCGGCCCCAACGCAGATGAGACTGTTGAGCCAACTACAGTCAAAGGTCTTTTTAGATCAAACCCCGGAACATGCTTCGGGGTTTACCGTGGCACTCGTAGTGCGTGCACAAAGCCGTCGGGCACAGACCTGGTGCAATCTGATTGGTAACACGACGGTTAACAAAGTTCCAGGCTTTTTTGTGCGTTGGCATATCCTTGACGGTCAGGCTGAGGCGGTGGCTTTTCTGGGGGGGAAGGATTTGACGCAGGAATGTGACTTTTTTGACAACACGGTAGTGCTGGTTTGTTGTTATGATCGCAAGAGTGAGACCTTGTCCCTGTGGAATTCCAGTTCCAATCAAACCAGCCGCAAGACGGTCAAGCCGGGGGATTACACGGCGTCGAACGATACCGAATTGGCTTTTGATCCTGATCACGATCTCTACTTAGGTGCCTTTGGGCGAAATAAAGCACGCTACTTTGACGGAATGATCGGCGAAGTAAGAATATACCGTCAGGCGTTGGACCTAATCGAGCAAATGACATTGAAAGATGAACTTGTGAAGAAATGGAATGTGGCTCTCCCTGATGTCTGAGGGCCTGAATCTATCGGAAAGCAATCGACATTGAGACGAAATTTTGTGACGATGAGATCTGAAGTCCGGAGGAGTTTGTAAGTACAGTGTACAGGGAAAATCCCGTATAAATTAGATTTCGGCTGTTTTTCTATTCGTCGAGAAGGAGGATCATTATGTTTAAGAAATTGATGTGTTTGTTTTCCTTTATTGTGGTGCTGGGATCAGGTGCAGGACAAACCTGGGGGGCGTATCGCGCTGCCTACTGGGACTCGGATTTTGCACAGAACTGGATTGATGAGTCCATAACTATTGAGATGCGAGACTATTTCGCCGCCGCCGGCTACGAGATTCTCGACGCTGACCAGCTAAAAGTATGGATGGATGCGCGCATCGCCGACGGCAAGATCAGCGTGGTCGTGTTCTGTAAGGACGTCTCGCCGGAGACGGTTTGCGAAACGAATACCGCAGATTGCACACTGCGAAAATACCTTGATGCTGGTGGCAAGATCGTGTTGTGCGGTGACATCCCCTTCTGGAACCAGGGGCACCGGGGTGGTGACGCTACCAAGTGGAAGGATAGCGGAGCGACCGGCATATTGGAATTCTCTGCTGTCGGCCCGGGTTCGATACGGAACAGCTACAACACCGTGCAAATCACTGAGGCCGGCTTCGAGTGGGGGCTGACCGAAACCTGGGAATCCAGGCGGCCGGCGGAGGCCAGCGTTGCGGCAGATGAGAATCTTACGGTTTTGGCCACAGATGATGCCGGACACGCGGCAGCGTGGGTGAAGCACTATGTGCCGGAGGATACGACCGGAGGATTTGTACGCGTTTTCGATACCAATACGAACACTACTCCCAGGCCCAACTTCGATGACCTCAAACGTCTGGCGGAATACGGCCTGATTGCAGAGCTTGCACGTAAACCGAATCCGAGGAACAGGGCAACCATAGACCTGTCAGATGCGACCCCGCTTACCTGGACAGCGGGAGAATACGCCGTCGAGCACGATGTGTACTTGGGGGCCGCTTTCGACGATGTAAACGATGCCGACGCTAACGACACTACAGGCATCTACCGAGGCCGGCAGAGCGTGCCCATCTATACCCCTACGGAGGCTCTGGAATTAGGCAAAACGTACTACTGGCGGATCGACGAGGTCAATGCTCCACCTGAAAATGATATCCACAAAGGAAAAGTTTGGAGCTTTACAGTAACCGAGTATCTTCCTGTTGACGATATGGACAGTTACAACAATACCGACAACCCGATATGGTGGAACTGGAGGGATGGAGAGGGCTGGATGGATCCATCGCCCGGTTGGGGCGGCAATGGATCCGGGTCGGTTTCTGATCTTACCACCGACACGGCTCTAAGCAAGCAATCACTGGTGTATCATTACGACAACGATGGCACGAATTTTTTTGGAACCCCCGGCAAAGCCTTCTATTCAGAAGCGACACAGACATTGACCGACACACGGGATTGGACAGAACAAGGTGTCAAAGCACTGTCGCTTTGGTTCAGAGGCTTTCCACCTTTACTCGGCGGCTTCGTAGAAGCTCCGGCCGGCATTTTTACGATGAGCGCCGAAGGAACTGATATCTGGGGCAGTTCCGATGAATTTCATTTTGCATGGCAGGAACTATCAGGTGCCGGTGAGATTATCGTTAAGGTCGAGAGTGTGGAAAACACAAACCCGTGGGCCAAAGCAGGCATTATGATCCGCGATACACTCGACCCGAACTCCGCTTTCGCCATGGTCGCTATCACACCGGAGAACGGAGTTTGGTTCGGACGCCGGATGATGGGAAATACCGCCAGTGACGCTCAAGCCGGTATTACCGCACCATACTGGGTGAAATTGGAGCGTAGCCTGGGTGGAGCGTTCAGAGCCTATTATTCGGCGAACGGCAACACGTGGACGCAGTTGGGTGGACTTGAGCCGGTCCTCATGAGCACACCCATGTATGCAGGCCTGGCGCTGACCAGCCATGAGCCCGGCGTTGCCTGTGAGGCCGTATTCTCGAACGTTACCAGCAATGGAACGGGCCCGTGGGTCAACCAGGACATCGGCTTGACCAGCAACGAGGCCGAGCCGATGTATGTATCCATCTCAAACAATAACGGCACAACGGGAACGGTTTACTATGATGATAACCAGAACATAGACCCGAATGTGACGCTAATAGACACCTGGACTGAATGGAACATCGACCTTAAAGATTTCTTGGACCAGGGAGTTGACCTGAGCAACGTCAACAGCATTACGATTGGCATCGGTGATGAAGACAATCCGCAGCCCGGCGGTTCGGGTCAAATGTTCTTCGACGATATCAGGTTGTATCAACCGAGATATGTTCCGGGAAAGGCGACGCCGCTGAAAGCCGACTTTACGGGTGACGGCATTGTTGATGATGATGACCTTGAGATAATGCTCAATGACTGGCTCCTTGGCGACTACACCGTCTACCCAACGCCCCCCGGGCCTGCCGTGTCCCAGTGGGAATTCGAAAATAACGTAAACGACAGCATAGAAGGCCTGAACGGAACTACAAGAGGCAATCCAACCTACGCAGCAGGTCAGTCCGGCCGGGCACTCAATCTTGACGGCGACGATTATGTGGACCTCGGAAATCCCGCTGAGCTTGATTTCGGAACAGTCGATTGGTCCATCTGTGCATGGGTCAAGACATCAATGACAGGCACGGGCGATGAGAACAAAGGCGTTATTTACGCCAAGGGCGGAGACCGGGACGGTGGAATACGCTATAGCTTGAATGTCAATGAAAACCAGACGGTACAGGGCAGCATTGATCTGGTTACTGACGACAATGTCAATAAAAGAGAAGCTATCAGCAGTGTATCGGTCAGCGATGGTCAATGGCATCACATCGTCGGTCAAAGGGTTGGAGATATCATAAATGTGTATATCGACGGTATGCTCGACGGCACGGCCAACCTGCCCGCTGACTACGATCTGTCCGGCACATCGCAGCATAATGCCTATATCGGAGTGGTTACGGACAACTCGACCGGCGCCCCGGAAAAGTATCTTGTTGGTTCGGTAGATGATGTGCGCATCTATAATTATGCCCTTTCGCAGGCGGAGATTCTGGACGTCATGGGTGTAGACGAGTTGTATTTTCCGTTGACGTCGCCGGCTAATATTTATGATGAAGAGCCGGTAAACTCGAAGCAAGTCAACGAAAAGGACCGCGCCATCCTGGATGAAGAGTGGCTCCAGGAATCGGTTTGGCCCGAGTGGTGACAGGTATTGCATATATAGTTCCAAAGAGTAGATGTACAATAGGAACGTGAATGGAAGAAGGGTCTAAAGGACACGGGATAGTATTGAGCTGGCGGAACAGAATATTCGTTTCGTGGTTCTTACTGGTCTAGTTCAGTAGCAGAAATACGTGGAAGGAGAGTTTGATTATGTACAAGCGAAGAACGAGCGGTTTTACCTTAATTGAACTCTTGGTAGTAATTGCTATAATTGCATTGTTGATGTCGATTTTGATGCCAGCACTGCAGCGTGTCAAATTGCAAGCCAAGAGCGTTGCGTGCTTAAGCAAGCTCAAGCAGTGGGGCCTGTTCTTTTCGATGTACGCCCAGGACTTCGAAGGGCGATTCATGGGGGGGCCGGGGACCAGGGTGCCCAATCGATGGGTTTACGCGCTTGGGGACTACTATAAATGGGATGAGGGGTTTACCTGTTGCCCGAACGCGACGAAACCGTGGGTGGATGAGAACGGGCTAGATTCGGGCGCCGAAGGACACGGTTCAGGTGCCGGGGTTACCATGGCCTGGGGCTATATGGGGATGAGCGGCAGCAGGAGTCACTGGCCCAAACTAATGAAGGGAAGTTACGGCATTAACGGCTGGGTTGGTGATCCCCCGCAAGGCGATGAAGCTCATCCGGAACTGGGCGGTCCGGAATACTTCTGGCGCGGGCCGAATGTGGCTGGGGCCGCGTACGTGCCCTTGTTCCTGGAGGCCCAGCGCTATAACGGCTGGGCGCTGGAAACCGACAGGCCTCCCACCTATAGCGGCGAACGATGGAACGATGATGCCCAGATGGGACGGTATTGCCTCAATCGGCACGATGGATTCGCCGGTTGTTTGTTATTGGATTTTTCTGCTCGTAAAGTGGGGCTTAAAGAGCTGTGGACCCTTAAATGGCATCGGCAGTATAGTCAGGCCGGCCCCTGGACATTAGGTGGAGGTGTCCGGACAACCGATTGGCCCGAGTGGATGCAGAACCTTAAAGATTATTGAGCATAGCCGGTTTACCACTGGCGACTGACGCAAGAATGACGCAGATTTAAGACTTGCCGATACCGGGGCCGCTGAGAGAAGATTCCGAACGAGCCGCTTCCCGAGACAACGCTGTCTGAGAACCGCAAACTCATTCGTCCCACTCATCAGGCGGCCCTCCGATAGAACCTCAAGGGCCCACCAAGCTAGCCCTGAGAGACTCTTTGGCGGTCCTACCGGCATCATCCATAGCATTCCCGTGGGTTGTACATTCACAACCACCCACATTCTCTCTTCAGAACAATGTTTCGGAACAACAAAGCCCCGTCACTTTGACCGCAGCCCATCTGAAGATCGACCAGTTTCCTGCGAATTCAGCCCCCGCGAGGTGGTCCCATCGCCGCTTGACAGGCGCACATAGGCCGGAAGCAATGCTTGCAAGCCGCCCAAAAAAGTCGGATGATTATGGCTAATTCCGTGTCTCACTATTCTGGGGCTCAACGTTATGCTGATAATAGCTCGGACAGATCAGATGAGTATTCAGATAATGCCTGACAAGAATATCACAAGGGGCTTCCACATGGAGCCATTATTGAGAATGCACTATCGAGCGACCGCTTGTGCAGGGCTCATGCTGGTCTTGGCAGTGTTGGCAACCCAAGACCTTCACGCTTCGGATTGGCCAATGTACCGGGCCGATGCAGCACGCAGTGGCTATACGAGTGACCCTCTGCCGACCGAACTGAAGATGGCTTGGGTCAGAAGAGTCAACTGTCCCCCGCAGCCCGCCTGGTCCGGGCGTGACACGCGAATGCCCTTTGATTTGACTTTTCAGCCGGTGGTTTCAGGAGGTTTGGTTCTCTTTGGCAGTTCATCCGATTGCAGGATCTATGCGATTGACGCCAGGACCGGCCGAGAGAAATGGACATATTGTACAGATGGTCCCGTGCGATTTGCACCGGCAGTCTGGAGGGACCGGCTCTTTGTCGTCAGCGATGATGGGTATCTGCACTGCCTGGCTGTTCACGACGGAAGGTTGCTTTGGAAAAAACGTGGTGGACGGAACCAGGAGATGGTCCTCGGTAACGATCGTCTCATCTCGCGATGGCCGGCGCGGGGCGGACCCGTTGTTAAAGATGGCATTGTGTATTTTGGAGCGGGGGTTTGGCCCTCAGAGGGCATATACCTTTATGCCGTTGATGCCGCCACCGGAAAGACACTGTGGGTCAACGATTCATCGGGTAGTCTGGTACTCGAGCAGCCCCATGGGGGAAACCGGGCTCGCAGCGGAGTCTCAATTCAGGGGTATCTTGCCATTGCAGGCAATTCATTAGCCATCCCAACCGGGCGTGCCACGCCGGCCGTATTCGACGGTGAATCTGGGCGCTTCCGTTATTTCCACCTGATGAAGCTTGGTGCCGGATGGGGCAACCGCAAAGGAGCGGGGCCGTTCGTGACCTTTCTTGACGAGGATATGTATGTTGTTGAGGACGACATATTCCAGGCTTCGGACGGGCGATTTCTGGCTCGCGGGTTGCCGGTGTCGTCGGCCGCGGTGTTGCCGGAGATGATCGTATTTGCACGGGGCAGCGAGATCAGAGCCGTCAAGAAATCGTCGATGTGGATTGAGGCCAAGGCGAAGAATGGTGAGCCTGTCCGCAAGTTGTCTCTCGAAGAAATTGGGTGGCGTGTGACCTGTTCGGATCCGGTGGGCGCATCGATAGTGCGTGAGAGCGCCTCGAACGAAACGTCAGATTGGCCGCGAGCACTCCAGGTCCCAGACCCGGCTCTGGTCGTCGCGGGACGCACGGTCGTAGCCGGCACGCTCAACAGCAAGATCGTCACGGTGGACATGGATTCAAAGACCGTTGTGACGTCAACTGAACTCGACGGCGTGGCCCTCGGCCTGGCTGTCGCAAACCGGGCGTTATACGTCGCCACTGACAAGGGCACGATCTACTGCTTTGTGGGTGCTGAGCATTCTCAGGTCGGAGCCCCAGGTCGGCAAATCCAGCCACAGGCGGCGACGGATCGGACCGAGGGGCAATATCATGAGATGGCCCGGGCAATCCTCAAGACGGCTGACCTCACCGATGGTTATTGTGTTGATCTTGGGTGCGGGGAAGGTAGTTTGGCCTGCGCCCTTGCCAAGGCAAGTCAACTCCACATCATTGCCGTCGATGAGGATCCGCATCAGGTCGCGGTGGCCCGCGAGAAGCTCTGCCAGGCCGGCTTATACGGCACCCGTGTGACTGTTCTGGAGCGGGACCCTGCCCATACCGGCTTGCTCCCACAATTCGCAAGCCTCGTTGTTTCGGCGCGATCGGCGACCGAGGGGGCGCATGTGACGGCGGCGAAAGAGGTCCGTCGACTGCTCCACCCGCATCGCGGCGTAGCACTGATTGGCAGACCAGGCAATCTGAGGCGGACGGTGGGTCGGATGCCGGCAGGCACAGGCGAATGGACACATCAGTATGCCGACGCCGCCAATACCCTGTGTTCTTCAGACCGCTTGGCGCACAGCCCACTGACGATGCGTTGGTTCACAGACTTCGGTGTGCGGATGCCGAGCCGGCATGGGCGCGGCCCTGCACCGTTGTGTAAGAACGGAATCATGATTGTCGAGACGATTGACGGCCTGCTCGGTGTGGACGTATTCACCGGACGTCGGCTTTGGTTTTATGCCATGGAGAACATACTCGACGCCTACGATCAGGAACATCTCGTGGGAACGGCTGGCACGGGAAGCAACATGTGCCTTGGGGATAACTGTGTGTTTGTTCGGCAAGGCGGCAGATGTCTTCGCATCAACATGAAGACCGGTACACTCCTGCGCGAGTATATGGTTCCGGACAAGAACGGCGTGTGGGGCTTTGTGGCCTGGAGTGAAGGTATTCTCTACGGCACGATCGCGGACCAGACGTACGTTGTCCGGCAGCTTTTCAGGAACGTCTCGAATATGGAGGATTTGCTGACCCAGTCGCGGAGTCTGTTTGCTTTGGATACCGAGACGGGCCAAGCCCGATGGCTGTATGAGGCCCGTAAATCGATACGCCACAACGCCATCGCTGTCTGTGATGGCAGGATCTATTTGATCGACAAATCCAAGGCGATCGTTGACCTTCCAGATAAGGCAAGGGACAAACACGCCGCAATTCCACAGGCCAAGGAGCCCACAGACGGGCACCTGCTGTGCCTCGACGCCCGCACAGGCGAGACTCTGTGGGAAGAAGACAAGGACATCTACGGTACGACACTCGCGGTCAGTTCGAAGCATGATGTCCTGCTCATGGGTTATCAGTATTCGCAGCGTTCGTATCAATTGCCCTCGGAGAAAGGCGATCGGCTCACCGGATTCCGCGCGTCGGACGGGAAACGCCTCTGGGACACAGCAGCGCGTTACATATCCCGCCCTATCATCAACGACTTGACGATTTATGCGCAGCCGCACGCCTTCGATCTGCTCACCGGCATACGTAATGTGGATTTTGAACTCAAGGATCGTCAGCCGGGTGGCTGCGGCCCGATGACGGGTTCGACCCATCTGCTGCTGTATCGGTCGGGGACATTGGGATATACGGATCTGTTGAGCGGCTCGGCTGTGAAGAACTACGGCCCCGTGCGTCCGGGGTGCTGGATCAACGCTATCGTGGCCGAGGGGCTCGTGCTGATGCCTGACGCCACCGATCGCTGCACCTGCAGTTATCTTATGAAGGCCTCCGTTGCATTGGCTCCAAAAAACGCTGAGTGACGAGGCAAAGGTCCTTTGGGACGCAATGTACCTGTCAAGCACCAATGGGGCCACTCGGGGCACCTGCCATCCTCTTGAATAACACACACTACGCCTGTGAAGATGCTACGCAAGCGGATATGACCTTCACCTGTCGCGTCATATCCTCTCCCATGCATGACATCTTTCAGGTGGCCTGTCAGGGCGCTTGGGGATCGTTCCAGAAGTCCAGGCGTCCGCCCGTGATTCGCTGCACCTTGCCGATCGCTTTGGGGGGCTTGAGTGTGGGTATCTCAGCCATGACTGACTCTGCATGAGATTGTAGCCTTTGTACGACCTGCGGGTGCTGCGCGCCGACGTCTACCTGTTCACCGGGGTCGTTAGCCACGTGAAAAAGCGCGCCCGCCTTGGACTCCGCACCTGAAGTCAAGCCCGGGTAACTGGCCGGCGTGTACTGCTCGAACGGCGCGATCAGCGTCACGCCGTCCGGACCCCGGGCATCATTCCACGCAGACAGATCTCGGGGCGGTCGATACGCCCTTTGCGCGCGCACGTGCAGTTTCCAGGGGCCGGCATGGATGGTCATAAGTCGGTCGTGGCGCATACTCACAACAAACGAATGCGGGCTGGTGGCCTCTGAATCGCTCAGCACAGACCACAGGTCTTTGCCGTCAATGATCCGATCGGTCGGAAGCGACAGGCCGGCCAGGTTGAGGATCGTGGGAAACAGATCCAGGGACGAGGCCAGCGATGGATTCACAATGCCTGCAGGGATGTGCCCGGGCCAGCGTGCAATAAAAGGCACGCGCAATCCGCCATCCCAGGACGTGGCCTTCTTGCCGCGCAGTCCCCCGTTGTCGCCCCCGTAGGTGGCGCCGTTGTCCGAGGTGAAGATCAGCAGCGTGTTTTTGTCAATGCCCAGCGTGTGCAGTGCCTTCTGAATTTCCCCCACGGACCAGTCCAGTTCGCGAATCACGTCTTCATACAGGTTGCCCGGCGTGTCCGGCGTATAGAAGTCTTCACTGGCTGCCAGGGGCTTGTGAGGCATCGCATGGGCCAGGTAGAGGAAGAACGGTTTGGAGGCAGCCACCGACCGACGCATGAAATCGATGGATGCTTGGGTGTAGCGACGGGTCAGATGGGCCTGGATCACGGGATACGCAACGACCCGCTCGTTTTCGATCAGTTGCACGGGACGCATGTCATTGGAGTAGAGAATACCCAGGTAATAGTCGAATCCCTGGCGGGTGGGGAGAAAACGCGGTTTGTGTCCCAGGTGCCATTTGCCCACACAAGCGGTGCGATACCCGCCGGCCTGCAATACTTCGGCCAGAGTGGTTTCCTTCGGGGCAAGCCCATAGTCGTTGATGCCCTGGTCCGGGGTCGGATTGTGAACGATGCCGGTGCGATAGGGGTATCGCCCTGTCAGCAGCGAGGCGCGTGACGGCGCGCAATAGGGCATGGGTACCAGAAACCGCGTCAGCCTCACGCCCTGTTGGGCCAGTCGATCGATATGCGGCGTGCAGGTCACGGAATCCTCGAAACCGAACCCCGCCACATCACCGTAACCCAGATCGTCACACAGGATTACAATCACATTGGGTGGTTGACTCGCCTGGAGGGGACGGCAAGCGAATCCTGTTGAGAGTAACATCAGAAGCACCGTTGTATAGCGTTTGTAAATCACGACATCCCCTTTCTTGCGCTTGTCCCATTGACAGTTGAACATTGAAGAAAAGCGACGGCGGCTCCGGCCTGATCTCACATGAGATCCGGCGGGAAGTCCAATCAACTGCTTTGGAGAGGAGCAGCCATGCGGAACAAAGACTACTACATTGTCAAAAAGACCGACAGCAAGAATCTCGCCGAATTCCTCTGCAAGGACGGGCAGTTGCTCCTACCTCCGGCCAAGCCGATCACGGACACCGAGATGGCGTTGGATGAACCGATCGACCTCGCCGGTCGACTTCGGCGCTGCTGTCGGTCGAAAAGCGGATGCGTCGGATCATGGGCTATCCGCAATTGCGGGTTCTGGAGGCGGCCTTGAAGGAACCGGACGGAAAAGAAAACCTTGCCGCCCAAGACAAAGTCGCCTAAGGTCTCAGTAAGGAGTAGTCATCAAACCTTCAACTGAGATTGCGACATCCTCCGAATGCCATATGAGATTAAAGAGTTGGAAATCGCAAAAAGAGTGGAATTAACCCTTTATAGAATATGGAGGATTCTATGAGAACAAACAATCTATTCATTACGACATTGCTTGCTATGCTCGCTTGTTCCGTAAGTTGTGCTGAGATGGAATCAACGATTAGATTGGAGATCGAGCAACTGACTTCGGGCGAGAAACATCACTTTTTTGGTTATATCGGTCAGTGCCTGACGATTCCGTGGAGTGCGGACGGTCGGTATATACTGGGCCTGGAGATCGATAGAATCGATCGATTGCCCACGCCGCCAGAGTTTGCGACGGTGATACTGGTTGATACGGAAAATGATAACAAGATCATTCGTCTGGATACATGTCACGCCTGGAATCCCCAACAGGGGACGATGTTCTATTGGCATCCGCTGAAACCCAAGACGCAGTTTTTCTTCAATGACCGGGATGTCAAGACGGGTAAGGTTTTCACGGTCTTGTATGATATTGAAAAGAGGAAACGTGTGCGCGAATACCGGTTCGATGATACACCTATAGCTAACGGCGGGGTCGCTGCGGACGGATCGGCGTTTCTCGCCATCAACTACGGCCGGCTGGCGCGCCTTCGGTTGGTGACGGGGTATCCGGAAGCACTTGACTGGTCCAAAAATGAAATTGCACCCGCCCATGACGGGATCTTTGTGGTGGATACTAAAACCGGTCAGAAGCGATTGCTGGTGTCCTATCGTCAACTCGAAGCGAAGATAAAGCAACGCAATCCGGGTTTTGAGCATAGCGGGTTGTTTATTAACCATACGCTCTGGAATCGGCAAGGCAATCGTGTTTATTTCTTTGCCCGTGCCGGCTGGGATGGAAAGAGCAAGGGCAAGCGTACCAACATCCCCTGCTCCATCCACATTGACGGCAGCAATCTGCAACTGCACGAAAAGCACATCGGCGGTCATCCGGAGTGGGCGGAGGAGACCGTTCTGATCGGCAGAGAAAAGGACAAGCAGGTTCTCTATGATATGGAAAAGAAAAGGGTCGTCGGGCAAATCGGCACGCCGGAGATGTTCCCAAATCCGGAAGGCGACATTTCCCTCTCTCCAGACGGCAACTGGTTTGTCAATGGGTACAAGCAAAACAACAAGAATTACTATGCCGTCTATCGGCGCAGCGATGGTGCCTTTGTTCGCAGCGAGGGCATCGACAAAGGTCGCTATAGCGGCAATATTCGTATTGACCCGGCACCACGCTGGAATCGCACCAACGATGCGATCCTTATACCCGGTATTGCAAAAAATGGAACCCGGCAGATGTTCCTACTCCATGTGATAACTTCACAGGAGTAGGTAAAGAAACCAAATCTAACAGAAGATTCTATGGACTGGCTTCGGTGCTTGCGAATTAACCACTGAACTGAACAGAAAGGACAATCACAATGAGACGTTTTAAAGGCGTTGTATATGTACTCATCGTGTGTTTAGCCGTTTCGGGAGTCACTGCGGATGTAAGCGCTGGCCAACATAAGAAGGAGGCTGGCAAGGTCATCACGTTGATGACCTACAACATTAAGTTTGCCAGTCCTACTTTTAAGCCGCCCTGGGAGATCCGGCGTGAGATGCAGGTTGACATGATTCGTCAATATGATCCCGATATCATAGGAACGCAGGAAGGGTTGAAAGAACAAATCGATTACCTGATGGACCAGCTACCGGAGTATGTTGTGGTGGGCGAAGGTCGCAAAGGCGGCGACGATGACGAGCACATGGCCATCTTTTTCAAACGGGATAAATTTCGTCTGCGGGAATTGAGCAGTTTTCAGCTTTCGAAAACACCTGAGATTATCGGGAGCGGCCCTGAAGTGAATCCCAGAATGGTCACATGGGCTCGCTTGGCCCTCATCAACAGACCGGCAGAAGGCCAGTCCGGTTCCTATCCGCAGGATTTCCGCGGGCACTGGGAGAACACGCAGGAATTGTACGTCTTCAATACTCATTTCTTCAATGGTCGTGATCAGAGAATGACGCGGGTAAATGCCGCCGAATTGATCATGCAGAGGATTCAGGCCCTTGAACGCTTTGGCCCTTGGACAAAGCAGCGCCCGATTTTTCTACTGGGCGATTTCAATGCCAAACCCGGAGGGCAAGTATATAAGACTTTTGTCGGAGATGAAGACACGACGGATCCCCACCTCTTGAAGGACAGTATTGACGGCGGCAGCGGCATTGATTGGATCCTCTACAAAGGAAATGTTCAGGTGCTGCAGTATGAAAATGTAGATTATAATGTGGACGGCGTGTATCCATCCGATCATCATCCAATTCTTGTTGAGTTCCGGATCGTCGAGTAGCTTAGAATACGAGAAAGGGGTCCGGCTGGTTGATGACCACCCCCAGGCATGGCCATGGTGTTCTGAGTCTCGCTGCAAGCCCAACCATTGGATTGGCCACCGTGAGAAAGCTCCGTGCTCAATCCACCGGTGCCCCTCGGGCACCGCTTGGGTTGGATATCGTATTCGCAGCCACCCGTGAACAGGGTCCTTGATACTGGGGCGGCTGTCGGGGTAGGATGTGCGTGTTCTGCGTTCGTCCGTATCCGGGTGTGTTGACATCCTCGGTGGGGCAAGGAGTGGTTATGGCTATTGATTGCTTGTCGAGGCGTAGGTTCTTGAGCGGATTGTGCATCGGGTCATTGTCCGCAGCCGGATGCCGCTCACTGCTGACGGGGGCTCGCCCGTCACGGAGCAGACCCAACGTCCTGTTCTTTGCATTGGATGATCTCTGTGACTGGGTGGGGCCGCTGGGATACGGGCAGGCTGTTACTCCCAATATGGACAGACTGGCTCGGCGGGGTGTCACGTTTACGAATGCCCACACCGCAGGGGTGTTCTGTGCTCCTTCGCGTTCGGCGATCTTCACCGGCCGGCATGCGACGCAGACGGGTTGTTACACAAATCAGGTCTATTCTCACCATCGGCCCGAGTTGCAGCCTCTGCAGGTGACTTTTCAGCGAG